>Ga0209542_10002180_pt1 | contig 44413 bp, 47 predicted proteins | sample RifCSPhighO2_01_FD_184028 | JGI IMG/M metagenome (GOLD analysis project Ga0209542, IMG submission 184028) | Soil microbial communities from Rifle, Colorado - Rifle CSP2_plank highO2_0.1 (SPAdes) (version 2) | ecosystem: Environmental > Terrestrial > Deep subsurface > Rock core/Sediment ...
ATTTCTTTTTCCGCTTCGCGGCGGAGGGGTGGGGGGAGGAGGCGCGAGAAAAATGCAAGGAAATTTTTTGGTTTTTGCACACGCGAGTCCGCGAGCGTGTCCGAGGCGCGCATCATTGGTCGTCAGGATTCAATTCAAAATACATTCGAACTTCGTTCAATACACACCGCCAAAATTGAAAATCGGAATTGGAAGCCGAAATGGGGTCGGCGCGCACGACCTTTGGGTACGGCGCCTTATATTGTTTGCCACTGTAAAAAATTTTAAAAATAAAAAAGCTGGCGTGTTTGGTGCCTTGTGTAGTTCAAACACGCCAGCTTTTTGCTCTAGCCGGTGAATTCTTGGGCGATACTCGTGAGAGCAAGGCGCATAGAATCTGGCCTGGGCATAAAAACAATGGAGAGGGGGGAGTTTGCGTCTTGGAAACAGCGCACCGCGATATGGTGTCTCTCATTGGTGATTATAACGGTTGAGGACGATCGTCCGGGATTATCCTCAAAGAGCACTTTGCGCGTTCGAAGATAGTGCGCAAGCGCAAGGAAGGCGAGGGATCTGGCACTGGGGACAGTCGCGCCTTGTTTGAGCAAAACAACTTGCTCATGCCATGTCTTGTCGGTAGAACCTGGCAGAGGATTTAGGGCGATTAGATGCCATCGCGCGTGCCCCCAACTGCGGGCGAAGGGTTCCTGTGCATATTGGCAGGGCCTGTGGGAAAGGTCCATGAAATATTGGGGAAATCTCCGGATCATGTCCGCACTGGAGATGGCAGGAATAAAAATAAGGGCATGATCCGATTGGTGCCTTTGCAAAAAGTTAGGGGCAAATGGGATTGGAACAAAATCATCGGGACTCCCAGCGCCGAATCGCTCGTCTGGTCCATAGAAGTTTTGTCCCATGATTTCCGTTGCGAATGCAATCGGGGTGGTTTGGGGCATTAGAACTCCGGTACTCATGTTGCCTCCATGCGGAATTTGGTGATGGAAAGAACGGGAATAGGAATATGCTACTATAGCATGTTCATGATTTTCATCAAGAGAAAAAGAGGGCTGCGAATCTCTCTTTACAAGACTATTTGAAAGGAGTACAGTGTATTATTGCATATATAAATAATATACAGAGTTGAAATTACTGAGCACGTCGCATTTTTTATGCAGTGGTGTGCTCTGTGATCTGAACTCTTCTGCGTGATGGATGGCGCAGAGTCGGCTTTTGTATGTTTGGTTTATTCTTTAAAGTATTCTCAACGCCTGATTATGTTGTTTCGGTGGCAGATATAAAATCCGAGGAAGCGGAGGTTTTTGAAGTTGGTCAAAAACTTGAAAAATATATAAAAAAACTTTTCAAGGGTTCGTTGGCAATCAGAGAGGTGGACGCAGGTTCTGACAATTCTGTGGAGCAAGAGTTGGTTGCTCTTTCCAACCCTTTCTACGACGTGGAACGGTTTGGCGTGCGCTTCGTCGCTTCTCCCAGGCACGCGGATATGTTAATGGTAACAGGACCTGTAACAAGAAATATGAAAGAAGCTCTCAAAAGAGCATATCATGCTACTCCAAATCCCAAGATTGTGGTTGCGGTGGGAGATGATGCAATCAACGGAGGAATCTATAAGCATTCTTACGCAGTGGAGGATGGAGCAGAATCCACAGTTCCTGTGGATTACCATATCCCTGGAGATCCTCCGTCTCCTATGACAATTTTGCGTCATCTGTTATTGATATTGGAAGTGATTGATGAGAAAAAAACATGAATACGATTATTGGCGCACAAGAAGGATTTTTTGTTTTGATTGGATTGTTTTTGATCGGAGCACTGGGTTCTTTGGCGCTTTATAGGAATGCTGTTTTGGCGAATATATGGAGTTTCTTTTTCGCTATGATAGGGTCTTTGTGGGGGATTGCGTTTTCTCTTCTTTGTCTCCAAGCCCCGTATGCGCTTGAGATTGAAGCACTTCTCTCTCATTCGCCGCTTCTCTCTCTTTCGTTCACAATTGATAAACTTTCTGGATTTTTTCTTTTTACAATTTCGTTAATCGCTTTGTTTTGCTCTTTGTACGGCATGGGATACGCGCGCCAATTCTTCGGAAGATACAATTTGGGAACGCTCGGATTTTTTTATAACATCTTCATCTGCGGAATGATGCTCGTGGTTTCTTCATCAAATAGTGTGCTGTTTCTGTTTGCATGGGAACTGATGTCTTTAGCATCTTATTTCCTCGTTATCTATGAGCACAAAGAAGAAAGCAATGTGCGCGCGGGATTTCGATATTTCATCATGATGCATATTGGCACTGCGTTTGTTGTCTTTGCCTTTTTGCTGTTATTCAAATTTACTGGTTCCTTTAGTTTTGCTTCTATCGGGGAGCAAATTGCGTTAGTTCCAGCACTTGCGCAAAGTATTATATTTTTCTGCGCTTTGATTGGTTTTGGGATGAAAGCTGGCATTATTCCTCTACATACATGGCTTCCCGCTGCGCACCCTGCAGCTCCCTCTTTCGTGTCTGCGTTAATGTCGGGAGTCATGATTAAAACAGGTATTTATATGATGATTCGGGTATTTTTGGATATGTTTTCTGCGATTCCTGAATGGTGGGGACTTGTGGTATTGGCAGTGGGAGCGATTTCATCCTTGCTTGGGGTATTATATGCATTGAATGAGCATGATCTTAAACGCTTGCTTGCGTACCACAGCATTGAAAACATCGGTATTATTCTTCTTGGATTGGGGAGCGCGATGACATTTCTTTCTTTTGACATGCCGGAGCTTGCAGTGATCGGGATCATTGCCGCACTATTCCATACTCTCAATCACGCTACTTTCAAATCCTTGTTGTTTTTGAGCGCGGGTTCCGTGATTTCACAGACGCATACGAGAAATATTGAGGAACTTGGGGGGATTGCGAAGCGTATGCCCGCAACCGCGTTTTTGTTTTTGATTGGAGCGATGGCAATTTCAGCCCTTCCGCCTCTCAATGGATTTTTTTCTGAATGGCTGACTTTTCAGACGCTTTTTCAGGGAGTAAGTTCATTGGATGCAATTTCAAAATGGTTGTTTTTGCTCTCGGCGGGCTCTCTTGCGCTGACGAGTGGTCTTGCAATCGCGTGTTTTGTGAAAGCGTTTGGCGTTACATTCCTTGCGCGTCCGCGCAGTCATGAAGCTGAACACGCGGCGGAGTCCTCCTTTTCTCTTATTTTCAGCATGGGATTGCTCGCGGGGATGATTATGCTTCTGGGAATCTTTGCGGGAACTATCGCTTCGTTTTTGCGGGAGATCGCGAATGCCCTGATAAACAGTTCAAGCGTTCCGCAAGTTTTCAATTCTTCTTTTGAGGGTATACATATCGGAGGATTTGCCGAAGTTTCCTCTCTGGGAATCGCTGGAGTTCTTGCGGGCTCCATTCTTGTTATTGCGATGATGGTGAAGTATGGCGTGAAGAGAAACCAGAAGGTTTCAATTGGATCCACATGGGATTGCGGAGTTGATTTGACGAGCCGAATGGAAATTACCGGAACCGGATTCTCCCGGTCGCTCATCCTTATTTTCAAAGGGATTCTGAAACCAACGAAACAAACGGGAATTGAGTATAGCGATGCTGACAGCAGATATCTTCCAAAGGTAAGAACAATCGCGTTTGGATTGGCAGATGTGTACAAGGAGTATATCGAAAACCCTGTCTATAATTTGCTTGTGAGCATTTCAGAATGGACTAAGAGGTTTCAAGGCGGAAACTTGAATGCTTATATCATGTATATATTCGTAGCACTTCTGATTGTCTTAATTGCTTCGCTTCTATAACCTATGGCATACATTATTCTTTGGATTATTCAGCTTCTTTTGATCCCTTTGTTCTCTCCTTTGTGTGTGGGTATTATTCGCAAGATCAAAGCAAGGATGCAAAACCGCCAAGGCGCGAGCATCTTCCAGCCCTATAAGGATTTGTGGAAGTTGCTACATAAAGATGAAGTGATAAGCCAAGACGCGTCTTGGGTATTTCGTTTCGCTCCTTTTGTGGTATTCGGAGCAACGCTAGCTGCGGCTGCTGGCATTCCGACGGTCACAATACTTATGGCGCAATCCTTCACAAGCGATATTATTGTGTTTATTGGCGTTTTGGCAGTCGGAACATTCTTTCTTGCGCTGGCTGGCATGGATACGGGAAGCGCTTTTGGAGGGTTCGGTTCAAGCAGGGAAATGACAATCTCTGCGCTTGCGGAAGGGGGATTGATGTTCTCGTTGCTTGCATTGGCCTTTCTTGCGGAAACAACCAATCTCTTTGGGATTGCGGAAGCCATGGCATCGTCTGTTTTTGCGCTGGCCTCTTTATTGCCTATCGGGCTTGCATTTGGAGGATTCTTCATTGCTCTTCTTGCCGAAACCGCCAGATTCCCTTTTGATAACCCCGCGACTCATCTGGAATTAACGATGATTCACGAAGCAATGATTCTTGAGTATTCCGGCAAACGGCTTGCTCTTATGGAATGGGCTTCGGCGAACAAGCTGATGATTTTTATGACTCTGGGAGCGAGTGTATTTTTTCCCTTTGGAATTGATTTTTCGCTAAGCGCGGTAGGAATAACCATGGGAATGCTGGCTTGGGGAGTGAAAATTTTTGTTTTTTGCTGTGCCATTGCCATCCTCGAATCTTCCATGGCGAAATTAAGATTTTTCCGGCTTCCCGATCTTCTGCTGATTTCTTTCATCCTAAGCGTTGTCGCTATTGGTCTGATTATTGCATAACCATGAATAACATTTTTCAACTTTTTATACCGGCCATCTTTATCGCATCGCTTTTAATGCATGTGGCAAAGCGGAATAGCGGGTTGATCGGATTGTATGCTTTTCAATCACTTGCAGTGGTTGCCATGCTTTTGTTTTCGTTCATGGAGAACAAGTCAATATTATCATTTATTGTTGTGGTGTTTGCTTTGGGTGTAAAGGTAATCGGCGTGCCTCTCTTGTTTGGAAATTTGGTAAGGAAAAATCATATTGCCTTTTCGGCGAGCACCTATCTTAATACGCCTTTGACTTTTATTTTGATCGCGGGGCTTGTGGCAATGGCGCATTCGCTCATGTTTGGCTCTTTGATTGCTCTTTCTGAAGAATATCGTGAATTGCTTGCAATTTGTCTCGCGGTGATTCTTTTATCGTGTTTTTTGATTGCGAATCGCAGAGGAGTCTTGTCGCAGATTATAGGAATTCTTTCGTTAGAAAATGGAATTGTGGCATTTGCGATTCTTGCGGGTCTAGAGGAATTGCCTGTGTTGCAACTGGGAATCTTATTTGAGCTGTTCGTTTGGGTTGCGGTGGTAACAGTATTCGCTTGGATGATGTACCGAAAGTTCGAGACATTGGAAACGACGGCATTGAAGCATCTGCAAGAAGAATAATAACGACTATCTATGGAACTTTTTTTTCTGATATTGTCTCCGATTGCTTCCGCGTTTTTGTGCGTATGGCTGAAAAATAGGCGGATGATTGAATACCTCTCTGTGGCTGCGAGTGCGGTTTCTTTGTGCTTTGCGGTTCTGATTGCGCTTCAGGTATCCCGCCGGGGGCTTTATCAAGTATCTGAATTTTTTTCTCTTGATCCTTTTGCGTGCATCGTTGTTCTCTTGGCGGCGTTTGTGGGATTCTTTTCTGTTCTGTATGCAGTTGGATATTTGCGAGCTGAAACAGCGAAAGGCATTATCGGATTTCGCAGGGTACGCCAGTGCTTTGTGCTGATGAGTTTGTTTATTGCCGCCATGTTCCTTGGAGCATTTTCCACAAATCCCATTTTGACATGGATTTTTATTGAAGCTACAACTCTGTCCACGGCATTCTTGATTAGTTTCTACAATAAACCGTCTGCGCTTGAGGCCGCGTGGAAATATCTTGTGCTTAATTCGGTTGGTTTACTTCTCGGTTTCTTCGGCACGTTACTGTATTTCGGTTCTGTCATGCCAGGGCATGGCTTTGTTACTTTTGAATCTCTGGCATGGGGAGCTGAAAATTTAGATCCCGCGCTTGCGAAAATTGCTTTCGCGTTTATCCTTGTGGGATATGGCACAAAAATTGGATTAGTTCCAATGCACGCATGGAAACCTGACGCGTACAGCAAAGCTCCGGCTCCCGTAGTTGCATTGCTGTCGGGGGCATTGATCAATGTGGCGTTTCTCGCAATGCTGCGTTTTCGAACTATCACAGACATTGCGGCTGGTCCTGAATTCTCGCGCATACTGCTTATCGGAGTGGGCCTAATATCAATATGCTTTGCGACTTTTATGATTTTTGGGCAAAAAAATTATAAGCGCCTTCTTGCATATTCAAGTATCGAACATGCAGGGATCATGGCTTTGGGTTTTGGATTCGGAGGAGTGGGTGTTTTCGGAGCGATTCTTCACATGGTGTATCACGCACTTGTGAAATCATCCCTGTTTTTATCAGCAGGGAATCTTTTCCTGAAATACAGTTCAAGCAGAATCAAGAATGTGAGAGGAAGTGTGGCGGCAGCTCCTTTCATGAGTGTTACATTTATTGCCGGATTGCTGGCGATTATTGGAGTTCCTCCTTTTGGCTTGTTCTTGACTAAATTCTTTATTGCGGCAGCTGGGATGGAGAATGCTCTTTGGGCAATTGTGTTTTTCTTGCCGTGTATGGCGATTGTATTCGCGGGAGTATTGCGGCAAATGCATTCAATGGCATTTGGAGAAATCCCCGAAGGAATTACAAAAGGGGAAATGAACTTCTGGTTGGTGCTTCCCCCGCTTGTTCTGCTTGCGGCAGTTCTTGTTTTGAGTGTATGGATTCCGCCATTCATAGCAACGCTTATCAACTTAATTTTGCTTCCTTTTTAATCTTATGGCACTGAACAATGTTAAGAAATACATTCCTCAAGGTTATAATGCGCGAGTTTCAGGGAACGCGGCATTTTTTGAAGTGCCAATGGGCGAGATTGTGCAAGTTGTTTTGTCTTTTGCCAAACTGGAACAGATGCAATTAAAAATCATTACTGCTTCAGATGAAAGAAAAGAGCAGAGATGCTTTAAGATTTTCTATATTTTTGGAATCCCCAAAGAGCATCTCTTTATTATTCCATTCATTCGTTTGGAAGGCACAGAAGAATTTCCCTCTGTTGCGCCTGGTATCCATGAAGCGTGGAATTACGAAAGAAAGATCGCCGCATTTTTCGGTTTAAAACCCGTAGGACATCCAGATTCTCGCAGGTTGATGCTACATGAAAATTGGCCTGATAATCTTTATCCATTGCGAAAGGATTTCCCCTGGAATAGTCGTCCGGCGCATGCCAATGGGAAGGGATATGCATTTGAAAAAATTGAAGGAGAAGGAGTATATGAAATTCCGGTAGGTCCTATTCACGCAGGAATTATCGAGCCCGGACATTTTCGATTTAATGTGGCGGGAGAAGAAATTCTTTTACTTGAAGCCCGGCTTGGATATACGCATAAAGGCACGGAAAAGCTTTTTGAGACGCTTCCGCTTCAAGATAAAGTGCGGCTTTCCGAAAAAATTTCGGGGGATAGCTCATTTAGTCATTCTCTGGCGTTTTGCCAGGCAGTGGAGATATTGGCCGGGATTAAAGCGCCCGATCGCAGCGCGTTTCTCCGCGTGGTGTATGCGGAACTTGAACGTCTCTCGAACCATTTTGGCGATATTGCGTTCATTATGCTGGATACGGGGTTTAATTTCGGAGGCGCGCATGGCGCCAGATTGAGAGAAATGACAATGCGTATCGCAGATCGCTTAACCGGAAGCAGATTTCTGCGAGGCGTGAATGCGATTGGAGGAGTAACAAAAGATATTGCCAGCCAGGAGCAAGAATGGCTCCTGCGGGAATTGAAACATATCGAGAAGGATTTTTCAGAAGTTATCAGTATTGCACAGGAAAGCGAAAGCTTGTTAAACCGTCTAAAGAAAACTGGCGTTCTTTCTCAAGAAACGGCGCTTGCTCATGGAGTTGTGGGTGTTCCAAGACGGGCGCTCGGAATGCCCATAGATGCCCGGATTCAATATCCTTATGCCGCGTATGCAGATTTGGATAAAGAAATTGCTTTGGCTGAAGGCGGAGATGTGTATGCGAGATTTTTGGTGCGGGTGAAAGAAGTGCATACATCTTGCAATCTAATCAAACAAGCATTGGAACGAATTCCTCAAGGAAAAATTTTGACAGAAGGGGGGAATATCTCTCTCCAAAAAGAGGAGATGATTATAAGTATCGTTGAAGGATGGAGAGGGGAAATTGTGCATGTGGTGTCAACTGATTCCCATGGGCAAATTGCGAGAGTGGATGTCCGCGACCCCTCATTCTTAAACTGGGCGGCATTAGGCCATGCAGGTCCCGGAAATATTGTTCCTGATTTTCCCCTGATCAACAAAAGTTTTAATCTCTCGTATTCGGGAAATGATTTGTAATCGTATGGGCTTTATTCTGCAGATTGGATAGGTTTCGTAATTCAAAGGGATAGAAGAAAAAGGAGAGATATGGTAAGGTGAAACTAAGAGCATCTTCACGCGATAAGAGATTATGTCCTCGGCGTTTTCACATAAAATTTTCTTGGGATGTATTCTTCTATCCGTAGTAATTGGGATTGTTTTTTATCCGCAATTACCTTCGATGGTTGTGTCTCATTGGAATATCCGAGGAGAAGCTGATGGATTTATGCCCAAATTTTTTGGGGTGTTTTTACTTCCTCTTGTATTGATTTTTCTCTTTGTTCTTTCTGTCGCTATTCCAAAAATAGATCCCTTAAAGAATAATATTGTTTCTTTCCGAAAGCATTATAACCTTTTTTGGATTGGTATTGCTGGTTTTCTGTTGTATCTGTATACCCTGACGATTTTCTGGAATACGGGGTATCATTTTAGTTTTAATCTGGTATTAACTCCGGGGATTGCGGCGTTCTGGTGGTTTGTGGGAGGTATGCTGATTCATTCGAAGCGCAATTGGTTTGTAGGTATTCGCACTCCATGGACGCTTTCAAGCGACCATGTATGGAAACTCACGCACGAGAGAGCAGGAAGATTGTTCAGGTACGCGGGAGCGATTTCGTTGCTGGGAATGATATTGCCGGCACAGCTCGCCGTTTTCTCCGCGCTTCCCGCCGCGGGAATTGCGTTGTATTCCATAGGGTACTCTTATGCGGTATATCGCCGCGAGTGCCGAAAAAAAGAAGAATAAAAGAGAAAAGTTCCTTCCATTTGTTCTCTGGCGACTATTCTTTTTTTGAGAACGCGATATGATAAAGAAAAGTTCAAATAATTTTATGTTATAAGTGTAAGAATTATTGCAAGTTCTATGATCAAAAATCTTATGATTGGGATAGTGGGGGCTGTCGTTATCATTCTTGGAGGTTTTCTCGTGTGGCAAAAGGTTAATGCTCCTGTCGTGGAGACAAGTCCTACTTCCGCGTTTACATCCTCTCCGGTTTCCCAAGTGTCGCCCTCTTTTTCGCCTCTATCTTCCGTAGATGAAGGTTTAATCTATACGGTGGTATATACCGATCAAGGATATGCGCCCCAAGAGTTGACGGTTATAGCAGGGGATAGAGTCATTTTCAAAAATCAAAGTTCCAGGCCCATGTGGCCGGCTTCCGCGATGCATCCTACGCATGAGGGATATCCCGGAAGTTCGATTGAAAAATGCCATACTGTCCAGCAGAGTATGACTTTTGACGCGTGCGAGGGAATTGCCGGCGGGGGAGAATGGAGTTTCGTATTTAATGAGATTGGGGAGTGGCGGTATCATGATCATTTGCTTCCTTCGAAAACCGGCAAGATAACAGTGCAAGCGTATGAAAAATAAAACAGTCGCCGCATATTTGCTTCAAATCGCTCTTGCGTTCAGTTTGTTTTATTCTGCATGGCGCGCTTTCGTGAATCCTTTTGATTGGATTGGTTTTTTTCCTTTGTGGCTCACGAATATGACGGTTCGTTTTGTTTCTCATGAAGCGGTGTTGATGATGTTTTCTATCGGGGAAATCGCGCTGGGGGTGTGGTTGCTGACGGGGAAAAAAGTTTGGATACCCGCGCTTTTGTGCGCGGGATTGCTTGGAGGGATTGTTATCTTTAATTGGAGCCAGATGGATATTTTGTTCCGCGATCTTTCTTTGATGTTGTCGGCGCTCGCGTTAGCGACGCTGAATCGTTCAAGAAATTCGTAAGAAATGTGTATTGCTATGTATTCTTCTTTACCTATTGAGGATATCAAAAATCGCTTGGACATTATTCGGGTGGTTGGGGAATACATCAAACTTGAGAAAGCGGGCACAAACTTTCGCTCCGTGTGTCCTTTTCATGCGGAAAAAAGTCCTTCGTTTTTTGTTTCTCCTTCGCGGCAAATATGGAGGTGTTTTGGAGGGTGCGGCGAAGGAGGGGATGTGTTCAAGTTTGTCATGCGTATCGAGGGGATTGAGTTCGGAGATGCGCTTGGGTTGCTTGCTCAAAAAGCGGGAGTAGAGTTGCCCAGAAGAGATGCAAATTTTCTTCAAACTCAAACAGAACGTCAGCAATCGTATGAAATTGTGGAATTAGCCGCGCAATTTTTTCAGAAACAACTTGCCGAATCGCGGACGGGGCAGGAAGCTGCTGCCTATCTAAAGAAGAGGGGAGCGGCTGACGAGACAATAAAAAAATGGCGAATAGGGTATGCTCCCGATCGCTCGTCGGCGCTTGCACAGTTTTTGCGGCAAAAAGGATATACAAATGAGCATGTTTCTAAAGCGGGTCTTGCGATTGTCGCTCCCAGTGGAGTGTACGATCGCTTCCAGTCGAGGATTATGTTCCCGATTTTTGATATCCATTCCCAGCCGGTTGGTTTCGGAGGTCGGATTTTTGGCGAGAAAGCAAAAGAGGCAAACGCTGCCAAATATCTCAATACTCCCAATACGCTTATTTACGACAAAGGAAAAATACTGTATGGTTTGGATAAGGCGAAAGTGGCCATTCGCCAGCAAAAATATTGTCTGCTGGTGGAAGGATATATGGATTGCATTATGGCTTGGCAAGCAGGGTCTGAAAATGTGGCAGCTACTTCAGGAACTGCCTTGACTTCTTTTCAACTTCAGATGCTCAAGCGATATTGCGATGTTTTGCATACTGCCTTTGATATGGATGCGGCAGGCGGAAACGCCACGCGGCGCGGCGTTGATCTGGCGTTAGCTGAAGGATTTGAGGTGAAAGTTATCCCGATGCCAGATAAAGATCCTGCCGATACAGTGCTCGAAGGAGTCGAAGAGTGGAAGAAGTGTTTGAATCGAGCATGTTCTTTCGTGGAATTCGCATTTCAGACAAGTTTTCAAAAATTTGACCGACAGAACGCGGAAGGCAAGAAACGCATTGCCAGCATTCTCTTGCCGCTTATTAAACGCTTGCCCAATAAGATCGAACAATCTCACTGGATTGGATTGTTGGCAAAAGAATTACGCATTCCCGAAAAAGGTGTGTATGAAGAGTTGGAGCGAATTGAAGCTGGCTCGGGTGTTTCTTCGCGAAAAAATCCGGCAGCTGATGATAAGGGTAAAAAGGTTCAAAAGACCAGAGAGGAGATGTTGCAAGAGCGAGTGCTTTCTTTGGCGCTTTTGCACCCTTCGAGTCTACAGTATATTGCGCAAGAACATATTTCGTACTTTTCCATATTTTATCAAGAGTTTTTGGAGGGAATGAAACGCGTGCCCGATTTTCATCCGGGCAAGGCAGAAGAAGTCTTCTCTCCTGAAAAAGCGCAGTACTTAGAAGAACTTGAGTTGCAGGCACAAGCAACGTGTCAAGCGCAAGAAGAATCGTTGCCTGGGGATATGGATAGAGAATTTCTGATGTGTCTTCGGGAATTGAAACGCTTGACGCTGAACAAACAGCGCGATGCCATCGCCAGAGAGCTGAAAGCCGCCGAGCAAGAAGCAGATGATCAAAAAGTGCATAAACTTCTTGTCGAATTACAGCACGTTTCCCGACAGCTTATTTGATTATTTGTATGTCTCAAATTTCGTCAAAGTCCAAGAAACAAGGTCCCCATAAGAATCTCAAGCATAAGGCAAAACCTTCGGTTGTAAAAGGACTTCAAGAGAAAGCTCAAGGGAAAAGCATCCAATTAACATTGAACCAACGAAAACAAATGGCAGAAAAGAAACAAAAATCTTTACGTTCAGGAATATCCCGGAAAAAAACGCGGCAGGAGACCAATGTGAAGGAAAAAGCCGTAAAACCTCTCAAGAAGCAAGCAGCCAAGAAATCAAGCCGGCCGCGCAGAAAAGAGATTATCACCGAAGAACGCATCAAGGAACTTATTGAAAAATCTCGCCAGCGAGGGTTTGTAACCTACGCTGAAATTTTGCATGCGTTTCCTCAAATCGAACAGGATATTGAGGGATTAGAACATCTTTATCAACGCCTGGAAGAGGAGGGGATTGAGGTGCGGGAGGTGAGAGACTATCTGGATATTGAAAAGCCCAGTCCCACGCAAAAAGAATTTCTGCTTACGGACGAAGCTCCTCTAGATCCTGTGCAGATGTATCTGAAAGAAATCGGGAAGATATCTTTTGTTACCGCAGATCAGGAAAAAGAGCTTGCCAAGCGCATTGAGCAAGGGGATGAGGAATCGAAGAAAAAATTGGCGAGAGCGAATTTGCGTTTAGTTGTTTCGATCGCGAAAAAGTATGTGGGAAGATCGCCGAATCTTACGTTGCTGGATCTCATCCAGGAAGGAAATCTTGGATTGTTTCGCGCGGTTGAGAAATTCGACTGGAGAAGGGGATACAAGTTTTCAACATACGCCACATGGTGGATTCGGCAAGCGATTACCCGCGCGTTGGCAGATCAAGCGCGCACGATCCGTATTCCGGTGCACATGATCGAAACGATTTCTCGCTATACGCAGATTCGCCGGCGGCTCCTGCAGGATTTGGGACGTGAACCTTTGGCAGAGGAGATTGCCGCGGAAATGGGATTGGAAGTTGAGAAAGTGCGGCATATTCAGCGCATTTCGCAGGAAACTGTTTCTCTTGAAACTCCGGTCGGAGGAGATGACGAAGATAGCGTGCTTGCCGAATTTGTGGAGGATGAAAAAGTGGCTCCTCCTTCGGTGGATGCGGCGCGCACATTGTTGCGGGAACGTCTGAATGAAATTTTGGTGGACTTGGCTCCTCGCGAACAAAAGATATTATCCTTGCGGTTTGGTCTGGAAGACGGTGTAACGCATACATTGGAGGAAGTGGGAGCTGAATTCGGAGTAACACGCGAACGTATTCGTCAGATTGAAGCAAAAGCTTTAGAGAAAATTCGCGATCACAAGAATTTGAAGAAGCTCAAGGGATATTAGATCCAAAAAAGCAGATAAGATTTATTTTCGTTATTCAAAAGAGCATGCTCAATATCAAAAAGCTTGGAGTAGTGTTGGAACCAACCAATCTCGCGTTTGAAAAAAAAGCTGTGCTGAATCCCGGAGTGTGGCAGGAAGGAAATCGTATTCAAATGTTTTATCGGGCGATTGCCGAAGATGCTTGTTCGACGATTGGCTACGCATTGCTTGATGGTCCAACCAAGGTAGTGGAACGATGGGGCAGGCCTATCATTAATCGAGAATTTTCCTATGAGAGCAAGGGGATAGAAGATCCGAGAATCGTGAAAATAGGCAAGACGTTTTATATATTCTATGTCGCCCATGACGGAAAAAACGCGATTACCGCGTATGCGACAAGTAAAGATTTGAAGACGTTCGAGAAAAAAGGAATTATCAGCCCCCTTATTCCTTACCATGAATTTGACAAACTGAACGATGACTTGCGCATTAAGGATTCCTACTCATTTTTTTCTTCTTTCTTTGAGGAGGGGGCAGGGAAGGATGTGTTGCTATGGCATAAAGACGTTTTTATTTTTCCTCGAAAGATTCAAGGAAGATATGCGTTATTGCAACGAGTGCTGCCTGATATGCAGATTACGTTTTTCGACAATTTTCGGCAGCTCAAAGATAAAAATTTTTGGCTGGAACAATTGCGCCATCTTCCTGATCAAGTGGTGCTGGAGAATAAGCATTGGTTTGAATCTCGAAACATCGGGGGTGGATGTCCTCCTATTGAAACCAAGGAAGGATGGATTATTATTTTTCACGGAGTGGAAGAAACCAATAAAGGCCGGGTGTATCATGCGTGCGCGGCGTTGCTGGATTTGGAAAATCCCTTAAAAGTGATTGGCCGCCTTCATGAGCCATTATTTTCACCCACCGAACCATGGGAAGCGCAAGGATTTGTGTCGAATGTGGTTTTTCCCACCGGTACCGCGCAATTCGGAGACGACTTGTATATTTACTATGGCGCTGCAGACACAAGAATTGCGGTGGCTTTGGTATCTCTAAAAGAATTGCTTGCGGAGATGCAGGATCCAGCAAAACGACATGACTATGGAAAGAAATAGTTTTCCGAAGAAGAGCGCGAGTATCGTCTACCTCTCTACATTTCCTCCCCGCGAATGCGGGATTGCTACCTTTACGAAAGATTTGGTGGATGCGATGGCGCGCAAATACAATCCTGCGTTGAAGGCAAAAGTGCTTGCCATTAACGATAAAGTAACCGATAGCTACCCCTACAACTCTCAAGTATCGCGTCAAATTATTTCCTCTCAAATTGACGATTATGTTACGCTTGCGCGGGAATTAAACCAAGCAAACGAAGTGCAGCTTGCGCATATTCAGCATGAGTTTGGAATTTTTGGAGGTGATTATGGAGATCACCTCATTCCTTTTTTTCAGGTGATCGAAAAACCCGTAATTGTTACCCTGCATACCGTGCTTCCAAATCCAGATGAGCATATGAGGCATGTGGTAAAGATTATCCTTGCGTATGCGAAAGCGGTGATTGTGATGAACGAATTTTCAAAGCAGATTCTTGTAAACGATTATGAAGCTATAGCCGAGCAAATTCATGTGATTCCCCATGGCATCCCTTATGTTGCTTCGGCAAACGGGGACAAGGAAAAAGCAAAACTTGGATTGCGGGATCGGTTGGTATTCGCGACATTCGGACTGTTGAGTAAGGGGAAAGGAATTGAATATGCGCTTCGGGCTCTTCCTGCGGTAGTGGAGCGGTTTCCTCAATCTTTGTATCTTATCCTTGGAGTAACTCACCCTGCCGTGCGAAAACATGAAGGGGAGAAATATCGAAATTTTCTTGAAGAGGAAGTAAAACGGCTTTCCTTGGAGGATCATGTGCGTTTTGATAACCGCTATCTCTCGGTAGATGAACTTACCACCTACTTGCGGAGCGCGGATATTTATCTTGCGACCAATCTGGACCCAAATCAATCGGTGAGTGGGACGCTTTCTTATGCGTTGGGATGCGGTACGGCAGTTATCAGCACGAGTTCGTTATATGCCAGAAGCATTGTCACGCCCGAATGCGGCTTTCTGGTGAAAGCCGGAGACTCCAAAGAGTTTGCGCAAAAACTTCTTATTCTTTGCCAGGATCCCAAGTTGCGCGAGGAGATGGGCAAAAACGCCTATTTGAAAACGCGGCACATGTCATGGCCGAATGTCGCGTTGGCGCATTTTTCCTTATATCAAAAATACGCGCCGCTTGTAGACGAGCAAAAGCTTCCCGCACTCAAGCTTGATCACCTCAAGCGCGTAACCGATGACTTTGGCATTATCCAGTTCGCGCGGCATATTAAACCGGATCTTCGGTATGGATACACGCTCGACGATAACGCGCGGGCAATCATTGCGGCATCCGCAGCTTTCCCTTACGCTCCCAAAGAAGCGGTCTCTCTTATTCAGACGTATCTGGCATTTTTTAGATTTGTCCAGCAAAGAAACGGTTCTTTCGTGAATCTGGTAAACGGACAGCGAAAACGCTTGCCTCAAGAAAAGAGCGAAGATGCGCAAGGAAGAGCGATCTGGGCTTTGGGATATGTCATGGCGCAAGATGCGGTTCCAGAAGACATGAGAAATGAGGCGCGAGAAATGTTCGAGAAAGCTGTCGAGGGCTCTTGTGTCTTATCCTCGCCGCGCGCGCTTTCGTTTGCTATGATTGGCTTCTATTTTGCTTTGCAAAAAGCTAGCATGCCGCGTTTGCGCAACTTTTTCATGCAATTCGCCCAGGCGCATGTGAAACGTTTTGAACAAAATGGCTCTGGCGACTGGATGTGGTTTGAAGATGAGTTAACCTATTCCAACAGCAAGTTGTCGGAATCCTTGTTCTACGCGTATCTTGCGACTAAGACTTCTCGCTATCTGGAAGTTGCGGAAAAATCTCTCAAATTCCTCTTGCGCATTACATGCGAGAAAGACTACTTTGCGCCTATTGGCCAGAACGGCTGGTTTGCCCGCGAGGGGAAACGGGCGTATTTCGATCAGCAGCCGGAAGAAACATCTTCCATGGTGCAAACGTTGCTCGTGGCGTATGAAGCCACCGGCAAAAAAGAATATCTCAATAGAGCTCACGCCGTGTTTCAATGGTTTTTAGGAAAGAATCATCTCAAGCAAATGGTATATGATGAAGCAACCGGCGGATGCTATGATGGATTGGGGGAGGAGTCGCTCAACTTGAATCAGGGAGCGGAATCCACGCTTTCCTATCTTCTTGCGCGTCTTGCGTTGGAACCATATAATCATGTTTCATCTGTATGACTTTCAATTACGAAACTAGCACATACAAGGTTTTGAGAACACGGATATTTTTCTGCTGAAAAATTCCTTGTGCTCGCGCCAGTCGCGTTCCCAACGTTCTCAAAACCTTGTATGCACTGGTTTCGTAATTCAAAGGTATGAATAAATCTTCAAGAGAAACTGCAAAAGAAGGGGCAATCAAGGCGTTGGAGCATTGCGCGAAACACACTGGTTTTTATGCGTCAGGATTGCCAGGAGGGTATGAAGCAACGTGGGCTAGAGACAGTATGGTAACTTCATTGGGAGCGAGTTTGATAGATAAGAAATTCCAATCTCCTTTTCGCGCGAGCATTGAATTGTTGAGCGTTCACCAGTCAGCATTGGGACAAATCCCCAATGCTGTGGGATCGTACAACATCGAACGCAAATCCGAAGTTACCTTTAACTCCATTGATTCCACGCTTTGGTATGTGATCGGCCACCAAGTGTACGGCCGTGCGTACCAAGATAATTCGCTGTTAACCAAATACCGGCAGAACATTGAAAAAGCACTCTTGTGGCTGCGCTATCAGGACCCCAATGAAGACAAACTGATTGTGCAGCAGCCCACCATGGATTGGGAGGATGCGTTTCCCCATAAATACGGGAGAGTGTTGAATACGCAGGCGTTGCATTACGCTGCGCTGCGCATGTGGGGGCAAGAAGAATTAGCCGAGCATATTCGGCGCGTGGTGAATGGCGAGATTGAGGAGTATCTTGCTTTGTACGACAAAAAATTGGGATATTATCTTCCTTGGGCATGGAAAAACCATGACGGCGACAGGGAACAGGAAGAATGGTTTGATACCTTGGGCAACTTGCTTGCGATTGTAACTGGCTTGGCTACGGAATCTATTGCCAAATCAATTCTTGAGCATATCGAAAAAAATAAGATTCATCGTCCTTATCCTTGCCGCGCAATCGATCCTCCGCTAAAAAAAGGATCAAAAGAATGGCATTCATACTTTGAAAAGTGCGATGCTAAAGAACCCTATGTGTATTCCAACGGAGGAGTGTGGCCGTTTATCGGCGGGTTTTATGTTGCGGCTTTGGTGAAGACCGGACAATGGGAAAAAGCGGAACAAGAACTCGAATTGCTCGCTCAAGCCAATAAGTTGGGAAACAAGCAAGAATGGGAATTTCACGAATGGTTGCATGGCAAAACCGGCAAGATTGGATTTAGTTCCGCTGCTTTTCAAGGGTGGTCTGCTGGAACGTATCTGTTCGCTTCAGAATGCGTGAACCGTAAAAAACTCTTATATTTTTGTTAGGATTTTTGTGACGTGTCTTACCTTGCTTAAACGCAAAAAGGAAGCGCGGGAGCAAAGAGAATTAATGAATTCCGAGCCTGTCTTTGATTATCTGCGTCATTTTGGCGGATAGATCACGGTAATTGAAATTTTTGGAAGCGTGCTCGCGGGCATGTTCGCCCATTTGTTTTCGCTTTTCATCATTGGAGAGCAATTCGAGCAAGTATGAAGCGAGGTCATCAATGTCGGCCCGATAGGCGAATGTTTTGGGGCGTTCAAAGAAAATGCGCATTTCTTCCGGGAAACCCATTTCGGGGTACACCAGCTCGCTGTCCAGATCAATGGTGTGCGCAACTTTTGCAAGATACCCTGTTTCGCCATGCACAACCGTATCTTTCGGCCCCATCGCGTTGATTGAGATTACGGGAATTCCGCATGCTTGAGCTTCGAGTTGAATCATGCCAAATCCCTCAATGCGACTGGGAGCCATATAGATATCGGCGGCGTTGAGTAAGTAAGGTATAAATTCTCGGGAATATGAACCGCTAAGGAATGAAATTCTTTCTTTTGGGAGTTTGAGGGCTTCAATAAGAGCGTTTTCTTCATCGGAGTATTCTCGTCGTCCGTCGTCTTCCCATGCTTTGCAGATATATTTCCAATTTTTGAATTCTTTGTTGGCTTGCGCAAGCGCGCGCAAAACTTCTTGCGCTCCTTTGGAAGTAACATCGCCGCCGATGGTGAGAAGCAGTTTTTCTTCCGGTTTCACGCCAAGGAGTTCCCGTAGTTTTTGCACGCGAGGATCGGACTTCGGAATGGGCTTAAATACCTCTGGTTCCACGGCTACGGGAGCCACCACAAAATTTTTGGTATTCACGCCATCCCGTTCATACACTTCTTTTACCCATGTGCTGGTTACAAACACCAAAGGAAGTTCTTGCAACACATTGTGATAATTTGCGACCCAACCGTCAGCTACAAGCCACGGGACAGGGGTTACGCCAAATTGTTTGGGATGCAAGATAAGATCGGGTGTATATCCCCAAAATCCAATGCCAATGGCAATATCGGGCTGAAAGGTTCTGTATAGCCAATCGCGCTGCAAAGCGCCGCGCCAGTGGCAAGGCCGCGCATCTTCGCCATTTTCTTTCATGCCCCGATATAGCATATCTCCTTGAATGCTCAAGCCGTCGTTTTCTACAGGATGGGCGTATAAAATAACAGATTTCATAAATGCGGATAATTATTGTAATCCTTCAAAAAAACTTTCCCGAGCGTCACAACTTTTGCTTTCAAAGGAATCTGGAGAAAAGCCGTACATTTTTTCAATCACTTGCTTTTTATGGTTGTGTTCTTGTTTGTTCAAGCGAGTATAAAAGGCGGCGTCTTCTCTTGATGCGCAAAAGTTTTCCGGAGGAAGAACCTGCTGCGCGAAAGAAAAAGTTCGGGAAACTGTAAGCTCTCGGTTTTCTAGCATTTGCTTTACTGCCAGATGCACTCCTTGATGGCGGGCATGGCGATATTCTCCATACGAAGCGTGTGTGAAAAGATAATCAAAGCGCTTGAGGGGGAGTTGTTGCCGGATAATGGCTTGGATGGGCAGAATGCTTTCTTCTATGGAAAGGATTGCTTCGTCTTCCAAGTCGCAGATAATCCCTTGCGCGTTATAATGCGTGGCAACGCGCATGAATTTGGGCATACGATCAGGATCGGACTTTCTGCACAACACAAAAATGATCCAATCTACCGCACGCTGATAGCTGGCAATCGTACCGCCCATCCAAATAGTTTCGTCATCGGGATGAGCGACAATAATGAGACCTTGTCCTTTTGCCAATGTGAGTTCGTTCATTGGGGCTTGCCTGCCTCGGAATTGGCGCCATGGCATTCTTTGTATTTCTTTCCCGACTGGCAAAAACACGGAAGCGATCCCAGAGATTCTTTGAGAAGCCAGGAGCTCGATTGCACTTTGCCTCCATGCCCGACATTGAAAATCATGTTACAGCCGATGGATTCGCATACTGCCGCTTCCGGCACATTGTCTTGTTTGCGATCTCCTCCATTGGCAAAGATATGAGGGTGAAGTTCTTGAAGCTCTCGGCATACGCTCATGTCGGTGGGATTCTCTTGGTGTTGGGTGATCACTACGCGGTCCACTACTCGCAATGCTTCAATAATTTCTTTGCGCTCTTGTTGCTTCATGAACATGTATCCTTTTTTCTTGTGCAGCCAATGATCGTTGTTCAAGATTACCACAAGCTCATCTCCAAGCACTTTTGCTTCTTGGAATAACCGCACATGTCCAATATGCACAGGATCGAATCCTCCGCTGACTGCCACCATAATGCGATGGGAAGATGTGTCGGTCATATACTTAAGTTGGCTCTGGGGCTTTGGTAATTTTTTCTCCTATTTTCAAACTTGCATCAATGCCAAGTTGCTTTTGCAGGGCTTCCATAAACAGATAAAGACGCAACGTATGCGTGAAGGGACTTAATAGTTCGGGAAGTTTTTGCTCTTGAAACATGAACACGCACGCGTTTGATTTATTTTCCAATGTTTTTTGGATTTGCGCAATGCGTTGTTGGTTGGGATATGCTCCCGTAAGCATGAGAACTGTGGAATCCCGTGCCGTTTCTTTGTATCCGTGATCGTACTGCGCGAGAGACATTCCTTGCCAAGCAAACGCGGTGGATTCAGCCAGCGCGAGGGCTCCTTGGAGCGCAACTCCGATATTCGGGCCGGTTCCGAGCACAAAGAGTCCTTTGATTTGCTTGCCCTGCATATAGGAAGCAACTCTTTCTGCTTCTTCTTTGGCAATTGGGGGAAAAGAGCGGGCAATCTCGGCAAGCTGTTCGATTGCCTTTCTTGGATCCATGCCAAGTCCAAGATAGAGAACTGCAAGCGTGTTCATAAATGTTTTGGTCGCCGTGAAACCTTCTTGCCCGGCATACAGTTCAATTACTTGCTTGATATGATGGGAAGAAGCAAGCGGGGAATCTGCGTGATTGGTAATTGCGACAATTTCTTGAAAATGCTTTCGATTCCACAAAACTTCAGAAGTTTCTCCTGATTGGGAAACGAAAACTCCCAGAGGCAATGGTTCTCGGGAAAAATACGGCGAATATTCAGAAGCGAGAAATGGCTGGATGTCAGCTCTGCAATACCATGCAGTGAGAACGGCATGAAACGATGCGCCCATGCCAAGATACGGCGTTCCTCGTGGCAGTCGAATAGTTTTGTTCGCCTCGTAGCATTCTTTTGCTTTGTCTGGTATTTGGAGAATTTCTTCTTTCATGGCTTGCATGGGTTTTCTTTAGCATACCGCAGAGCAGGGGAGAGGTAAACAGGAAAGACGCTTGCTTTTGAAGAAAACAATTTGACGAGCCATGACTTTCCAAATCCATGGCCTGCCCTTGCCCTTGAAATATCGCGCCTTAACGGTTATACTATCTTTGTGTACTTTAACATAAAAATATTCCGCGATAGCTCAATGGTAGAGCAGGGGACTGTTAATCCCTTGGTTCCAGGTTCGAGTCCTGGTCGCGGAGCCAAGAAATTAGATACGAACTCATTTTTTGAAGATGAGAGTGTTCGCTCGCCCAGCCCCGCCGCTTGCGGCGGCGAGCAGGAAAACCCGTCGGTTCGCGGGCAAAAATTTCCTCCCTAAAACCCCTCCATTTTTTGCTCGTTCGCTAATTTTGGCGGCGGATTTCTCCCATATCCTTTTGAGATAAGATGTTAAAACCTCTGATAGTAAAAAGGTTAATTTCTTGATATAATATCTATATGAATATGACGAATTCTGAAAAATCAATCATTCAAGATATTTTAAAGGTTTACTCAGTTGTTTTGCTTATCGCAGTTTATATCAGCAGTTTTGCTTTCCTAAGTTTAATCTTATTTATATTTGCTAAATTTGTTAAATTTAATATAGAGTTTTTCCACATTATTGTTTTTTCCTGCTTGTCTTTTATCCTTTTTACAAAAATAAAAAATAAGAAAGTTAAAAAATTCGGTTATCACTTAGGAAAAATTTTGACAATTTTTGTTAGTATTTTTATCCTATTTCTTTTTTTAAATTCATATTTAAAAATTTCCAATAATATAGACCAATTTTTTTACAGTTTTCTTAAACGCCTTTGAAATTTTTGTGAATCGATTTGCCCTCGGAATGTTATTTCCAATTGGATCAATTTTACTATATGTTTATTTTGCCTCTCTTTTGTTAAGGTTTGTTTTAAATATAGCGCAAAGGGTAGGGAGGTTTATAAAAATAATTTCTGGTCTTATAATTATATTTATTATCATTCTTCCATTTTTATATTTTTTAAATAAATCTTCCCTTTTAGCTTTAAATGATTTATTTTATTCTAATTTTAGTTGGTTTTTTGGATTTTCGTTAATTTCGCTTCATTTAAGTTACATATTTAAAGAGATCAAAACGATGATAAATTCTCATATTGCCCATGCCTCAAGTGCGGTTGACACAATGAGTAATTGAGATGTTTAGAATTATTAAAAAATTGCAAATTAAATACTAAAGCATCAAAATATGGTCCAAATCTTATTAATAGGAATAGGGATATTGATTCTGATAAAAGGAAACTTAAAAGTTTCAGATACCAAAGAAATAGTTAGGCCGCAATCAATTTATTGGGGATTAATCGTCATTGCATACGGTATTGCCGTTTCTTTTTTGAAAAAATTGGCGGTTACGAAATTGATAAAAGTCCTCATATCTGTTAGCGTAATATTGTCTCCAAAGTATAGCAACAGTAATATGTTATCAATATATGGAAAGTAATCAACTTGGACAAAAAACAAGGAAATTGCGACAAAAATTAGAGCTTTCGCAAGACGATTTTGCTCGCAAAGCAGATGTTCCCTATACAACGCTTACCAAAATTGAAACTGGAGTTATTAAGAAGCCATCTGTTTTTGCGGTGAGCAAAATCGCCAAAGCACTTAATGTTGCAATTGAAGAATTGATAAAATAATTTTTATGATTGAAGTAGAGAAAAAATTTATATTAAACGAACAAGACAAGGAGCGATTAACAAAAAACGCTGATTTTTTGAATGAACGGGTTTTTACCGACATTTATTATGATACAGAAATTTTTTTCTCTAACCTCAAATGATAAATGGCTCCGTTCTCGTGAGGGCAAATTTGAGCTAAAACTTCCTCTCCACGAAGGAACCGATAGATTGGCTGACCAATATGATGAGTTAGAGGATGAACAGAAAATAAGAGAGTCTCTAAATCTGTCTCCCAACGGAAGTGTTGCCGATGATTTGGCAAAAGCCGGATATTTTCCATTTTGTACTTGTAAAACTACACGGAAAAAATATAAAAAGGAGCCATTTATCATTGACCTCGACATTGTTAATTTTCATGATTTTATCTACAATATCGGAGAAGTTGAGCTAATGGTGAAGGAAAAATCAGAAATAGAAAGTGCAATTGAAAAGATAATGAATTTTGCGAAATCGCAAAATCTCACAATTGCGCCAGTTCGAGGGAAAATCATTGAGTATTTAAAGCGAGTAAAACCAAACCATTATCAAGCTCTCGTTCAAGCGAATGTGGTTAAAGATTTTTAATTATGGCAATAATCAACAAAAATAAAATTCAGATACTTGTAGTCCATGGCGGAATGACCTTCAAGAATGAGAAGGATTATTTGCATTATCTGAAAACCAAAAAAGTCACGACGGAGAAAAGAGTATATTGGGCCGGCGAGTATCTGGAAAAGAGCTTGGGCAAGGGTTTTCAAATAATCTCTCCTCGGATGCCGCTGCAAGACAACGCCAAATACAGGGACTGGAAGATTCTATTCAAACGATACATCCCGCTTTTGAAAGGCAAATTCATCTTGATTGGCTCGTCTCTCGGCGGAGTATTTTTAGCTAAATATTTATCGGAAAATAAATTGCCGAAAAAGGCGCTATCAATATACCTTGTTTGTCCGCCATTCGATAATTCTCTGCTCGGGGAGGATTTGTTCGGCGGTTTTGATTTGAAATCGAATCTGTCCCTACTGGAAGAGAATGCCAAAAATCTGTATCTGCTGTTCTCGAAGGACGACGATGTGGTGCCGATCGCCCATGCAGAAAAATACGCAAAGAAATTGAAGAAGGCACGCTTTGTTACTTACAAGAGCAAAAACGGTCACTTCAATATCCCTAAGTTTCCCGAGATCGTTGGAATGATAAAGAAAGATATGAAACGAGGATAATTACTATTTTGCTATTTCCATCCATCGCATCAAAATAACGGTTCGAAGTTCTCGCACCGTTCGAGCAACGGATTCTTGAGAACGCATGGGAGGGCTTTTTTGTGGTGGACGATTCCAAGCTATTGAACCATTATGCCCGCCCTAGTAACAAAGCTCACTACCGGTGGCAGGAAAAGGAGAATAAGAAATAGTAAGTAACGTAAAAATGAGCTAAAATACAATCGTATGAAAATATTTTTAATCACAACGTTCATTTTCGGATCAATGATCGTTGCCGGCTCTGTGAATGCCCAAATGATGGGTAATTTTTCCAATACGCAAATTGACTGGGATGAAGTGGTTGAGCATACTGCCCGCGAAGAACAGGAAGGCAAAGAGCTTTGGAATAAACTGCAAGTAAAAGAGGTTGTTTGCGCCGATCTCAACGATGAGCAATTCGGTGTTCTGGGTGAATACTTTATGGGCACTATGGCCGGCGAGTCGCACGCCGCGATGAACGCGATGATGATACAGACGCATGGCGAAGACGGCGAGGAGCAAATCCACATCGTTATGGGCAAGCGTCTTTCAGGGTGCGACACGTCGGCGGCATTTTCAGGGATAAGCGGCGGCTGGATGCCGATGATGAACATGATGTGGGGAGGTTGGTCGTCTCCCTTTGGGAATAATAACTCAACAAGCAATATGATGAACTTTGGATTCGGGTCTTTTGGCGGCTTCGGCTGGATCTTCATGATTCTCTGGTGGGTCTTGATAATCGCTGGCATCGTCGCGCTTATCAAATGGCTCGCAGGCCCATCTCGCGGAACTCACCGTAACGAGAAATCCGCGCTTGAAATTTTGCAGGAGCGTTACGCCAAGGGCGAAATTAACAAGCAGGAGTTTGAGGAAAAGAAAAAGGATGTAAGTTAGGCGGCTATAAAAATCGGCATTATCTTGCAATCTAATAATCAGGAACACATTTGGAATACGTAATGGAGTGAATCGTTTTTGATATTTGTATTTCAGATGCCCAGTCGAAAACCGCGAAAATGGTTGAGAAGGGGAGTATTTCGACTAAGCCAAGTGTAAACATTCCGAAAAATATACTTTGCCTTGTTTCTTCAACTGTGAATGGTATACTACTTTTATGGTTAGGGTTCACGAAGGAACCAGAGGTTACTACATAATACAAACTATGGCAAAACGATCATTCGTCGTAAGGAAGAAGGTGAGGTATGCTAAGAAAAGCCCAAAGCGACTTGCGGCAAAAAAGAGAATGCTGGAGATAAAAGCGATGAAACCAGCGGCCCGCAAAAAAGCGCTCTTAGAAAATAGCAAAAACGCCCCCTAAGGGGCGTTTTTGTAGTTGGCCACTGGGATATTATGATTGTTTGACTTGGTTTGATTAATGGGATATAAGGGATTGAATCAAATGTATTTGAGGTGGGAGATGGAGAAAAGTACGAATTTGATCGGTGGGGTGGGGAATACGGAAATCCATAGCGTAACTGTATTCTCGCCGCATACGCTTACAGTCTGTGGGCGGCAATGGACCATTCAACAAGGCGCGCGTTATGCGACTTGCTATGTGATGCGTCGGTGGAATGTTTTCTCGAAGGAGGGAAAGATAGTCCTCGATATTCAATATATCTGTTGGGCGGGATCGGAGGTTTTCGATGTCCCTACTTTGGAAGCTGTGAAGAGCGATTCTGCCAACATGATTTCCCGATTGGAATGCATACTGGCCAGCTTTGACACTGCCTTTGCATGACCACCTCGGGCCGGGTAATAAACGCAAAAACCGAAAAGCAATAAGCTAAGTAGGTCTTTTATTTTTTTGCCGCGTAAGTTTTGAATATATTCAATAGGGAAGGCAAAATTTCATCTATGAAACATATTCCCATGTTCCGTCGAGATAATTGGCTACGCATTGGCCGCCGTAGGGCATACCTTCAGCAGAATAATTGATCGTATGAATTGAAGCAGAAAACCGTGCGCCCGGGGGGAGTGATGGATCTCTTGAAATCATATGTAGCTCTTTGGTAGTTATATTCGATCTTTTCTCCGTCTTCCAAAGCAACCTCGATTTCGTAAAGAGACACTCCTGTTTCATCGCTTTGTACGCGCAGTTCTGTATATTCCTGGCCTTGCAGAAGAGTTTCAAAAACAGACTTAATTTCCTCTTGAGAAGGGAATTGTTCCGGAATTTCACTTCGCTCGGCAAATTTTTCTTGGTTCATGAATTTATAATAGCAAGAAACTTCTTCGCGTAAAAGAGGGTTAAAGAAACAACAATAGTAAAAAACAGTGTTTTTTTGATATATACATTTGGATATTATACCAATATCCCCCTTTGAGTTTTCCACAGATTAGGCATAACTTTTCCTTGTGGTATAATTAAGTAGAAAGAAAAAGCGCAGTTAAATCTTATGTATTTTACTGTCATCATGTGTGCAGCGATATTGGTCTTGTCGATACCTGTTTTTGCGTTCGCTTTCTCGCCGGTTGTTAGTCCGCTCACATCTTTTGTGAAGTCGCTCATCTATTTTTCTTCCTCCTCCTCAATCTTTGTTCTTCTTATCCATATACTTTGGGGGATAGCTCTCAAGAGAAGTTTTATTGGACTTTGGTACTTCCTGATTATCCTTATTCCTTTTTTCATTCTCTATGACTACCATGCGGCGTTGCTGGGAGGAGCTTTCAAAATCCCAGAATTCCTCTTTATGTCGTTTTATGCTTCGCTTTTTACTATTGTTGCTTTCTTGGCTTCGGCGATAGGCAGGCATTTCAAAAAAATTGCTCGTTTTCAAGATGCATTGCAATCTCTTAAATTTGTCCACCGATTCGTTTTGATTTTGTTTCTTTATGCAGTTCCCCTTTTTGCTCTTAATGCAAGTCGTCATTTTTTGTATGTGAATTTTGGTTATGAAGAAGGAAGCTTCTTTGGGATTTTTTGGCATATTTTGTGGACGATACTTGAAGTGATTTTTTTGTATAAAATGATCAGATTGTCTCCTGTTGTTCTGACGAAAACAAATGAAACGAGGAAGGTGTATTTTCTCATGGGAGCGCATATTCTTGTGATGCTCGTGAGTGCATTTCTGATCTTTTTCCTCGTTCCCTCGTGAAAGGTAAATTCATGTTGCAATGAAAAGCCCTACGCGAATGCGCAGGGCTTTGATGTAATTATGTTCGTGAGTTTTTATGCTTGAGCTGACAGATTCTCTAGTGCGGCGCACAGAACCTGCTGGATTTCCTGGGGAGAAAGCCGGGTGCGATCTTCAGCAGGAAGGTGATGCGTCCTTGTTCCGCATGCAGCGAATCTATTGCTCTCATGGAGGAACCAGCCGGGTACTTTGGTGGGGTCGAGGCCGGGATAATTTAGGATTTCGTTGAAGCCAAGGTTGAGCTTGCGCGCTTCAGCTTCGTTCCGTCGAAGCGCGGCCGCAACATTCTCAAGAGTGACAGGGGATTCTCGTCCGGTTTGGATTCCAACATCTATGCCTTTGTTTCCTCGGCGTTGGGTCCAGAGGACGACATCAGCTCCTTCTTCGAATGCCGCGTTGCGGTATTCAGGATGTCCGAATATGATGGCAATCTTTATCCCATTGAAGAGAGTTTGCCATGAAGTGTGCTTTGGAGCTTCGCGGCGCAGTTCTTGCGCATGGGAGTTCTGATTATACAGGATGTCGAAATGCTCGAACATCCTTTCTTTGATGAGCGACATTTTCTCATCAAAGGGGAGATGGCGGAAATGGTGAGAGTATCCCTCTGCCAGAAAGTGGATGCTGGTTGGGTTGATCGGTTCAGCGTTGTCCACTTTAGTGGCAAGTTCAATGAGAGGAGAAATGCCCGCTCGTACGACGGGGTCTTCAAGAAGCCCCAATCTGGCAGCCATGAGCTGTGCGCTTGAAGAACGCGGAAAATCTTTACCGTGCTGGTCAAACTCCCCGCCGCCAGTATCAAAGTGCAAGGCCGCGGGATCGTTTTCGCTGCCTGGTAACGCCGTGCCGGCATTTACAAATACGATCTGGGCGCCTTGGGCTTTGGGAATGAACTTGCAGGCGAGCCAGAGGCAAAGCCATGCATCGGTGTCTGGTCTGCGATGAACGACCAGAAATCTAATTTTCATGGCTTCCTGAACTTCGTCAATTATTTTAAGGAGCTTGGCGATGGGATCGGGGGATTGTTTTGGCTCTTCGTTCATGGTTCGTCCTCCGTTCAGAATCTGTGATCCGCGTGAGAAAAGTATACGCGGAATAGAGTATTTGTCAATGGCATGGGTTTAATTCTCGAATTCTCTTATCAAATTTACAATAATTCACCCTCTTGACCATCGTTTCTTAATTGGTAGAATTAGAAAAGGAACTTTTGGCGCATAAAGGTTAAAAAGCGCAAGAATTTTATTCTTCTTATTTTTATATGGCAGAAGAATTTCAACAAACACAGCAGGCGCAGCCAAAACAGAAACAGGATTACAGGAATACCGTTATAATCAGCGTGGCGAGCAGTCTGATTTGTTTTGTTGTGCTGCTCGGACTGGCGGGAGGGTTGTTGGTGTGGCGGAAAGGTTCTTTGGATGCGGCGTTTGGCGGATTGTGGAATGGGAGAGAGACAGTTAAGCAGCAGTTCGGCGGCAGTTTTCGGAATGACGCGATTGGTGAAGAGTCGCGGGTGATTGAAATTGTGGAAAAAACAAACCCGGCGGTGGTATCTATCGTAATTACCAAAGACGTGCCTATTATCGAGGAATACTATGAGGACTTTAATCCTTTCGAGGATTTTTTCGGATTCAGGGTTCCTCGGCAGAGGCAGAATGGAACAGAGAAAAAGGAAGTGGGCGGGGGATCGGGGTTCTTTGTTTCTATGGACGGGTTGGTGGTAACCAACCGTCATGTGGTGGATGATGAAGATGCCGAGTATACCGTACTGACAAATGATGGAAGGAAATACGATGCTGAAGTTCTGGCGAAAGATTCTGCGCTGGATATCGCGGTGCTGAAGGTGAAAGAGAACAATCTTCCGTATGTTTCGTTTGGGAATTCAGACGCGTTGAAGCCCGGGCAGACAGTGATTGCCATCGGAAACGCGTTGGCTGAATTTCGCAATTCTATTTCCGTGGGCGTGATATCCGGGCTCTCCCGTTCGATTGTGGCAGGAGATATGTCGGGAAAATCAGAATATCTGGAAGGAGTGATTCAAACGGACGCGGCGATTAACCCCGGAAATTCGGGCGGTCCTTTGCTTGATTTGGCGGGGAACGTGATTGGCGTGAATGTGGCAGTGCAACAGGGCGCTGAAAATATCGGTTTTGCGCTGCCGGTCAATACCGTGAAAAGCATTGTGGATTCTGTTCAGCAATACGGAGAGATTGTCCGTCCGTATCTTGGCGTAAGGTATATGCAGATTACGGAAACGGTCAAAAAAGCGAATAATCTTAACGTGGATTACGGAGTGATTGTAATAAGAGGGGATACGCAGGAGGAATTGGCGATTGTTCCTGGATCTCCGGCAGACAAGGCGGGAATTGTGGAAAATGATGTTATTCTGGAAGTTGATGGCGTAAAACTCGAACAAGGCAAATCGTTAGCTTCTCTTATTCGTCAAAAGCAGGTGGGGCAGACAGCGACCTTAAAGATTCTTCATAAAGGGGAAGAAAAGGAAGTGCAAGTAATACTGGAAAAAGCTCCGAAAGAACTCTAAAAATTTTTGGATGCGCTTGAGGATGATTGATTGCTGTTGACCGCGAAAAATTTGTTAGTATCTAAATAGTCCAGGGGAAAGAAGTTTGCGTTTTCCCTATGAGTGTTTTGGAGGAGAGAAATATTCTGTATATTTTTCCTTAGCCATTCTATGATAGAGAATAGGGCTGTTATCCAATTGGTTATATTTCGGCTATCTTATGAAGAAAAGAATGTTCGTAGGGTCGTTTCTCGGAATACCTATTTTGATTGCAAGCACGTATCTGTTTGCATTGCCGCCTCGCGTGGTCGTTGTTAATATTTCCTCGCAAACGCAAGGGGAAGAAGTGGAGGTCAAAATAACTTTCGACAAACCCGTGCGCCGGCAAGAAATTCAGGCAGCGATTACGCCTTTTGTGCATGGCGAATGGAAATTTGAAGACCCCTTGTTCCAAAATCATTTATATCGGGCAGTCGTTTTTAGTCCTATTGTGAAATTGGATCCCGGAATTGAATATCAAGTTGATTTGGGACATATCAAAAACCGCGTGGGGCTGACTGTTTCGAACGATTTTTCATACGTTTTTGAAGCGCATGAGATATCTTCTGAACCTCGGTTTTCTCCTTTGGTCGCGCAAGAAAGCAAAGTTTCTGCAACCGCCGTGAACGAAGAGAAAAAGACTGGGGATACTCGCGTGGATAAACCCGCAGTTACTCTTTTAGATATTCCGATGGATTGGCAGGACAGTGCGCTTTCTTGCGAAGCGGCTTCTTTGAAAATGGCCCTCGGAGAGAAAGGCATCATAGTGTCAGAATCGGACATCATGGGAAGAATCGGGTATGACCCTACGCTTCGCGAGGGAGTTTTATGGGGAGACCCTTTCAAGAGATTTGTGGGAGATATCAATGGGAAAATGTGCACAAGCGGCTACGGTGTTTTTTGGGAACCGGTAGCGGGAGCTGCTCAACATTGGCGGCAAGCTGAAGCGTTTTCCGGGTGGACTCTTGAGAATTTGACTCGCGAGCTTCAAAAGGGGAATCCTGTTATGGTATGGGGAGCGCTTCCCAAGGGAGAACTCACGGATTGTTCCTGGTACACTGCCGAAGGAACGTATGTCAAAGCATTCAAGGAAACGCATGTAAGATTGGCAGTTGGATTTATGGGATCCGCGGATAAGCCCAGTCATATTATTCTGAACGATCCGCTTTCGGGGCGTTTGTATTGGTCGAGTTCTGAATTTTTGGCCAATTGGAGCGTGTTTGGAAAGAGCGGGGTGGTGATCCGATAAGAAAACCGGCCGCGTAGCCGGTTTTATTTCTCCTGCTGGATGTTGTTCAATAGGTATGCTACCTGATTGAGTGATAAGGGTTCGTGGATTGATATTGCCATGGCATTTGGATTAAGTTTTTGGAGCTCCAAGAGTTTTGCTTTGATTTCATCTGGCGACAGGATGTCAGATTTTGTGAGAAACACAAACTCTTCTTTGGCGAGCAATGCTTCACTGTATGATCCGAGCTCGTTGCGGATTGTTTGATAATCCTTTGCGATATCGCTTGAATCTCCGGAAACCAAATGAAAAAGAATTTTTGTTCTTTCGATATGGCGGAGAAATTTTATGCCAAGCCCTTTGCCAGTGGAAGCTCCTTCGATGAGTCCAGGAATATCAGTGAGGATAACGCCATAATAAACGCCCAAGTGAGGTTCGAGAGTGGTGAAGGGGTAATCAGCCACTTTGCTTTGCGCTTTGGTGAGCGCGTTGAGAAGACTTGATTTGCCGGAGTTTGGCAATCCAATAATACCAACGTCTGCGATCAGCTTGAGTTCCAATCGAATATCGAATTCTTCTCCTAGCCTGCCTTGCTCGAACTGTTTGGGGCTCGTGTTTTGAGGGCCTCGAAAATGAAAGTTTCCTTTTCCTCCCCGGCCTCCGCGGGCTATAAGATAGCGCTCGCGGGAAGTAACAATTTCGTGCGCGGTGCCGGTATTCAAATTGTGAACAATGGTGCCCACGGGCACTTGAATAATCAACTCTTTGCCGGTGGTTCCGTCATTTAATTGAGGCCGGCCTTTTTTGCCGCCTTCCGCGTTGAAGACTTTTTTATATCGAAGGCGGTTGAGTGCGCTTAAATCAGTTACGCCTTCAAAGAAAATGTTTCCGCCGTTTCCTCCCGATCCGCCGGTTGGCCCCAAAGACAGCTTTGTTTTATTGAAAGCCACAAGTCCATCGCCTCCCTTTCCCGATATCACATGGATTGTAATGTCATCAATGAGCATGATGGCAATATCGTATCATAGAATGAAACATAGAGTAAGGAAGTCATCAATGAGTGTTCTCGGCTTTTTGGAGTCATGCAAAAATTTACGGATTTGTCTTTGTCCAGTTGGTGAGAAGTTTGCTCATATCATACATATCAATTTTCCCCTGCGAGATATTGCCAACCCCATGATCAATATCAATTTCTTTGAGATCGTCAGTATCCGCGCTTTTCCATTTGCTTAACATGCGGGAAATATCATAGATATTGACCAACCCGTCTCGTTTTTGAGCGGAGGCGGCAGCGTCCTTGCTCCAGATGTCGCCTCGTTTTGTTACCAAGAGGGGAGTGGAGAGTTCTGATCCATGGCTATCGGCAGTTCGCTTGATAACTAGCCGATAAAATCCCTTGGGAACAGATTTGATCTGAAATTTAGAAAGATCCACCTGGAGGTTGGAATCATTTATTCGTGTTGCATTGAAGGTGAATCGCTTTGTATTTGTCTGATCGAAAAGTTCTACCTGGTACTCTTGGCCGATCAAAAATTGGGAACCCGCGATAGAGAACATTCTGGTATCGTCATCTAAAATGTATAAGCGCTCTGCTTGGGCAACCCTGAATGATGAGGAAGGGATATAACCTTTATATACAGCTTCGTCTGGGCTGATAGGTCCACTGCCTCCGATGGTATCGCTCGAGGGCGGAATAATTACAATCGGGGAAGCAGGCGGGGCGCTCGGACTTGGAGTTACCGCAGGACGAGGTACAACTGTCGGATCAGGGGAAATGCTTGGTGGTGCAGTTGGGCCAGGAGTAGCAAGAGGAGGAGAAGGTTGTGGAGGGGTTGAGCTAGGCCTAGGACTCAAGCTTGGCGTTGGGGGGGTGGGAGCAGGCACAGGTTCGCTGGAAGCAATAAGGAATGCGAGTGATCCCTTATTGGCTGTTTGATAAGGGCTTTTGACTCCATGCTGATCAATGGTTTGGACTCGCCAATAGTAGGTCCCGGAAGCGAGGTTCTGATTGATTGATCCCGCGCTGTACAATCCGCCGTTGGGAGTTTGTCCGACCGTGAAGGTTTGCGCGCCTTGGGGACCAAGCGCCGAAGTGTAGTCAATAACAGGAGAAGAAAAATCGCGTGTATCGTCAACTTGGATATGGAATGCTACCGTATCGCTTCGATTTGGATCAAAGAGACCGAATATAAATAGAGGATCGCTTTGTGTGAGGATCTTTCCTTCGGTTACACTGACAGAGTTGATAAATGAGGAATCTCTTCCAATACGAATAAGAAACTCGCGCAGATCCTCTTGATCGGTTGATGCCCACCAAACAGTGAGCTTTGCGAGCCCTTGTGCGACAACTTCTTGAGCGCATTCTGCGGCGCGATCTGGGAATACGCCGTTTGCTTGGGAAGTGCCGGCAACTGTTATCTGGGGATGCCAATTTTCACTGCTTTCCTGATGCTGGGTAAAGAGCGTAGTCAAAATTTCACGAAAAATAGTTATTCGGTCATGGCAATATGTTTGCGTTTGGATTTGCGCGTAATCAAGTTGGTTGGTGATTGCGCCATAATTCCATCCATATTTTGTCTCGTAGTACAACGGCCGGCCGGTTATGCTGGCGCTCGCTTGTTTCCCATAGCTATGAAGGATTAATGCTGCCTGCTGCATATTGACGAGCGTGAGCAAGGGATCAAAAGTAAATTCAGGGATTGTCCAAAATGACGGCTCGTAGTTGTAATTAATGCGAGTTACAACAGGAGAGATTTGTTGAGCCATGGTGGTAAGATTTGTGAGTCCGGAGGTATGGCCAATGATTTGGTTATCCGGGAAAAAAGAAAGGAGAGAGGAAATGATATTATTTACGTTTGTCATGTTAAGCGCGCTTGTTCCGCCCGACGAAATCTGGAACACGTCTTGCGCGCGGACAAAAGAGCGCAAGGAATCATTGAAGAATGTTGCCATGGCATTGCTGGTAACTGAAAAATACAATGAGAGGTTTGCGGTAGAAGATTCTTTACTCGAAGGGCCAAGAGGGCCGGGGATGCGCGGGTTTTGGTTTTCGTCGTGCCATGCGACATACCAATATTTTTGACCTGCGGCGTTGACCGACTCAACGTTGCCAATTGTGAAACCGGTGGGTGTCATAGCCGTGAGAGTATTTCTTTGGTTGCGTTCGGGCGTGAAAGATGCGCTATCGTCTCCCCATTGAGATATGGTGCGATGCTTAAGATCTCCGTTCGCTCCAGCGCTTTTTACCCACGCATATCCTGGCGGGAAGGGAAGAGAAAGAGTCAACGCCGCGCCATTTCCCGTGTACGATCCTATATGCAAGAGAGCGGAATCTGGAAAAGCCACATAATAATATTGAGCTCCGGTGGCGTTGACATTCTGGCTTGCGCCAAGACGGAAGCCATCTGAAAGAAATGCTTCGATTGCGGTCCCATTCGTAACGTCTTGCTCCATGCCAAAGAAAGAAGAAGTGCCCGATGGCATGGCTTGCGATTTCCAAACGCCCGTGCGGGGGCCATCTTGTTTAATAAAGAGAAGTGCCGGTTGGAATGGCATTTCTGTAATACTGCGATTACTGGCGCCGTTTCCCGTATATGAACCGGTAAAAATTCCGTCCATGCCGTCATCTCCGAATGCGATATAATGGTATTCCACGCCTGATTCGTTTACTTCGTTCGCGGTTCCCAGCGAGAATCCATCGTTCTCAAGCGATGTAATGCCATGAATAAAATTACCTGAATCTTTTGCGAGATACGCAGTGGAGTTTATTGGCATGGCGGAAGAATGCCATACGCCGAATGATTTCGCATCTCCCTTAATAATAACTGCTTGGGGTCTAAAGCCGACATTTGTAATTGAACGCGGGAGTCCGCTGCCAAGATATGATCCTGTTTCCATGACAACGCTCGCATGCGCTGTGAGTGGAATAATCCCTGCCGCGGCAAAAGAGAAAGCAAGAGAGAAGAGAAAAATAAGATAGTTTCGTTTCATCATGAAGATAATATACGCTTCTATCTAATTTTCCATCATAGCTTTTTTGTCAGAATTGACAACCCTTTAAGTTGGCTATTTATTTGGCGCAGATTTTGGATGCGGGAGGAGCGGTGAGTGTTTTTCTCTTTTCGTGATGCAAAACATGATATACTAAAAAATATGGAAAACAGTGTGCATGGAAAGCTGTCTGACGAAAAAAAAGACAAGGTCTTTTCTGTTTTATGGCTGACAAATCTAGTGAGAATGGTGGCGAGCGTGAGTTTGGGGGGAGTGATTATCTTTCTTTGGGCGATCGGAGTGTTTACGTTAGATCCTCGGCCGATTTTGTGGGGCATTATTCCCGTATACTGGATCATTACATTATTCGGTTTCTTTCTGTCGAAAAAAGAGTTTTGGGATGCGCGCTTTGCCTATATTCAGCTGGGTGTTGATGTGATCGCAATTACGCTTGGATTGCATTTCGTGGGCGGAGCATTGCACAGCGACTTTATTTTTTTATATGTTCTCGCGGTGATTTCGGCAACACTTTTATCGTTGCGTGCGACCGTGTATGTTTCTTTGGCGGCGATCGGCTTGTATGGAAGTCTTGCGTTTGCCGAGCACTTTAAAATATGGCAAGCGGCGGGTGAACATTTGCATCGGGGATTTCAGCCGGATGATATGATTCGCATCTCTATCTTTTTGCTTCTTCTTGGAATTATCGCGTTTCAAAGTTATTATTTTATTTCTCGCGTGAGAAGAGCGGAAAAGGAAACTGCGGATGTGAAAGAACAATTTCTGTTCCGCATTGTGCATGATCTTCGGTCTCCCATGACCGCGATGCGATGGATTTTAGATGAATACGGAACTCCGGAGTTTTTGAAGAATCATGCGGATATGAAAGAGAGGATTTTTCTTATGCAAGAGATGAATATGCGGCTTCTTCGTCTCGTGAACGATGCTTTGTCTATCGCGCGGGGAAATACCGCAAGCATCGAGATGAAGAAGGAGCAAGTGAGCATCTCTGAAGTGCTTGAAGGGCTGGTGAAAGATTTTGAAGCTGAAGCGCAACGCAAAAAAATCGCGATTCGGTATGAAAACGGGAATAAGAACTTGGCAGTGCTTGGCGATCGAGCAAGACTTCAGGAAATTTTTAGCAATCTGATTGAAAACGCTATCAAATATAACCGGGATGGCGGATCGGTCCGCATTTTCCATGAAATGGAAGGCGGCAATGTAAAGACAATGGTTGAAGATACCGGATGGGGCATTTCTCAAGAATCTCTCAAAAAACTTTTTACGCCGTTTTTTCGAGGCGATATGGAGCAGAAAATTGAAGGGACGGGATTGGGTTTGTATTTGGTGAAAGAGCTTGTTTCTAAAATGGGAGGCCAAGTGCGGATGATTTCTCAAGAAAACAAAGGTTCAACCTTTGTCGTTATTCTTCCTGGTAACGCATAGGGAAAGTTCTCGGCGCACTTCTTGGAAGAGGGCGCGTATCCTATTGATGGCGGATAAAAGGTGTGTTGAGGAAGAAGTTTCGCAATTCAAAATTATGAAAAAAGGGATTCTGTATGATTTAGACGGAACATTAGTGAAAAGCGCGGCCCTTCATGAAATGGGTTGGCAATTTGCGGCAGAAAAAATGGGAATTTCTCTTTCCCCGCAGATGCTTGAGAAGCAAAAAGGCATGCCGGAAAATGAGGCGAGCGCAATGATGTTGCCTGACTCAAATGATCGCGAGAGGAAGCGATTTGTTGAGATGAAGCGCGCGTGGGCGCTTTCCAACGCAGGGAAGGTTGTTGCGTATCCGTTTGCAAAAGAGATAATCGAGAAATTGCTGGAGCTTGGATATCTCGTGGGAATTTGCACATCAGCAGGGGAGATGTTTGTCCGAAAAGTATTGGAAGAAGTTCCATGGCTTTCTCAAATTGAGCGTTTCATTGTGTTTCGTGAAATGTATGAACAAGGAAAACCGGCGCCAGACGGTCTTACGGTTGCGCTCAAAAGAATGGGGCTGAAGAAAGAGGAGGTAATGGGATATGTGGGTGACGCGGAAAACGATTATCTCGCGAGTAAAGCAGTGGGCCTCCCCTTTTTTCTTTTTCAACCTGACGGCGCGCCGATGTTTCCTTTGCCGCCGGATGTTCCAAGATTGCGTTCTCATCGAGATATCTTGGAGTATAGGGAAGGATAGAGAAAGAGCATCGCGGTCGCCGTGGGATGCCTTGATGTGGTTCCATGAGGTGGCTATACTGAAAGTGTATGAAAAAACTTTGTATATGGCTTGGAATCTTTGTCGGTTCGACGGCCGGAGGCGCGATCCCTTTGCTGTGGGGGAGCGGATTTTTTTCGATAAGCTCGGTTTTGCTTTCGGGAGTCGGCGGGATAGCAGGCCTTCTGTTGGGGTATAAAATGGGAAGTATCTTGGAGGGATAATGCGTTTGAGACACGAAGAAACTTTGAATTGCGAAACCAGCACATACAAGGTTTTGAGAACACGGATATTTTTCTGCTGAAAAATTCCTGGTGCTCCCCCTTCCACCTTGCGGTGATGGGCTCGCGCCAGTCGCGCTCCCAACGTTCTATGAACCTTATATGTTATTTGTTTCGTAATTCAAAGGAAGAAAATGTTTTCTTTGGGGGCAGGGTCGCGGCGGGCTGTACAAGGAAATATATTTATGGTATACTACTATCGCCTTGTCGAATGAGTGAGGGGATATTTTTTGTTGAACAATTATGGATATACGAAACATCGCGATTATTGCCCATGTAGACCATGGGAAAACAACTCTGACAGACGCTATTTTACGCCAGACCGGAGCTACACAGGCGGGGGTAAGTATGGATAGTAACGATTTAGAACAAGAGCGGGGTATTACGATTTATTCCAAGAACGCCGCTGCGTTCTATAAGGGAACGAAAATCAATATCGTGGACACGCCGGGCCATGCGGATTTTGGCTCGGAAGTGGAACGTGTCCTGCGGTCAATTGATTGCGTGCTTCTGATTGTGGACGCGCAAGAAGGCCCTATGCCTCAAACACGGTTTGTGCTCAAGAAATCTCTTGCGTTAGGTTTAAAGCCGATTCTGGTGATCAACAAAATAGACAAGCCCGCGGCAAATCCTGAAAAAGTGCACAACGAAGTGTTTGATCTCTTTGCGGAATTGGGCGCCAACGAAGAACAACTTGATTTCCCCGTGATTTACGCAATTGGACGAGACGGTATTGCCAAGCGTACCATGCGGGAGGAAGGAAAAGATCTTACGCCATTGCTGGATATGGTGTTAGAGCGCGTTCCTGTTGCGTCTGGTTCGGCAGATCAAGCATTTCGCGCGCAACCCTTTAACCTTGCGTATGATAACTTTTTGGGACGTCTGGCGATCGCTCGAATATACAGCGGAAAGGTGAATGTGGGAGATACGGTGTATGTAAAAAAACATACGGGAGAAGCGGCGAAGTGTAAAATAACAAAACTTTTTGCGTTTGAAGGAATGTCCCGCGTGGAAACGGAGACAGTGGAGGCAGGGGATATTGCGATGATCGCAGGGCTTACAAATGTGTATATCGGAGATACGATCGCGGATTCGGCGGGCGCTCCCTTATTGGAAGCGATTGCTATTGACGAGCCGACTATCGAGCTTGAATTTTTGGTGAATGACTCTCCCTTCGCGGGGCGCGAAGGAAAATTTGTTACAAGCCGGCAACTGCGTGAGCGTTTGGAAAAAGAATTAGAAGTGAACGTGGGATTGCGCATTGACTTTGATTCTGCGGGAGGAGATCGCTTTCGCGTATATGGGCGAGGGGAATTGCATATTTCCATCCTTATGGAAAATATGCGCCGCGAAGGGTACGAACTGCAGGTTTCCCAGCCCAAGGTGATCATGAAAGAAATAGAGGGAGTCAAGCAGGAACCTTTTGAAGAAGCAGTGATTGATGTGCCGTTGGTAAGTCAAGGGATCGTGATCGAAAAACTTGGTAAGCGGGGAGCCCAGCTTACCAATATGGAAGTGCAGGAAAACCGTGTGTTTATGGATTTTATAGGCCCTACGCGGGGACTGTTTGGATATCGCAATGAGTTTATTATTGATACGAAAGGAGAAGGAATCTTGGCGACTCGCGTGCTCGGATATCGTCCTTATGCGGGGGAGATTGAGCGACATGATGTGGGTTCCATGGTTTCCCAATCTACGGGCAAAGCATTAGCGTACACGTTAGATACTTTACAGACCCGAGGCGCACTGTATATACCGGCAAACACCGAAGTATATGAAGGAATGGTGATTGGAAACACATCCAAGGGGCTTGAAATGACCGTAAATCCAATCAAGGGGAAACATCTTACGAATGTGCGCGCGGCAGGATCAGAAGAATCGATCAAATTGACGCCGCCTCGCATGTTGACGATTGAATTGGGATTGGAAATTATGCGAGCGGATGAATATCTGGAAGTTACTCCTCAAAGCGTCAGATTACGGAAAAGATATCTCACAGAGGTAAATCGGGTTCGCGCAAAACGCGCAAGTGGTTCCGGAAGCGACTAAACAATTATAGATATATGTATTATTCTCGAAAAAGTGCTGGGATTCCCAGCCAAAAAAAGTTTTCAGCAAAGCGCGCAGGCAGACCTGCTAGAACTCCTCATCGAGGAGTTCGGACACGAGGAGGTGGCGTCCTATCGGATTTTGATATCTCCGCGTTTATTAATAAGAATGTGGTGATTACCGAAGAAGCCGAGGTTTTTGTGCCAGAGCATACCTTTGCAGATTTTCATTTCACTGATCTGTTAAAGCGTGCGATTGAGGATCGCGGATATACCAATCCCACGCCTATCCAAGACAAAGTGATCCCCTCGATCTTACGCGGTCTGGATGTGGTTGGGCTTGCCAACACGGGAACAGGAAAGACGGCCGCGTTTTTGCTGCCTATCATTCATAAGGTTTTAGGAGACCGTAATCAGCAAGTGTTGATTCTTGCTCCTACTCGTGAGCTTGCGATGCAGATTGATGAAGAATTCCGATTATTCGCCAAGAAATTGATTCTTTCTTCGGTTGTTTGCGTGGGAGGAGCGAGCATCGAAAATCAAATCCGGCAGTTGCGCCGCAAAAATTCTTTCGTCATCGGAACGCCGGGCAGAATTATTGACTTGATAAAACGCGGTGTCTTGCGTTTAGACAATGTAAAAACGGTAGTGCTTGATGAAGCTGACCGGATGCTTGATATGGGATTTATTCAGGATATCCGACTTATTATGTCTCATGTTCCCAAAGAGCGGCATACGTTATGTTTTTCTGCTACCATGTCTCCGAATATCCAGACTCTGGTAAGAGATTTTTTGCAGAATCCCATGATGGTGTCGGTAAAAACACAAGACACCGCAAAAAATGTGGAGCAGGATATAGTGCATTTGAGAGGGAGAGAGAAAAGCGAAATGTTGCATGAGTTGCTTTTGCAGAAAGAATTTAGTAAAGTGCTTGTATTTGGAAGAACCAAGTACGGAGTTGAAAAATTATGCCGCGCGCTTGTCCATAAAGGGATTCGAGCGGAATCCATTCACAGCAACAAAACCCAAAGCCAGCGCTTTCGCGCGCTTGCGAGTTTCAAGAAAGGCAATGTTCAAGTGTTGGTAGCAACAGACATTGCGGCTCGTGGACTGGATATTGAAAGTGTAACTCATGTAATCAATTATGACCTCCCGGCGACTTATGAAGATTATGTTCATCGTGTCGGACGAACGGGCCGGGGCACTCATCGGGGGAAAGCTCTTACGTTTATTGAATAGGTTGAAGCAATTCGTTTTGTGGAGTACGATAGGAAATGCATGCTGAAGCTCAACGAAGCTCTTCTTCTCGTGGCGGGGATTTCTCTCGTTTTTGGCGTTGCTCTCGTATATCTTACCGGGAGCTTTTCTGTTTGGATATTCGCGAAGATACTCTACGGAGTCGGCGTTTCCGTTTTTATTTTTGAGAAATAGTATGTTTGGAATGGAATTTCTTGAATTTGTTTCGTTTGCAAAGCAGCTTGGATTGGCTCTGGCGGGGGCTGCCGCGTTTTGGGGTCTTGTTCTTTCAATAAAATCCCATCATCCCGCAAAGGGACCCGAATGTATTATTTTTGATTGGCTCGCGACTCGTTTATTTTTCTTGCTGTTGGCGGGTTTCGGGATAGCTCTCTGCGCGTGGATTCTCTTTTTATTCTTGATGCCGGTGTACGCGCATGAGGGTATTATTCTCGTTCCAAGCCAGCAAGAAGTGATACGAGCGCTGGAAATTACATCTCCCGTATTCGCGGTATGGGCAGTATTCGTATTGATAAGCTTATGGCTGAATCGTTTCAAGCCGGTTCTCTTTGGAGAGTGGCTCTCTGGGATTTACGTTGCGCATTTTATTTTTCTTCTTTTTTTGATTAGTTTGCCTGCGTGGTCGGGGAACTTGAACGCTCATCAATGGTTTTATATCGGTCATAGCGTGCATTCCATTTTTACGTTCGGTTCGGTAATCGTCCTCGATTTTCTTGTTTTAATATCCATGGCAGTGCGCTCGCCCGCGATAAAGGAACATCTCTATCCGATGTTTCCCCTCATCAGCAAATTCATCTGGGTTGGTCTGGGAATTGATTTTTTGAGCGTGGCGCTGGTATTTGATGACGCGATTCAGATGACTCCGAAATTCTTCTTCATGCAGACGGTGGTTGGCATTTTGATCATCAATGGAACTATTTTGTCAGGTCCGATTACGCGGAAAATGATCCAGGCGGTACGGAACAAGGGATCGGAAATGAGCAAGAATTGGATGAGAGCGGCGGATCTTTGCGGGGTGATTTCCGTGTCTTCGTGGTTCACCATTACGTTCACTGATTTCTTCCATCATCTGACGTTTCAATATTGGCAATTTTTACTCGCGTATGTGTCACTTATTGCGACTTTGTACGCGGGGCATAAAATCATGCAGCTTTTTCCCATCGCCTTGATCGGAAGGCATGCGGAGTGAGTTCACGGTTAGTGAAGCAAAAGAAAAAAGGGCTGAACCCCTTTTTTCTTTTCCCGCATTTCTTACATCAATGCTGTTTTCTCTTCAATCATTTTTCTGATTTGCTCTTGAGGAGGAATTTCTTGGCCGGGATGTTTTTCTGCGGCATGTACTTTGATTGTTTCCTCGGTCATCATTTCTTGAATCTTTGCGACCGCTTCTTCGCGTGTTTCGGCATCCATGCTGATCATGTCGCCACAGCTGCATATCACTGAAAAGGTATTCCCATGCATAAAGAGATTATTTTTGATTGATATACTTTTGAATTATATATTAACTCTACGTCATCTGAAAAATTTGACAACCTTAACTATTTGGAGAATCCGATGCGGTAGGGGAAAACGTGAAAATAAAAGGAAAATCGTTTCGCGTGGCAGGTGTGATTCCCCAAAAATGGCAGGTCGCATTTTTTAACATGGATAAGGTGAAAAGCGATAGATTGTACTTGCGCATGGAACAGGTATAAAGAAGTTATGAGCATTCAGAGAAAATATATTTTCTATGGAAGTATGGGTGTTCTCTTTATGGGGGGTGGGTTGATTTTGTTTGCGAATGAGGGCTTCTCCGCTCAAAAGCCAAAAGAGCAAACTCAATTGCATGAAGAAATTGCGCAAACACAAAGTTCTGTGGTTCAAGAGACAGTTTCTCCAAGTCCAAGTCAAGAACCTCAACCTTTGCCAATATCCATAGAGAGAGGAACAGTGAAACATATCGGGGGAGCAGATCGGCCGGGCCAGATTGTGTCTCATTTGTTTGATATAGTTTCTGTTCCTTCGCCAAAGGGAGCCGCGTTTCGTCCTGATGGAGAAGAGCTCTGGGTAACGATGCTGTTAAATAAAAAAAGGGGAGTTGCGGTATTTGACGCCAAAACCGGCCAGAAGATTAAGGATATTAACCTGCAAGATGGCGGCGGAGTTGAAGTGATATTCTCTCAAGATGGAAAATTTGTGTATGTGAGCCAAATGGAAACAGCGCAAGTGTTTGAAATTGACGCGCAGACCAAAGAAATTACGCGCGTATTGGATACCCGAAGTTCGTGGACAAAAGTATTGGAGCTTTCCAAAGACGGCAAGACATTGTTTGCGTCCAATTGGGTAGGGGATAATGTATCTGAATTTGATTTGGAAACTGGCGGCTTGTTGCGTACTATTTCTACCGTGGATACTCCGCGGGGGTTATATGCCACGCGAGACGGGAAAAACTTGTATGTGGCTGGATTCGAAAACGGAGATATTCAAAAAGTGGATTTACGAACAGGAAAAGGGAAAGTGATTTTTACAAGCGGGGGAGCAATGCGGCATATTGCGGGCGACGAAGACAAGGGAGTTTTGTATATTTCTGATATGGGAAAAGGAGTCGTGTGGAAAGTTGCCTTGGCTGATGACTCGGTAACCGAATTTGCCAAAACAGATATCAATACCAATACGATTGCGTTGAGCCCTGATAAAAAAGTATTGTTTGTTTCCTGTAGGGGAAAAAACGCGACCGAGGAAAACTATTATATTCCGGGGGCAGAATGGGGATCGGTGTTGTTGTTTGATACCGAGTCGGGGAACATGTTGGATGCGATCGTAGGAGGAAATCAGCCAACGGCATTGGATGTGTCGCGGGATGGCGCTCTGCTTGCGTTTTCAGATTTTCTGGACAACAGAATCCAAATATACCAAGTGCCTTCGTATGAAGTATTGCAAGCTGGAAACGGGGGAAGAAGCAATGTCTATAAAGCGGAATTGAAAAAATAAAAAACAGGCAGTCGGGACAGCGACTGCCTGTTTGATAGTAGAGCTTATGTCCGGACGGAGCTTTTTGGTTTGGATTAGTTCCTCGCGGGAAGGCGAACACTTATCATCCTGTTCATCTTTGGGAAATACAAATGCAACATCTCGGGAAGCTGTGCATCTGCATCGAATCGGATAGCACCATCCTTTATGGGAAGCAAATTTTGGACGTTGACCCCCCGGTTGAAGGCACGGGTATCCGTTTCTTGCAAAGCATTCCTAATACACCATTCCGCTTTGTTATTAGGGAATGTGTACCACCAATTTTTTGTGTCGGCGGTCTGAGGCAACCCTTGTATGAGCATGAGCGCGAAGTTTTGCTCTTCCTCGATTTCGGACTTTCTTATCCTTTTTTGCTCTATGTCCGCTCGAAGAGTAACGATGGTGTTTTTCCTCCTCATGATTAAAGGGATGGAGCTAAGGATTCCCAACACGAAGCCCAGCAACCCCGCTATCCCGACGAAGGTGCTCGTTTGGATAGAAAAGATTTCCATGTTTCCCCCTTTGGCGATAAAATGTGCTCCTTGCGGGGTTCTCTCTGTCCAGAGAATTCTCGAAGGTTAAGAAAAGTATAGCACCATTATATAA
>Ga0209542_10002182_pt1 | contig 44393 bp, 35 predicted proteins | sample RifCSPhighO2_01_FD_184028 | JGI IMG/M metagenome (GOLD analysis project Ga0209542, IMG submission 184028) | Soil microbial communities from Rifle, Colorado - Rifle CSP2_plank highO2_0.1 (SPAdes) (version 2) | ecosystem: Environmental > Terrestrial > Deep subsurface > Rock core/Sediment ...
GCCACATTCACGTTGCCGGCGGTGAGCGTGATGCCGCCCGAGAAGGTGGAGGTCGCGCTGTTGCCCACGATGGAAGTGGTCGCCGTGCCGCCGACCGAGAGCGTCCCGTAGCTTGTGGCGGAGGAGAAAATGGAAGTGCCGGCGGTGAGCGCGGATGAGCCAATGTTGATGGAGCCGAATCCCGAGCCGATTGAGCCGGAGGTGAGTGCGCCGACCGTCGTGAGCGACGCCTGCCCGACGTACGAGGAAGATATGTCTATTGCATCGGCCGTGACCGAGATGCGGTTGGCCGTACCGACGGCATTGATGGTATTGCTGCTCTTTGTGAGCCCGTCGCCGGCGGTCGTCTCCGCCGAACCCGAGAATTGCGTGAAGCTGAGCGATGTCGTATCGAGCGTGATGGGATTTGCCGTGATGAGGGACCAGCCGGTATTCGTATTCGCCGTTCCTTCGGTAACGAACGTGTACATGCCGGAGACGACTTCCGAGTTCTCATTCGCATCAGTCGAGCGGCTCCATGCGCCGGCAGCCACTACATAGATGCCGTTTTGCGACGCCGTACTCTGGCCCATCAGAAGCACGCGGTCGCCTGCAATCGCCGAGACGCCGTCTATGGTCTGCGTGCCGCTAAGTGTGATGTTTGTGGTCGTTGCGACACGCACCGAGGCCTTCACCGTGAGCCCCTGCGCGATGGCGTCCACATACGCTTTCGTCGCCGCTTCCTGCGCCGAGGTCGGGTCGGCAAGACCGGTAATTTTCTTGCCGCCGAATGCGACGTCGCCGGAGAAGGAGGTCGTCGCGGCGGTGAGCGTGCCGACGACGGTAAGGCCCGTGCTGAACGTGCCCGAACCGCTTATTGAAAGGTCGCCCGTGCCGTTGATGGCGGAACCGACGATAGAGGAGAAGGTGGCGACGCCGCCCGTGATGGAGGACGCGCCGATGTTGATATTGCCGAAGCCCGAGCCGAGGGAGCCGGAGGTGAGCGTGCCGACCGTCGTGATGGAGGTCTGGCCGACGTACGTGGAGGCGATGTCTATCGTGTCCGCATTCGCGGTGATGCGGTCAGCGGTGCCGCCCACATTGAGCGTGTTACCGCTTTTCGAGATGCCGGTGCCGGCGGTAATTTGCCCCGCGCCGGAGAATTGCGTAAAGGTAAGCAGCGACACGCCGAGTGTAATGGTTCCCGTCGTGGTGAGCACCCATCCGGAGCTTGCATTCAAGGTGCCGTCGGTGATGAAGGTGAACATACCGGAGGTCACTTCGGCGTCCGTGTCCGCGTCGGTCGAGCGCGACCACGCGCCGGCGGAAACTACGTAGATGCCGTTTTTCGTCTGGTCGGTCTGGTCTTTCACCAAAATGCGATTACCCGCGACGAGCGAGACACCGTCTACCGTCTGTTCGCCTGAAAGTGTGATATTGGCGGTGGTACCAGCGAGTACCGAATCTTTCAAGCTAAGTCCTTGCGCGACGGAGTCGACGTACGTTTTGTTGGCGGCATCCTGGTCGGAAGACGGCGTCGCAACTCCCGTAATTTTCTTGCCGGAGAGAGCTACATCGCCGATGAAGGTGGTTGTCGCGGCGCTCAATGCGCCGGCGATAGAAAGCGTGCTTGAGAAAGTGCCCGCGCCCGTGAGCGCGAGCGTGCCTCCGATGGAAGCGTTGTTGGTCACGCTCAATCCCGTTCCCGCTCCGGCCGCGGTCAAGGTGCCGTCGGTCTGGAGCGTCGAGTACAGGCGTGTGCCGCCCGTAACCTGAAGGGTGGACGACGCCTCCAGGGTGCCGGCGACATCGAGCGTCCCCGCTATCACCGTGTTGCCCGTCCCATTGGCCACGGAGAAATTGCTGCCGCCGACGGTGAAATTCGCATTGGTCACATCCAAGCCGTTTGTCGCATCCACGTTGCCCGCAAAGGTCACCTGCCCCGTGCCTGTCTGATTGACGGGGCCCGTCGCGGAAATGGTGAGCGCGCTTCCGCCGGAGACGGTAAGGTCGCCTGAGATTTTGGTCGCGACGCCGATGTCGAGGCCGCTCGTCGGTGCCGCGGTACCGATGCCCACATTGCCGCTCGTTTGCTGCACGACGAATTGCGAGCCGCCGACGGTAAATCCGCCCGTCGCGATGCTTGAGGTCGCGGTAGTGGAAGTGGCGGTGATGTAGTTGACGGTCGGTGATGTTGATGCGGCGAGCGCTCCCGTGCCGCCCGCGGAATAAATCCATCCTTGGCCGAAGGCCGCAGCGCCCGTGCCGCCATTTGCGACCGGGAGGGTGCCCGTCACACCGGTCGTAAGCGGAAGCCCCGTGAGATTTGTGGCGACGCCGGAGGACGGTGTGCCGAGCGCGGGAGTGACGAAGGTCGGACTCGTGCTGCGGACGACATCGCCCGTGCCCGTCCAGGAGAAGAGACTGGAGGTTGCGATGCTTGCGGCATCTCCCGTAGAGCCGGTGATGTTGCCCAAGACGGAGTTGGCCGCGACTTGGGCGAGATTGGCGAACGGAAGATCGCCGGTAATCGCATCCGAGTCGGCGAGATCCAAGGCACCCCATGCGTAGGTGGAAGCACCGGTCGTGCGGAGGATCTGTCCCACGGTGGAGGAATCGGTAATCGCGGTGAAGGCCGAGGCGCCGTTCCCTTGCAGAAGGCCGGTGAGGGTTGAGGCGCCCGTGCCACCTTCAGAAACGGCAAGGTCGGTCGCGAGCGAGAGCACGCCCGTGGAAGAGAAAGAGGAGGTCGCAGTCGCTCCGAAGTACGCCGGACCGTAGGCGGAAAACAATGTGGTCGAGGCATTGGAGAACTCTTGGAGTGCCGTCCATGAGTTCCCATTCCCCGTGTTGAGCGAGAGCGCGCCTGCCGAGAATGTGAGCGAACTTCCCACCGTGGCGGCGGCGAGATTCCGCGAGGCATCGTTGTATAGGAGCGAGCTTGCGGCGACGTTCTGAAAGTTGGTGGTGCCGGAGACGTTGAGCGCGGTGGTGGTGGCGGTCGCAAAGTAGCCCGTGCCGCTCGCGGTGAAGTTGGTCGTGCTTGCCCCGCCGCTTGCAGTGAAGAGGCCTGAACTGATTGTTGAAGACGCCGTGGAGATGAATCCCGCGAGCGTGGACAGTCCGGACACGTTCAGTGTCGAAGAAAGTGCGAGCGTACCCGCGGAGAGCACGCCTATGTTGCCGTTGGTGCTAAAGAGGTTGGTCGAGCTTGCGGTGGTGGAGAAGAGATTGGTGGTAGTGGCGTTCGTACCAGTCGCGTTCACAAAGGTGAGATTGGTCGTCGATGCCGCGACGGCACTGAGGTTGGAGATATATGAATTCGTCGAGGTCGCGTTCGTCGTGGTTGCATTCGTCGCGGTGAGGTCGGTAGCCGTGAGCGTCGTGATGGTGGCCACAGCCGCGGTCAAGGTCGAGATGATGCTCGTCGTGAAATTTGAGAGTACGGAGAAGAGAGTGGTGGAGGTTGCATTGGTCGTCGAGGCATTGGTCGAGAAGAAATTTGTGGTGGTGGCGTTGGTTGCGACGAGGTTGGTGTTGAACTGGTTCGTCGAGGTCGCATTTGTGGTCGTCGAGTTGGTGATAACCGCGTTCGATGCGGTGAGATTGGTCGTCGAGGCGGTTACCGCCGAGAGATTGGAGATATATGAATTCGTCGAGGTCGCGTTCGTCGTAGTCGAGTTCACGAAAGTTGCATCAGTGGCGGTAAGCGGGGTGCCCGTAAAATTGACTGCGCCGGAAACCGTGAGGTCGCCGGTTATTGTCGTAGTTGCAAGCGAAGTATCGCCCACTACCGAGAGCGAATCCGCGTTGGAAATGCCGGCGCTCGTAATGGAGCCGCCGGTGATGGTCGGATCGGTAAGGTCGAGCTCATCGAGGTGCTCGATACGGCCGACGCTCGCGGCGGCGGCGTACACGTTGGTGACGTTGGTGGTCTGCGCGACGGAGGAAGTGAAAAGCTGCGAAGAGAGTTTGGCGTCGAGTGCGGCGAGCTTGCGGTCGAGGATTTCCTCGGTGATGCCGCCTTGCGAAACGAGCTGCGTCCGTTCCACGATGCGCTCTACCACAGGATTGTTTATGATTGTTTGCGCTGTAGTGCCACGGCCGGCGGGAGGCCGAACCGTGCCCGGTTCGGCACGAATGTCGCTCTTCGCGCCATTCGTGTACGGCGCGACTTGGACCGAGACGGACCCATTGCCCGCCACGCTGCCGGAACCTACGAGATCGAGCGGAAAGGCGACGGCGTATACCAGATCGTTCACCTGCGAATGTAAAGCGCGCGCAAGGCGTGCCGCGAGGTTAGGAATGCTCTGTGTGAATGCGGTTTGGACGGAGGCGAGAGCCGCTCCCGGATTCTCCGCCGCAGCAGCGACTTGTGATTGCGTCCGGGCTGCGAGTTGGTTCAGTCCGCCGCCCGTTGCACTGCGGTATGAGTCGAGGGCAGCGTCCACGCTCTCCCGCACCGAGTTCGAAGCGAACCGCGCGTACGATGGGTCAACGGCCGCGTACGTGCCGAAGGTGAGCATGAGCGCGAGCGTGAGCGCCACGACTTTGTGGAAGAATTCTGCTATGGGAGAAAGAGCATAGGACGGCACATGTGCGGCAGTAAACGCGGCGTGCGCGAATCCGCCCGGCGCGCTGAAAAGCAGTTTTGCGTGTCCCGCGTCATCGCGTGTTTGGCGCGCAAGCGCCGACTCCATTTTATTTTTTATTTCATCCGCGCGACTCGAGATGACGCGTGAAATTTCCGGGAGCGTCGGCTTCGGCGCGGGCACCGCGGCGGCAAAAAATGCCGGCGGCTTGAGCGGCTGCGGTACCGGGGTACCTGGTGCGATTTTCGGAGTCGATTCGGTTGCCTCCGCCACATGATACTCGCGAACACGCTCGCGTTTGAGAGATTCAATGCGGGAACTTTTTGCATGTTCCTGGGTAATGAGAAATGCCTTGAGTGAACCGTGGTCCACGTACCAGTTCTTCCCGATGCGGCGGCCGGCGACCTTTCCGTCCCTGCAAAGCCGCGCGATGTAATCACGGGTCAGGTCGGCCGAAGATGCCGCTTCGTTCGCGGAGATGTATCGCTTCCCGTCAAAAAAGATTTCATCACTCATGCCAGTTCGGACGCCCGATATATCTAGTATTCTACTAGCTTTTGCGGATATCCTGTGGATATCGAGTGCAGAAATATGTGGATAAAGGTGCGTGGAGATTGTTTTGTTACAATCCGGCCGGAAAGTGTGCGGAAATTGCCTGCACGCAGTTTTCGCTTCTTCCCAGCGAAGCGGTCGGGCTTAAGAAGTCCTCCCGCGATGTTATATAGCCCGGCGCTACGCCAAATCCAGGCGCAAAGGCGGGAAGATTTTCGCGGTACCACTGCTACGGTCCGCATTTTTTAGCGTCAGACAGATATATCTCGGCTCTACGAGATACGTATTTACAATCTATCTCGGATTACTTTCTGCTCACGGAGGTGGTGCTTTGTATTTTTTCCGGGCTGACAGCTGAAAGCCGAAAGCTGGTCCCTATTTATTCCACCCTCTTGTATATAAGCTCTTTCACTAAGATATTCTGGATGAATTCACCTATCCGTTCGATTGCTGCAGCCGCACCGCTCGCGAGCATACCTGACGTCACCGCTTCACCCGGGGCGCCTACAGTTGTCGTATAGACCGAGGTGTTTTTGAGAGTTACGAACCCAAGGGAGAGCACGATGACGATCGTTAGCGCCGCAGTAGCGAGTCCACGGAATGGCGCGTAATGTATAGTCTTTCCGTGTGTCCGAACTACTGCTGGCGCCCGTGTTGCCGACCCCCCGCTCTTTCGTTCACTATGCGGGGGCGTGCTGCGTATCTTACGGATAGGTACCGCGTGTTCTTGACTCTCATCTTCCCCCTCAATTGCCCCTCTCATATCCTCTTCAAACCTCGAATCTGGCTCAGATCTCACTAAAGTTGGCAGCAGCTCCCTCGTATCACTTGTGTAGGTAAAAAAGGGCTCTTGGCCACTATAGTGACTCTCCGCGGCATCTTCACCCGCTGAGTCATTTCCTCTCGCGAGGCCCACAGATTGCGCTTGTACGGCCCCCAATAACCGGTCTTTCTCCTGTTTGTGTGCGAGGATGCCCTCCCTTTCGATATACCAGCGATTGCCCACTTGCCGGGAAATGATTGCTCCTGAACGGGCCAATTGCCCTACGTAATCCGGATGGTAGCCCGTTATTTTTGCGGCCCGTGATGCCGATACGTGATCTTTGCCGTCAAAAGAGATAAGTGAACTAACATCGGGCGCTTCTTTTTTCTGCGGCAGTTGGGGGATATATCTATCGGCATTCGATTTGTACTCGGTAAGCGACGCTTGAGAGACGAACCAAAGCCCTCCGACGCGTTGCGCGTCAATGAGTCCTTTGCGCGCGAGTTGTCCGATGTAATCCTGCGCATAACCGCTCAACTCCGATGCTCGTTTTGACGATATATACGCTTTGCCCTGTATAAACATCGAGTCGGACATCAGAGAATTATACGCCGAGATTTATCTCGCCTATCCGATCTCCCCTCGATTTTTGTGGATAAACTGTTTATGTCGCTTAGGCGAGTTTCTGCCTCAAAAGCTCCCGAAGAGCCTCCGCATCTCCCGCCCCCTTGAGCGCTTTCATGCACTGGCCGACAAGATATTCGAGTGCTGCGGCTTTTCCCGCCTTGAAATCAGCGGCTACTACTGAGTTTTTTGAAATCACGTCTGTCACCACGGCCTCAAAATCGCCCCCTGCGCCGACTTGGAACAGATTCTCACTTTTGGCGACCTCTTCCGGGTCCCGCCCGCTTTTTGCTGTTTCAACCAGTAAATCTTTCGCCGTACGCGAAGATATCTTTTTATCTGCGACCATGTCGATGATTTTGCGGAAATTCTCCGCCGAGATGCTGATTTTAGCTTGATATCCTGAATCTCGAAGTTCGATATCTCGCTTGCCCTTCGTAGCTTTAGCGGAGGAGGAGATTATAGCTACCAAGTCGTTCGCGATGTAGTTACTTGCGAGAAGTATGCGTGCTGCATCGCTCTTCAACATCGGCAGCACTTCCTCAAAAAAGCCCCCAATGACCGCTTCTTGGACGTAGAGCTGCGCATCGTCACTTTTGATGCCAAGCCCCAGGTACCGTGCCCTGCGCGCCCACGGCAGCTCTGGCATCGTTGCAGAGAGGGACGCGGTGCTCAATTCAGGGAGTTCGGAAAGCTTGAGACTGGGTAGATCGGGGTCCGGAAAGTAACGGTAATCGGCGCTCCCCTCCTTGATACGCTGGGGAAATGTCGCCTGTTTTCCCTCATCCCATCCCCGTGTTTCCTGCACAACAGGTTCACCCTTCTCCAGGGTCGTTGTCTGGCGCCGTATCTCATATTCAACGGCCCGTTCCATCGCACGGAATGAATTGAGGTTTTTTATCTCTACCTTGACCCCCAACTGTTGCCCGGTGCCTTTTGCAGTTTGACTTACACTCACATTAGCTTCCACGCGCATTTGACCCTTTTCCATATTCGCCTCGCTGGCTCCCAAGTAGCGCAGAAGTGTTTGCAATTCGCGGGCGAAATCACCCGCCTGTTTCGAGCTTTTGATGACCGGCTCCGTAACGAGCTCCATGAGCGGAACGCCGGCACGATTGTAATCGATGGTTGTACCTATTCCCTCCTCGTGCATGGAGCTCGCAGTATCTTCCTCCAGATGTATGCGCGTCACCTCGACGCCGTTCAATTCCCCGCCCGCGACAAGCGGATATTCGTACTGGCTTAGCTGATAGCCCTTCGGCAGGTCGGGATAAAAATAGTTTTTGCGGTCGAATTCCGTGTAATCCGCGAGCTTGGCCCCGAGAGCGAGGCCCACGCGCAACACATGACGCACCGCTTCCCTGTTGATGACCGGAAGCGTGCCCGGATGTGCCATGCATACCGGGCAAATATTCACATTCGGCTCGAGGGCATCCGCATCGTTCTTAGAGCAGCAAAACATCTTGGTCTTGGTGTTCAACTCAGCGTGAATTTCCAAGCCTATGGTCGGGACATATTCGCTCATACCGCCACTCTACCACCTCCCCTTATCCAACCAAAAACCACGAATGGGCGGCACCGGCGGGGGTTCAGAGAACCCCATAGCAGAGCAAAGCTCGCTACGGGGCAGGCATCGCTTCCAACTTGAGTTCATTTGTAGTCCGAACGTAAAGTCCCACACACTCGAGCCGGTGCCGCCCATTCACAAAACTACCTACCTCGCACATTCGAGAATCCGAGATGTGAGGAAAATAAAGCTATCTCGGCTTCCGAGATTGCCTAGTCGGTGGCAATTTGCCACTCGCCGCTCGCGAGCAGCGGCTCGGCCTTTTTGAATTTCATCTCGCGCCGCTCCTTGCCGTTGGTGATGACCACCTTGTCGTTGCGGCCATACACTGTCTTTATAGGTGCGCTGGAGGGCGCTGAAATGGACCGTACGGCCTTGTGGATAACCTGCTCCGCCTTTGGTGTCTGTACCCCTCCCATGGTCAGGTTGGGCAGCACATTCGCAACCTGCGCCATGTACGAACTCTCCATTGTTTGGAAGAGCTTGAGTCCCTCTTTTTTGTATTCAACGAGCGGGTCACGCTGACCGTATGCACGAAGATTTACAGAATTGCGGAGATACTCCATCGCTTCCAAATGTTCCACCCAAAGAAAATCGACGGTCTGCAAAAGGAAGCGGCGCGTCATCGGGTAAAAAGCATCGCCCAATTCATTTTTCTTCGCCGCAAGCATTTCTGCGAATCCTTCGTGAGCTTCCGCTTGCCCCGCCGGCGGCGGGGCGATGCGGGCAAATTCTTCGTCAATCGCGGAGATATCGCCGACGAGGAGTCCGCGTCGGCGCGCATAAATGCTCTGGCGTTGGATGTTGAGCACGTCGTCGTACGAGAGCACATGTTTGCGTGCGTCAAAATTCAATTCCTCGATTCGCTTCTGCGCTTTCTCGAGCGCGCGCGTTATCATCGAATTATAGATGGGCTCGTCTTCGGGAATCTTGAACGTGCCCATCACCCGCTTGATGACGTCGGAGGCAAACACGCGCATGAGCGAATCTTCGAGCGAGACGAAAAACTGCGTTTCGCCCGGGTCGCCCTGCCGCCCGCTGCGACCGCGCAACTGGTTGTCGATGCGGCGCGCCTCGTGCCGCTCGGTCCCGACAAGAAAAAGCCCGCCTGTCTTTTTCACTGCCTCGTACTCTTCATCGCTCCCCGGATTGCCGCCGAGCTTGATGTCGACGCCGCGGCCCGCCATGTTGGTCGCCACCGTGACTCCCCCATACTTGCCCGCCTGCGCGATAATTTCTCCTTCCCGCTCGTGATTTTTTGCATTCAATATTTCGTGCGGTATCCCCTCCTGTTTGAAGTATGCGGAGAGTACTTCGTTCTTTTCCACGGAAACGGTGCCGACCAGAACGGGCTGCCCTTTCTCATGCAATTCGCGCACGTGCCGCGCGATGGCTTTGTACTTGCCCGCCTCGGTCTGAAAGATAAGGTCCTCGTGGTCTTTGCGAACGGCCGGCCTGTTGGTCGGTACGACGACGGTATTGAGCCCGTAGACCTTGTAGAACTCTTCCGAGGAGGTGACGGCGGTGCCCGTCATGCCGGCCAGTTTGCCGTACAAGCGGAAGTAATTTTGGAACGTGATGCTCGCGAACGTCCGCGACTCTTGCTGCATCTCCACGCCCTCCTTCGACTCGATGGCCTGGTGCAACCCTTCAGACCAGCGCCTCCCCGGCTGCAGGCGGCCGGTAAACTCGTCCACGATGATAATCTGCCCGTCTTTCACCACGTATTCTTTATCGCGCTCGAAAAGGGCCTTGGCGCGCACCGCGGTCTCCAGGTGATGCACATATTTGATGCCCGCATCCGTATAGATATTGTCGACACCGAGAGCTCTCTCCGCTTTCTCAATGCCGCTGTCAGAGAGCTGGATTTGTTTGTGCTTGCGGTCAACGGTGTAATCTTCCTCGGGTATGAGCGACTCCGCAATCTGTGTGAAGCGACCGTAAAGTGATTCGGCGTCGGAGACAGGAGCGGAAATAATGAGCGGCGTGCGCGCCTCGTCGATAAGGATGGAGTCTATCTCGTCGACAATGGCAAAATGGTACTCGCGTTGGCGCAGAGCGGCTGACTCGTATTCAAGATTGTCGCGCAGGTAATCAAATCCGAATTCGTTGTTGGTGCCGTATGTGATATCCGCGGCATACGCTTCGCGTCGCGTACACGGACGCAGAAAATCATGCATGACCTTGAAGCTTCCTACCTGGTCACGCGTCACGTCCTCTTCCGCCAGGGCTTCCGCGGATACGTGAGAAGGGTCGTATATAAACGAGGCCTCATGATTGATAACGCCCACCGAGAGTCCGAGGGCGTAGTAGATCTCCCCCATCCAGACCGCGTCGCGGCGCGACAGGTAATCATTGACGGTGACGATATGTACCCCTTTGCCCGTAAGTGCGTTGAGGTACGCCGGAAGCGTCGCGACCAGGGTCTTGCCTTCGCCCGTGCGCATCTCGGCTATATCGCCCCGGTGGAGTATCATGCCTCCGATAAGTTGAACGTCGAAATGCCGTTGACCGAGCGTACGGCGCGATGCCTCCCGCACCGCGGCAAATGCCTCCGGGGCGAGGTCGTCGAGCACTGTTTTTTCAGCCGCTCCGCCGGGAAGTCCCTCGTCGAGCCGACGCCTAAACTCCGCAGTCTTGCCTTTGAGCGCTTCGTCGGATAGCGCTTTCATCCCCTCCTCCAGCGCGTTTACGGCGGGGACAATGGGCTCGGCCGCACGGAGCGCGCCGAGATTCTCGTCGCCGAAAAGCCGTTTCCAGAATGCCATTGGACAATCCTACATCAAATCGACCCTCCGTGCGATTCTCCCAAAAGAAAACGACCCCTTACTCAGACTGAGCGCGGGGTCGTTTCCGAAGGGACTAGAGGTGCTTCTTCTTGCCGCCCTTTCTCTTTGCCTTCTTGGCCTTCTTTTTCTTTGCCATATAAATATTTTGCTTGAGTGCTAAGTTCGACCCGCACTTACGCAGTAACGCGAAGATGCGATTACTATTTCATTATTGCACTCATGCGCGCGTACGATGCATTTCACGCTCGCGAATGTGGATAACTTTTCAGTCCAACTTTTCTTCGTTGCTTGAATCGGTCGCGGGAACATTGAATTCAAATAATTTCATTGCGCCTTCGTATTCGTATGTGTCTCCGTCAGAAATAATAAATAAATCGTATTGATTTGCTTCTTCTTTATTATCGTTGATAGTGAACGTACCGGAACCTTCCAGGATTAAGTAGGTGCGCGCTGCGGCTTTCAGTTTCGTTTTATTGTGCCCCGTTACGCATTCAACCAAAAGAGCGTTGAAATCATCCCGATCTTTTTTCTCGCAGTAAAAGCGGGCTTTGAATGAGCCTTTATCATGTAACCGATTATCGGAAAGAGGAATTTTCATGTTTTGTACGGCACAATGTGGAGGACGGGTGCGAGCTCCAAAGTGAAAGTCTTTTATGAGTGCCGCCGCCCTCCACACTGCGCCCTACTAAGTAAAGCGTACCATCCGCACACATACCTGCAACTCAGAAATAACGTCCAAACGACCATTGCGTATCTCTCGCCATGGCGAATTATAAACAAGACTCTAATTGGATGGTAAGCCAAAATACGCCCGCAAAGGGCGATCATACTCAACGGCGTCCGCAATAATATAGAGTACCTCCCTCCGGATTCGCATATCGAGCTTGAGGAGCGCAATAAGTTCCTCACAATCATACGGATGGACCCACACACTGTTTTGAAGGCGGTAAAAACCAAGCCGCTTGAGAATGCCGCGCACCCGGTCCCGCACTAAGCGACGTTCGTGCGGTATATCAAAAATAACAATTCTCCATCGGCCGTCCCACCGAAAAGGTTTCTTAATTGATAGTCCTACGAATTTGAGGCGCTCTGCTTGTTCTATCCCCTTTTTTGTAAGGTAGGGGTATTTTTTACCTCCGTATTCTCTGAATGCAACTGTGCCCTTCCGCTTCATGCGAGACAACGTCTCACGCAGTCGTTGTTTCGGATCGAGGGGAACTATTGCATCGACATGCTCCCGCTTGATGAGTCCTAAGACTTTTGGTGCCATAAGGCCGACGGTCAGTACGCCGCCGAGAAGTAGGGTGCTGATTACCGCACGCTCAATCGCTCCGCGACGCGCACGATGACGAGCAGTTCGCTCAAGCGAATTGTGTGTCTTACCAGTGTTGTTCTTTACCTCCGTACTCATGAATGCTCGAATAGTATCATTGTTTATCTCTCGCCATGGCGAATTATAAACAAGTGATGAAAATTGTTATGCAGCCTGAATCTGCGGACCTCCGCAACAGTGCAGACGACTCCATTTTGCAGAGGTGAAATCAAAACACCCTCCTTGCGGACGGTGCTTTGACGACTTTCAATCTATAGAACCGCACATCACACGAATGTGTGGCACTCACAGGTGCATTATAAACCCGTCTGTAGATATGGCAATGCTATTCCACCCGCAGCGTGCCGTTTCGTATTTGCTCAATAAAGGTAGCGGCCTGGAGCGCCACCTGGGGAGATATCTTGGATGCGGCTTCGAGCGCAGCTATCGCTTTTGTGCGCTCTCCCATCGAATAGTACGCGGCGGCAAGGGTGAAATACCCTTGCGGGTCAGCGGGGTGGACTTTCACGTAGACTTCCCATATGGCGGCAATTTTGTCAAAGCGTTTCAGCTTGAGGTATGCGCCCGCGATGCGCGGGTCCGCAGCCTCACCCGTCGCAATGACTGGAGCGAGCAGCTCCGTGGCGAGTGCATCATTGCCGGTCGCTATCGCAGCCGCCGCGTAGAGAATACGGGCCTGCACGTTGGGGGTATACAACTCATAGGCGGTCTTGAAATACAGCATCATGCCTGCGATGTCTCCGCGCATCTGGGCATTGCGCGCCATTTCGTACAGAATGGATTGCTTCTTGGGAGAGAGTTCATGCGCGCGCGCGAGCGTTTTGGCACCCGCCGCATAATTGCCGAACGAATCGTGCAGGAGTCCGAGGAAAAGCGCCGGCCGCGCGTCGAGCGGCGAAGCTTTTTGCTGCAGCTCCATTTGTGCGACCGAGAAATCGTAATATTCCTGCTTGAGCTTCACGTCAACGCCCGGAGCGGAAGCCACCTTGCTCGCCATTTGCACGAGCTGCTCACGCGCCTCCTGCGTACCGAGTGAGCCCTTTGCGACGGTCTGTTTGATGTAGTCGAGATTCTTCGCGACGCCGCCGGGGTACGGGCTGATTGCCTGGATAAGCAGGCGGTTCTGTGCGAGTGCCGCTCCGTTTATCCACGCCGATGCGCCCCAAAGCATGAGCGCCGCGACGACCGCGACGACCGGCAGGCTCTGCTTGGGCAGTGAAAAGCCCCAGAGCCGCGGCGATGCCGTACTCTCGCTCCGCCTCCAGATGATGTATGCAATGACGAGTCCGAAGAGCATATAGCTCGTTATGTTGTCGAAAACGAACAGGTTGTGGAAAAAGTATCCCGCCAAAACGCCCGTCAGGATGCTGCTCTCCACCACCGAGAACGCGGGAGGCGCTTTGGAATCACGCGAACGGCCGGGGTGCCAGAGGGCGAGGAGCGCCGCGGCAAAAATGCTTAGGTAACTGAGGAGTCCTATAATGCCCGCGGCGACCAGCCAGTCGAAGACGACGTTGTGCACGCGGTCAAACCACGGCTCCGCCAAATACATTCGAGGGTCGTAGTACTTGTCGAACACGAGGGCGTAATTCTCCTGCCCCCAACCGAGGAGCGGCCGTTCCTTCACCCCTTCCCACGCCATGCCCCAGTTGTAGAAACGCGCCTTGGTCGTGCTGTCCGTCGCCGAGATGGTCGCGAGCCGCTGCAAGAAACCGACACGCTGCACCCATGCCGCATCACGCACCAGGAAGAATCCTCCCGAGAGAACGATGATACCTACTACCGCGCCGAGCGCAGTCCGAGCGAGGCGGGGAGAAGAATCGCGGGCGAAGAGTGCGGTCAAGACGGCGGAAATAAACACTCCTCCGATGAAGCCGATAATGGTTCCGCGCGTTCCCGTCAAAAGCAACACAATGCTATCGACGGCAATCACCGTTCCGTATGCAAAAGAAAATCCAAATCGCGACCCACGAGTGCTTGCGTTCCATGTCTGGACCCACAAAAGCGCCGCTACAAACGCGTTGAAGAGCATGTACACCGCCAGATAGATGGGATTGCCGAACGTCGCATCGAGCCGCTCCACCGAAGAGAATCCGGCGGTGAGGCTTGCGACGCCGAAGAGCTGTAGGAAGCTGTACGCGGCAATGAGAAGCGACATGACGAGTTCCGTTTGCCAGAACGTTTTCCACAACTTCTCGGAGTTCAGCATTGAGGAGGCGGCGACGACGAGCATGAAAAGATGCGCGAGCGTCACCCACCCGTCCATGCGCTCGTAGTTGCTCCAGAAGCTTTTAAAGGGATATGCGCCGAGCGCATCGGCGAGCGCCACGATGACGACAAAAAGAGCGAACGCGGCGAGTATCCATGAGCGCCGCGGACGGTACGAGGGGTATAGGAGCGCGAGAGCGAGCCAACCCGCGGTCGCTACTTCAATAAGGATGCGGAAAGCGAAATTCTTACCCGTGATGAACGGGAAGAAGAGCGACTGAGCGATAAAAAAAGGAATGAGCGTGAGAAGAAAGATGGAGGCAAGAACCGTCCAGCGGAGTGTATGTTCGAGTATCATGGGAAAGAGTATATCACCTACATCTCAAACCCGGGTGGTGGCTCCGGAAGGAACGTAAACACGCTCACATCGGTCGACGTCGCTCCACCGGAAGCATAGTACGCCGCGACCGCAAACGTGGTGGTCGCGTTAGCTTCGAGCCTGAATTCCATTGCGGTGTCCGTCGTCGTCGAATCAAATATGCCGTTTTTCGCTATCGCATAGTGCGTCGTATCCGAAATTGCATTCCATTGCAGATTAACTATCAATCCGAGCCAAGCGCAATACTCCCCTGCCGGCACCAAGCATTCGACTATAGAGACTGTGGGTGCCTCCAGCGGCGGCGTTGTGTCGACTGTCAAGGTACGTGTCGCGGCATCTGAAGTATTACCTTCGGCATCCGCCGCCACGATACCGACGACGGTTATTCCCTCGGGAAGTTCAAGGGTCGCCGACCAATCTCCGTTTGTATCAGCGGTCGCACTTGCGGCAAGCGAGCCATACGTGAGAGCGATGACAAAGCCGGCGGTCGTCGTGCCCGTGAATGTCGCCGACGACGTGGCGTACGATGCACCATCAGAAGGCGAGCTGACAGCGAGCGGCACAAATACGACTGTCGGCGGCGGACTTTGGGTCGGGGAGCCTCCCACGCTTTGAAGAGCCTGCTGCGCAGAAGTGTCGGGTGGTGGCGCGGGAGGTGTTTGTGCAGGGTCGGGAGAAGCCGCCGGAGGAAGCGTCTCCGACGCTACGGGAGGTGGCGGAGGTGGGGGCGGTGCTATGGGAAGTACCGGCGGATTTGAAACGGTAGGTGCGGTTGATTTGGGGGCGGGCGGAGATTTTGGCGACACGGGTTTTGGCGTCGGGGGAGGAGGCGGCGAAGATTGTGTAAACGCACTCGCGGCAGCGGCACCCTGGCTTGCAGCACTCACTTGCGGATTTCCCATCAAGTTGGTAAACGCACCGCCAATCACCCGAGTGAGAGCCGCCGCGGCGGCATATGCTTTCTGTGTCGCGGCCGCGAGCACCTTTGCCGCCGGAGCAACAACAGTCATTGCTGTACCTACTGTCGGGTCTCCCAACGCAAATCCCACGTGCGCGGCTTTGTATGAGAGCGTCGGGGGCGGCGGGGTAAAACAGCCGTCAGTCGCCGGAGAACTCCCGGCCTTTAGTTTGGCAAGGGCTTTTGAGATATCGCCTACGATACGATCCGGCTCTTGGTTGAGATAGCTACTTGCAAAATGGTGCCCGCCGTAATCATCGGCCTCTTCTCCCGGCGGAAGCGGAATTCTGATGTTGTCGGGAAGCGGAGCTCTGGCCCCGGCTCCCCCTGCCCAGTCACGCACCTTCCGGATGAGCTTGTCGTTTGCGGAGGTGAGATAGGTCCCGGCGCCTTCGACATAGCTGTCGGGCGACGCAAGATTGTATATAGCCATTGAACCTTCGGGTACGCCGACCTCGAGAAGATATCGGTAGATGGAGTTGGTATAAAACGTGCCTTGCGAATGACCCACGAGGAGGATTTTCCGCGTGGTCACCTGCGGTTGTATCTGCATCAGGATTGTCTTGAGGTCGTAGTCCTGGGCCACTGTTGCGGCCGGCTTTTGCATGGCCTGCTGTATCGATTTGTACAAGTCGCCGCCGCCGCCGAGGTGGGAGGGGTTGTAGCCAAGACGAACCGCAACTGATTCGCGATTAATTTGAGAAGGGAGGGTCTTTTTTAAAGTTTCCTTCGCTTGCTCCGCTTCTGTTTCTGTATTGAGAATGCCATTTACGAAAATCACGGTGTAACCCGTTGAGGAACAGACTGAAGTTTGAGCAAAAACAGAACTTGGAACAAAAGTGGCGAAGGAAAGCGTGAGCGCTCCTGCGTAAAGATAGACAGGAAATTTTCGATACATACTAATCCAGTAATACATTCAAATCGACATCGCAAGATTGTCCGGGCGCAGTTCCAAAACTTGTTGTAAATTTGTACGCCTTATCTTGAGCACCTTTTCTAGATTGCGTATTGAACACGAGACTTTCTACTTCTTTCGTTCGAGCATCTGTAATCCGTAAAAATGCTTTTAAATCAGCGCGTGAATAATTTAACGTGATACACGTACTGGCGCGGCTACTTTGTTCGGCAACAGCCTTCCATGTTTCCTCATTGAAAACCTCCGTCAGATACATTTGTTCGGTCATCGCATACTGCAGCTCCGCCGCGCGGATTTTTGCATCGTTCGGATACTTCTCGAAGATGGCGAGCTCCACATCGTCGCGGATGCCGTTTTGGTTGGCGTCGATTCCCTCCACTGTTGCGTCCACCTGCGCCGGGTCGGGCGGAGGCGGCAGATGCTCGCCGTTCATATTTTCAATCGTGAGTTTCTGAGAATGAATGCGGGCGACGGTTTCTTCCGTCTTTATCTTCTCCAATGCGTGCGGGATGCTGAAGATGACGATTCCAATATACAAGACGACGAGGATGCCGAGCGGCCAACGGATAATACGCCACGCGCGATGGAACCATTGCATGAGCCTCATTATCCCACCCTACGGCTTTCCTTGTCCACTTTTCCCCATAACCTAGAGTCAACGCTCCGACACAGAGAACCGACGCTCCTGTGCGGTCAAATTACACACCCCAACAAACTCCAGTTTGTTGGGGTGTCTTAGACGCGGCGAAATGACTGAAGAAAGCCGGTAAAGAGCTTCCCGTATGGCGTGAGCGAGTGCAGGACGTATCTGCCTTCATAGCGCTTCGCAATGAGCCCGGCGGCGTACAGGCGTCGGGCGTGCTCGCCGATTGTTCTTTCGTTCGCATCGAGCGCGACAATAATATCCTCAAGGGTCGAATCGGGATGTCGGTCTACGTAGAGAAGAATGGCGATGCGGTGATGATTGGCCATCCCCTTCAGGTGCCTCTCCATTTGTTTCGCCGTCTTCTCCTTCTTCATGCCGCAATTATAACACCCCAACAAACTCCAGTTTGTTGGGGTGTTGGGATCTTACTTTTGGCGGGCAGCGGGGCGGCGGTGCTTTTTGGATGGGACACGGCCGTGGTCGTCCTCCAGGCGGACAATGTCTTCTTCATCAAACGTTCCATAGGCAACCTCGACGACGACGCCGCCTTTCTTGGAAGACAGACGGTGGACCTGTCCCTTACCTACGCGGAACACTTCCCCCTTGCGCAGCGGTATCGTGAGCATCTCTTTGCCCTCGCGGACGGTCGCGGTCGCGTCCCCTTCGACAAGGAGCCACCACTCTTCGCGGTGGTGGTGGTACTGCAGGCTCAGACGCTTCTCCGGCTTTACATAAATGGTCTTAAGATTCCACTCGCTCCCTTGGTCCCATCCGTAATACTCTCCCCACGGGCGGATGGTCTTGGACGCCGGACGCCGGGCGTTGTTGATCATCCAGGAGGAAGACTGGACCTTGCCGCCCTGTCCCACATTGAAAATCATTTTGATGCCGAGCTTCTTGCACAAAGCGACTTCCGGAACATTCTTGGAGACCCTGTCGCCGCCGTTTGCAAAGACCGCCGGCCGGACTTTCGCGAGCGTACGGCAGACGCTTTTGTCGGTGTCCCCCTTTTTGTGGTCGGTGAAAACTACCCGGTCGACGAACGGCAAGTGCGCGACGATCTCGGCGCGCTCTTTTTGCGGCATGAAGACAAAGCCCTTCTTCGCGCGAAGCCAGTGGTCGTTGTTCATGATAACGACGAGCTTGTCGCCGAGCCGCCTCGCCTCGCAAAACATCCGCACGTGCCCGATGTGCAGCGGGTCAAACCCGCCGGAAACGGCAACCCAAACCGGCTTCTTTCGCACCATGGCGGGAAGTATGCACTTTGGTTCGCAGACATGCAACCAAACCGATTTGACTTCCGCACCGCGTAATGCGAAGGTTCTGCAAGCGAGAACCAGTCTCATGAAAAGGGAGAGCAGCAGTGCCCACACTTCTAGCTACATTCGGCCATTCGGCCGTCATAGACGATGACACGTGGACGCCTTCGGCGTTATTCCAGGAAGTGGAGTTTCCCGAGGGTCGCGAGGGACGTATCGTCCGTACTCACCTTCATCGTCCGGCGCTGACGGGCAATGAAGAGAATGCGTATCTGGGTGGCGGACGGATGTGCGTAAAAGCACTCTTCCACCTGTCACGCGTTCACAGAGACGCTCACCTGCTAATCACCGGCGGCCGACCTCGCTCGATGGAAGAGCGGTTCGCAGGAAAAGTCGGTGGGGTCTCGGAAGCAAGCGTCATGCGCGAGTACTTCAACGAGCTCGCCGGTCAAGCGCGGAGCGTCAAGATCGTTGCGGAGAGCATGACCACCGAAGACGATGCAACCGCGATCCTGGATATCGTGCAAAGCAGCCGGTTCGAAGTAGCCATCGTCGTCGGCATGGCGTTTCGACTGCCGCGTGCACGGCTCATCCTGGAGCGATTGGCCGAGCGAACAAAACGAACGAGCGTCGCCGACCGAGTGCAATTCGTCGATGCGGAGCAGTTTCTGCCGGAACATTTCGACGAATTCGTCGCAATGAATCAGTCGGCGGCGTATGCGCTCACGATGCGGCAGGAACGCTACGGCGTTGAGAAGCTCTTAAAGGGGTTAGGCGATTATCCCCGGACGGCGTAATCGTCGATCAATCGGACAAATTAAGGTCGGGCATGCGCCCGACCTTCTTTTTTATAACGATGCAAAAACATCGCGCCAAATACGGAGGCCTTGAAAGAATTTCACGAAGAATTCTTTTTCCTTCTCGTTCATGTTTTCCTTCGCGACTTCTTTCGGTAGCTTTGCGATGAGCTCTTTGAAACACCGTTGATACGTTTTTCCCGTGAGTTTTATCCGCGAAAGTGCATCTACGAAACGGAGCGTAAGCGCGTGGCCGTAGCGCTCCTGGTCGAAGTCTTTCCAATAGTTGTGAGGATTCCTTTTTTGCCGGACGACCGGTTCGCCGAAGCAGATGGAGTCGTGCAAGTGATCGGCGATATGCTTGATGATGTAGGACGCCCAGATGTCGTCGTAGCGGCCGATGTAGGGAGAGAGAAAATATGCGGGTATCGCGTCGCGCCGGATTGCCGTGTTCTGGGAATTGAACGGCGTCCATACGCCCTTCGCGGGTGCGATGCTGCGCTTTCCCGTGTACGCTACGGCATCGGTCGGGTCGGCGAGATGGTACAGGCGCTCCATCGCATCGACGTCCGGGTCGCCCAGCCAGAGACCCGCATTCACTACCGGGCGGACCCTTGCCCTCTTCACGCTCCACCTCTCTTTGGGAAGCCGCTTTTCGAGCGGAAACCCGCGATGATAGAAGCGCCGGCCGTGACGCTCTGTAAGCAGGGCGCAGACGTTTACCCATCCCGTATTCGTCCTCACAATCTCACCTATCTTTTGTCCCCGGACCGAGTGCGCACCGACGAAATCTTTCGTGACGAGGAAATTGTCGTCGTCAATCGTGATGACGGTTTCCGGCCCCGCCTCATACGCATAGAGGAGTCCTACATTACGGCGCTGAATGGAATTCCAGACCAGGTGCTTTTTGAGTTGCGGAAAACGGGAAAGGTATTTCTCCTGCTCTTGCACCGGAAAATACTTGACTCTAAACCCGCTCTTTCTTTGTAGCGCTCTGCAAAAACGCGCCGTTTCCGGCGGTGTTTTCTTATCCCCTACCACGACAAACAGTACCTCGTGTCCGTACTTTTTCGCGTCCTTGGCGTATGCGTCGAGCAGCTTCGGCACATATATGGTGGTCGTCACGATGCAGACATCGGGTTTTGTCTTCATATGGAGAACGGCAGGTCGTTACCGGCAAGGCGCTCGCGCGCTGCGTCGAGCATCCGTTGCATTCCTTTTGCGATAGATATCTTGGGTTTCCATCCGATTGTATTCATACGCCCGGTGTGTGCGTACCGGTTTGCGACGCCGACGGGTTTTTTGGAAAGCGGTCGTATCTCCGCTGTCCGCTTTTCGAGGCGAAGCATGTGCGCGATGAGTTCTTTGAACGAAGTCGGGGTGCCGCTGCCGATATTCACACCGCTACCGTCCTTCACTTTGTCCAGTACCGCGAAGAACGAATCCACGCAGTCGTCGATATGCACGAAATCGCGCGCCTGGTCTCCGGTGCCCCATACTTCGATGGGGTCATCGCCCCGTGCCACGCGCAACGCGATAGAGGGTGTGGGGTACGTGAGGTCTTGGTCCTCACCGTATCCGGAAAAAGGACGCACCGTCGCGATGTGGATGCCGTACTTCGAATGCGCAAGGCGGGCGAGGTATTCACCCGTCAGCTTGGACCAGCCGTAGGTAAGGTCGGGCACTCCCATCTTTCCCGAATCGAAATCAATGTGCGATTCACGAAGCGCGACCGCCTTGCGCGTGCCCTGTAAATGCGTCGGATACGCGGCCGATGAAGAAGCGTAGAGTACGCGGCCTACATTTCCCGGCTTGCGGGAAATCCAAAGGAAGAATGCGGCGTCGATACCGAGGTCTTTGGCGACCAAAAGCGGGTCGCCCTCGATGAGCCCGCGGCCGCCGACGATAGAGGCAAGGTGGAAAACGTCGCCGAATGCGGGGAGCGGATTCTTGGTGCGTCCGAGCGCAAGGTCGTGAAAGAAGTGCCACGCATCGGCATGGACGAGCACAATCTTTCTCCCGCCTGAGGAGTATTCGAAACGGTCGCGCACCTTCTTTTTCTTCCAACCTTTGAGCCACTCTTCAGGGGCGCGCCCCGTCGAGAGATCGTCTACGAGCCAAATCTCTTTGTAGCCGCGCGCGAGCAGCGCCTTCACGAGGTGACGACCCACAAAGCCGCAGCCGCCGGTAATTAATGCAGGTCGTGACATTGACGGAGTCTAGTACAAAATCCGTGATTTTGGAAGAAATCGCACCCGCAAACCCACGCGCGTGTAGTCGAAGGTTTGTCGCCATGAGTTGTGACTCACACCCTCGGTACGTGCCCGCCACGATGCATCCACTTCCGTGACCTTCACGCCGAGGCGGAGCGGCTTGATGATAGTCTCAAAGAGAAAGGAGAAGTCCGTTTCTTCCCATCGAATCTTTTTGAGGATTTCGCTTCGGTACGCGCGGTACGCGTACGTGAGGTCGGTGAGATCGGTCCAATACAGAATGCGGAAGAGCCGCTGAAAAAGAAAGTTAAAGACAAACTTGACGGGATGGTATCCGCGGAATCCCGCGCCCTTTCCCCAGCGCGTCGTCGCAACGATGTCGTACCCTTCCCCGATTTTCGCGAGCATTGCGGGCAAGCACGCGGGGTCGGTCTCGAGATCGGCTGCCATGAGTACCGTAACGTCGCCGCTCGCTCTCTGAAATGCCTCCTGTAAGGCGCCGCCGATGCCAGGAAGCGTCTGTTCGAAGTGCACGACATTCGCGCCGTACTGCGCTTGAAGAGTTTTAATAGCGGCAAGGCACGCCGCTGTGGTGTACTTGGGGTGCGTGACGATAACATACTCCAGATTGCAGTGCGGCAGGTTCTCCGCAGAGAGCCGCACCGTCTCGAGAAGCGATGCCACCTCGTCGATGGCCGGTAAAACAAGAGATATTCGCGTGCGACCCGTCATACAGCGAGCGTGACGTTAGCGCACTCTATACGTGTGGTGTCCGTCGCTGCTTTTATTATGCGCTTCCAGAAATATCGTGTGCACCTCTTCGAGCTTCGCGGTGATATCCGGCACGCCCCAGAAACTCTTGTAGCGATACGTAATATATACGGGGAAATCCGCGACATGCGCGATGTTCGCGTCGCGGAGATATCCGTATAGTCTGCGCTCTTTCATCGCGGCATACGCGTCGTTGTTCACGAGGCCGTCCAGGTTGATGACACCGGCACTCGAGAAGTATCCGATAATGCCCGCGTTGAAGACCCCGATCCGCGCATCCGGCAGATTTTCATCGAGCCACAGGGCTGCGGCGTACATTTCGCGTTGTGGAGGATACAGCTCGATGAGGCCTCTGTACCATGATGCAAAGAATGAAAAGGCGAGCAATCCGCAGAGCATAAGCGTTGCGCCTTGGAGGAGACGCCTTCCAAATTGCCATCGTACTCTCACAGCCTCGAAAAATAGGACTGCTCCTATTGAGACGAAAAAGCCGAACGAAACGAAGTACCAGGGCCGCGCGGTCCATCGCACGCCGACGTTTAGCAGGAAAAGCAGCAAGAAGCCGGCTATCAACGCATATACGGGAGATACTTCCCGCAATTTCCACCGGAGTTTCCAGGTGGCGCTCAATAATAGAAGCGTGACCATCGCACCAAAAAGCATAAGCACAAGTGCGGGCGCGCCTGTGCGATGCACGAGCAGACCCGTCTCAATATGCAGCAGGAAGAAGGTGTAAAGCACGCCTTTGACGGATTCATAGAGCGCTCCGCCTACTTCGTGATAAATCAGGGAATGGTTCGTGAGCGCGGTGGCGCCGGCGGAAGAAGTGAGAATCATGCCGAAATTCGTATAATTCCACAAAAGCCACGGGGCAATGCAGATGAAAGTCACCAGTCCTGCGGTACTAGCTTGCCGTAGGCCCCGTGAGGGATTTCTCTGCCAGAGCCAGAGCAGTATCGCACCGACAAAAAGGACGGTGTCGATGCGCGCAAGAATGCTGAAGCCTCCGACGAGGCCGAGGATGAGAAGGTGCTTGAGCGATACCGCGTCAGGCGAAGTTTCCTCCGCCGCCTTTTCGATGCGGAGCGCGGCCCAAAAAAGCAGCGCGAGAAAAAAGAGCGAGAGGCTCGTCTCCAGACCGTTGATGCTCTCGTACAGGAAAAAGGGGTTGAGCGACCAAAGTGCGAGCCCGAGCGAGCGCACGACCACACTCTCCGTGAATCGCCCGAGGATACACCACACCAATACTCCTGTCGCAGCATTAAGAAGAACGGAAAGCGCAAGCGCGGCGCGTATCGGCTCGAGCGCTCCCACATCCCCGCCGAAGATGGAAAAGATAGGTACCAGTATGAGCATCCAGAGCGGATGGTAGCCGTTGGTCATTGAGAATCCGTCGAACGTCGAGCCGAGGCCTAGCGCGATGTTGTGTGCAATCTCGAAGTAATAAAACGCGTCGTCGGGCAAGATGTGGGTGAGCAAAAAATCAAGCGGGCGCGTGATGAGAAAAAGCTGTGCGGCGGACGCTATCGCGATGATGAGCAGTCCCGGCCATGCACCTTGGAGTAAGCTGCGCAAGCGATTCATAATGGCGACCATCATAGCATACCCGGAGGTAAAGGGGCATCTTCCTGTACTTCTGCACTTTGTAGTACTATGGTCGGTATGAAGGATGGAGACAATGTTCGAGTATCTCTCGATGCATCAGCAGCTACGATGGCCGCGACGGCCGCCTCATGCGCAAGCGAAGTTGAAAAAGCGGCACATGCGCTCGCAAGCTGTCTGAAAAAAGGCGGAACCGCGTATTTTTGCGGCAACGGAGGGAGCGCCGCCGATGCGCAACACTTCGCCGCCGAGCTCGCCGGGCGTTTCTATATCGAGCGGCCTGCGATGGCGGGTGTCGCTCTTACGACCAACACATCGTCTATCACCGCGATAGCAAACGACTATGGATACGAGTTCGTATTCTCACGCCAGCTCGAGGGCCTGGGCAAAAAGGGTGATGTACTTGTCGCAATAACGACCAGCGGCAACTCGAAAAATATTCTTGAAGCGGTCAAGGTAGCGAGAAGACTTGGCATGATCGTCATCGGTATGACGGGAGAAAAAGGAACAGATTTTGCAACATTGTGTGACGTTGCGCTCATCACGCCCAGCGACAAAACGCCCCGCATTCAAGAAGGCCACATCGCGATGGGCCACGCCATGTGCGAATCCGCAGAGCACGCCCTGTACGCGGATACGCATTAAGCGTCTTTCCGTCAGCGGGATTTTTCCAGCAACTCGAGATCCGCGCGGGCGAGCATGCCCACCAACTTCTCAAAACTGACCTCTGGTTTCCAATGAAGAACGCGACGTGCTTTTGTGATGTCGCCACGCATTTCGTCGGCCTCAATCGGGCGATAAAATGCTTTATCTATCGTGATGACGACCTTTCCATTCGATATCCCCACTTCCTCTAACCCTTGCCCGCGCCACTCGAGAGGAATATCGAGCTCGCGGCATGCGGATTCGACGAGATCGCGTATTGAATGCGTTTTGCCTGTCGCAAGCACAAAGTCGTCCGCTTTCTTTTGTTGGAGCATCAAGTGCATCGCCTTTACGTAATCGCCCGCAAAGCCCCAGTCGCGCCTTGCGTCCAGATTGCCCAAAGAAAATTTGTCGAGAAGCCCGAGCTTTATCCGCGCAAGCGACATCGTAACTTTTCGCGTTACGAAATTCTCTCCGCGGCGCGGCGACTCGTGGTTAAACATGATGCCCGACGCGATGAAATACCCGCGCCGCTCGCGATACCCTTTTACCAAATTCCGGTACGCTTTTAGTTTCGCCACCGCATACGGATTGGTGGCTGCCAGGGGCGACTTCTCACTCTGGGGCGGCCTGGTTTTCTTAAAGATCTCACTCGTCGACGCCTGAAAAATGCGGACGGAGGGGTTGACCCGCACGGCTTCAGTAATAAGGCGTTTGAGCCCAAGGTAGTTCACGTCCATCGTTTCCCCGGGAGCGTGTTTTGAAAAAGCAACGTCCGAGAGCGCCGCCAAATTATACACTTCGTCAGGTCTGGCTTCTTCGAGCGCAAGCCGCAGAGAGTAGCTATCGGAGAGGTTCCCTCGAAGCAATGTGAGCTTTTTGCTTTCAACGAGATGACGGATGCGCGCCAGGTGGTTGAGGCTCGTGTAGCGCATGAGACCCCACACTTCGTACCCCTTTTTTGCTAGGTATTCGGCGAGGTAGGAACCGTCCTGACCCGTTACTCCCGTGATGAATGCACGACGTTTTTTCATGACAATGTACTATACCCTATGAGATAAAACGGTACAAAGATTCTCGCAAAGTAGATTTGCTATCTCGCGGGGTATACCTCGTGATAGCATAACTTCAATGGACCGAGAGGCATTCGCAAAACGATACGGGGTTGCCGCCCACGAATACACATTCGGCCGGCCACATCTCGCTAGCGGAGCCCCGCTCGAGAACTACGCCGCTCTCCAAGCAAGCCTGCCCATCTATTGCGTAGATGTGTTCGCGATTAATCCCATTGGCAGGGTGCTCCTGGGGCTCCGCAAAGCAAAGCCAGTGCAGGGTATGCTCTGGACGACTGGAGGCAGAAAATACCGCAACGAGCGCATGGCTCACTGTGCCGCCCGGCATTTCCACAAGGACTTCCAAGTGGATATAGACGAGGGCCGATTCGGCTATCTTGATCATGCCTGCCTCTATTTTGACGAACGGGAACAAGACCCGCAGGACGTCGGCGCAGACTGTCCAGTCGCAATGCTCGGCCTCCTCCTCACGCAAGAAGAATCCGACGCTATTCGGGAGATGGGTGAATTACAGCATGTCGTTTTTATGGAATATGAGGAAGCGCAGCACAAAGCGGAAGCGTATATTTGCCGCGGGCTCGAGCTTCTTAGGGGCTACTACGAGGAGGCGTGCGAGTTACAGCTCGATCGGCCCTGAATGAGTATTCCCCGCAGTTGCAACGCATGTTCTCCGCGTGGTATCGTTCTCTCTTGATGTCGAAAATAAAACACCGTACCACATGCCGCATTTCTGGGGAACCGCTCGTCCCCCTATTCTCGCTGGGCGATTTGTATATGTCCGATTTCCTTCCGAAAGACATGGGGCCGCGGTACCCGAAAGTGCCGCTTCAGCTCGCACTCGCGCCAAAGTCCGGTCTCGTCCAGCTTTCGGACACCGCGCCGTTCGATGAAATGTACAAGGTGTACTGGTACAGATCGGGTACGAACGAATCGATGGTGGAGGAATTGAAACAGATCGCGACTACGACCACGCGCGCCATGAACGTAGGCAAGGATGACGTGTATATCGATATCGGATGTAACGACGGGACGCTTCTTTCCTACGTACCACAAGAAGCGATACGTATCGGCTATGATCCCAACGACTTCAAGGAACTCTCGCAAAAGCACGCAAACCTCATCGTCAACGATTACTTCAACGCGAAAGCATTCCGTGCCTCCCCATACGGTGAAAGAAAGGCGAAGGTCGTCACGTCTATCGCGATGTTTTACGATCTCGAGAATCCGCATGCGTTCGTGCAAGATGTGTATGACGTCTTGGACGACGAGGGCCTCTGGGTCATCCAAATGAGTTACCTGCCGCTCATGCTTGAGCAACTCGCGTTCGACAACATCGGCCACGAGCACCTCGAGTACTACAGCCTGACTGCGCTCAAATACCTCCTTGACGCACACGACCTGAGAATAGTCGACTGCCTGTTGAACGACGTAAACGGCGGAAGCTTCCGCATCTACATGCGTAAAAAGTCCGCGACCCCCGCACTTTTCGGTTCGGCACCGTACAGAGACGTCGCGAACTTCCGCGTCAAATCCCTTTTGGAATACGAAAAAATGCTGAAGCTCAATGATCCGGCGACCTACCTTGATTTCTACAAGAAATCCTGCGACCTGCGCGATGAGACACTTGCGTTCATGCGTGAAGAAAAAGCGAAGGGTAAGAAAATATGGGCATACGGTGCTTCCACAAAAGGCAATACGCTCCTGCAGTGGTGGGGCATCGACAATACGCTCATCGAGGGCATTGCCGAGCGCGCCCCGCAAAAATTCGGTCTCAAGACCGTCGGCACCAATATCCCCATCGTTTCGGAGGAGGAGATGCGTGCAGCCAAACCTGATTACATGCTGGTGTTGCCGTGGGCTTTTATTGATTCATTCGTGCGCCGCGAGCAGGAATATCTGAAAAACGGCGGGGCATTCATAGTTCCCTGCCCGCGTTTTCAGGTCATCCGCGGCTAGTTTTCTTGGCAAGGAGCTTTTTATAGATACCGATGACTTTCCGCCCAGTTTCCTCCCACGTCAGCGTTTTTGCTTTTGCATAGCCGCGCTCAATCAATCCTTCCCGTATCTCGGGATGCCCGACAAGCTGCTGCATAGCCTTCGCAATTGAGTCTTCACTGAGCGCATCCACGAGGATTGCCTCAACTGGCTGAATTTCGGGAAAGGCCGTTTCGGATACGACAACGGGTGTTTTGCATGCCATCGCTTCGAGGGCGGGTAGGCCAAACCCCTCGTTCATAAGTGGGAACACCAGCGCATAGGCCGCGCTATACACTGCGGGCAGATCGTTCTCTTCAATGTACCCGACGAGGTGCATACGATCCCTAAACGGCGACTTCTTTAAAAAAGCGTTCACCAGGGGCTCTTCGAGTCCTTTGTTGCCCACATTCACGAAATGAATATCGCTCTGCGGCGCCTCGCGCGCGAACTTTTCGAACGCCCGCATCGTGCGGAACGCATTCTTCACGTGCTCCAAACGCGCGACATTCAGGAAGAAGAGGTCCGGCAGCGCATATTTTTTCTTTACGGCAGCAATTGTCTCTGCGGTCGCTGGCTCGAAGTATGATTCAACGCCGTTGTTCACCACATGGACCCGGTCCGGACTGAATCCATATTTTTCTACGATATCATTCTTCGCAAATTCGGAGCCACCAATTGCTGCATCAACCTTCTTATTGAATAGCTTCAACGTCCAATTGAAAACGGAGCGAGACAGAAGTATGCGGTTATCGGGCGTAAAATCTCCTGCTCCATGCACGGTGACAACGATTTGTTTTGCCGGTACGAGCCAGAATAGAGGATACACTCTCGCCTGGAACCAGTGAACTATGTCGTAGCGATCCTTGGTAGTCAGAAAATAATAGATCTGGCGAAGCGAACGAAAATTCAAAAAAGGAATTACAGGGGACGGAAAAATGACCTCCCGAACGCCATGGGAATAGATCGGGTCGTCAGACTTTTCGTAGTGGATGAATGTCAGATCGAATTCATCGCGCCGCTCTAGCAGCGCTTCCACACACTTGCGTGCGACGATTGCGGTACCCTTTGCGCGTCTGCCGTCGATGGCGTAGGTCATGAGCGCAACGCGCGTTTTCGCATTCATATGTCAGCTAAGAGGTTCCTTGTTAGTCGCATAGTAAATTCTTTTGAGAGACATATCAATATCGAGTTTTGTCAAAACAAGCGAGTATACCAGTAACGTGATTTTCTATAGAAAAAAGCCGCGCGGCGCGCTCCACCCCTCTCTCTCCCATCGATTTTCTCATATCACTATTCTCCCTGATTTGCCGGAGGGCCACCGCAAAGGCCGCCGGATCTTCCGACGGGACGAGTATCCCATTTTCTCCGTGCTCGACTGCCTCTGGTATGCCATCCACGTTCGTCGCAACCACCGGGATGCCGCACGCCATCGCTTCGATGAGCACGATGCCTAATCCCTCCAATCGGGAGGCAAGCACGAAACAATCTGCTGCTTTCATGAGAGAAGGGATATCGTGTCGAACTCCGAGAAAAAAAACGCGCGAATGAATACCGAGTGCCTCGACTTCTGATTCAAGCTGTGCGCGTTCTTCGCCACCTCCTACAATAAGTAATACGCCTGACTGTTGCTGCGCAAAAGCATTGAGAAGTATGTCGACACCCTTTTGGTGTACAAGGCGCCCGACAAAAAGATACACGAACTTGCCTTCGATACCAAGTTCGCCTCGGATAGGAGACGGATTGGCGTCGGTCATGCGTGCAATGTCAATCGCGTCGTGAATGACCACGACGCGCCTCCCGTCAATGCCACAGCGTAGCAGCGACTCTTTGATAGCGTGCGAAGCAGCGGCGATGTTCCTGCACCATCCTTGGAAACACCGGTCCACGAGAAATTGCTTCCATGATTTCAATTTTAACTGATCGTAGACATTTTGTTCGAATGTGAGTAGATGATTATGTATGCCAACCCACCGAGCGGCGATGCGGCCGACGGTATTCGCGAACCACATTTGTGTGATGATGATATCGGGCTGTGTCTCTCTGAAGAGGTGCGCGAGCACGCGTAGCGCACGCCAGTCAAAAAGAGAGTGGAACTCGATCATGTCTTTCTTGCAGCTGGCTGATACCAACGACATGAGCGAGTGCGTGCGCTCGGGACTTAGCGTTATGAGACGGACGGCATACCCGCGCCGAAGGAACTCCCCTATCTCTTCAACGACGACCTGCTCGGCCCCGCCGACGGCCAAACGATAAACAACGATGCAAACACTCTTCATACATTGGTGCTTGTATTGTATTTTACAGCCTCAGATGACTACCTTTGCATGTACGCCACCTGCCCGCGCCGACGCTTCGGCCGCAGCAACAAGTGAGACAATCTTGCGCCCTAGGGCAAGACTATCGGAAGTAGACGACTTACGCCGCACCGAATCAACAAACATCCGTAGCTCGCGAGTAAGTGGTAATTCGCTTTCATATTCCGGATGCATTATTTTTCCACCTGCATGGAGGGTCAGTTTCTTTTCCACCGTATCGTCAAAAATCAAAGTCCCTTTCTCACCGACAAATGTCATGTATTTCCGCTTCTCCGGAGAAAGCCAGCTGATAATCGAGATGCAGGAGAGCCCACTCGCGAAGGAAAGCCGTATCGTCGCCATGTCGTACTGATTACCCGCGCCATTGCGCGCGACGCCCCATGCCTGCACTGTTTCGGGCTTTCCGAAGAGCTCAAGAAACATGGAGGCATCGTGCGGCAGCCAATCCCAGAATACCGACGTGTCGGTGCGGGGGCCATAGTTCATCTTTTCGCTCAACACGTGACTGATCGTACCGAGCGTCGGGAGAAGGTCCTTCACCTTTTGAAATGCAGGATTATAAAGATAAATGTGGCCAACGAATACAGGGGTGTTTGATCGGGCTGCTGCTTCGCAAAGATGCTCGGCATCGGCAACCGATGTTGTCAGCGGCTTTTCGATAAATGTCGGGGTTCCTTGTTCAATAAACGGCAGCGCGACGGTCGCATGCGTCGCACTCGATGTCGCAATAATAACGCCATCTATAGCATTCGGCGGAGAACCGCCTTTTTCAACCACGGTCAACTTCACGTCGGGAAATGTCTCGAGCGTTCGCGCAATCGCTGTGCCCCATTTACCCGAACCTACGAGCGCGATATGCATGATTACTGCCGATAGTTCGGCTCCTTGGAAGCCCATGCAATGAAGCGCGTAAGACCAATTTTGAGGTCGACTGCATGTGAGTAGCCCAAATGTCTGTGGGCCTTTGTGAGGTCCGGGCAACGGCGCTGCGGCTCCCCCGCCGGATACGTATCTGGATACTCGACTGATTGGAATGTCGCGCCGGGGACAAGCTCCGCGAACAGTTTCGCAAGATTGCGCATCGAAATCTCATTTTCTGGATTCCCTACGTTGTACGCTTCGCCAGGTTTGCCCTTCAGGAGCGTGAGAACGAATCCGGTAATCGCGTCGGTAATATAGCAGAACGTCCGCGTTTGTGCGCCTCCGTCGTGTACCGAAATCGGTATCGCATTGAGTGCCTGATAGGTAAACATCGGTATGACTCGCCGGTCATTATGACCCATTCCGGGACCGAATACGTTGAAGGGTCGAACGATGGTAACGGGGACACCGTACTGTTGGTGATAGATCGTCGCGATGGTCTCTCCAAGACGCTTTGATTCGTCATAGCATGCGCGAGGGCCTACGCTCGATACATAGCCGTGGTACGTCTCCGGCGTCGGGACGAATTTCGGGTCCGGATCGCCGTAAATTTCGCTCGAGCTGAAATAGAGGAATCCTTCGAGCTTTTCATTCTTTCGGGCAAGTTCAAGAAGATTCTTGACGCCGTAGACCGCGCTCTCGATGGTTTCCAAGGGGTATTTCATGTAGTAGACGGGCGATGCGATGCCTGCGGCGTGGATGATGTAGTGCACGTCTTCGCGCACCGGAAGCGGGTGCACGACATCGGCCCACACGTGCGAGATGTTGGGATCATGCGCCTGCGCCTCCTGCGAACCAGTGATGTAATTATCAACAGAGATGACACGCACTGGATTTTTCTTGAGGGCGTGTGCATTCAGGTGGCGAAATAGCCCGAGGAAATAGCGGCCCAAGAACCCGGCGCCGCCGCTGATAAGAATGGTCTTTCCCGCGAACCGATGCGCATCATCACTGAGATTCGTGGCGATGGTCGCGACATCTTCTTGGATAATCGATGACATAGAAGTCATGGCACTATACCACCCTCTTGCGAGAAAAGAAGCTCAGCTGACTTCGCGCGGCGGGATAGGGATGAGGTACCGATATTCGCCCGCGGTCTTCTTCTTGATATCATCGAAATATTCGTAGGCGAAGACGACGAGCACATCTGGTTTATTTGTTGCCAAATGCGTGTTTGGGACAATCGGAATGTGTGTCCCCGGACTGAATTTATTTTGCTTGAGCGGCGAATCGTCGACAATAAATTCTATGAGAGCAGGACCAATTTTCCCGTAATTGCAGATGGTCGTCACGCGCGCTGGGGCGCCGTAGCCAGCGACCTTGAGGTGCGCCGTCTTATATTCCTCAAGCTTCGCGCGAAAGGCGGAAAGGCTCGTTTCGACGCTTCGTTTAAACCCCCTGAGGCTGTCGAGCGTAAGACTTGTCTCTTCGCTTGCGAGTAACTGCTCGACTGCGGGCGATTGCGTGCCAGTCCCCTTCTTTATTGTTACGCGCAGAGAGCCGCCGTGCGGTTCGATATGCTCCACATCGGCAAGGTACATGCCCCTCTTTTCGAAGAGGTTCTTGAGCGATGTGAGTGAATAATAGAAAATGCGGTCGAGGTAAAATCGTTCGAACTGAATGTCCCGCAAGATATTTCCTATATATTCGACTTCGATGATAAAGCGTCCGTCATCAGCGAGGAGGGCGTGCGCGTCGTCAATGAACTGATGTGGATTCTCAAGGTGGGTGAAGACGCTGCTCGCGATTATCACGTCCGGTTTACCGTACTTTTTCTCCACGCTCTTTACACTCTCGGAATCAAAAAAGGCGGTGACCGTTTCGAGCCCCGCATCGTTCGCGATTTTTGAGACGTTGATCGAAGGCTCAACGCCGAGCGCTTTTACACCGAGTTCTTTCAAGGGCTTGAGGAGAATACCGTCGTTCGATCCTACATCAACGACAAATTTCGCACTTGCCAGCTGTTTTGCGAGCCCCTCGAAATGACGGACGAGCCCAAGATTGACCGACGAGAGATAGTAGTAATCCTCAAACATCCGCTCGCGCGAAACAACGGTGCCGAGCTGGACATTTTTGCAGGTCATGCAGAAGTAGACTTTTTCGGGGAAAAAGTCCTCGGCATCGAACATTTCTCGCGTCGGGTACTTGTTGGCAAGCGGCTGCATGCCGAGATCCAAAAATTCAACCGCAGTGTGATTATGACAAAGTGAACATTGCATACGCTACTTTTCTTCTGTGAAATTATTTGGTGGTAGTAAGACGAATACGGCATCATACACCTCTTCAAGGGGCAGGGCGTAGCGGACGATGTTGACCGCTTTGCCGTCGGCATGTTCCTTATATACCGTCTTGTGAAGGCCGAGAAGTGGTTCGACCACCGCATTGAAGAAACGGACTCCTGGTTGTACGCGAAAGTCCTTCGGCGGGAGCGTTTTCCACCCCTCTTTATAGTTGAAATGATACCAGTGATTCTCCAGCATGAGGATCTTTTTGATGCGTGGATACCACGAAAGAATGCCGTTTTCAGCAAACTGCGCGTGCGCGAAGCTGATAACGGCATCGCCGGGACGTATCGGTAATCGCCATAGCTCAAGTGCATTGCGCAGGATCCCAAGGAATCTCTGAGGTCGCGCCGTGTACCTCTGCGGCTGCACCGAGACGATCTGGTCGAATGCCTTATAAAACGCGACATCTTCGATGATGCGCCAGCGAAACGATCGGACTAACACGAGGTTAACTGTCATGTGGCGTTTTGCCTTGAGATGCTCTGCGAGTATAGCTGCGTGGACGACGTAGGCAGGATTGGAAGACAAGAACCATACAGTCTTCGCACCGCCTACGGCTTCTTCAATTGCAGCGAGCGCTCGCTTCTTCTCTTCCTCTTGCGCGGGCGGATGCGGCGGGAGTTCTTGCTCAAATGAACGGATGAAAAACGAATCGGGAAATCCGGCGAAGTAGCTCTTGTATCCGATTAGAGCATCGTCGGGGATGGCACCTTCCAGCAGATCGAGAAAAACGCCCGCGCGGAACCCCATTGAATACGCGCTTGCAGCGGCCCACGAGCACGCGGCAAAGACGCCGTCGATGCGCGAAGCTTGTTCGAAGAGAAGCACGTCCGCGATGGTACGCTTCCCCACTTCAAATCCTGTCAGGTCGAGAAGTGTGTACTCATCTTTCTCGTTGGGATGGGGCTGATAGAGGAGCCGTGACCCAGGGAAATGCCTGCGTACGTACGCGAGCATTGCATTCGTACGATCAATGAAAAGCTTCTGGTCCGAGCCGATGGGAAGATTATAAAAATCGGTGCCGAAAAATATCGCTATTCTTTCCTGGTCGTCCACGACCGAGCCATCGAGAAGGTAGGGGAACAGGATCTTTTGTATGATCTCCATATCAATCGTGTGCACGGTTGGCGAGCATATCATAATCAGCCTTCGCCATCATGCCGACCAGCCCTTCAAATGTAATCCGTGGTTCCCAACCAAGGATGCGCTTGGCTTTTGAAGCGTCTCCCACGAGATTATTAACCTCCTTCGCACGGAAAAATTTTGGATTGACGCTGACGACCACGTCTCCCTTCTCGTTTCTTCCGATTTCTTTCTCGCCGTCCCCTTCCCAGTGAATGGACATGCCGAGTGCTGATGCGGCGGCGTCCACAAACTCTCGGACCGTGTGTGGCACGCCGGTCGCAATGACGAAATCCTCCGGCGCGCCCTGCTGCAGCATGGCATGCATCGCCTCTACGTACTCCTTTGCATAGCCCCAATCCCTGTCCGCATTCAAATTGCCCAGTTCTAGGCGATCCTGAAGGCCGAGCTTTATTTTGGCGAGCGATACACTAATCTTGCGAGTCACGAAGTGCTTGCCTCTGCGCGGCGACTCGTGGTTAAAAAATATGCCGGAGCAGACATATGCGTTCTGGCTTTCACGCAATCCGACTACAAATTCCTCGTGGGCGCGCAACTTTGCCTGCGCATACGGGCTGACGGGAGCAAAAACGGATGACTCATTCTGGGGAGGGGGCGTTGTACCGAACATCTCGCTCGACGATGCCTGATAGATCCGTACATCTCCTTTCGCTTTGAGCGCTTCGGTAATTACGTGTCCTGCGCCCGCGTAGTTGACGTCCCACGTATCCGCGGGCAATTCGAACGAAACACCGACATGCGATTGTGACGCGAGATTGTATACTTCATCCGGTTTTGCAATCTCAATGGCGCGGCGGATCGAGGCAACGTCGTGCAGGTCCCCATAGATGAAATGGAGGCCTTGTTTTCGATGCAGATGCTCGAGTATATCGCTGGGACCAGCGCTCGTTCTGCGCACGAGGCCATACACATCGTATCCTCGCTCGAGCAATAATTCGGAGAGGTATGAGCCGTCCTGGCCCGTCACTCCTGTTATCAACGCTCGCTTCATATCGTTATTGTACGACGAAACGAGGCTCTCAAAAATCGGCGTTGATGCTCTTGAGGGCGTGCACGGCCTTCACGAAGCCCTCCCCGCCAAACTTGTGTCCCTGCCATATTTCAGGAAGAAACCACACACCTTTCTTCACGAGGCCTTTGAGAAGTGCCTTGAAATCTATACTCCCATCTCCTATCTGCAGGCCCTCGCCATTGTATTTTGCGCCATCGGAAATGTGAATGTATTTCGTCACAGGCAATATCGTGCGCGCGAACTCATTCAGGTCCTTCTTATAATAGTTGCAATACAACGCCGCATGCGAGGTGTCGAAGACTATGCCGTATCCTTCCTTCCTGGCAAATCGGGCTATTTCAGCGGCATCCATAAAATTGGCGTGGTACCACTGTCCCCCGAAATACCACGGGCAGCCCGGCATATTCTCGAGCAAGAGTTCTAACCCTTCCGCATGAAGTTTCTTGAGCGAGTCGGCGAGATTTTTGTTGAGCTGCGAGATGTGCCCGAGGAGCGGCTTATCCATCGACATGCCGCCTGGATGGACGACGAATTTGACGTCGTGTTTCCCATTCTTGAACAATTTCTTGACCTTGCGCGCGTGCGCGAGGGCTTTGTTGAAGAAGTCTATCGAGCGCTGCCGCACATCCGAATCCAGGCTCGAGAGATTGAGCAGGAGATCGCCGTTGTATTCGGGACCGTGGAACGCAACGTCAATATCGTATTTCTTGGCGTACGTCCGATCGGCATTCACATCCGAATCAGTGAGGTGTATCTCGACGAAATCAGAGCCGCAGTGCAACAGAGTATCAATGTCGCTCATGCGCGCCACCACTCCCCACTTATGTTTCAACTGTAAAGCACCGTAGAGACTTTCGGGCCGGAAACCAATGTCGGATTCGAGAAGGTAGTTGTCTTTTTTGATGCTCCGCGTCACAAGTTTCTTTCCGACAAAAAAGTCAATCTTCAGCGGACTCGTTCCTTTACCAGGACTCCGAAGCGCAATATCGTTATGCGTGAGTACTGTGCCTTTCTTGAGATTGCGGGCTGCAACGATGCTTTTTGAGAGTGTCTCGCGATTGAGATATTCTCCACGCGATGGGAACCGAACCCCATCTCCTAAGGCAGATTCGATGATGCGAACTTGCTTCACTAATTCCGAGAATTCTTCGGGCAACAGGCTCGCTTTGTGGTCCGGTCCGGGTAGGGTCTTATCGGTCGTGAGGTGCCGCTCGACAACCTTCGCACCAAGAGCAACAGCCGCGCACGTGACAGATATTCCCGCTTCATGTCCCGAATATCCGACAATGTCGCTAAACCGCTCCTTCAGAACTTTGAGGAAGTTGAGATTTACATCATGGTGCGGGGCCGGATACGTGCTGTTGCAGTGGAGGAGGATATACTCGGCGTTCCTCTTTTTGAGGAAATCGACGAGCTGCTCTATTTCGGAGACGAATGACATACCTGTAGAAATGAGTAGGGGCTTCTTCAAGGCAGCCATTTTCCCGAGCAACGGTAAGTTGAACATGTCGGCCGACCCGACCTTGAACGCCGGGACCTTCAGCGACTTCAGTAATCTCAGGCTTTTCTCGTCCCAGGGAGAACAAAGGAATTCGACCCCTTTCGCGCGCGCATACCGGCACACCTCTCTCATATGCGCATCACTCAGTTCCGTCTTTATGATGTGCTGTAAAATATAGTGTGTAGCGTGTTCTTCGGCCCCGCTCTGCTTAAGCACGTGGCCGGCATATACGTCCTTGAGAGAACGCTTTTGGAATTTCACCGCATCAACACCCGCCGTCACAGCATAGTCAATGAGTTTTTTCGCGAGCTTTACATCCCCCTGATGATTGAGGCCTATCTCCGCGATGATGTACGTCGGATGGCCGTCGCCTATGAGGCGTTTCCCGATGCGTAATTCTGACATATCCGAGTACCGTACCACGAAATCTGGCAATAAATCAATACAAAAAAGGATGCTCTACCACGCCGTCCAGCCCCCATCGACATACACTTCGGTCCCAGTGACGTAGCTTGAGCGTTCATCAAGCAGGAATTCGAATACAGAGACGGTCTCATCCACGCGCATCATGCGCTTCATTGAGGTTTCTACACTATATTTTTTGACGAAATTGGGGTCTTGCTTGCAATCTTCGACTCCTCCGAAAATGACAGTGTTGACGCGTATGTCTGGCCCATAATAGGTCGCCAGATATTTTGACATGATGACGATGCTCGCTTTTGACATGGAATAGCCGATGTGTTTTACAAAGTCTTTATAGATGTGGTGCTTGGGAGAGACAACGCCGTACAGCGAGCTTATGTTGATGATAGAACCTTCTTTGTTGTTCTTGATGAATTGTCGGCACACGGAAAATGCGCTCACCGCATTCACTTCAAAAAAATCCCGTACTTCCGAGAGCGGAACAACGGTCGGCTCGACTTTTTTTGAATCCTTGGTCGGCACGGGATTATAGGCATGGCAAACAATCATGCCATAGAGATCTGTATTGTCTCTGAACCACTGCGCAACGAACGCTTCGTCCGTAAGGTCGTGGCCAAGCGCTCGGTCGAGCGGCAATACCTCGTACGTATCTTTGAAATGCTCGACGAGCTTTTTGCCGATGAGGCCCTCGCTTCCTGTTATGACAAGTTTTTTCTTCATACCTTGTGTTGTTCGTCGAAAAAGCGTATCGCCTTCTTGAGCGCGTTCATCTGGATATTCATATCCTTCTCAATACCCTGATTGGTCGTGAATTGCATGATGAGCGGCTGTAGCTTCTCCGCTTTTGGGCAGTGGACTCCTTTCAGATATCCCTTGTGATATTTGGCCTGGCCCGGAAGATCGGGGAAAAATCGTCCTTTCTCGTGTATGAGGCGCATGACAGGCTCATTGTAGACCAGCGCCCATGCTGAATATATGCCATCACCGCCGAATTCCATGAATTTCCTGCGAAAATCGTGCCAGCTCACCCCGTACTTTTTTTCTCCTTCGTAGCGAACCGCGAACGTGTAGTACGAATTCACGTACCCTTTTGGCAGCTTCTGTGGGACTATCCAATCACACCCTTTAAGTGCTTTAAGATATTTTGCCGCGATTTGCTGGCGTTTTTTTACAAGAAAATTAATTTGTTCAACTTGAGCGAGTCCAACAGCAGCAGCGATCTCCGGCAGGCGGTAATTGTAGCCGAAGACATCGTGACGCAAGTATTTCGGGTCTTGGAACGTATCCTTATTTTTCCGCACCTGGCCTGAGAGCGCTTTGATGTTCTTGAATCCCATGCCTCCGAATTTGCGCATGCGCTCAGCGAGAACCTCTTCATTGGTGATAAGTATGCCGCCATCACCCGAAGAAATGTGCTTGGAATTCTCAAGACTGAAACTTCCCGCATGACCAATGGTGCCGCCGATGCGGCCTTTTGCCATTCCCAAAAAGCACTGCGCAGAATCTTCGACGACGTAAAGTCTATACTTTTTTGCGATTTTCATTATCGCTTCCATGTCACAGACTTGTCCGTAGAGGTGTACTGGCATAATTGCCTTGGTGCGCTTTGTAATCTTGCGCTCAATGTCCTTCGGGTCGATGAGGAAGGTGTTTGGGTCCACATCGGCAAATACCGGACGGGCGCCCGCGTGCAAGACCGCATATCCGCACATGACGACTGTGAGCGCAGGAACGATGACTTCGTCACCAGGACCCACACCAAATGCCATGAGCGACTGATGCAGCGTCGAGGTGCCGGAATTCGATGTGACCGCATACTTCACCCCGAAGCGCTCTGCAAAAGCGCGCTCGAAGCGTTGATTCATGTTGCCCGATGTGGAACTGCCAAAGCCGGAATTGAGAACCTCCCGCACATACTTCACCTCGTTGCCGCGGAAGCGCCAACTGTTGCTCGTTTTGACAAAATGGTTTTTTTTAGCTTTTTTCATTTGAGTTTTAGTATCGTCTTTTTCTTTTGGTTGTCGAGAAATTCGCTCTGTCGGAAAAAGTTTATCGCGGTTATTTCCGGTTTCTTCTCCAGCAATTCCAAGATAGCACGGAGGGGCGTCGTATTCCTAGCCATGTCGAGCTCTTCGAATACCCGCTTAAAAAATTCATAATCTTCTGGGTAGTCGAGGGTGAGCCGCACGCGGTCATTCCAGTAGATAGGATCAGCCACCTTGAAATCCGCGACCTTGAACAGTCCCGTGTCGGTGAAATACACCCACATCATTTCCGTATCCTGCGTATCCTTGATCTCACAAACCTTTTGCAGTGCCGAGACCTTGATGCCGAATTCCGCTCCTCCGCACACAAGCCCTTTGGGAATATTCAAAAAATCGGGCTTTTCCGCTCGTATCTGCTCTATTTCCTGCTCGATGAGCTCTGGCCCGAAAAAAGGGTCGTCGCCGTCGAGCGTGATGATATAGTCCGCTCCGAATTTTTCGGCTGCCCCGCGCCAGCGCTCGAGCTTGTCTTCGAGACTTCCACGGAAATACAGTGCGCCTTCTTTGAGCGCGATCTCCTCGAGCACGTCGTCCTGCGGCCGATCGCTCGTACATACGACGACGCCATCCAATCCTTTGATAACCTTCGCTCTATCAATGACGTGCTCGATCACTTTCCTTCCTCGTATCGGAAGCAGCGCCTTCTGCGGCAAACGCGATGAATCGGAGCGAACCGTGATAAATCCAAAAAACTTCATGGTGGCAGTATAACAGTTCGGACTAATTCTTGACGTCTTTCGCTGCTCTCCTATAATCAATGTAAATGGAGATTGCCGTTATTGGCGCAGATGGGTACGTCGGGAGCGCCCTTTGCGGTGCGCTCCATCGTGTACCTCAGCATTCGGTCACTGTGGTCACCCGGGAGAACTACGCCGAGATGATGGGCGGGACCTTCGATATCGTCGTGAACTGCGCGATGCCATCGGGAAGGTTTTGGGCAAAAAATAATCCTGAAAAAGACGTCGTGGAGACCGTGACAAAGACCGCAAACCTTCTGTACGGATGGCGGTATAAGAAATTCGTACAGATAAGTACCGTTTCGGCGCGATGCCAATTGGATACCGTGTACGGACGGCACAAAGCTGCGGCTGAAGCTTTGTGCAACTACGGAGATAACCTCATTGTCCGGCTTGGTGCCCTCTACGGCGGCGATATGAAAAAAGGCGTGCTCGTGGATATGCTTGCGGGAAAAAAAGTGTACGTGGACGGGGCGAGCCGTTATTCTTTTGTTTCGGTAGATTTTTGCGCAGAGTGGGTCGCGGCAAATCTGGCCCGTAGCGGCACCGTCGAGGTCGGCGGGAAAAACGCTATCACGCTCACGGATGTCGCACGGCATCTGGGAAAAGATACGGAGTTCGAGGGTGAGCTGAATCATCAGGACATCGCGGAGCCTGAAGCTGATTTTCCGGAAGCACGCGACGTGTTAGGATTTCTTGATTTACAAAAAATATGACCCCGCACTGATATGAAAGTCGCACTGATAGCACCGACGATGAACGAAGTCGAAGGACTGCGCGCCGTTTTTCCCCGGCTCCCCAGGGACTTGCTCGACGAAGTCATCGTCGTCGATCTGAACTCGACGGACGGGACGGTAGAGTATTGCAAAGAACACGGATACCGCGTCCACCACCAACAAAGCCGCGGGTACGGCGCGGGCATCCTCGAAGGCCTCGCGGTCACGGATGCCGACGTCATCATAGAGTTTCCGCCGGACGGCAGCTCCATGCCGGAGAGTATCGGCAAGCTTCTCGCAAAAATTGACGAGGGGTATGACCTTGTCATCGGTTCGCGCTACCGCGACGGCGCGAAAAGTTATGACGACGACATCGTTACACGTTTCGGCAACTGGCTTTTCACCACCATGATCAACGTTCTCTTCGGGGCGCGGTACACGGATACACTCGTCGGGTTTCGCGCCTACCGCCGTGCGGCGCACGATAAGCTCGGCCTCACGACAAAAGGCCTCTCCTGGACGGCGCAGCAGTCAATACAGTTTGCAAAGGCAGGGTGCAAGGTTACGGAAGTCGGAGTGGACGAGCCCGCGCGCATAGGCGGCATAAGGAAGATGCACCCTATTCGGACGGGCCTTGAGATACTCCGCGTAATCATCCTCGAATTTCTTGCCGGTAAACGATTCGCAAAGATTAGATGAAAAAAACCAAAAAACGTGTATGATGGGCAGTGATTTTGAGCTATGAAAAAGGCGATCATCAGCGGCGTTACGGGGCAGGACGGCTCATACATGGCCGAGCTCCTGCTCTCGAAGGGATACCAGGTGCATGGCCTCATGCGCCGGCTATCTTCTTTTGCCTCCGGCAGAATAGACCACCTCCACTCGCATCCCCGTTTTCACACCTACCATGCCGACCTGACCGACAGTCCTTCTCTCTCGGGCATCATCTCGAAAGTGAAGCCGGATGAATTCTACAATCTCGGGGCGATGTCCCACGTGAAAGTATCCTTCGAGGTGCCGCAGTACACGCTCGAGACCAATACGGTCGGCGTGCTGAATGTCCTCGAGATACTTCGGACGCTTTCTCCGAAGACAAAATTCTACCAAGCATCCAGCTCGGAGATGTACGGAGTGCCCGGTGTGCCGGCGCCGTTCAACGAGGAGACGCCGATGAATCCGCAAAGTCCCTACGGCGTCGCGAAGTTGGCGGCGTACCACCTGACAAAGCAGTACCGCGACGGCTACGGCATGTTCGCGACTACGGGAATACTCTTCAACCATGAGAGCCCGCGGCGCGGAGGTACGTTCGTCACGAAAAAGGTAACGAAGGCGGTCGCGAGGATAAAGCACGGGATGCAAGACTCTCTCGTTCTCGGTAACCTCGACGCCAAACGCGACTGGGGATGGTCGCCCGAATTCGTGGACGCGATATATCTCATCATGCAGCAGAAGAAGCCCGACGTATTCGTCGTGGCAACGGGAGAGACTCATACGATAAAAGAATTCGTCGAGGAGGCATTTTCATACGTTGGTCTCAACTGGAAGAAGTACGTCAAGATAGATGAGCGGTACAAGCGACCCAACGAGGTTCCCCTTCTCCTCGGAGACGCGTCGAAGATAAAAAGAATAGGCTGGGAGCCGAAAATGAAATTCCACGAGATCGCTCACGCGATGGTGGATTACGATATGGCCCACCCCAATGATAACTGAGATACGGGCACAAGACGGGGCACGCGACTTGTTTGCTCTGCTTATAGATATCGAGGAAAGCAGCGGAGGGACTGTCCCAGTGACGGACCCCTCGTGGTCGCTGCAGCTCCTGGTGATGAACAGGACAAAAGGGCACGTCGTGCGCAAGCATATGCATAAAAAGCTGTCCAAATCGTCGTCGCAGCCGATGGAAGCGATGGTCGTCGTCCGTGGCGAGATACAGGTGAATATTTTTGACAGGAAAGGCGTTTTGCTGGCAAAGCAGGCGGTCCGTGCCGGTCAGTGCCTTTTGATTGTAGACGGAGCCCACGAGGTGGTGTTCAAGAAAAATGCTCTCGTGTACGGATTCAAAGACGGGCCGTACATCGAAGACAAAATAGCGTTATGAAGGTGAAGCGCTGCCATTTGTGCGCTTCCTCACGGCTGGTAGAGGTCTTGGATTTGGGGCGCCATCCGCTTGCCGACTTTTTCGTTAAGAGGACGCAGCTCAAGAGTGCCGAGCGGCGGTATCCTCTTTCCCTGCTTTTGTGCCAAGATTGCGGCCACGGAATGAACAGCTACGTCGTTCCTGCAAAAATCCGTTACCAAGAAAATGACTACAGCTACGATTCGTCGAATTCCAGAATCTCTGTGCAGCATTTTTCCGATATGGCGAAAGAGGTGTGGAAGCGTACGAAGTTGAAGAAGGGCGACCTTGTCGTTGATATCGGCAGCAACATCGGCACGCTTCTTGATGCATTCAAGAAATTGGGCGCCAAGGTCCAAGGTGTGGACCCTGCGGGCAACATTGCGAAACTTGCGGTAAAAAACGGCATCCCCACTATCAACGATTTTTTCAACGCCGCCGCGGCCGGAAAGATCCTCAAAAAAGGAAGGCCGAAAGCGATTACGATGACCAACGCCTTCAATCACGTATCGAATCTCAATGCATTTATGCGCGACATTATATCGGTCATGGGCAAAGACAGCACCTTTGCCATCGAACTACCCTACTTTCTCGAAATCTTGCGCAAAAAGCATTTTGACGTTATCTACCTCGAGCACGTTTCGTACATCGCCGTGAAGCCGCTTCGCGCATATCTCAAGAAATTCAAGCTCAACATCACGCATGTCGAAGAGAATGACTACATGAGCGGCTCGATACGGATATACGTCGGCTTCGGCAAAGAAAGCCCGCTTGTCCGGAAACACATACGGCTGGAGGAAAAGACGGGACTGTACAACAAAACAAGGTGGAAAAAATTCGCACAGAGCGTACGAGTATGCAAAACGAATGTACTGAAGGAGCTCCGTGGGGCACGAAAGCGCGGCGGCAAAATCGTCGCGATAGGCGCGGCGGCAAAAGGCAACACGCTCCTCAACTATTGCGGCATAGACTCGCGGCTTGTCGATTTTGTGACCGATGCCTCGCCGCTTAAGATTGGCAAATACACTCCCGGCTCGCGCCTCCCCATTCTCGCCGATGACGCGATTGACGGGAGCGTTACCGACGCGCTTATCCTCGCGTGGAACATTGCCGGTCTGCTGAAGAAGAAGATCGGCGCGCGGCACCCGAAGCTTCACTTTATTACCCCGCATGTGATAGACTCCTGAAAATGAAACTTGAGCACAAAAAGGTTAATTTCGAAGATGGCCGTGGCACGATCATGGACATCTTCACCAACATGCCAAAAGAGCACTGCACGATCATCCACTCTATCAAAGACTCGGTACGCGGAAATCACTACCACAAGAGCACGACGCAATGGGATTTTATGGTGAACGGCAGGATGAAGGTGCTGTATCGCAAACAAAACGAGGCTGAGGTGCATGAGCAGGTCGTCGAGGCGAATGATTTTCTGGAGTGGGAGCCGGGCGAAGCGCACGAATTTATCGCCCTTGAAGACCTTATCTTTATAACGTTCCACAACGGCCCGCGCGGCGGCGACAACTACGAGAGCGA
>Ga0209542_10002184_pt1 | contig 44390 bp, 49 predicted proteins | sample RifCSPhighO2_01_FD_184028 | JGI IMG/M metagenome (GOLD analysis project Ga0209542, IMG submission 184028) | Soil microbial communities from Rifle, Colorado - Rifle CSP2_plank highO2_0.1 (SPAdes) (version 2) | ecosystem: Environmental > Terrestrial > Deep subsurface > Rock core/Sediment ...
TAATGAAAAGGGCGGGGCAATTGCGCTAAACAACTATTAAGCGAGATAAATATTCGCTTAATAGTATTTATTAGGATAAAAAGCGAGATTTTATATACTTTTGAGTTATAGTTATTGTATGATTATTGAAACCAAAATTTCACCAGATGAGAGGTATCAGTTAATTGGAAAGCTTATAGAGGAAATAAAACTCAGAAGATATTCACATCAGACTGAAAAGTCTTACATCTCTATTGCAAAAGACTTTCTGGCTTCAGGCAAAACACCAAGAGAGTTTCTGCTATTCTACACAACTAAAAGCAAATCAACGATGAGATCTGCATACTTTGCATTAAAATTCTTCCATGAAAATGTCTTGAATACTAAATTTGATGAGAAGCTTCCTCTTGCAAGAAAATCCTTAAAACTACCCTTAGTTTTAAGTAAAGATGAAATAAACAAGATGATAGAATCTACAAAGAATTTGAAGCACAAGCTTATTATTATGTTTCTTTATTATGCAGGTCTTCGGCTAGATGAAGCAAGAAATCTCAAATGGCAAGACATTGACTTTGACAGAGAAATTATTCATCTAAAAACTGCAAAAGGGGACAAAGAAAGAGTGATTTTCTTCCACAAAAAACTTATTGATGTATTAAAAATGTATGGATTAAGGGAAGAAGGCCCAATTTTTGTTTCTCAAAGAGAGGGGAAATATAACAAACGGACAATCCAACAAATCATAAAATCTGCTTCAAAGAAAGTTGGAATTAAGAAAAATGTAACACCCCACACATTAAGACACAGCTTTGCCACCCATTTGTTGGAGTCAGGTGCAGATATCAGATACATTCAGCAGCTGTTGGGGCACAAAGATTTGAAGACAACACAAATTTACACTCACGTGGCGAATAAAGACATCAAAAAACTTGCGAATCTGCTCTAGGTTGAGGACATGGTGTTTTACTGCTCATTCTAATCAAATCCAGTCATCTATTTCCGCTTAATGCTAATTTGACTCCTACCCTCTCACATGATATTTATAGCTAAGGACGTAAGTATTTCCTCATGTCTTGCTTGAACTCATTATATCTTAAAAACTTTCTCAAATTTGAAAACTACCATTTTATAACATACTTCGCTCTCAGCCTTCCTTTTCCATTACAAGCCCTAATATACTTGGAAATCTCACACATGCAATTTTCAAGAGACATCACATTAATTTTTTTGTCATATTCTTCTAAATCTTGAAATAAATTATTAAAATTAAATAAATTTTGATTATCCCTCAACCAAAACAAGGCTTCTTCATAATTCATTTTATCAAAATCATCAAATATTAATTTCAGCCCTTTAATACACCCCGGCCCCGCAATTGTGAACTCATTTTCACTAAATAGAAATTCTTCCATATAGGTTAAATCAACAAAAATCTGATACGCAAGAAATTTCCCTATTCCGGGCATACTCAGCAAATTATCAAAAACCTGTTTTTGATTTTCTGATGATTTTATTCTGTCAGCTATTTTTAATTTTTTATGATAATAAACCAATTTTATTATTTTATTCGTCATATTTTTTTCATTTGGAAATAATTTATTGGCTGTGGTTTTTGGCCCGCTTGTAAAAAAAGCATTCGAAAAATAAATTTTATTTTTATTCATTTTTTTAAAAGAAAATTCCCTATCAAAATTTATCAAGCCAATTTCCTCAACTGTTGAAGATTTATTGAATAGTCTAAATAAAATGGTATTTAATATCTTATTTTCATAAGTCAGTTTTTGATTTAAACAGATATTTTTAATAAGCCACTTTGTTTCTTTATCATGCTCTCTTCTTACATTTGTGAATCTGTATTTCTGCAAAATTTCATCCTTTGTCCAGGGAGGACTTAATTTTTGAATATCTTTTTTTAGGTGTATTTTATATCGTTCGGAAATCCAGTATTTCAACAATTCAAAATTTTTCCTATTTAATTTAGGAATTCGCATTTTTATAATTTCCTTCCTAACTCCACAATAAAACTTGTCTCTTGGCTTATTTTTCATATAAATAACTATGTTTGGAAAGTTTTAAATAATTGGATTAGCATTTTTAAGGTATGAATCTTGAAAAAAGAAAATATGTCAAAGATGCATTAAACGAAAAGGATAATTCTAAAGTTGTTGTAGCTGGCTGGGTTGAAAAAATAAAATCCATGGGCAACATCAATTTTATTAATTTAAGGGACAGGACAGGAGTATTGCAGATAGTTTCCCAAAGGTTTAAGGAAATAAACAAATTAACGCCTGAATCTGTGATTGTTGCTTCTGGGATTATGAAAAAAGGCCAGAAAAAATCCGGGGAGAAAGAATTACTGTTAGAAGACTTTGAGGTTATGAACAAAGCAGAGACTCCGCTGCCAATTGATTTAGTTCAGGATACAACCCAAATTGATAAAAGAATAAATAATCGATTTTTGGATGCAAGAAACCCCAAGGTTAACGCAATATTTAGAATAAGATCTGAAATCTTTAAAGCAATAGTTGATTTTTTTTCTGAAGAGGGATTCATCAACATCAACACCCCAAAGATAACTTCATCAGGAGTTGAATCTGGGGCTGAATTATTTGAAGTGAAATATTTTAATAAAGGGGCATATTTAAGCCAGAGTCCACAGATATACAAGCAAATGATGGTTGCTGCAGGTTTTGAAAAGGTTTATGAAATAGGTCCTGTTTTTAGAGCTGAAAAAAGTCGTACAGTAAGACATCTTACAGAATTTACTGGCGTAGACATGGAGATGGGTTTTATAGAAAGCGAAGATGATGTTATGGATGTTGTTGAAAGAATGATGAAATATATTATTCGGCATACAACCGCTAAGTGTGAGTATGAACTTGACACCCTTAATATTGAATTAAAAATTCCCAATAAGATTCCAAGAATAAAAATGAAGGAAGTAAAATTGATGTTGGATAAATGTGGAAAGAAATTAGGTGAGGAAGATGATCTTGATTCTGAGGCTGAAAAATTAATAGGCGAGATTGTGAAGGAAAAATATAATTCAGAATTTGTTTTTGTAACAGATTATCCTTGGAGCAAAAGGCCTTTTTATCATATGAAACCAAAAAACAACAAAAATAGTACAAAATCGTTTGATTTAATCTTCAATGGAACTGAAATCGCAACCGGAGCACAAAGAGAGCATAGGTATGAGATTTTAAAACAACAGGGAAAAGAAAAAGGGGTAAACCTTGATTCAATAAAAGGGTACAAAGATATATTCAGATTTGGATGCCCAACCCATGGAGGGGTTGGTTTAGGATTGGATAGGATAGTTCAATGCCTATTGAAATTGGATAATATAAGGGAGTCTATACTCTTCCCTAGAGACCCCGATAGATTATCACCTTGATTCTGAACGGAACATTTAAATATGTACTTACCGTGTATATACATTATGATGAGAGAAGTTGATGCTAAATTATGGAAGTCTGGAAACAGTTATGTTGTTACAATACCAAAAAAAATTGTCAAGAAATGGAAATTAAAGGAAGGTAAAGAATTGGAGATAATTATAAAAAAAAGATAAGATGCATGGAGTTAAGTATACTAAAAATGAAATAAAGAAAATCAAGACACTTTATAATAATGGGGAGTCTACTAGGTCAATTGCGAAGAGTCTTGGAAGGTATCATTCGGGGGTTATATGGCATTTGAATAATCTAAATATTAAAAGGCGTAAAAAAAGTGAAGCTGCAAAACTTGGGGTCGTTAAAGGTAGAATAAAAATATTTAAACATTCATTGCCTAAATCCAGTAAGAAAATGAGCTTAGAAAAGTCTTATATTTTGGGCACATTGTGCGGTGATGGCTTTTTAAGCAATAAAAAAAGAGCATATCAGATATGTTTAAGTGTTACGAGTAAAGAATTCTTCAATGAATTTAGAAGGTGTTTACACGAGGTTTATGGAATAAGGACAACTAATGAAATAAGAATCTCTAAAATAAAGAATTGGAACAATCAATATTGCACAAGGTTATGCTCTAAAAATGCCTGCCAAAATTTAGCTCAGTATGGGAATTTTAAGACAAAAACATGGAATGTCCCTTATCACATTAAAAATTCCAGTTTAAATATACAGGCAAGTTTTGTTAAGGGTTTTAGTGATTCTGAAGGATGTGTTGATGAAAATTCAAGAAGGATAAGTCTAACCTCCATTAATTTTAAAGGTTTAAATGAAATTGGAGGATTATTAAGAAACTTTGGAATAAGGTATACAATCTTGGGGAGAATTCTTCTCAAGGGGAATAGGCATGATAAGTATGACTTAAGGATTCAGGATAGGAGGTCAATAGAAACTTTTTATAAATGGATTAATTTTACAATTAATTACAAAAAGATTAAATTAAAGAAAATAATTAAAAATTATGATGTTTATACAACCCCTCACAGAGAGGTTATTAAACTAACACCTTTGATGGTGAAATTAAGAAGAAATGGGTTGGGTTGTGAAAAGATAGCTAAAAGATTAAACATAGGGGTGGTCACGGTTTGGAGCCACCTGAAAAAGGGGGGCAAATTATGATTCCTCAAATTTTAATATTAATAATATCTTTGGTTCTTCTGGTTTTCAGTTCAGGTCTTTTTGTTAAATCATCTTCAAAGATTGCAAAACAGTTGGGAGTCAGTGATTTAATTATAGGTTTAACATTGGTTGCAATCGGAACTTCTGTTCCTGAACTGTTCTCTGGTATTTTTGCCTCTATTTCCAAACAAGGTTCTTTAACAATCGGCAATGTTGTCGGGGCTAATGTAACAAACATTGCCATGATATTTGGAATTTCACTTTTGATGGTAATTTATCTAAAGAAAAATGAAGATACTCTAAGGGAATTGAAATTTTTATTTCTTGTTTATATACTATTTTTCATATTCTGTTTGGATTTGAAAATTACATTATTTGAGGGCATGGCCCTGCTTTTAATGTTTGTTTATTACATGTTTGATGTGCTCAGAAGAAAGAAAAAACCTGAAGAGTATTTAAAGAAACATATTAAAATTCATGAAATAAAGGAAGAATCTCATTTTAATAGAATAAAGAATTATTTTTATTTTATTTTAAGCCTGCTTGTTTTGATATTCTCTGCAAAATATCTAGTCAGCTCTGCTGTTGACATTGCCAACTTTTTTAATATTTCAAAAGAAGGCATTGGAGTCTTGATTGCAATAGGAACAACATTTCCCGAGTTGAGTGTCACAATACAGGCCGCAAGAAAGAAATTCAGAGGGATTTTGGTCGGAGACCTCATTGGCAGCTGCATAATAAATATCCTGCTCATCATCGGAGTCGCATCTGTAATCAGCCCCATAAAGTTCAGCAGCCTAATCCTGTACTTCAATATCCCTGTACTTTTCCTTGTTGCATTCATTATGTACCTGTTCTTCAAGCATCATATAAAAAACCAGAAAGTGTTAAGCTACAGCCTCATTGGGTTTTATTTTCTATTCTTAATTCTTGAGTTGATACTTATTTAGAACTGATCTCTTCAGCCTGCTGAATTCATTCTCCCTTATTGATACTTGTATCTTTTTCATTAGATCCTGGTAGAAATACAGATTATGATAGCTGAGGTAATAATTGGCCATGGGATCGTTGTTTTTTGCAAGATAATTCAAGTACGCCCTTGAGAAATTCCTGCATATCTTACAGCCACAATTTTTATCCAAACTTTTCTGATTTGTCCTATACACTGACTTGTCAATGTACAATTTTCCCTCTGATGTAAAAACTGTATTATGTCTTGCATTTTGCGTCGGGAACACTGAGTCAAAGCAGTCAATTCCATTCTCTATGAAATAAAACAAGTCGTTTATCTCCCCAATCCCCATTGCATACCTCAATTTATTTTCCGGAAGAAAAGGCTTCACCCATGACAGCGCCTTCTTTGTGTTTTCCTTTGATTCCCCTATTGCCAGCCCACCCACTGCTATGCCCCCAAAATCCAAAGAGGTTATGAACTCTGCCGACTTCTCCCTCAAGTCCTTGTAAAATGAGCCCTGGATAATCCCAAATAAACTCTGGTGTTTGTTGTGATGAAGTCTCAACTGGACTTCCGCCCATGCGTGAGTGTTTTTCAGGGACTTCACAGCCGCTTCCTTTGAAGAATTAAATGGAGACATATCATCAAGAACCATTGCAACATCGGAATTGATTTTATTCTGAGTTTGAATAACCTTTTCTGGCGAGAATATTTGTTCTCTGCCTGTGAACGGATCCCTAAAAATGATTCCATCCTCTGCCGATCTTATGTACATGGACCTTATTATCTGAAATCCCCCTGAGTCTGTGAAGATAATATCATTAAAATTCATGAACTTGTGTATGTCCCTTATCTGATCCAATCCCGGATTTAAACTCAACAAAAAAGAATTTGAAATTATCGCCTCTGCCCCGAGCTCTGAATAGTCCAGAGAGCCTATATACCTCCCGACAGCCTTTGTTGCAACAGGCATAAAAAAGGGGGTTTGTATTTTTTTATTGTTCACTCTGAATATCCCTTGTCTTGCCTTGTCTTCCGCTATTAGCTTAAACATAATATTTATAAAATTGAGAGAGTTTAAAACACTTATGAAATTTATCAGCATTTCAGAAGCGATAAAGCGTGGAAAGGGTGAAGTGGACATCAGGGGATGGGTTTACCGAGAGAGGGGAAGCAATAAATTGAAGTTCATAGTCCTTAGGGACTCTTCTGATATAATCCAGTGCGTAATTGAAAAGGACAATGTTTCTAAAAATGAGTGGGAAGATTCCAATAAGCTGCTTATTGAAAGCTCTGTTGAAATTGAGGGTGAGGTAAGCAAGGATGAAAGGGCTCCTACAGGATACGAAGTAAAAGTTTCAAAACTAAAAGTTATTCATTTTGCTGAAAAATATCCTATCACGAAAGACCAGAGCATTGAATTCTTGGCTGATAACAGGCACTTGTGGCTGAGATCAAGAAGGATGACTGCAATTTTGAAAATAAGATCAACTGTATTCGGGGCAATCCACGAATACTTCCGAAGCAAGGGATTTTACGAGTATCACTCTCCGATATTCCAGTCTGTCCAATGCGAAGGAGGTTCAACTTTGTTCAATGTTCCCTACTTTGGGAACAAGGGTGTTTTTTTAGCGCAGACGTGGCAGTTGTATGCGGAGCCTGCAATATTCTCGCTCGAGAAAATTTACACCGTATCCCCAAGCTTCAGAGCCGAGAAATCAAAGACATCAAGGCATCTGACAGAATACTGGCATGCTGAGATGGAAGTTGCATGGGCAAGCTTCAAGGATATAATTGATTACGGTGAGGAAACAATCAAGTTCGTTGTTAAAAAAGTCCTTGAAAAGAACTTGGAGGAACTGAAAATTATTGGACGGGATGCAAAGGATTTAGAGCCTACAGTCGAGAAGGAATTCCCCCGGATAACCTATGATGAGGCTTTGGAATTGCTGAAAAAAAAGTTCAAAATCAACATCCCATGGGGCAAGGATTTAAGGACTGTTGAAGAGGATAAGTTAAGCGAATTGCATGACACTCCGGTAATCGTCACTCATTATCCAAAACAAGTTAAGGCATTTTATATGAAAAAATCACAAGATTCAAAAAAAGAAGTTGTAAATGGCGTTGACTTCATTGCGCCAGAGGGCTATGGAGAGATTATAGGCGGGAGCGAAAGAGAATCCGACATTGAGGAGATTAAAAAAAGACTAGGGGAGGATGGAGAAAGAGCAGATGAGTATAATTTTTACCTCGATACAAGAAGATACGGCTCAGTCCCTCACGGCGGCTTTGGAATGGGCGTTGAAAGGTTAGTGTCATGGATTTGCAAATTAGACAACATTAAAGATGCAATCCCTTTCCCAAGAACTGTTTTGAGGTACAAGCCCTAGTTTTTACAAAATTGGCAGCACTTCAAAAATATGTTATTTTTGATATTCGGATTTGAATTGTGTATCTATTCCCTGCATCATGATCAAAAGTTTATTGCTTAGTTCAAAGTATTAAAGAATAACTTTAATGGTTGTATGGTTTATTATCATAGAATCCTGTTTTTGAGCTCTGTGATTGTTATAGCGCTTATTTATATTTTTTAGAATATTTGCCACTGTAATTAGGAATTAAACCTTCTACGGAATCAAAGATGGTTCAAAATTCGAAAGATCAAACCTTCGGAACGATGTTCCTATAACTCTTCTTGTTTGGCTCAAATTCTCCTCAAATATTTTTCCTGTGAAACTCCAGATAAATTATTGAAGATATCAAAATAACGCCCCCTACCATTGTTGTAATCGTAAGAAACTCACCGATGATAAGAATTCCAAATATTATCGAGGATAGCGGAAGCATTATCACTGAGAACAATCCCGCGATGTCTGCCTCTGATTTCTCTATGAAAAGACTGTAGAATAGGTAAGGCAAGGCCGTTCCAAGGACTGCAAGTATCAGAACATAGATTAAATTTTCCAAAAGCAAACCAACCCCAAACATGAATGGGAATGGAAGCATGAACAGCGCTGCAAAGAACATAAACCATATCGTGTGGGAATGATGAACCTTCCTGTCAGTAAACCTCATATAGGCCGTCAGCAGTGCAAAAAAAAGCCCTGAAATAACTGCAACTATGTTTCCTACCATATCCCCGGTTCCGAGCGGATTTATTATGTAGATTCCAATGAGTGCAAAGACCAAAGTCACCACCTTAGTTGTTGTGATCTTTTCATGAAGCATAAAGTAAGCGAGGATCATTATAAAAAATGCCTGAAGGGACTGAAGCAGCACAGTGTTTGCGATCGTCGTCCTTGAAATGGCATAGACAAAAGTTGAAGTTGTAAGAGCGAAGAGCAGACCTATTATTGCATGCGACTTAATATCTTTTTTTCCCAAATTCATTTCATTCTTTCTCATAAATGGAGAAATAATCAGAAGGAACAAAAATGCGGCAAAAAACCTGAAGAAGTTGAGTGTAAATGGATTTATCTCATGATCTATCAATTTCACAGACACACCAATAAAACCCCAGAGAAATCCTGCAAGCAGAATGTAGGCCAGCTTTTTCATTTTAATCTCGGTGGATTCTCCATGACAAGGAGAAGCAATTCAATCGTCTTGACTATATCTTGGTAATGTGCAATTGAAATTGTTGAATGGATGTTCCTGATTCCAACTGAGATAACTGTTGCGGGAACTCCCCCCTTATGTAGCATTATGTTTGTTGCGTCCGTCGTCCCCGTATCCTCAACTTCAAGCTGTATCTTTATCTTGTTTTTCTTGGCCAGATTCTTGATATGCTCATTCAGCTTGGCGTTTGAAATCAACTCTGAATCTTTTACAGTCAGAAAAGGGCCGTGACCCAGCTTGTGCTCCTTTATTGATCCATCTTTGGAAATAGTGGTGTCAACTGCAATGGCAAAATCTGGGTTTATGTCATACACTGAAGTTTTTGCACCGTACAAGCCAATCTCCTCCTGGACTGTAAAAACAAAATAAATGTCAAGTGGAGATTTTTTCAATTTTTTTGCAGCCTGGATGAGAGCATAGCATCCAATCCTGTCGTCAAGGGCTTTCCCAGATATTATGTTCTTATCTCCAAGAAAATCAAAATCAGCATCAGGGACTATATAATCTCCTATTTTCACCTTTCTCTTCAGGGCATTAAGCTCAAGACCAATATCAACATAAATATCTTCAATCTTTGGTATCGCCTCAGGCATCTCTAAATCATCATGGAGCTCCTTGAACGATATTACTCCCTTGCATATGACTTTATTTCCTCTTAGGATATTCACTCTCAGGCCAATGAGGCTTATTGGTTCTATCCCTCCTATCCTTGAGATGTTAAGAAATCCCCTCTCCGAGATTGCCTTCACCATTGCCCCTATCTCATCCATGTGGGCAGCCAGCATTAATTTCTGGCCTTTTCCTCTCTTTCTTGCTATTAGATTGCCCATCTTATCTGTCTTTATTTCATCGACATAAGGAGTTATCTCCTTTTTTATGATAGCTCTGACATTATCCTCATAACCAGATGGACCTAAAGAATTAATCAATTCCGACAATAGTTTCATATTCACACCTCTTTCACAATAAAAAGAATTTATTTGTATTTAAAGATATTTATTTATGTCCTGCTCTTTCCAGCCTGACTTCACCATAGATTGTTTTATCTGTTTATTGCTCATCCCTTCCGCTTTTGCCTTGCTTATATAATCTTTTATCTTTGCCTCATTTGATGAACTAAGTGAGTAATTACTTTTATTGCTTTTAGCTGGAGACCCTTTAAATATTTTATTCCTAAAAACTATCAGCAAAGCCGCCACGGCAACCACAATCACTATTATTGCCACAATCAAAACTGTTGAAGATCCTTCATTTCCTTCGGCAGCTCCTAAAAGATTCTGTGATAAAGGAGGTTGCGTCCGCTCATCCTGAAATTCCTGAGTTGAACCTGAATTATCTCCAACTTGCGCATCAAGGTATCCTCCACCAGATCCTCCACCAGATCCTCCCCCAGATCCTCCACCAGATCCTCCCCCAGATCCTCCACCGCCGGATGCAGGTGGTTCAGGCTCAAGTATAGGTGGTTCTTCAGGCTCAAGTATAGGTGGTTCTTCAGGCTCAAGTATAGGTGGTTCTTCAGGCTCAAGTATAGGTGGTTCAAAATCCTTGTCAAAATCCTTGAATTCTGATTCCAAGCAATCCTCATCCACCGAACAACTATTTTTGGGAATAGCTATTGTTGAGTCCGAAGAATCATATAATTTTGAAACACATTGCAAGTTGTCACAGGTTAAGTAATAGTTATTATTCTCCTTAAGACAATCATTCAAGATCGAGGATTTAGAGCATTCATCAGAGCCCGGACCTAAAACTGGAACACACTGATTTGTAGTGCTACAAGCCAAGTGAGTCTCCTGATTTTCCGGAACACAATCGTCGTCAACAGAACAAAATTCGGTTGTCGAGTCTCCCGGACCAAGTGCATATCCACACATATAGGCACCGCCGGCTATTTTACATTCTTTATGATAATCAACTCCATACTCAATACAATCAAGGAACGATGAACAAGACTCTGTTGTTGAGTCTGCCGGTCCTGAAACTTCCACACATGAATAACCCTGACACTCTAAATGAGTTTCTGTCCCAGCACCTTTATCATTCTCAGTCTGCTTAATTAGAATCTCTACTGTATTCGAAGGAGAACTCCAAGAACTTGGGATACTATCCATTACTGCCCTTATTCTATACTGGTACACTCCTTCCGGAACGTTTATGTCCTGATAGAAGCAATCATTCTGATTGCATGAGTTTGCTGCTAAAATGAGGACACTCATTGTTTCCGCACCTGACACAGCGTCTCTGCTCACTTCAAATTTATACTGCTTGTAATCATAAACGGCACTTCCTGTTGCAGGCAACCCTTCACCTGAACCAAGAATTGGACTTGGGATTGACTTTTCGCTATCACTGGGGATTGACTCTTCGTTATCATTTGAATCAACGTTATCATTTGAATCAACTGGAGGGGTAATAATCTCCGACCCTTGATCTTCATCGGTTGGATTGGCTGGGCTTCCACTTTCTGGAGATGTGCCCGCACCCTGCTCTGGCCCCTCAGATGAATCCTCCTGTTGTTCCTCCTGAGGAAATTCGTAAGTCCAACTGACGGTTACAGATCCATCTAGATTCAACTCGGCCCCAACACTTTTGGGAACATTCTCCAGAGATGTTGCTACAGAGCCTGGATTGAAAATCTTTTTAAAAAAATCTGAAATGCTTGAAAAGACTTCATTAAAACTAAATGCCTCCGCCACAGGGGAAAAGACCACTACTCCGAGGACGAGGAACACTAGAATTTCTCTTTTCATGAAATCAAATTTGCATTTTAACTATATAAACATTTCTGTGTTATAGTTCTTGTGTTCTGCAATGGCATTTGTCACTTCAACATACACAATACAAAATAATACAAATCTTTAAAAAGTATGAACAGATAAATTCTTAATGCAATGAGGGAAGGGCTGACTTTTGATGATGTTTTGTTGATACCTAAAAAAGGAATCATTAGTTCTAGGAAAGAGGCGAGTTTGAAAACAAAACTCACCAGAAATATTGAAATTGATATCCCTCTTGTTCCTGTTGCAATGGATACTGTATGCGAAAGCGAGATGGCAATAGCTTTTGCAAAAAAGGGGAGCATTGGATTTATTCACAGATACCTGACGATAGAGGACCAGGCAAATGAAGTGAGAAAAGTCAAGAAATTAAACTTAAGGGTTGGAGCTGCCATAGGAATTAACGGAGACTGCATTGAAAGGGCTGAAAGCCTTATTAATGCAGGAGCTGATGTTCTTCAGATTGATGTCTCTCATGCTCACTCTTCCATGTCAATTGAAGTAATCAAAGAGATAAAGAGAAAATTTAGAATTGATTTGATTGCTGGAGCGATAGCGAGCAGACAGGCTGCAATTGATTTGATAAAAGCTGGTGTCGATGGATTATATGTTGGGATCGGGCTTGGAACAATCTGCACAACAAGAATTGTAACAGGTTTTGGGGTTCCTCAAATTACAGCACTAATGGACATTTATGAGCATACAAAAAACACAGACGTCCCTATAATATCAACTGGAGGAATAACCAAAAGTGGCGACATTGTAAAAGCGCTCGCTGCCGGTGCTGATGCGGTTGTCATAGGAAGCTTGTTTGCGGGCTCTGATGAATGTCCTGGTGAAACCATCGAGAAAAACGGCACGATGTACAAGGCTTACAACGGAATGGCCTCAAGAAACTCATCAAGCAAAATATACAAGATAAACAATGAAAAAGATCCTGACGAGATGCTCCATTCCGAAGGGGTGGACGCCTATGTGAAGTACAAAGGCCCTGTGGCGGGTATTATTGATAGGCTGCTTCTTGGGGTAAAGTCTGGAATAAGCTATGGCGGGGGGAAGGACATTAGGAGCCTAAGGGCAAACGCAGAATTCATCAGAATGACAAAAGCCGGCTTGAATGAGAGCCTACCCCATGATGTTGAGTTTATGTAATTTTTATAAATACTATTCTCCCTAATATATTGGGTCTGTAGTTTAATCTGGATAAAATCTCCCGCTTCGGACGGGAAGGTCAGGGTTCAAATCCCTGCAGGCCCGCTTAAAAAGTTTTAAATATTCTCAAAAGATAATTAACCCATGAAAGAAGACACAAAGGGGCTGACTGCAAAGAAAAGCGAGGATTTTTCGGAATGGTACACTCAGGTTATCCAAAAAGCCGAGCTGGCCGATTACAGCTCTGTGAAAGGATTTATGGTCATAAGAACAAACGGCTACTCCCTCTGGGAGAATATCCAGAAAAACTTTGACAGAGCGATCAAGAAACTGGGCGTTAAGAATGCATATTTCCCACTGCTGATTCCAGAATCATTTTTCAAAAAAGAAGCAGAGCATGCCGAGGGATTTTCGCCTGAGGTCGCATGGGTTGATACAAAGGGTGAGGAGAGGCTTGCAATAAGGCCAACTTCAGAAACAATAATGTATGACTCGTATTCAAAATGGATAAGATCATGGAGAGATTTGCCTCTGAGAATAAATCAATGGGTAAATGTTCTTAGGTGGGAGACTAAAACCACAAGACTATTCCTAAGGACTAGGGAATTTCTATGGCAGGAGGGGCACTGCGTTTACGAAACTCAGAAGGAATGCGAAAAGGAAACCATGATTTACCTGAATGAATATAAAAAATTATGCGAGGAATTTCTGGCAATTCATGTTCTTGACGGCAGGAAAACCCAAGGTGAAAAATTTGCCGGGGCAGTCAACACCTACAGCATTGAGGCATTCATGCCTGATGGAAGAGCCCTTCAGATGGCAACTTCGCATGACCTTGGGCAAAATTTCGCAAAGTCATTCAATATAAAATTTATTGACAAGGATGCAAAAGAAAAATATGTATGGCAGAATTCCTGGGGGATATCAACCAGAACAATCGGAGCTTTGACAATGGTTCATGGAGATGATAATGGAATAATTGTTCCTCCAAAACTTGCCGAAAACAAGATTGCCATAATTCCAATAATATTCAAAGAAAACCGGGAAAAAATTTTGAAAAAATGCAAAGAAATAGCGTCTCTTCTAAAAAAATTCAATCCTATCCTGGATGACCGGGATGGATACTCTTCTGGATGGAAGTTCCATGAATGGGAGATGAAGGGTATTCCAATAAGAATTGAAATAGGCCCGAATGACATAAGCAAAAAACAAGTCGTAATTGCGAGAAGAGACACTGCTAAAAAAGAATTCATCAAGGAGACGTTGCTTGGCGAAAAAGTTGATGAAATCCTGATGGACATTCAAAAAAGCCTGTATGAGAAATCAAAAAATTCTGTGTTAAATAATATTAAAAAATGCAAATCAATTAGTGAAGCCCGGAAGACCATTAATGACAGAAAGATAGGACTTGTTGAAATGTGCGACACTGAAAAGTGTGAAGAGATACTCAAAGAAAAAACTGGTGGAGCTAAAACATTAAACATTCCATTTGAGCAGCCAAAAAAACTCGAGAGCTGCATCGTTTGCGGAAAGAAAGCAAGATATGAAGTCAGGATAGGCAAGAGCTATTAATGCCTTGGCTTTGGGGCATCTTTAAACCTGAAGAATTTTCTCCTTAGAATTACCGTCGCTATTATGGCCCCTAAGATTAAAAACCACCAGTAGCCGACTGCAATATAAAATGGGGCATTGGTGACATCCATTACCACATCCTCCTCAAAATTGTACTCCGCATCATTAAAATCCTTGTATGAAACTCTTATCTTTGAGTCCCTGTGCCTATAAAAATAGCTTGAGCTGAACGGAATTTCAAAATTATCACTTCCATCATAAGCTTCGAAATAAAATAATTTTTTATTGTTCAACTTTATCGTCACTTCCTTTGCCGGTGACTGTGAATCCAGGCTAAAAAGTATCTCTCCATCACTGCCATAGGTTATAGTTGATGAATATTCCATTTTTGCAATCCTTAGGTTTGGAGATGGAATTACATTAACGTCAAAGTAGGAGTTCTTTATTATGCCTGAGCCCCTCAGCTGAGAGTTGTATTCCTTGGTTTCTCCATTGCTCAAGGGGATGTTAAAGATTACCTGCATCTCCCCTTTTTCAATCTGCACTCCCTTGCACTCTTCGAGAAAGCAGAGATCCAAATCATAATTTTTGGTCTCAGAATTTATAACCTTGCATATCAAAGTTGCATTCTGGTAGTCGTAGTAGCTTATTTTGTCCGGATTGCAGAAAAAATCAAGGCCTGATTCTGGATTCCTGTTTTCCAATGAAAGGCTATAAACTTTGTCTTCAGCCTCCTGCAGGCTGTAGTATGGGTAATCATCGGAGTATTCAACTGTCTCTGAATCCGATGATCCAAAGAAATCTACCATCTCTATTTCCGAAGTATAGATAAATCCATGGTCCAATTCTGGAAGCGGAATTATCCAATAAACTTTTTTTGATTCCTTCGGCTTAAGCAGAACCGGCTTGAGATTGTTCTCTATGCTTGAGGCTGATTTTGTTATTTGCAACGTCGTTGCAATGTAATAATCCCCTAAATTCTCCAGTTCTATCTCGACAGGGAGGGAAGATCCTGTTTTAATTTCATTCCTCAACAGGTTAATATTTATGTTCACCTTTCGATCCATCTTTGATTCTTCAGATACTACATTCGTGGTGATATTTATGTTTCCCGGACTAATCTGAATATCCCCTGAAGACCATATGTATCTTATTGAGGTTTCCCTTGCAAAAACACTCTCCTTCATTTTTATGTGGGTTGCGTCGACGTAGCCGTACTGACCGTAAGTCACATCAAAAGGAACCCAGCCTTTTCCAGGAAAATAAACTTCCGCCCATGCATGATTGCCAAAGCCAGGTATTAACGATGTGTAAGCCTGGCCTGAAATGAATTTGGCAGGAATTCCCTGAGACCTGAGCATTGCTATGAACAGCACAGTCAATTCATCGCACACTCCCTTCTTATTTTCCAGCACCCATATTGAATCCTGAGTCAGTTCTTCAGTCAGTGTCTCCAGCGAATAATTGATGTTCTCATGAGCCCACTCCCCCAGCTTGAAAACGGCCTCATACAAATCATCCTCATCCCCTATTATTTCCGAGGCTGTCTGCTCTACCAAGTCATCATCTGAGTTAATATAATCCGTCGCAATAAGATAAGGCTCATACTCCTCGGGGACGTCCTCTATTGGAAAAAATATCTTGCTTTTTATCTCCTTAAACTCAAAATCAGAAACCAAATTAAACTCTACATTATAATCCAGCTCATCATAATCTATATCCTCATATTCTGTAAAAATATAATCTGTTTTCCTGTCTGAATTTGCAGGCAAAATCTCATTCGTTATTTCCTGAAATTCCGAGTTACGGGGAAAAAAGGACAGGTTTATCTTGAGCATCTGGACATTATTGACGTTCGATATCCTTGAAGAAATCTCCGTCTCGAGAGACACTGAGGAAGAAGTGTGGTAACTTTCAAAGGCAAAGCTTACAGGAACTATCAAAAGAAAAACTAAAACCAGCCACCTCATATGTGTTGTTTTGATTAATTCTTTAAATAAGTTTCTAAACGGCTCTTGAATTCAGAAAAATCGCTTTGGGAAATATTCCCTCCGCATGCATAGTCATGGCCTCCGCCATAGCCGTCCAAACCATCCATGGACTTATTTATCAGCTCAGGCAGCTTGACATTTTTTGATCTAAGGCTCATCTTGACTCTTCCGTCAGTAACTCTACCAACTATGATTATCTTGCTGGGAAACATGTAGAGAAGATTTGTAGACAATTCCGGAGTGAAGCTGATTCTTCCTGCCGAGTAAAGGAAAGATGCCACTCTACTATCTCCATTCATTTCGGACACCGCCTTTTCCAGGATTGCATCATACTTCCTCTTCATCCTTTCATAAATGTTTATTATTTCATTTGAATACTTTGAAGTATTTTCAAGCAGCTCATCCGGAGAATCTATTTTCTCAAGGAGATTGACATATTGCATGACCTTGTAATGTGGGTCCTTAAGTATGGAAAAAAATATATCCACCAATCTCCCAAGCTTGGTGTTATAAAGAATTTTTGCAGGATCATCATATTCCGATTTAAGATCTGGAAATTTTTTGTTGAACTTTTTCATCGTCACCAACGAAAAATCCGCTACAGACCCAACTGTCCCTATCCAGAGGAATTTTTTTGTCAGCCTGTAGCACCAGTACGAAACAGGGAATGGCTCCTCATTCTTCAGAAGAGGATTAAAGTAATGGACCCCTTTTATCACAACGGGAGGATGGTGATCAATCCATATTATGGGAACATTAACTCTGTCCACAAATTCCTGCGACAGGATAGGCTTGTCCAAGATTATAACCAAATCAGGGGAATACTCCTCAACTTTTTTTGCGTAGGATTCATCAAGCGTTGGCGAAGATTTTATTACGCAGCCGCTTCCCTTGTTGAAATATTTTTTAATCTGAAGATAAGAACACAATCCATCAGGGTCATCATCAAAGAAAATTAGAGGGTTTTCCGATTTTTTGATTATTAATTTTATCTTGCTCAAAGAAATCAATTTTTACCTCTTCTTCTGTGAGCCCTCAATGACGGCCTGTTCTTTTCGTGACCTTTTCCTTTTCCAATGAGCCCTCTTGATTTCCTTCCAGACGATGTCAGACCGCGGAAAACCTTTCCCTTGGTGTAGGCAAAGTGCTCTGTTCCTGGATACTTGGAGAGAAATTCCCTGTCCCCGAGAATTACCTCAAAATAATAATATTTTCCATCCTTTGCAAGGTCATAGCTTCCTATAACTTCGCAATTCTTGTATTTCCTGTTTGCCCTTTCTTCTGCAATCCACTGGTATGACTTTCCAACTATTTTCTTCCTTCGTGTATGCTTGGATCTTCTTCCCTTTTTGATTCTGGGTCTCTGCCTTCCCCCCCTCAATAATCTGACCCTCACAATGACATAACCCTTCTTCGCCTTGTATCCGAGCGATCTTGCACGGTCAAGCCTTGTCGGATCTTCAATCCTTTCAATAGAATTTGACTTCCTCCAGACGACCAATCTGTCCTTCAGCAGGGAGCCATAACTTCTGTCTGGCTTCTTCCAGACGTTCTTGATGTACTTATAAATTCCCATGGATAATATTCAAAAAGAAGTCTTTAAAAATGTTTCTTATAGGAATGCCATAATCATCACTGCTATCCCTGATATCACTATGTTTGCCAATAAACTTCCGGTCAAAATAATTATCAAAATCCCCAAAACTCTCCCGAGAGAGATTGCAGCTTCCCTGTAGCAGATATACCCAAGGGGATTGCTCGTTTTTTTAGCCTTTGAATACATCATGGAGTGATGGGGAATTTCAACGAACACGAAAGACAGTGAAAGGTAAATGTTTGTTATCACAAAATGAATGAATGTCTTGATGAAAACAAAAATAAACAGCCCCAATGAGTGAAAGATGGCCCCGTATTTGAAAAACTTCCTCTCTCTTTTTTCGGTTCTTGCAACCCTTCCCACGAACAGGCTTATCATCATCGAGGAAAGCGCGGCTATTGACGCTATTCCTCCAACCTCAACATACTTTCCCAAAACCAAAAATATGAACAACGGCACGGCCATGTTTCCGACAATCACCCGTATTCCATAAAAAATGTAAAAAAAAGTCTGCTTGATATTGCTTTTCCTGAACATGTCTCCATATGAAAATCTCACAATTTCATGCATTTCAGGTGACATGAACAGGGGCACGGCGCTCAGAAGCAGGATTAGAATAGACACAAGGAACAGCGTAAGAAAACCAAGATACGTTATTATTATCGATCCAAATATAGGGCCAAGCAAAACTCCAAGAAAAGCCATTATGTACCATAAGCTCACTTCCTGGCTCCTGTTTCTCCTGTCAGAGTTCTTCACAAAATCAGTGTGAAAACTTATCCAATAGATTGAATTTGCCACACCCCACACCATTGCTGGAACATAGAACATACCGTGATAGTGCAGCGATTGAAGCAGAATGATGTTTATGATAAACAGAAACATTGACAGCAAAATTCCGCGTTTAAGGCTGAATCTTGAGGTCAGCTTTGGTACGGCTAAAGAAGTCACCATCATAGAAATGGAATAAATGAGAAAAAACATTGCAACCTTGAATAGGGAATAACCCAAATCAGCGTAAAGATAAATTGGAATGAATATCCCTATCATTGACAGGGCGAGATTCTTTATTGCTATGGAGATGTACATTTCAGACAATTCCCTGTTGAACAAATATTTTATAAGGTGATAATGCCTGAACATGAATATATCCTTGAATATGCATATTTAAAACTTTTCAAAAATTTTTTAAATATTGCCATCTTAGGAAAGGACGGAGGAATTAAAATGAGTGCTTTGAATAACCTGATAAAAGTAATAATAGGATTGATTTTAGTAGTAGTTGCCGTATGGTTTGGAATATGGGCAGGCTGGTTTGGTGCTGTTTGGACACTAATCAAAGGAGGAATAGTACTGCTTGTAATATTCATCGGATTGATCCTGTTGCTACTCGGATTTTCCGATCTGAAATAAATGGTGAAGAGAAGATACACAAAGGAAGAGGTTGAGGAATTCCTCATTGAAGAGCTGTTCAGTGAGCTCGGCGAAGAGGAAATTTATTCTGCATCATGATAACCAGCTTCCAAGAGATATTTTATCTGATTGTTCTGACATTAGCCATTGGATACATCATTTCAGGATACATCAAGGTTCCCGGGCTCTACTCAAGAGGGCTGAACTGGAAGGGAATCAAGTTTGCAATTCTAGTTGCCGCTCCTGCAATAATACTTCATGAGCTGGCCCATAAGTTTGTGGGAATAGCCTTTGGATATAACTCCTTCTTTTACATATGGTGGTTTGGGCTTATCTTAGGAGTTATATTAAGGATAGTCGGAAGCCCGTTTTTACTCCTGGCTCCGGGTTATGTTTCCATAGCAGCCAACAACCCAATTCATTTGGGGATAATTGCATTTGCAGGTCCTTTCATCAATCTCCTTCTGTTCCTCACTGCGTTGATAATCCTGAAGCGAAAAAAAAGAATGAAGAAGAGGGAATTTATGTTCTGGCATTTAACCAAAGTCATCAACATGTGGCTGTTCATATTCAACATGATCCCAATACCCCCTCTTGACGGGAGCAATGTATTTGGGGCTATTTTCGGGCTGATCTGAATTCTCTAAAGAAGATTTATAAAACAAAACTTGCTTCCTGTATTGAAATGTTCAAATTCAACCGCTTGGATTACAACGACAAAGATTCCAACAAGGGTCTGTTTGAAATCCTGGAACACAACAAGATTCTATCGCTGACGACTGTAACGCCAAAAGGAAAGGCCTACATCAACACAGCGTTCTATGCCTTTGATGAAAAACTGAGGATTTATATCATAACTGATCCAAAATCTATTGGGCCTCAAGAAAAATTCCTCTGTTGCGACTAATGTATTTGACAGCCATTTCAGATTCTGGAAAAATAAATTGAGAGGAGTTCAACTATTCGGCAAAGGGTACAAAACAAATGTAATTCATATTGGGAAGGGCACTTTATGCTTCATAAAACGCTTTCCCGAATTCAAGGAGCTTGTGAAAAAACCAAAAGACTTCATGAAAAAAGCCGTCAGCGTGAAACTGTACACTCTGCAGATTTAGATGGTAAAGCTATTTGATGAAACAAGATTCGGCTAGGAAAATTTCATTGAGTTAAAGCTGAATTAAAACCTTATTTTTCCCCTTAACTTCCCAAGAATGCTTTTCTTTTTTGGATTGTTCTTCTTTGGCTTGACCTTCCGTTTAACATTTGGCTTTGGTTTAACATTTGGTTTAGCCGGCTTCCTGAGTTTCCTAGCAGGCTGTTTTTTATTCATGGGTTTCTTTGGCTTATGGCTCTGAGGCTTTTTGCCATGCGCCTTTTTCTTTGGCTTTTTCTTAACTGATCTCTTTGATTCTGGCACTTTTTTCTTTCCCTTTGCTTCTACATCTTCTGTTTTCTTTTCAACAGGGACTCTCTCAACTATTATTGCCCTATTAAGCATATCAAGCTGCTCTTCAGTTTCTGATATTTTCTTGTTTATTATCTCGGGTTTGTAATTAACCTCCATCATCTTAAGAAGGGAGTTGCACTCAGGGCATCTGAAGTTCAATTCCATCGCCCTTTCCATGTTATAAGAATCGCATCCGTTCTCGCAGATGTATTTTGTGTGGGAGCCTATATTCAGCTTTTCCTTGAGCTTTTCTACTTCCATATTTTTCTGATTCACAAGCAGGTCCCTTGCGTGCTTAAAATTAAATGACCAGTAATAAATGTACCATCCCTTTTCTTTGTCCTTCTTCCTTGTTGAATAAACCAGATTCTGCTCATTCAGCTTGTAAAGCATTGACCTCATCTCATTGATGTTGATCTTCATCCTGTCAGCAAGCTCAAATTCAGAAATGTTATCCTTCAGCTCCATTATCTTAATGAGCTTGATGCAGTTGGGACCGCATATTTTCTTTGCAAGATCTTCAAAAAGAGGCATCACTGTTTTCATAAATACTCCCTGCAATCCTTGATTTAAAAATATTGCTATTTCCTAAAAGAAAAAATAAGGGAAATTAAAAATCCCCTTTACCAGTCGTCACTATCTTCTTCCTCATCATCTTTGTCATCATCATCCGAATCTTCTTCATTTTCCTCTTCTTCGTGCTTACTCTTCTTTGCTAAAAGTTTAAACTCGTCTTTCATTTTGGTTAAACCCCCTGAGTTTTGATTCCTTGGGGTTTTAAAAAAAGTATTTAAATTTATCTTTTTGGTTTTTGGAGTATTCTTCACCACATTGGAATAATAAGAAAACATTTAATAAGTATCTTTAATCCTTTTAGTCTGGGTGATTAGTCATGGTTTTTAATAAGAAGTTGAGCGTTCCTAAGCCTGTTTCCAATGAATATCAGGAGCCGATAATCCATACTCAGCCGAAGATGGATGAGCTTGACCTTGCGGATCTTAATTTTCCTGATTCTCAGCAGAATTACATGCCCCAAAGGCCGAGATTTGAAAGGCCGCTGGCCCAGGATTTTATGCAGGAGCCACACCACGGAAGGGTCGTGAAGGACAATACTCTCTTTGTCAAGATAGAGATGTACAAGGAATCGATGAGGACGCTGAATCTGGTCAAGGAGAGCCTCATGAACACAGAGCACATCCTTGAAAGGCTGCACAAGATAAAGGATAGGGAGGATGCAGAGATCAGGGAATGGCACGATGAAATAAAGAGGATAAAGCAGAAAATTATGTTTATAGACAAGAATCTTTTCGAACATGAATAAAGGAGAAGCTCTCTACAGTTTTGTCAACAACCCCAGTTCCAAGAGAAGGGACTTGCTCAATGTTGCCATCGAGAATATTGAACTGGTCAAAAGAGTTGACAGCATTAAGGAGTTGAGAGAGAGAAAAATGATTACAATTGATGCCCTGAAAAAAGAGATAGAGGTTACAAAAAAGGCAATAAGGTATTTCGAGGGTCTGATGCCCTTCGTAGTTAAAGATAGGGAAGAGAAAATCCATGAAATGGTTGAAAAGAAAAAGGTAGTTCATGAGCAGCATGCCAAGGTTGAAAAGCTTAGCGAGATAGACCTTGAGCTTGAAGATATAAAAGATAAATTGAATAGCTTAAGTTTCTAATTTGAATTCATTAATAAACATAATTAAAGAGAGAAGTAATCATTCCAAAATAGCCTTTATCCTCCTAATGCCTGAAGATGATGACTGCTCCTTCTGAATCTTGAAATGACCCATGACCCCTGTATGCACAACATGAGGCCCTGTGCAGACTTCTTTCGAGTAATCACCCATGATGTAAACTGAGACAACCTCGGGGTATTTTTCCCTAAAGAATGCATTAACGCCTTTCTTCATGGCTTCATTAAACGGCATCTCTGTTCTTGAAACCTTCAAATCCCTTCTTATCTGCCAATTAACTTCATCCTCTATTTTCTTAAGCTCGTCTTTGGTCAAGGCTCTTGGAAACGAAAAATCAAACCTCAATCTTTCCTTGGTTATGTTTGAGCCCATCTGCTTGATTTCCCTTCCTAAATTGTTTCTCAAAGCCTGAAATAGCAAATGAGTTGCGGTGTGAAGCTTTGTTGTTTCCTCTGAATGATCGGCAAGACCTGACTTGAATTTCTGCTCTGCCCCTTTCCTTGATACTTCCTGATGTTTTTCAAATTCCCTGTTAAAAGTCTCTTCATCAATCTTTAATTTATTCTCCCCTGCAAGATCCTTTGTAATTTCAAGGGGGAAGCCGAATGACTGGTATAAATAAAATGCATCCTCTCCAGAGATTTTATTCTTGAAGTTCATCTTCTTGAATTGCTGCAGCCCCTTCTCCAAGGAAGACTGGAATTTTTCCTCCTCAAGCCCTGCATTGGTCAGTATGAATTCCCTGTTTGCCCTTAACAACGGATAGTCCTTTTCATAATCCTCAATTATTACATCAAGGATCTCAGGAATAAAATTCTCCTTGATACCCAGCAGCCTTGCATGCCTCATTGATCTCCTTAACAGTCTTCTGAGGATATACCCATGCTCTGTATTGCTTGGTTTTACCAATTCAGCTAGGATAAAACATGACGCCCTGAGATGATCCGCAATAATTCTCAATGAGTTTTCATTTTCCCCTTTCGACATGGAGTTTATTTTTCTGACTATGTTTTCAAATAAGTCGGTTTCATAAACTGAACTTTTATTTTGAAGAACCATTGCCGCCCTTTCAATCCCAAAACCAGTGTCAACATTTTTCTGCCTTAAAAATTCATATCCTGAATTTGTCTTGTTGTACTCCATGAAGACATCGTTCCATATCTCAACCCAATTTTTGTCCTTTGGATCAAATTCTTTCGGGGCTTTTCCATTTACATAAACAAACATTTCGGTATCGGGACCGCAGGGACCTGTCGATCCTGCCGGACCCCACCAGTTGTCTGAAAGCTCCTTTATTCTTTCTTTTTTTATTCCTAATGACAGCCAGATACTTTCCGATTCTTTGTCTTTTGGGATTTTGCCATTGCCCTTGAATATTGAAATCGCGAGCCTTTCCTTCGGAATTTTCAATTCAACTGTTAAAAATTTGAATGAAAGCCTTATTGCTTCATCCTTCCAGTAATTTCCCAGAGACCAGTTCCCAAGCATTTCAAAAAATGTAAGGTGGGTATTATCCCCAACTTCATCAATGTCCTGTGTTCTTATGCATATTTGATAATTAACCAACCTTGTTCCCTGAGGATGCTTCTGGCCCAGCAAATAAGGAACCAATGGGTGCATTCCTGCAGTCGTAAATAAAACTGTAGGATCATTTTCAGGTATTAATGAAAAATTGATTATTTCTTCATGATTGTTTTTTTTGAAGAATTCAATGTATTTTCTCCTTATTTCGAAAGATTTCATGAATAACATAAATCATTTCCTTTTATTAAGATTTTCTACTAAGCCTGTGATTGGATATATTTTTAAAGATGCGAGTCATTTGCTTCATTATGATTTGGGTAATATTCAGCATTCTTGTCCTTCTTGTCTTGTTGCTTGCACTGTTTCTAATATTCAAAATGAGAAAGAAGCACAAACCCAATTACTACGGCCTGTTCATAATAGGGATAGTCTGGTTTGTCTTGGGAATCTTGATCAACAACAGCATCCTCTCAATATTGGGGATTGCATTCATGTTCATCAGCCTGCTTCATAAAAAAGAATGGAAAAACTACAAAAAGGCAAAATGGTCCGATCTGAGCAGGTCAGAGAGAAAACTGTACAAATGGGTCAGGATAATACTCCTCGTTTTGATTGTCATGGGAATAGCCGGCTTAATCCTGGCTTAAGGAAATGATAAAGATGTTTTTATATCGCCAAAGCTCACAAAAAATAGATTTTATATTGTGCTTTGACAGTCCTTGCACAGCCAATTAGTTAATTTTGATTTAGTTGTTAATTACAGGAACTACTTCTTAACTTAGGGGACCACAAAAAACAGGGGAAAATAAATTGTGGACAAGATTTAAGTATTTTGCTTTCTTAGACAAGATATGGATCATCTGGTTATTGACATAGAAACTGTGCCTCTGGAAATCACTGACGAAACAATAAAAGAATACCTGATGGACAAGCAGGTAAGCAAGGAGATGAGGAGCCTGAACCCGCTTTATTCAAAGATCGTGTGTATTGTCCTTAAAGGAAGGGGAGAAATCATCCTCACTGGAGATGAAAACGATATTCTTGGAAAGTTCTGGAACATCGCCAGGGAATACAAGACTTTTATCACGCACAATGGATATGGCTTTGACATTCCATTCATAGTTGTAAGAAGCGCAATAAATAAAATCAAATTCAGCAGCATTATACAGATGAACAAGTTTAACATGGCTAATTCTAATCACTTTGACACCCTCTTGTTCTTCAACCAGAACGGCGTCTTTACAAGCACACGGCTTGATGTTATCGCAAGAACTTTAGGGATTGACGTCGGGGAGAACAGGTTTGACGGGAGGGAGGTTGAAAGACTCTACAGGGAAGGGAAAATGGATGCAATCATAAAACACTGCAGGGAAGATGTTGAAATCACTGAAAAAGTTTATTTAAGGCTGAAAAATGGATAGGAAGTTATCATTTGAAGAGATTATTTCTGGGATCATCCTAGCCGGAGGGTTGACCTTAGTTGGACTGGTTTACCTGTTTGAGGGAAGAAGAATCCATAAAAAAACCAAAAATGAAGCTTCATCCCAAATTTATGGGTTTGTAGGAGCATGCAGAACACACATTGAAAATCCTCCTGAATATCCAATCCCTAAAAGATATGGGGAATATCCTACTGCATATGGCCTGAAGTGCGGTGAATTCGGCTGTTATGATTGAACAAATTTATATTCTTTAGTTAGTTTTTTAAGCATAAATGGATTAGGCTTTACATGAAAAAACAGGGACTGATTGTTAAAATCGTTATCACTGTCATCATATTCTGGCTTTCTGATTTTTTACTTCACAGCGTAGGCGTTGGAGAAAGCAAGTTCTACTTCATAAGCAAATTTCTAAATTCAATAGTATTTGCGATAATGTGGTTCTTTGCCTTTTACAGCGTGAAGCACTGGAAGAAGATTGTCTATTCAGCTGTTTTCAGCCTGTGGATAACTTTCTACTACCTTGTTTCTTCATATTCCGGATTAGTCCAGTCCCTAGGGATCTATGCCGGATATGCTCCTCCTCCGTTTGTCATCCTTGGGTTCGTACTGGTTCCATTTGTATGGAGCATAACTCACGGGCTTGGATTCTTCATTGGAATAGAAGTTGCTGACTTGATTAAGAAGTAACTGTTATTCTTCCTTTCATTCCTGAATGGAAATTGCAGTGATATTCATAATTTCCTGGTTCTGAGAATGTGTATGAAAATGATTGCTCTGGGTTTAGATTTCCTGAATTGAATTCATCTGAAGTTACTGTGTGTGGAGCATTGTCATTATTTATCCATGTTACTATATCCCCTGCTTTTATTGTAAGTTCATTAGGTGTGAAAGCAAAATTCTGTATGTTTATCTCCAAAGGATTACTCTGGACTGTATTTTGAGTTGTGCAGGAAGTAATTAGCAAAAGAGCCAGGATTAATATCAGTCTTTTCATGTTTTTGATATGTTGAATTTATTTATAAAAGTTAAGTATACACTCCCTTTCTTTCATATTCCTTGTGAGTTCTATGAACTTCCAGAATAATTTGTAAAATCTTAAATTCATCTTGAGATGTATTAGTATAAAATGCGCGAGCTTCTCTGCTTACCTTGATTAAAAAAAGAAAAATGTTATCAAAAATAAACGGAGGTCGAAATTCCTCTACAGGCTAAAGCCTGTGGGAGTTTCCTTTCGACTAGAATGAATTTGCTCCAATAAGAAAAATATTTCCAGAAATTACTAGAGAAAAAATAAACAAAATAAAACATATTATTGATAAAATCAAACCAGAATTTATAAAAAGTTAGTTTTCTTTCCAACTCCAATATTTCTTCTTCCCAATAATCACATGATCTAAAACTTTCACACCTAAATGTTCTCCAGCCTGAACCAATAATTTAGTCATCTCAATATCTTCACTAGAAGGCTCGCAATTCCCACTTGGATGATTATGAACCAATATAATACTGTTAGCACTTTCCTTTATTGCATCCTTAAAAACTTCCCTTGGATGTATCAATGAAGAATTCAAAGTACCAACACTAACTTCTTTAATTGAAATAGGAACATTCTTTGTGTCCAACAAAACAACCTTCAAAACCTCTTTCTTATAAGGCCTCATTTCATCCACAAATATATCATAAACATCTTTGGCTGAATTTATTGGTTTTTTATTATATCCTCCTTTTACTAATTTATTATACCTTTTGCTTAGTTCTACTATACTCAAGAGCTTCATGGCTTTGACAAAATCTCCTTTACATTCTTTTGTGAGTTCTTTAAACCCTAATTCCTCAAACTTATGTAAATTATAATCTTTCAATAACCTATTACTTAATTCTATGGCACTTTCTCCTTTAGAACCAACACCAAACACTATGGAAAGTAATTCAGCAGTATCTAAAGAACTAACTCCATTCTTAATTAACTTAGAACCAGGCCTATTGAAGTTTGGAATGTCTTTTATTTTCACAATATAGAAAGGATTTGATTATATTAAAAATTAACCTGTATACTCTAAAATATATATTAGACACAACGGACAACCGTCCGCGCCATGTTTATAAATATAAAGCAAATATGGATGAAAATAGGGTTTAGTTGTATTTCAAGACAAGAAAATCAGAAGAACCTGATTCAATGATGAATTGTATTTCTCAGTTGTGGAGCATTAACAGATAGTGTAGATGGTAAATATTATTAACGGACTCAAAAGATATATTTATGATTATTCAATCTTCAAGGCTTTCATTATTTTATTGAGCTTTTCATTGATTACGTCAATGTTCCCGTTGGATCTGTTGGAACCGCCACTGCTTTTTTTTGTGAAGCAGTCGCTGCAATAAACAGGCTTGCTTGAAGTTGGCTTGAAGGGAACTTCACATTCAGCACCGCAGGAAGAGCATGTAACCCGGGTCATCTTGATATCGCGCCTACTATCATTTCTTGGGGAAAAATCTCTGCCTGAGTTATTTCTTTCCCTGCCATCCCTATCTGGGCGACTATCCCTGAAATTCTTCCTAGCCCCGTTTGGATAACCTCCCCTTGTATCTCTTCTCTTTTCTCTTGAGCGCTCAAATCTTGCCATAAGCACACTAAAAATAAAAGGGTATATAAACCTGATTGAAGGCTGCATGAGAGTGTTAAACCAATTTACTAGGATTCATCCCAACTAATTTTAAATACTTTAAAGCCTTGTATGATAAAATGAGAAGAGATGATATCCAATTTTTCAAGACAAGAAAGTTAGAAGAATTGGACTTTCTATCCAACTCCCCCCCAAGTGTGTTCATAGGATCAAAGCTAAAGTATCCTAATGTAAACGTGGGAATCCTGTCCCCAAGCCAGCCGCTGAAGCAGGTTGAGCTTTTGAACAATTCAAATGAATGGACAAGCCTAAACCTTTCAATAAACCAGATACTTGGATTGAGGAATCAGCTGATCAACTCAAGATTCACGACAAGGGTGAGAATGAGCAATAAGCTGACAGAAAAAAGCCAGGAGATAGGGATGGCTTCAAAACCAACTGATCTTGAGATCAATCTTGAAAAGATACCAAGATACAGCAAGGAGCTTGACAGGATAACAAAGCCAATATCATTGTCAGCCCCATTAAAGAACATAAGAATAACTGAAAACACAAAGATACACACAAAGGTTGACAAGGTAGTTTCTGACACTGATATGAAAGCAAATGAAGCAATAAACTACCTGTACAACAATGGATTTGATGAAGGCTTCCTCCAGCAACTGCTGACAATCGGATCGCTTGGATTGAAGAAAAACAGAAAATTGGTTCCAACAAGATGGGGAATCACGGCGACTGATGACATTCTAGGGAAAGAGATAATGAAAGAAATAAAGAATTATGAGAAGATAAATGAACACATACTGTTCTTTGACAAGTATCTCGGAAATTATTACTTCATTCTCCTGATTCCGGAAATATTCAGCTATGAGTTATTTGAATACGGAGTAATGTACGGGCAGATAAAGGGGGAATCCACTGATTTTGAAGATTACTTCGGAAGGAAGAATTACGCCTCTAATTCAGTAGGGGGGTACTATTCAGTAAGGCTTTCTGTTCTTGAATATCTGAGAAGAATCAAGAGACAGGCTGGAGCGTTCATAATAAGGTTTGAAACAGAGGAATACTGGGCCAACCTTGGCGTCTGGGTTACGAGAAGCTGCGCGAGAAGGGCGATGGGCAATGAATCTGTGAGTTTTCACTCAAGGGAGAGCGCCTTGGATTTCATGAGGAATTTCATCCTTAATAAAACGAGAATTGATGTTGGACATGTATTCAAGAAGAGCAGACTGCTGAATTATGTGAAGGAACAGAAGGGACTTAAAGAGTTCTTATGACAATTCAGAAGATTCATACAATTTTATGACATTTTGTTTTTTGAAATCCCTATCGTAACTGAAAATTCCACACTTATTTTCAATTTCCTGCATTGAAAGTTTGCTTTTTGAAGCAAGCTTGTCAATTAGTTTTAGCTTTTGTACTTCCTGAGCTATTGCAGTATATTGGCAATGAAGATATCAAATAAAAAGAAAAAGGGTTTTACGCTGAATCAATGTCGCCTTCTATCTCGTTCAACTCATCATTCAAGCTGTCATCCAGCTCATTTATTTCCATATCAATGTCATCTATATTGACGTCAGTTGCATCCGCCTCGCCTGCAATCTCGTTGCTGCAACCTGTTATCAAAGTTACCACAAAAAATAAAAAAATAAGTGATATTACCCTTCTCATTCTTCAATCTCCAAAGCACAACGAGTTCTTGACACACTCTTTACTTCTATTTCAATATCCCCAACGTTTCTGGACTCGCCTCTGTTGATGACTTCTATCACACCTTCATACTCAACCACGCATGAGTTTCCGCCAAGATCAACTGATATCAGAGTAACGCCACGATACATCTCTCCCGGCAAGAGCGTTGCTGTAAGCTCCTCTCCATCTTCAGACTCATCCTCATCTTCAGACTCATCCTCATCTTCGCCGTCCGGCTCACCATAACCTAGCATGAAAACAGCCTCATTTTCACTTGCCTGAGTTAATTCTATTGTATGCTCTTCAAATGCAATAGTGTCTCCCTGTACAATGGTCTCCTGCCTTTCTCCGCCATTTATGATTATAATCGCTTCACCCTCACTCAAATCCTTTACTGTAATCACAAAGCCATTTTCCCCATCATCCCTAGGCGAGAGTTTGGCAGACTGATCCTCCACAAGGGAGAACCTTTCGCCAATTGAGACATATATATTCTGCACATTGTTCACCCTTCGAGCGCTTGGATCTATTGATCCATAGGCCTCTTCTATTCTTACCATGCTTGTCTTTCTGGCTTCAACATTAGCCTTATCAAGATTGCCAAAGAGCAGACCATCCTCCATGTCAGACAGTATTTCCCCTATCAATGAAAAGCATTCCCTTATGCTTTTTGTTGCTTCATTCAGCAAAGCCTTAACTTCTTCAACATCCTTTGGGTTCTTTTCATACATTCTTTCTGCGGATTGAAGGCTGTCCTTTGATTTGTCTATCAATGATTCAAGCTTCTCCACCTTGTCCTTGTCCTCTTCACTCAAGTCCATCTTTATCTTTTCAAGCTTTTCAAGGAGTATCTTCAATTTCAACGTTATTTCGCTTATCCTGTCCTTATGAATTTTGACAGTAGACTCTTCAATTATAGGCTTCATCTGTGAAATCTCATTCTTTAATTTTTCCTTCATTTCCTTGACTTCGTCTTTGCTCAGGACACCAGATATTTCCACCTGATAGCTTTTGATAATCATCTTCTTTTCATCCAACTTGCCTATGATCTCCTGCTTCTCATTCTCTTCCAATGATGAGCTTGCTATCCTTTCCTTTGCAGAGTCTATGTAATCCACGAGCCTTACTGTAGCCGATATCATAACGCTTTTTCTTGCCTCAACTGAGACATCCTCCGATTCAGCAGCAAAGCCCAATGGCATCATGCTGATCAGGAATGTCACCATAACCAAGATTCCCAATATTTTTTTCATCTTTTCTTACCTCCATTCTTTTTGAGATACCTATTCCTAAAACATTTTTGTTTATAAAAATACTTGCTTTTGGGATACTTTCAACGCTTGATAAAACTTTATGATACTTTATCTTGGGAATTTGAGGGGGGCATAATCAGGATGTTTAGAGTAATGAAGGCTGCAGCTTTCAGGCCCAACCAAGGACAAAATTTATAATTGAAAAGAACAAAACATAATTATGAAGTATATGGCAATAATCCTGCTTTTGCTTGTCATTCCTAATGCATCAGCGGCAATAATTCAGGGAAGGATATATGACCTTGAGCTCAATAGAGTTGACAATGTCATGGTGGAGATCAACACTGTTCCTGCCCAAAGGGTTATATCAAAATATGGGGAGTATTTTTTCAATGTTCCGTATGGAGACTACACAATAACCACTACTGCCATGCTTGATGGTGAAGACTATGTTGTCATGGAAAATGTTTCTATAATCAGCGATGGGGAGTTCAGCCTCGATTTGTTCCTTTTCCCTGAGATTGAAAACCTTGAAGAATTCCCTAATATTGAGGATGATAACAATACGCTAAAGTACATCATAGTTGGGATCATATTTTTTGGATTGATATTCCTCCTATACAAGCTTCATAGAAAAGAGGAGTTTTACGCTGATGATGATAAAGAGCTCAATAAGATTTATAGTCTGATAAAAAGCCGAAGAAGAATAACCCAGAGAGAAATAAGGAAAAATTCCCTGCTTTCAGAGTCCAAGATAAGCCTTATAATAACCCAGCTCGAAAAAGAAGGGAAAATAAAGAAAATCAAGAAGGGAAGGGGGAATATTATTATTCTGAATAAAAGTTAAGAGGATCCCGTTGGACTCTTAAGCGTTCTCCTCTTACAATGTAAAACACTTCAATTATGATTCTTTTAAAGTCTTCGTCTGGAAAAGGATTATTGGACAACAGACTATTTGCCTCATCCGCCAATTCATCCAATCTTTTGATTTTTCCAAGAACTTCATCAGAAGCCTTTTCTTTACTCTCTGGGTAGCGTTCGCTATATTTTGGCATTGGGTTTTCTTTAATCAATCTGCATATTTTATAATTATCTCCGGAATTGTAGAACATAACTATCCCTGCCCAAGGGTTCAAGTAATCCTCTATCATCCCAGTTTCCTTGACTATTTCCGTAAGAGAATCTTCCATAAGAATGCTTGTTCCAAAATGAATTTAATACTTTCTATGAAGAGCTTACAAAGAGTCTGTATGGGATAAAAAAATTAAATTAATAAACAACCATAGGCTCGTTGACTTCGCAGTTCTCTCTTATCCAATCCAAATCGTAATTTGAAATCTCCGCTCTTTCTCCATTGACAATTAGATACTGCGTTTCTTCAGAAGGATTTATTGCGGGAATCCTGTTGTCATACCATGCATCAGGGCAGACTTTTAATTTTTCATCATTGCTGGAGCAGGAAACAATCAAAACCAACATCAAGAGCAGGAATATTATCTTTCTCATTTTTTCAGATACACCGTCCTTATATGGAATGGAATTCCTATCTTTGCCTTCGTCAACTCTTTGTAAATCTCCTCTGTCGCCCTTGCTCATAAAAAGAAATTCAATTTTATAATTACCCTCATTCTTTATCAGTTTGTCAATTTTTGACATGGTGTTTACAACAATCTTTCTTATCTTGGCTACATCTGAGCCATACGGTTGGATTAACATGAATCTGAAAAAATTCTTTTGTTTATAAAATTTGTTCTGTATCTTTGAATATAATAATGTTTATTAACGCTTAACATTAGAGGAAAATATGGAGAATAAACCTCACGATTTAGAAGACAAAGGCCTCACTGGAATTCTTGAAAGATGGGCTGAAGGAACAGGCGATCCTAAATTTCAAGAGTATATAAATCAAATTGGGGGATATGAAGAGCTTTTAACAGTGATTAAATACATCAGCGCAAGAACAGGACGGCCTGAGAAAACTATTGTCGATATGATTGTAAAAATAGAAGATTATCCAATATTCGAAAAAATCATGGGGGAGTACAAAAACGGCAGATAATCTATTCAATTAAAATAGAAACCTTTCCTGGATTGGCCTTTGAATCGTTCTTTCCCATTTCAATCTCGCAGCCAAACTCTTTTTCAAGCATTTTTTTATTTGAGTTTAATATTTCAAGCTCTTTCATCTGTGATAAGATCACTAAAGGGACCTTTCCTGGATTTTTAATATAATTCTGAACTATTCTTGGAATTTCCTTTCCATGCTCCTTTGTCATTAATTTTTCAATCAAAACCTTGAATTCCTTTGAAGCTTCGCTCTTTAATCTTTTATAGAAATCATACTTCCATAATTCTGAAACTGATAATTTAATTCTATTCGGCTTTTTCTTTATTAATTTAATAATCTTGTGGATATCATTCATCGTTGAGGATAAAAATTCCTCCTCGAATTCAATTTCATTGTTAATTAATTTCCTGTTTGGGCTTGGCCATTTTGAATCGCAGTTTAATTCCGAAGTCAAGTGTGGGACAAAAGGATGGGATAAAGTCAGCAAGGCTTTATATGACTCATTGAAGACTTTCTGTGAAACATAATCCTTATTTTTATGCAGGTAATTTGTAAATTCCATTATCCCTATCAGCGCCCGGTTGTACTTGAAATTTTCAATGTTTTCAGTTACACTCCCAATCAGAGAATTTATTTTCGAAAGGACTATCCCATCTTTCTCCCTACCTCCACACTTTGCCTTTGATAAATCATAAAGCTTGTTCAGGAAATTGCTTACTGATATTATTCCTCCGTCATCCCACTCAAACACTGAATCAGGCGATGATACAAACATCAGATAAAACCTCAACGAATCAGATCCGTGTTCATTTATCATATCCATCGGGTCAACAACATTTCCCTTTGACTTCGACATCCTGACTCCATTTTTGTTCACATCTCCCTGAGTGAACAGCCTCAATGCCGGTTCATCAAAGTTTATTAATTTTATATCTTTGAAGAATTTTGTGAAGAACCTAAAATAGATCAGATGCCCGGTTGCATGCTCTCTCCCTCCGATGTACTGATCAATCGGAAGCCAGTAGTTTGCCTTTTCCGGCGAGAATATTTCCTTGGTGTTTTTATTGTCAGTGTATCTTAGGAAATACCATGAAGAGTCAACGAAAGTGTCCATTGTATCTGTTTCCCTTCTTGCGTTTCCCCTGCACTTCGGGCACTTGACGTTCGTGAATTCCTTGTTCGTCGCCAGAGGATTCCCCCCTGACTTGAAATCAACTTTCTTCGGCAGTTTAACTGGCAGGTCCTTTTCGGGAACTGGGACAATTCCACACTTATCACAGTATATTATTGGGATAGGGCAGCCCCAATATCTCTGCCTTGAGATGAGCCAGTCCCTCAGGTGGTACTGGATCGTTTTATTCCCCAAATTGTAAGAATTCAAACGAGATGTAATTTCAATTATTGCTTTTTTATTTGTTAATCCGTTGAAATCTTCTGAATTGACCAAAATTCCTTCTTCCTCATGGGTAACTAAATCTGAATAAAATTTGTTCTCAGACAGCCATTTCCACACACATTTTTTATTCCAGTTTTCACCAATAAAATCTGCCGCAAGTTTGTCTATCCTTTCTTCTGTATCTTTATTAAGAACAAGTCTTTCAATTTTGCCATCCTTATGCTTGAAAATAAAAACAATCTCCTCGCCAATATATTCATTCCAAAAGTTGGGAGTTAATTTATCAGTTATCATCTTCTCATACTTTTTGACACTTTGCTTTGGAATCTCTATTTCACGATCTCCATCGTCCTTTCTTCTGACGATTTTAATGCCTATTTTCTCCAAATCCTCATTCGTGATTGCTGACGCACCCACCAGATAACTTCGGGTTGGCTTGTTTTGGGCTATAACAGTTATCATTTTAAGATCATATTTCTTAGCAAATTCATAATCTCTTTTATCATGGGCTGGAACCCCCATCACAACTCCTGTTCCATATTCCAGCAGAACAAAATTAGCGATAAAAATCGGAATTTTTTCTTTTGTCAGTGGATGAATTGCATACTTCCCTATAAACATCCCTTCCTTTTCCTTTTCAGTTCTTTCAGACTTGTCCTCCAGCAATATTTTATTTATGAACTTCTTCACATCAGTTTCATATTTGGTTCCCTTCACCAGCTCTAAGACTTTTGGATGCTCAGGAGCAAATGTAATAAAAGTAACTCCATAAAGAGTATCAGGCCTTGTTGTAAACACCTCAATGCACTCATCATCCACTTTAAACTTAATCAGCGTTCCTTCAGAGGGATTAATCCAATTCCTCTGCATTTCTTTAATAGTCTCTGGCCATTTTAATTTATCAAGGCTATCGTAGAGCTTGTCTGCATACTCTGTTATTTTAAGGAACCACTGTTCGAGATCTTTTATTTCAACTTCTGTATCATGATGACGCCAGCATTTTCCATTTTCCACCTGTTCATTAGCCAGCACGGTGTTGCATCTTGGGCAAAAATTCACTAGTGCCTTTTTCCTGTACGCCAAATCCTTTTTCAGAAACTGGAGAAATATCCACTGATCCCATTTATAATAGTCGGGCTTGTGAGTGCATACCATTCTTGACCAGTCATAACTCAATCCAAGCGATCTCTGCTGGTTAATGTAGTTCTTAATCGCTTTTTTAGTATAATCTAAAGGATGAACCCCCTCCCTTATGGCCGCATTCTCTGCAGGCAATCCAAATGAGTCGTATCCCATTGAGTAGAGAACATTAAGGCCTGTCATCCTCTTGTATCTCGCAAGAACATCTCCTATGGTGTAATTCCTTGCATGGCCCATGTGAAGGCCATAAGCCGAAGGATATGGGAACATTTCAAGCATGTAGAACTTTTTCTTTGAAGACTTTCCGGTTTCAAACGATTTTTTTTGTTGCCATATCTTCTGCCATTTATTTTCTATTTTCCTGAAGTTATACATAGCATTAAATCTGAAAATTATTTATTTAAAGGTTTTGAAAGCTTAACAATGCAGAGGGAAGATAAAGTTTATATATTTATTCTACTTTATTCTCATGTGAGTCTGGAAAAGAGAGTAGAATCCTGGAGAAGAGTTCTTCTAGGGGCTTTGGTTCTCGGTGGTCTTGGTCTTCATGGCTGTTCAAAAGATGGTGCCGATGGTCCTGTGTCTTCTGGAAAAAATCACTGCCCCACATACCCATCAATTAGACATACCATAGTTGATGATTATTCTGGGGAATATGAACGCGGCGTTAGTATGGTATCTTATCAGACTATGGGAATTTGGGTGGAATCAAAAGACGCTGATGGGGATAATATAACTTACTTTTGGAATTCCAGCGGAGGAAAATTTCTCAGCACAGATTTTACTTATGATGAAGGACCTTATGTAATCTGGGAGGCTCCACATGTTGAATTTGATAAGCCAAAAGACTTTTTCATCAGGGTTTATGCTTCTGATGGGGGGTGTGAAAGTGATTGGAATGGTATGGGGATTATAGTTAGTAGGGAATGAAGTTCTTTAAAAAGTTTTAAAAACATGTTTATAATGGTCTAGAATATGGACTCTTAGCTCAGTTTGGATAGAGCGACAGCCTTCTAAGCTGTAGGTCGCGGGTTCAAATCCCGTAGAGTCCGCTGCACATGTAGCCAAGAAGCAAGGCAAGAGGCTGCAACCCTCTGATCCCCGGTGCAATTCCGGGCATGTGCTCTTTGGCTTTTAGGAGGTGAAAATGACCAGAAAAGATATGGAATACATTTATGAAAAGCAAAAAGAGCTCATTATTCTCGAAAGAATTGATTCGCTTCTCACATGGGACAAACATACAACGATGCCAAAGAACGGATTCAGGACAAGGTCAGAAGCCGAATCTTTGATTGAAACAATTTCACACAAACTCCTTGTATCAAATGGGCTTTACGATTCCGTAAGGAGACTGAGGAAAGCAAATCTTTCGAAGGAAGAAAAAGCCATGGTAGACAAGCTTTACAGGCGAATTTTGAAATCCAGAAAGCTTCCCGAGGAGTTCGTTGGCAAGATGTCCAAAGAGACTTCACTTGCATACGGCGCATGGGTAGAAGCAAGAAAGAAAAGCGATTTTGAAATATTCAAGCCTCACCTCGAGAGAATAGTCAAGCTAAAAATCAAAGAGGCATCATACATAGGCATCAAAGGCCACCCTTACAACAGCCTTTTGGACCATTTTGAGGAGGGAATGACTGTCGAAAGGCTTATTCCTGTATTTGCAAAATTAAAAGTTGACCTTCTTGATCTGAGTGCCAAGGTGGAGAGCTCAGAAGTCTACAAAAATAAAAAAATAAGATACATAAAATTGAACTTTGACAGGGACAAACAGATGAAGGTATGCAGGGATGTCTCGAGGAGAATTGGGATTGATGAGGATTTTTCGAGGATTGGAGTTTCAGAGCATCCATTTACTGCGAAGATGGGCATTGATGATGTTAGGTTCACAATAAACTTCCACGACAACGTAATGCATGCATTCAGTTCAACAATCCATGAGGTAGGCCACACATTGTATGATCTCAACACTCCAAAAAATTACACTGTATTGAGCGATGCACCAAGCTTTGGAATTCATGAATCCCAGTCAAGATTCTGGGAGAATATGATAGGTAAAAGCAGGTCCTTCTGGAAATACTACTTAAAGAAATTCAGAAAAGAATTCAGGATAAATCCTAAGCTTGATGAGTTTTTGATTGAAGTCAATGATGTCCACAATGGACTCATAAGGATAGAATCAGACGAACTCTATTACTGCCTTCACATAATCTTAAGGTTTGAAATTGAGCTTGGATTAATTGATGGAAAAATAAAAGTCAAAGACCTTCCAAAAATATGGAATGAAAAGATGAGGGAGATTACTGGAAAGTATCCAAAAAATAACGCCGAAGGAGTTTTGCAGGATGTGCACTGGTCTTCCGGGTATTTTGGGTATTTCCCAACTTATGCAATAGGAACCATTTACGCCGCGCAGATATTTAACTCACTAAAGAAAAAATACCCTGACATTGAAGATGATATTACTGCAGGGGATTACACAAAAATAAGGGAATGGCTCATAAAGAACATCCATTCAAAAGGCTCTCTATACCTTGCTGAGGAGATTATAAGACAATGCTGTGGAGAAGGATTAAATCCGGAAGCTTACATTGAATACCTTACAACGAAGTATAGAGAAATATACAAATTCTAAAAGACTAACCCATATCTATTTTAATTTCAGGACATTGAATAAGGATGGTATCTATACCTTGAGGGTTTGTTTTTTGTCTGACCCCGTCTTTAATTTCATCTAATCCACATCCATTTGACGTTAGTGATAAATCATTGAAACCTTTAACAATTAAATTTATCGATCTATATGGGCTCAACCTCAATGAAAATTCTGCATAATCTTGAAAACTCTCACTTTGTTCAGCCCTATTCATATTAACAACTATTGACCTGCCCATAGAAATGATTACATCAGCAGGGGCTAAATTAGGGGTGTTATAATCAAAATTATTCATAAACCCCTCAAGTCTTTTTTGACACTCCTTAAGATTTGTTAAGAATTCCTTAGTTCAGTTCATTTTCTAAAACAAAAAAAGAAAGAAGAATTTATTTTCTTCTGAATATCAATACCAGCAACACTATAACTAACACTGCAAGTATAATATCCCCTACTATCCAGAATGTGCTGCTTGAACCTACCGACTGCACAAAGCTTCCAGTTGGATTGTATGTCGTTGGCGTTGTGGTTGTTCCCTCAACGACTGTTCCTTCTGTTACTTCTTCAACAGGCTCTTCTGCAACTACTCCCTCAGAAGCTTGCTGAACCGTCAGAGTTGAAAACATTGAACTTGATTCATCAGCCTGATCAAAGTAAACCACTGCTTCAATCAAGTAATCTTTTACGACAGCGTCACTTGGAACTTCAAATGTAAATGTCCTCAGTGCATCATTTCCAGATTTATCATACTCTTTCAGGTCGAATTTGTTTGAGCTCAAATCCAGGCCTAATTCGGCGTTGATAACCTGAACGTATACATCTTCCTGCTTGTCAGTTCCAATGTTATGTACATTTACTGACATCTGAAGCACACTTCCCTGGCTGACAACACTTGGAGTCAATGCGAACTCATCAACGACAACATCGTCCTTGTTCCTGTCCAGCTCTATTTCAACACTGTCATAATTGCAGTAGTCATCTTCATTTCCATCTTCCAATGTCTTTACATACAACACATATGTGTCATCCGCATCCATATCATCGTCGTTTGGGAATGAAATCGTAATGGTAAAATCCTCGCTTTCATCCTCGTTTATTTCAACGGATTCGGACTCCCATGTATTTATCTCGTCATTCTGGTCTAGGTTGTACAGGATAGCTTCAATTGTAACATCAAGATCTTCAGCGCCTTCATTGCTTACTGAAGCCTCAACATCAAATTCTTCTCCAATTTCGAAGCTGTCTCCATCATCTGGATTGTCTATTGATATTCTCAATCCGTTTCCCGAATTAGGACCTGAAACAAACTGCCCGTCAGCAACTCTTCCGTCGGTGCAAACTTCCGGCTCAACCTTTACAATAAGGTCAAACGTCTGAGTTGTTTCAGTTTCGTAATTGAATGCATAAACTGTCATTAGTCCACTGTACAAATCCTCTTTGATACCATTTGGAATCATAGTCTTAACAGTTACTGTGCTTGATGCGCCTGCATTCAGATTTCCAAGTGACACTTCATTGCTTCCGTCATCGTACAATCTCTCTTCGTCCTCTCCTACCAAGACTTCAATTTCGATCTCATCGTCATTCAGATTTCCGTTCAATGAAAGCCTCAAGTCAATCAAATCAACGTTTCCGTCATTCCTGACTGTAAATTCACTTGTTGGAATATTACTCTGCTGGGTGTCTTCCTCTCCACTAAGAACCAAGTCTCCATTTGCATTCAGCCCTTCAACAATCATGGAAGGATCTTCTTCTTCAACAATCACATCATAGTTCAACGTGCCTGTAACAGTGTCGCCAGGAGTATCAGTTGCTGTGATAACAGCTGAATAAGTTCCAGGTGCCTGATTTTGGCCTGTGTTCAATGTGAATGTAACTGGCACTGTCAATCCTGTAGCTACTAAAACATCTGCAAATTGCGGAGCTGCCAAAGTATGCCCGCTTCCATCTGAAGGCGTTGTGCTTGTTATATCAAAAGTCAAGTCAGTTGCTTCATTATTTGTCATATCAAAACTCAACGTTATTGAGTCGCCCTGTACAACAGTTCTATCGCTTGGACCTAAATTAGACAATACAACATCGTCCAATTCACTAGCCTGTCCATTTTGGGAAGCAAAACTTCCGATTGGGCTAAGAACCAGTACAAACAGCAAAAATACACTCATTAGTACTTTTTTCATTTTTATAACCCCCTGTGAATGTTTATATGTTATTATTTCAAAGTAAAAAACATTTATAAAGCTTACGATAATCCAAAAATTCCAAAAGATACCAATGTCATAATCAATGCTGCTACCACAACCCCAAGAAATATTGCCAAATAAGCCTTCCTTCTGCTGATTCCGAAAAACCATGCAAGCACTGAGCCTGTGTAGGCCCCTGTCAATGGAAGAGGAATTGCAACAAGAATCATCAAAGCCAGAAATTCTGTTTTTTTCCCTACCGCCTTTTCAATCTTACTCCTGTTTTTTTTAATATAGCCGTCAAAAAATGACCTGTAGAACTTTGCCCTGAGGAATAATCTGTGCAGATTGTCCATGAAAAAAAATACGATGAATACGGCGAGAAAATTAAATATCACTGCTGTTAGGACAACCAAAAACGGATCCAATCCAAGACCGAATCCCAACGGAATTGAACCCCTAAGCTCTGATATCGGCAAAACGCTCAACAGGGCAACATAAAACAATGAATTCATAATAATCAGCTATTCTTGTCCCTTAAAATCATTTTCCTGCATGACTAAAAGATCATCAGTTGTAAGTTTTTCCTTGTTCTTTATCTTTTCCTCGACAATCTTCTTCTTTTCCTTGATTTCTTTTGATTCCTTCTGCCTCTGAGAATCTTCTTTTTTCCTCTTCAAATCCTCTTTCTGGGACTGAACCTCTTTTGTCTGCTTAAGCTTGTCTTTCAGCTTATTGTTGATGTCTGTGAATTTATTCTTCAGCTCTATGAACTTATTGAAGGAATCCTCCTGCTTTTTCTTAAGCTCCTCTATCTCCTTTGATTCCTGGCTTGGCTTTTTATCCTTGAAAATCTCCTGAAGTTTCTTGTGGCACTCCTCGCCTTTTTTCTTGTTTTCCTCTATCTCACCTGATATCCTTGAATACTCATCTATCACCTTTGTGAAATCGCCAAACTTTTCGTACTTCTTCTTCAGATCCTTTATCTGCCTCATTGCCCTCTTTTCCTGGGAAAAAGTCAATGCTTCGGTTTCTATGCTGAACTCCATCTTTTCAATCTCCTCTTTTATCCTTGAGGGATCATCCTTCAGTCCAAGTTTTTTTGAAAATTCCTTCTTTTTTTCGTTGAGCTCCTTGGCCTTTTCTATGAGGTCCTTTACATTCTTGTTGTGAAGGTCCCTCTTTTCCTTTACTGCCTTGAAGTCCTCAGAGGTTTTCTTTGATTCTAATTTTTGCCCCCTGACAGAATTAATTTTTAGAGAGATTTCCTTTTTTAGATCTTCCTTCTGCTTGAAATACTTTTCTTTTTCATTATTAATCTGATTAAGCTGACCCTTTAATTCCTTTATCTCTCTGTTCAATTCTTTCACGTTCATTTTTTGCAAGTTGAAGATGCATATTAAAAAGTAAACTCTAGCCGAACAGGCTTCCCAATCCAGCTGCTGCCTTGTTTTCATCGACCTTTGGCTCTTCCTTCTTCTCTTCCTTTTTGTGCTCCGAAACAGGAGCGCCTGCGCTTGGCATCACTGCTGCTTCCTTAATTGCCTCGTCGATGTTAACATCCGCCAGTGAAGCCACTAAAGCTTTTATTTTAGCTTCATCCACGGAAGAACCTGCAGCACTTAACACTTTTTTAATTCTTTCTTCACTCACTTCCTGCTTTGTTTCATGCAACAAAAGTGTTGTGTATATATATTGCATTTTTTCCTCCTAATTATCAATAAGATCTTCAGCTTTTATTGGAGACGGTCTTTCCTCCGGCCTGTTTGAAGATGCTTTCTTAATTTGTTCCTTGTCCTTCAATCTTGTCAACACTTCCTGGGCTTTTTCTGAGTCTGTCTCATAATCTGACTTTTTTAAATTTAACTCTCTGCTGTGCCTGCTGCTTTTCAGCTCCTCTATTTTAGGAGCAACCTTAGAGTCAAGCGCCCTTGCATTTAAGTAACCTTTGGCTATTAAAATAGCTGTTGTTTCCCTGCTGAGATAGTTTATCTTCAGTGCGAGGCTTAGGGAATACAAATGCGCCAGTTTGATGTCATTCAATAACTTCTCCTCATCAATGTCAAGAACAGATTTCTCGTACACCATTCCATTGTCATAAACCGCCTTAAGGTTCAGGCCTATCTCCATTGGTTCTATCCCAAGTTTGGTGAGCACAGAGGAAACTTTGGCTGAAATTGTTTCCCCTTCTTTTACAACTATCTTGTCTTTCTTTATGGCAACTTTTCCATTCTCAACAGCAGCCAAAATTCCGGCCTGACCCAGCTCTCCTATTATCGGTCCAGGGGGGAAATCAGTAGGGCCCTCTTTTACAATTATATCGTTTGGAGCTGTCTGCCCAGGCTTTGCGGCCGCCTTTGATTTTGATTTCTTCAGAGACTTGTACATTCTGAATGGATCTTCATTCGTGAACAGAAGAACCGGCATTGCCCTTTCAAGGTATTTCTCAAGAACTTTCAGATCTTTTTCCTTCAGTTCCTCAATCGCCCTTTTTATCAGCGCCTTCTTTGTAACTCTCACTTCAACTTTTGGTTTTAATTTGGACCTTATAGTCTGGAACTGCCTTGAAGGAAGCGATGTTATGTCTCCTACGGAGATTACCCTGTACTTGAGGAACAACTCCTTCAGTTTTTTCACTTCATTTAATTTTTTCTTTGATGTCATTTTACCGGAATTGATTTAGACATTGTTGTCTTAATAAATACGCTTTTTATGTTGTTCTCCTCCTTTGGGAGGGAACGAGCCAATGCGTTGTACACTGCCATGAAGTTATCAATCAAATGTTCATCTGTCATGCTTTCCTTTCCTATTGAGCATTTCACTATCGGCTCTTTCTGGGTCTTTAACCTTACTGTCCTCTCCAACCTATCCTTCAACTCTGTGAAATCAAGCGTCGGAATTAATATCTGCGAGGCTTTTGGATTTGGCATCTTCCCCTTAGGGCCGAATGTCTTACCGAATGTGGTAGCCACCTTTCCCATTATATTGGGAGATGCTATAAAAATGTCATAAGATTTAGCAAGCTTGTTAATCTGCTTCTTATCACTGTAGCCTGCAAAGTCCAATTCTGAAATAATCTTATCAAAGACCTTTGCTTTTTCAACTGCCTCTTTTGAAACCAAGGCGCATATTTTCAGCTTTTTTTCCGATCTATGAGGCAACGTCAGGAAAATTTCAACATTATCCTCTGCTTTTTTTATGTTGAGATCCTGCAGATTTGCATTGAAATCAATGGACTGATTGAAACTCCTCTTCTTAGAAATTTTTCTCAATTCTTCTAAAGATTTTTTTATACTTGAACGGTCCATCTTACCTCCTACGAAATGTAGTAGTTTTTATGGATTTGGGGGGTTTATAAAATTATCTGATGCTTGAGCTGTGTGTTATAAAGTGACATATGTCATGATATAACACACTATGCAGGCAGTAACTAAGTTTTTATACTTAGGCTTCATAAACATTTTATACCTATACTTTGGGCACCATTCCATGTGCCAAAAGCTATCACCAACTGAATGGTGATTGCGGGTGTACTCAAAATTTAGTATTTCCATTTTTGTCTCCTGCGCAATCTTGGAAGCAGAGCTCACGCTGAGTTGGGTTGTTTGTGCGTGCGCCGAGTTCGTTGCGCACCACAACTAATGATTAA
>Ga0209542_10002185_pt1 | contig 44390 bp, 37 predicted proteins | sample RifCSPhighO2_01_FD_184028 | JGI IMG/M metagenome (GOLD analysis project Ga0209542, IMG submission 184028) | Soil microbial communities from Rifle, Colorado - Rifle CSP2_plank highO2_0.1 (SPAdes) (version 2) | ecosystem: Environmental > Terrestrial > Deep subsurface > Rock core/Sediment ...
AACGATATGATGGGAATACAAAAAGAGCATGGTACGTTTGGGTTAGCTTGATACCTACCCATTGTACCGTGCTCTTTTGTCTCACGTATCCACTGGTTGAGCGGAAATGGAGTTTTTGTATTCACGGTGTGAACACTTGACTTTCTTTTGGAATCATTATTTGTCGCCACGCACCATCCGCAACAATATAGAACTGTCTTCCTATAATTCCATTCACTACAATATTCTCTATTTCAAAAGGTAAAAAATTACCTTTGTCTCCAGCGTCTGCAATGTATTTCTCTACATCTTTATAAAAATCAAAATTGGGCATGCTCTTAACAGTTATAGAAAAACTCTTTTCACGCATTTCCGCTGGTGGTGGAGGATATTTAACAAAAGATACTCCATTACTTTCATCTTTTAAAGTGAAATGAGGCGGATACTGCATCTCAAACCCATACTGAGTGTTTGTATACGTTTTCCACCCCACAGTTTCGTCCGTCTTATCTTTCTCTTCCAATTTCGGTGAGTTCTTTGCCTGTTCAAGAAGGTCAGTCACTGCTTTATCGTTATTCTGTTTCTCCACCTTCTCCTGTTGTACCGCATAGAACACCCCACCGCCGATAAAAAGAGCAAGAATTATGGCTATTGCAACCGAAGCGATGCCCTTTTGATTCATAGTTTTGAGTAAATACTAATAAGATTATAATATCACAAAAGCCGCTTTCGCGGCTTTTGTTTACTGAATACCTTTTTTTGATTTTCCGACGCGTCGTCGTGAGACAATGTGAACGTTTGAGTATTTCTTCGGCGTTCGGGATTTCTGACCCTTACCAGTAGGCTTGCCCCATCGGCTCTTGGCACGTCTCGTACCTCGGCCCTGGCGGCCTTCTCCACCACCGTATGGATGATCCACAGGGTTCATGGCTGTACCACGTACTGTCGGTCGGATACCTAACCATCTGCTTCGTCCTGCCTTTCCGATATTCACCAGGCGTGACTCTTCGTTTGAAACTTCACCGATTGATGCCCATGAGAGTTCAGGTACTTTTCGCACTTCAGTAGAAGGCATTTTGATATGGGCATATCCCCCATCGATCGCAACCACTTCAACGAATACTCCTGCAGAACGAGCGATCTTGCCCCCGCTTCCTGGCTTGAGCTCAACGTTATATACAAAAGTTCCAACAGGAATTTTCTTGAGCGGTAGTCTGTTACCGATAGTAACTGGAGCAGTTTCAGAAACGATGAACGAGTCGCCAACTTTGAGAGATTTAGGCAACACCACATATCGCTTCTCTCCATCTTTGTAGTTCACCAAGCCGATGAATGCGGTGCGGTTGGGGTCGTATTCAACCGTAACGATAGTTGCAGGAATATTCTTCTTGTCATAATTAAAGTCAACGTCTCGATAGAGGCGCTTATGCCCAGAGCCTTTGTGACGGGTAGTGATTCGTCCTTGGTTGTTTCGGCCCACATCACGTTTAAAACCGTGCGTAAGCGGCTTGTAGGGGTCCGAAGTGGTAAGCACATCTCCATATGAAAGTGTGGACATGTGCCGTCGTGATTTTGATGTAGGTTTATAGTGTTTCATGATGTTATACAAATTCTATCGTCTCTCCTTTTTTAAGGTAGATGAGCGCTTTCTTGGTAGCCTTCGTCACCCCAGCTTTGCCACGCATGACCACTCGCTTGCCGGTAATGGTAATAGTTGCAATCTTCACAGGGGTCACTTTGTAGAGATCAATAATAGCCTTTCTGATTGAAGGCTTTGAAGCGCCCTTGGTAACCTCAAAAGTATATACATTTTCTTCGGAAGCCTTGATGCCGGCTTTCTCAGTAATGTGGGGTCGAAGCAATACATCGTTAAACGAGGCAGGTTGGGTAACTACTTTTTTCTCCACAACAACCGCTCCTTTAGCAGGCGTCTTTTTTTCTTTGGTATTCTTTTTTGAGCTAAAAATTCCCATGGCATTAATTAATCTTACCTGTAATGGTTTTAACTGAGACTTCCGGATTTTCAATTACCAAATATTTAAAGTTAAGCGCGATGAGCGGATTGATGTTGTTAAGCAAGTCAACGGTGACATTGCCAAAATTTTTAAAGCTTTTGTCGAGCGCCGGACTTTTCTTGCTTACTGCGATGAAGGCAGCGTTCTTAGGCTTAGTGGCAAGTTTCTCGTATCCCTTAATACCGCCAAGCGTTACAAGGGTCTGCTTTGCTTCCTTTGCTTTTGGAGCATCAAAAGAAAGCGAGTCTACAAAAAGAATTTCGCCGTGCTTGTACTTCTTTGAGAGAATTGTGTAGAGAGCCTTCGCCTTCATCTTTTTATTGATTTTGCGATTGAAATTTTTGTCATTTCGAGGACCGTGTGCCACACCTCCACCCACCCAGATCGGAGAACGCGTAGAACCGTGTCGTGCCCGGCCGGTGCCTTTCTGCTGCCACGGCTTTTTACCTCCTCCTCGCACTTCCCCGCGAGTTTTTGTGTGAGCAATCGCTTCGCGGTCGTTAAACATCATGCTTTGTACCACCTGATGAACAAGATCCGCATTCCATGGAACACCGAACACATCCTCCGGAAGAGCGAATTTACCAGCTTCTTTTCCTGCCTGAGTATAGACCACTGCTTCCATTGCATTGGTAGTAGCATCGGGGGTCACAGAAGGTGCCTCCTTTTTTAGCTTCTTTTTGGTTGTGGTTGTATTTTTTTCCATAAAATGTTCGGCTGTGCTTATCCTCGTATCTCTACTAGTGTCCCTCTTTTTCCAGGAATAGCACCTTCTACGAAGATATGACCCTGTGCCTCATCAACACGAAGCACGGTAAGATTTTTCACCGTGACACGGTTACCACCCATACGTCCCGCCATTCGCATATTTTTTGGCACTCGACCTCCGTTTCGCACACCGCCCGAAATAGATCCTGGCTCGCGTTCAGAGTGCTTCTGGCCGTGAGAACGAGGACCTCCGCCGAATCCATGACGTTTTACCACACCTTGAAAGCCTTTGCCTTTGGTAATCGCGGACACTTCAATCGTGTCTCCAGCCTTGAACTCGTTGACTGGGATGGTATCCCCTGCAGCATATGTTTTGTCACCGACAGCTTTGAATTCCTTCACATGAAAGAAGCTTCCTCTGTCTTTGAAGTGACCCTTTTGAGCTTTGTTGATTCGCGTTGCCTTACGGGTACCAAATCCTACTTGAATAGCGACGTAACCATCCTTTTCTTTACTCTTAACCTGTGTAACGACAAGAGGAGTGGTGTGAATAAGGGTAGCAGGATGAACCACACCTTCGTCGTCGAAGATTTGGGTCATATTCACTTTTTTTCCAAGTAGAAATTTCATAATGTTTGGACAAGTTTCCATACCCTATCAAATCGTGTGGAAATTGTAAATATTCCACACGATTTGCTAAAGGTGAATGCTAAATCATTTTTACGTCAATATTGACTCCGGAAGGCAGAGAAAGGTTGGTGAGCGCCTCGATAATCTTTGCGCCAGGATTAACAATATCGATTAGCCGCTTATGCACTCTCATTTCAAATTGTTCTCGCGCATTTTTGAAAATGAATGACGAACGGTTGACGGTATATTTTTTAATCTCTGTCGGCAAAGGAATCGGGCCGAGTACGGTCGCGTCATAGCGAAGTGCAGTATCCATAATCTGCTTCACCGAAGCATCAAGGATCTTGCTTTCGTAGGCTCTAACACGAATACGCAACTTGTTGGTCTCGCCTTCCTTCAAAGCTTTCGTTTTTTTAGTTGTGGTCTTTTTTGTAGCCATAGATGAAGCGTTTAGGGTAGAAACGTTTAGTGTTTAGGGATTCTGTTGTACTAACCCCTAATCGCTAAACCCTTCGGGCTAGGCGTTAATCTTCGTGATCACGCCCGCACCTACCGTCTTACCTCCCTCTCGAATCGCGAATCGCTGCTTTTCTTCAAGCGCAACGGGCGCAACGAGCTTAACTTTGAAAGTTACCGTGTCTCCTGGCATTACCATTTCAACCTTCTCAGCAAGGGTTACTTCACCCGTAACGTCAGTGGTTCGAAGATAGAACTGAGGCTTGTATCCTGTGAAGAACGGAGTGTGTCGGCCACCTTCTTCTTTCTTTAGAATGTATACCTCTGATTCAAAATCAGTGTGAGGTTTTACAGAACCCGCCTTCGCCAAAACCTGTCCTCGGCTTACCGCGTCCTTTGCGGTACCTCGAAGTAGGAGTCCGGCGTTGTCTCCAGCGAGACCTTCTTTGAGTGACTTGTTGAACATTTCAATACCTGTCACCGCAGTCTTAGTAGTATCCCTGAATCCGACGATCTCGATTTCGTCACCGAGCTTGATAGTTCCTCGTTCGATTCTTCCTGTTACCACAGTACCTCGGCCTTCGATTGAGAAGATGTCTTCTACAGGCATAAGGAATGGCTTGTCTACTTCTCGAACTGGCGTAGGGATATAGGTATCAAGAGCAGTCATGAGCTCCTTGATCTTTAGCATCCATGCTGGATCTCCTTCAAGTGCTTTGAGCGCTGATCCACGAATAACAGGTGCTTCCTTACCATTGAAACCATATTTAGTGAGAAGATCTCGAACTTCTTCTTCCACAAGATCAATAAGATCCTTTTCGTCTACTGCGTCACATTTGTTGAGGAAGATGACAACCTTTGGTACACCAACTTGTTTTGCAAGAAGGATGTGCTCTCGTGTCTGAGGCATCACACCGTCAAGGGCAGACACCACGAGAATAGCACCGTCCATCTGAGCGGCACCGGTGATCATGTTCTTGATGTAGTCTGCGTGTCCCGGAGCGTCGATGTGCGCATAGTGACGAGCATCTGACTCGTACTCTACGTGTGCAAGAGAGATAGTAACGATTTTGCTGTCGTCTCGAACCGTACCGCCTTTAGCGATATCAGCGTATGACTTAAGCTGTGCCAATCCGTCCTTTGCCTGGGTAGCAAGGATCGCCGTGGTAAGCGTGGTCTTGCCGTGGTCGACGTGACCGATGGTTCCAACGTTTACATGGGGCTTTGTTCTTTGAAATTCTGCCATATTGTATGGTTATTTATTTAATTGTATTAGATATGGTCGAGGCGCGAGAACTGTGCCCGAACGTATCCAACCAAGTAATTTATTTTAGCTAATCTGCTTTCGCAGACGCTAGGCTTGTAATAAATACTTTCTATGTTCGCCAATAAAATTACGGGCGAAATTAAAAGCAACGCAAAAATGCGATACTCATCATAGTATCAAAGTCGTGAATAATGTCAATTGAAGCCCGTTCTCTTGAAAGGACAACAAAACCGCGCGGCCCAGAGCCGCGCGGTTTTGTTGTTGGAGTGCGATCGCTATAGACCCAAAACTTCTCGAAGAATTTGAAACACTGAAGCTTTCTGAAAATCTACCAGTCCCCGACTCAATGACCCCGTGACAGCCACTACCGCGCTACAAATGCCATAGTCATTTCCGTGACAAACCTTTACCCGATCTCCAATTTTGATATTCGTACCCGTATTTGAATAGGAACCCTCCAGGCTATCACCCTGTAGTCCGAATGATACAGACCCGATGATCTGTCCTGTTGCCTCACTGACAAGGTGAACACTGTAGCCTGTGCGGTTAGAATATCTTGCTTTAATAAATCCTCCATCAAGCACCACACTCGCAAGAGAAACATTGCCCAAAGTGACAGGGCTTGCCTGACCCTGAGGAACCGTCACTGTAAATGTCTTCGTGTTGCTTTCTACTAATAAGTCATTTCTCTCAATACTTACAGTGTACGTTCCGGTCGCCCAGCTTGGTACGGTATATTGTACGCTTGTACCGTTGGTCGAATTCACTGTCGTACTGTAATTCGTAGTTCCTCCGCGAAGCCAGATCATATTATTTCCGACCGTGAAATTGCTTCCCATAACAGTGATCACTGTTCCCACGGGGCCAGACGCTGGTGATAAGGAAGAAATCATTGGAGGGGTGGTGACGGATTGCGTCTGCGTCGAGAATGTAGCAGACACTGATTTATTAGAATCAAACGTGATTGAACATGAGCCGGTGCCGGAACACGCACCACTCCATCCGCTGAATACGTACCCGGAATATGGGGAGGCGGACAGTGTAACCTGCGTGCCTGAACTCAAGCTTTTTGTACAAGAAGAACCGATGCCATATCCGCAGTTTACTCCGCCACCCGAAACGCTCCCAGCTCCAGTGACATTCGTTGTTAGGGTGTAAGAGGTTGTTACTGTAGGAGCGGGAACAACGGTGAGAGTCTGACCTCCACTCAACTTTAGGCTATTATTTTCCACCAAGATAGTGTATTGCCCGCTCGCCCAACTTGGGATTACGAACTGCAATGACGTACCGTTCGAGGAATTGGCGGAAAGAGTGTAGTTGGTTGAGGCTGAGCGCAAATATACAACATTACTACTCGCACTAAATCCGGTTCCGTAAATAGTGACAACTGTTCCTGGCGCACCACTCGATGGTGACAAACTACTTATCGTCGGGGTTACAACAACAGGCGGCGTCGGTGTAGTAGTCGGAACTGCTACAGTGAACCAATTATCACTCGAATCTGAGAGGGTAGGCTTGCTAATGAGTTGGACTGTAACCTTATATTTTCCAGCGACAGTTGGAACCACCCAGTTAATCGAACTTCCTTTAGTACGACCTATAGTAGTTGTTAGTGTGTATCCTGAGTCTTTTCTGTAAGTGACGAAGAATTCGTCAGTGGTGCTTATATTACGAGCATCCCATCGGATGGTAACGTTACTCCCCGTAGTAAATGTTTCTCCCCCATTTGGAGACGTTACTATGATCGAAGATTGTAAAGGTTGTGCTTGTAAAGTACCACACGCGTATAACTGATTGAGCTTTGCGCGGGTTGCAGGGCCGACATTGCCGGTGCCGCTCGAAAAGCCGCTAGGGGTGAGGATTTCAGAACGATATTTTTCTTGAAAACGGGTTACGTTTGAAGCCGTCGCCTCATCATAATATGACCGAGCACTCAGAATTCTATCCGCAATACCCTCTTGAGATAATGCTTCATTTAATGCCTCGACATCGGGGCCGGTCGAACCTACTGGCAAATTCCTTGTCCAGTTGTAGCAAAAGCTGGATCCTCCGGCAGTGTACGTGCCGCTAACCACAGGTAGACCTAGAATCTTCCTCGTCTCCTCTGCTTGTTGTTTTGAAATAGAACCCGATGATACGAGGTTGTTGATAGCCCGCTCAATTTCCGATTCGGCTACTCCAACTACCGGAAGAATAACGAACGAAAACATTAAAAGGCCGACGAGGATGAATTTTTTCATTAGTAAAAAATAAGTGTTAATGTGGAAATAATACCACGACTCTGTAGTCCCCACCACGCACAAGGGAGGTACTGTGGATAACCCGAAACGTATCCCCTGACGACAGGTTGGCGTGATGGGCATCTTCAAGACGAACCTAATCTCTATGATCAAAAGTAGGTAAACATCTCTTTGCGTAGGTTATTCAACATTTAGCAAAATGTGCAACACCGGGTGTTGCACATTTTGATATTCTCTTCCAGGTATTTTGACTATTTCCTACTCTCCACGATAGTTTTTTCAACGTTTGGAGGTACTACTTCGTAATGATCAAATTCCATGTTGATGTTGCCACGACCTTCGGTCATGGATCGGAGCTGTGTCGTATATCCGAACATTTCAGAAAGAGGCACTTTGGCGTTGATAACCTTCACACCACCCGGTCGGTCTTCAAACCCTTCGATAGATCCTCGTTTTGCAGAGAGACTTCCAGTCACGTCACCGAAGAACTTCTCCGGCGCGAGCACTTCAGCTTTCATAATCGGTTCGAGAATGACTGGTCGTGCGCGCTTCGCGGCTTCCTGGAATGCCTGAGAAGCGGCAATCTTGTAAGCAATTTCAGACGAGTCCACATCGTGATATGAACCGAAGGTAAGTTCACAGGAAATATCTTCCATTTTGAACCCTGCCACGATTCCCCGCTCCATTGCTTCTTTCACACCTTTCTCAACAGCTGGGATGAACTCGATCGGAATAACTCCTCCCTTGATCGAGTCGATGAATTCAAAATGATCATATCGCTTAACGTTCTTCGGAATCTTCGCGCCTTCTTCGATAGGTTTCATCGGTCGGATTGAAAGTTTAACGTGACCGTACTGACCCTTACCACCCGACTGTTTGATGTATTTATGTTCAGCTTCAGCTTCGCCGGTAATCGTCTCACGGTATGCCACTTGCGGCTTGCCGACATCAGCTTGTACGCCGAATTCTCGCTTCATACGATCCACCATGATTTCGAGGTGAAGCTCACCCATGCCCGAAATAATGGTTTCATTCGTCTCGGCATTAGAAGAAACTTTAAACGTAGGATCCTCATCGGCAAGTTTTTTCATGGCCATACCCATTTTCTCTTGGTCAGCCTTAGTTTTCGGCTCGATACGAAGCGATACTACGGGCTCGACGAACTTGATTGGGTCGAGGATGATCGGGTCCTTCTCGTCGCAGAAAGTATGGGACGTTCGCGCGCTTTTCAGTCCTACAGCCGCAGCAATTTCTCCTGAAAACACTTTTTTCACTTCTTCGCGCTTGTCAGCCTGGAGTCGTACGATACGCCCAAGACGCTCTCGCTCTCCTGTTGTTGCATTATAGATATATGTGCCCGCCTCGATCGTTCCGGAATATACACGGAAGAAGGTGAGCTGTCCGACGAATGGATCGTTCTGAAGCTTAAAGGCGAGCGCAGAGAAAGGTTCGCTGTCATCGGCATGACGAATAACTTCGTCACCAGTGACTGGATGAACTCCTTTAACAGGGGGAATATCAAGAGGGCTTGGAAGGTAGTCCACGACACCGTCGAGCACAAGCTGTACACCGCGGTTTTTCAAGGCTGATCCGGTGAAGACAGGGATAAGCTTGATCTCAAGGGTTGCCTTTCGGAGCACACGTTTCAAATCAGGCAGTGACGGTTCATGTCCATCGAGAAATGATGTCATGAGAATATCATCGTGTTCAACGATTTTCTCCACCAATGTTGCGCGATGCTTTTTAGCCTCTTCGAGATATTCAGCAGGAATTTCTTTTTCCACGATCTCCTTACCCATTTCGCCCTCAAAAAAGAATGCTTTCATTTTCAAAAGGTCGATCACTCCTTCAAAATTTTCTTCAAGACCAATTGGGATCTGGACTCGTACGGCATTTTTATTCAGACGATCGAGAATAGACTGGAATGAACGCTCGAATGAGGCACCCATTCGGTCGAGTTTGTTGATGAAGCAGATTCGGGGCACCTTACCATCATCGGCATAGCGCCAGTTGGTCTCAGATTGCGGTTCAACGCCGGCCACACCGTCGAACACCACCACCGCGCCATCGAGTACGCGAAGCGAGCGCTTCACTTCCACGGTAAAGTCGATGTGTCCCGGAGTATCGATGATGTTGAAACGATGCTTAAGGCTCAAATCATCTTTCGCCTTGTAGCTCGGGTTCCAAAAACACGTAATGGCGGCGGCGGTGATGGTGATGCCACGTTCACGTTCCTGTTCCATCCAGTCGGTGGTGGTATTGCCATCATGCACTTCGCCGATTTTGTGACTTTCACCGGTGTAATACAAAATACGCTCAGATGTGGTTGTTTTGCCCGCGTCGATGTGAGCGATAATACCGAAGTTTCGTACTCTCTCTAATGGATAATCACGGTTCATAAAATTCAAATTCCTGTTCTTGCGTTTCTAATAATAGTAAAAAGACGTTTTTTAAACGATAAAGGTTAGATTACCGTAAAAAGGCCTGAAATGCAATCGTTATTACCCTGCCCACTTAATACCCTCTTTTTTATGCTTCTTAAGATATTCATTGGTTTTACTGAAAGGTTTGGAACCGAAAAAGGCAGTGGCGGAAAATGGTGAAGGATGGGCTGATTCGAGGATGAGATGTTTGGTGCCATCAATAAGGCCCTTTTTGTCACGAGCGTATCTCCCCCACAGAATAAAGACCACATTCTCTTTCTTCTCTGAAATGGTACGAATCACTGTATTTGTGAATTCCTCCCAGCCCTTGTGTTGGTGGGAACCGGGTATGCTCGCTCGCACGGTGAGCGTAGCGTTTAAAAGAAGTACTCCTTGCTTGGCCCAATGCTCGAGATTGCCATGAGCAGGAATAGTCCCTCCAATATCATTCGCTATTTCCTTGTAGATATTTCGAAGCGAAGGCGGGATCGCTACTTTCTCGGGGACGGAAAATGAGAGGCCATGGGCCTGACTAGGCCCGTGATACGGATCCTGCCCTAAGATAACCACCTTTACTTTGTCGAATGGACAGAGATCAAACGCATGAAACACAAACTTCGGCGGCGGATATACTGTCGCGCTCTTGTACTCGCTTTTTACAAATTCCGTGAGCGTTTTAAAATATTCCTGATCAAATTCAGAAGAGAGGGCCTCTTTCCATGATGGCTCAATGCGTACATTCATAGCGTTACGATATCATGGAGCGAAAAAAGAAAGTACTTCCGGCGAAGCGGTTTCGTATCCCGAAGAGAACCGGAAAAGGCATGACCCTCGAAGAATTCAAACGGAAATGGAAAATCTGAAAAGAAAAAAGACTCCAATTAAGGAATCCTCTGTGCGACGCCTGTATGCACGCGTTATTTTTACATTACTCACCCTATTTTCTTTTTAAACCTGACGCCGCCGAAGTGGTTGAGAAACTCATCGATTGAGTCGTGATGCTCGTCAATTGGTAGTTGACAGAGCGCGCCTTCCGGAAGAATGAGGATTGTCTCTATTTCCCAGCACGGCTCTGCAAGATGAGCATCCTTAAGTGCGGCGACGAACGGCAAAAGTTCTGTAGATACTTCCATGGAATGCACTTCTCGATGCGTGGGGCTGGCACTATCCAGGGGTTCGTATGAACAGCGGATATAGACTGAATATTTCTTCATAATGTTCTCCTGTTGGGACACTAGCACGAAAAAAGCGGGCTGTCCCGCTTTTCGTTTTGTTCCTTTCGTTCCGTGCTGGCTTCGTTCCACGTCTGTTCCGTGTCTTCTACCAAGCAGTCGCAAATTTTTTATAACTACGTTATGGGAAATCTTGCGACATGATTTTCGGTAGGAACGAAAATCAAGCGGGCACCTCGCCTCGGAAGGCTCGGGCTCCATTTCGCAGCTGTAGTTTCGACGCTTGGCGCGAAACTACCAGGCGAAATGGGCAAAGGCTTTATTGGCCTCAGCCATCTTGTGCGTGTTCTCACGCTTCTTCACCGCCTCACCTTCTCCCTTTGCTGCAAGAATGATCTCATCCGCTAGCTTTTTGTGCATTTCAGCGCCCTTTTTGTTTCGAGCTGCGTCAATAATCCACTTCATTGAAAGCGCCTGTTTTCGTTCAGGTCGAACTTCTCGAGGAACCTGGTAGTTGGCACCTCCCACTCGTCGTGAACGTACTTCCATATTCGGCGCAGTGTTCTTGAGCGCAGTATCAAATACTTCCATCGGATTTTCCACTTTTGCTTTTTCCTTGATAGCTTCAAAACAATCATAGACGATCTCTCGGGCAGTGTTTTTCTTGCCACGTTCCATGATGTAGTTGATAAATTTTGAAACTTTAACCGAGCTGTACACCAGGTCGGGATTCAGGGGTCGTCGTGCTTTTATTTTTCTTCGCATAGAATTTAATATACCAATCTACAAATGATACAAATCTACTAATGGCTGCAAATCCCGATTCGTATTCATTCGTATATTGGCACTAATTAGTATATTGGTATCTAAGCCTTTTTAGGCCTCTTAGCTCCGTATTGGCTGCGACCTTTCATACGTTTCTCTACCCCACCGGCGTCGAGCACGCCTCGAACGATGGTGTATCGAATACCGACGTCCTTCACACGGCCACCTCGAAGAAGTACTACTGAGTGCTCCTGTAGGTTGTGTCCGATGCCGGGCACGTAGGCGGTAACCTCCATACCATTCGTCAAACGAACGCGGGCGATCTTTCGGATAGCTGAGTTCGGCTTCTTCGGCGTTTTGGTCGTCACCTTGATACATACTCCTCGCTTGAAAGGAGATGGGTAAAAACGAGGACGGTTCTTGATGGTATTAAAACCACGCATTAACGCCACCGCTTTTGGCTTGCGGTACAATTTCTTTCTATTTCTTCGCACTAACTGATTGATGGTGGGCATTCTTTTTAATAACGGGAAGTTTGAAGTTCTTCATCTTCCGGCCGAGTTGGCCTTGAGATTACTCATACTTACCCTTGTGATTAATAAAAGCTTTAGTCAAAAAGCTATGAATGTACAGTAATACAAACTTTAAAAAAACGCAAATTATGCTAGGCTAGTCCATATGGAATCACGTGAACTAAGCAAACCATCACAGCTGGTGATCAGAAATATCGAAAAAATCACAGGGAGCAACCTCCTTGTTTTAAACTGTCCCGATGAGGAAGTTGGTGTGGCACTTAAAGAAAAACTCCCTGAAAGCACCCTCACCCTCTTCTATTTCGATTACGCTGATTACAAAAGAGTACAGACCGCATCTGCTGAAGACAAAAATGTAACTACCGTTTTCAACCATTGGCATACTTCATCGTCCCTTCATGACACCACGATCGTCTACCTACCTAAAAGCAAACCGCTTATTGAATATGTGCTGACGCTTGCATCATTAAATACGGCACACGGTGGAAAAGTTGTCGTCGTCGGAGAGAACGATGGGGGTATCAGGAGCGCCAAGAAAGATATCGAAAGATTGATTGGTCCAATTACTGCGAACGACGCGGCACGGCACTGTGTGTGGTTTGAGGCAGAGAAAAAAACAGAGATCAGCAAACAACCTGAGGAATTTATAAGTCGATACGAAGCGATGATTGGCGAAGTCTCCTTCACGGTCTGCAATCTACCCGGTGTGTTCAGCCTGGGTAAGCTCGACGCAGGAACAAAATTATTGCTTGAATCGCTCACCTTGCAGGATACGCAAGACACGTCCATCTCTGACAAAATACCTCACATAGACCTTCATACAAAAATCACACTACTTGATATCGCTTGTGGTTCTGGGGTTATTGGTATGTATCTTAAGAAAATATCACCGGAGAGTGTGATTCATCTATCCGATGTGAACGCGCTTTCACTCGAATCAGCACGTCTCACCATGGAAGCGAACAAGGTTTCCAACGTTCGAATCATTCCCTCTGATGTGTTTTCAGATATTGATGAAAAATATGATTTAATCATTTCCAATCCCCCCTTCCATCAAGGCATCAAAACATCGTCTGAAGCAAGCGAACGACTTATCAAAGAAGCTCCCCATCATTTAGCTACAGCAGGAAAATTGCGATTAGTATTTAACACATTCTTGGGCTACGACAAACTCATGAACACCTTTGTCGGAAAAATTCGCATTGTCACAGAAAACACATCATACAAAGTGTGCGAGGCGGAAAAGTTAAAAACTTAGTCCTGTAAATATTTTATACAACCAAGGGATCACGGGAGTAATGAACCTCCAGAGCACGAAAATGAAAATTAAGATGAGCACCATTGAATAGCGTTCAATCATTTCTCGTACATGCTGATAGTGCGGCGGAATCAACATAAAAAGAATTTTTGAACCATCAAGTGGGGGCACTGGTACCAGGTTGAATATCGCCAGGGTGATATTGATGAGAATAATGTATTGCGAGATATCGATAAAAGAGAGCGGTAGCGGATACAGAGGCGCGACAAATCGGATGATAAGGGAGAAGAACAATGCAATAAGAAGATTCGTGAGAGGACCGGCGAACGCTATGAGCCCCTCCCCCCACCTGGCGTTTCGAATGTTATAGGGATTCCAGACCACAGGCTTGGCCCAGCCAAAAATTATGCCGCCGGCAAAAAAAGTGATGAGCGGCACGATAAGGGAACCGAACAAGTCCAAATGTCGAAGGGGGTTGAGCGTTAAGCGGCCGGCGAGTCGCGGCGTGGGGTCACCCAAGAGCTCTGCGCTCCACGCATGGGCAACCTCATGGGCGACGACCGACATGATAAGAATAGCGATTGAAAAAATAAACATTACTTCCATAAAACTTGATTAAATTTACCCTTATGATAGCATACCCTTCATGGCTAAAATCTGTGCAGTAACAAAAAGAGGGAGCATTGTAGGAGGCGGTTACAGCAACCGTACTCGTGCTACCCAGTATAATCCTACCGGAAAAGTCCGAAAACAGGTTAATCTCAAGAAGAAGAAAATTTACGTTCCTGAACTTAAAAAGCACATCATTCTTACTCTCTCAACACGAGCAATCAAAACGATCAATAAGAACGGGGCTTACGCTACTCTCAAAAAAGCCGGTCTCCTTTAGAAAAAACAATCCCACCTGCTTCGTTGCAAGCTCCGTGTGCTCCCACGCAGTAGTATCAAACTACAGCTTGGTCGCACTACTCGCTCGCGTCTCGCATCTGGGCCGTTTTTTCTAAAGCGCTTATTTATAAATCCCTCGAAAGAGGGTTTTATTTTATCTTCAAAGAAGTCCCGTCAGAGATTATTTTAATTCTCGAGCGGTCATAGGTGCGAAGAATCTTTACTTTAAATTTTTCGAGTACGCCAAGCACTTCCTTATGAGGATGGCCGTATGAATTATTTTTACCTGCGGAAATTACCGCAATAGACGGCAGCACTGCCGCCACGAATGCTTCGCTTGTTGAAGTGCGGGAACCATGATGCCCAGCTTTCAGAACATCGCTTTTAAGTCCGACTCCATCAAGCGACACCAAATAGTTTTCAATTTTCTGCGGTGAGTCCCCTGTGAGTAGGTATGACGTGTTTCCGTAGGTGAGCCTCGCGACAATCGAGGCGTCATTTGTTTCAAGCCCCGAAACATCCCTGTCGGGGAAGAGAATGGTAAGTTTTACTCCTTCGCCCAGATCGTAGACCGCTCCTCTTCGGGCCAGCTCTTTTTTAACACCCCGCTCACTAACCAGGGTATTGAAATGGACGGATTCGGCGGATTCTCCTTTGACCCCCGGTTCCACAACGCTCGTCACCGCGTATTTCTCCATTACCCACGGCAGACCGCCGATGTGATCCCTGTCGGGATGAGTGGCGATTATCATATCGATAGAGCGGTCGAAAAACGGCATTACTCTACCAAGCTCAGAAAGCACTTTTTTATTCGCACCTCCGTCCACCAACACCTGATTACCGCTCGGAGTATCGATGAAAATCGCATCACCCTGTCCGATGTCTAAAAACGTCACCGTAAGCTTCCCTTGTCTCGACTCCAGCGCGATCACGTACCACACAAAAGATGTAAACAATAGAAGCCCTACCAGTACTCCGTATTTGATCCGCTCCCTTTTTTGCATGAGAAAATTGTAGCATTAAAAACTTCAGAAAATGTTATACTAAAAATATACATTAATCGTGAATCTATGAACTTCAAATACGACGAGCAAAAATTTAATATCCCAGAACTGAAAGGTATTTCTAAAAAAAGTGTCGAGGAACATCTGAAACTTTATTCCGGATATGTGAAGCATGTTAATTTAATTTTCGAAAAGATTACCGAAATGAAACTGGATGCTGAAAAAAATGCGTATGCACTTGGCGAACTACAGCGCCGCTTCAGCTTCGAATGGAACGGCATGCGGAATCACGAATATTATTTTAAAAGTTTAGAAAACGGAGCAAGACCCCTCCCCGCTGGGAGTGTGCTTAAAAAAGCAATCGAGGAACAGTTCGGTTTATTCGACGGCTGGCTCGCCATGTTCAAGTCGATTGCTCTCACCCGTGGCATCGGCTGGGCAATGCTCTACTACGATCCTATTGTAAAAAAACTTGTTCATGCGTGGGTAGACGAACAACATCTGGGACAACTAAACGGATGCCAACTCATTCTTGGCCTCGATATGTGGGAACACTCATTCGTCTTTGACTATCAACCTTCCGGAAAGAAAAGCTACATTGAAGACTTCTTTGCGAATCTGAATTGGGAAGTGATCGAAAAGAATTTCATTCAGGCAAGTAGATAATATTATCCGGTACGGTGGGTACTCGTCTTCTATTTCTCCACCAGACGAACACGACACCACAGAGGTAAACACCGACCATGAGCCATGCCGGAAAGTATGGAATAGCGATCGAAGCGAACGGCAAAGAAGCAAAGAATTCTACAAGGGTAAGCTGGTACGCGAGGAGTGCGTAGGCAACGTAGGCAAACGGCAGAGAGGCGACAAAGGAAACAAAGCCCAAAGCACCAGCGAAAAATCCGAGAAGCATAGCATATGGTACTGCGATCAAAACCAAAATGTTTGCGGGAAGTGAGATAAGACTAAACATCCCTGTCATATAAAGAAGCAGAGGCAAAACGAAGATCTGCGTCGCGATCGTCGCTGTGGCGATCTCCCGTAATTTATATTTCGCGGGAATCCATTGAAGTCTCGTTTCAACTTTCGGGGAAAGGATGATAAGCCCAAGCGTGGCCATAAAACTTAGCTGGAACGAAGGATCAAAAATAAGAATCTTCGGGTTATGGATCACCATGACCGTTCCGGCAATAATAAGAGCCCGCGCCACATCGTATATTCGCGCACTTGATCTCGCCGCTACAGCAAGGAGTGCCATGATAGTTGCTCGCACCACCGTCGCCGAGCCACCCGTCATGAGAGCAAAAAGAATAATGGAGATGATACCAAAGGTGTGGCCGAGGGCCCTGGGTAGAAAGGCAAAGATCTTCATAATGAAATCCGCGATGAGGGTGATGTTGTAGCCTGAAAGCACCACCATATGGATGAGGCCAACAGTACGAAGGTCATTCTCCAAATCCTTACCAAGCGATGACTTCTCCCCCACCAGGAGCCCGGCGAGCAAAGATGAGGAAGGTTCAGGAATACTTTCTTTGAAATTCTCCACAAAAGCATGTTTGAACCCAAAAAGATATTTTTTAATGACACTACCGTGGTCTTTTGAAACAGGTTCGAGCTCGGGACGCATGAACTCGAAATAGATTCCGTCTTTGGCTAGGTAAGAACGGTAGTCGAACGTTCGGCCGTTCTCGCTTTCAAAATTTTGAGGCTCTTTGAGAATTCCCGAGACGCTGATCCGGTCACCATATTCGAATCTCGGGTAAAATGTCGTCCATACCAAAGCTTTGGTCTCTGCTTCTTCTATTTCCACTACCAATCTCTGCATGTTTTCCCTGTCCTGCGGCTCTTCGACGACGATCCCAGAAAGTTCGACGTTCTCTCCGATACGCCGAGTGAGCGCAGACTCCCTGTCGATGAGAGAGATATCGTAACGTATAAGTCCCAATCCGAAGCATATAAAGGATACGCTGAGCAAGAGTGTCACTTTAAAATCTTGTCCGGGATGTTGTCTCTTTTTTAATCTATAGTAAACAAACAGAGAAATTCCCAAAAAGACGACGAAAAGTGAAAACGCCGCGCCCACATCAAAAAAGGAGTGAAGTGCCACGCCCCCGATAAATCCTGATACAGCAACAAGAAACATTGGCTGACCCATACGCTCTATTGTAACAAACCCCTTGCTCTGGAAGAGCACCTCTGGTACCGTGATGGGAGAAAATACATTCTTATGACCCTTTTGTTTGTTATCGGTCTCGCTGTATTCCTAACGTGGATAGATTGGTACAGGCGACACATTTCCTCCGAAGCGAGTCATGCCGTATGGACTCGGGAAAATTACAAAAAGGCGGGCAAAGCGCTTGAGCAATGGGAACGGAACAACCCATACAAAAATGCTTCAGACACCGAGGCACAGCGACTACTCCAGATTAAAGCCGGTGCCTACGTCCTCATGATGTTCGCCAACCCGCACTTCGTTGACGAGGGTAGGTTCAACAGCATGACAGAAGACATCGAATATTGGACTCCTTAGACGCTGGTGCGTCTTTTTTTATTAATTAGATTACGCTCTCCATTCACCCGTGATATTCTTCTCTTCCACAGCATCGAGAGCCTTTTTAAACTTCGCCCCTTTCACACCTTTAACACGTGCTTCGCATTCAGCCCAGGTGGCATGGGTTTTAATGGTACCGTTTATCATTGAGAGATAAGAATATGCTTTTGCTCGTGAGCGATTTTTTGTTTCTGATTTTTCTGCAACCAACGTGTGGTCTATATTAATATTTAAAATATCCTTAATCGGACAAGACTCAACGAAACCTGAATACAGATCAATTTTTTTATTATCAGCAAACGTCGTGGCGATCTCATCGCACCTTGTGTTTCCCGCGATACCCACGTGACCACCGATGTATTGCCAGTCGATCTTTTTGCCGCGCACTAAGGCAACGAGTGCTTCCCAGAGGTCTCGATTCTGAACTTCTTCTTTTGCTCCTGTTATCCAACCATTCTTCTGCCAACCGAACACCCATTTGGTAATGCCGTTTATTAAATACCGAGAGTCTGTGTAGACTAAGGTTCGACCTTGGATCTGTAGAAAGGTCGAACCTTTTAGAAACTTCAATGCTTCGATGGCGGCGCGGAGCTCCATACGATTATTGGTTGTATGAGCTTCTTGTCCGCCGAATTCAATCACTTTCCCACCAGTAACAATAATAGCAGCATAGCCGCCGGGACCAGGGTTGCCGCGAGAGGAGCCATCAGTGAAGATTACAGTCTGTTCATTCATGGAAATAGAATATCAAATAATATCGATAATACGAAGACGGAGTTCTGGGAAATTTCGGAACATGGACTTTTCGATGGTGGCCACGAGATTCAAGGCTTCACCTTTCATCGGTGGCTTCGGGAAATCTTCGGGTGTGGTGAAAAAGCCGATGGCGGGAATTTTATTACCTCGCTCTCCCCTAAATACCAACTCAAGATGATTTTCTTCTTTACCGAAGCGGCGCACATCTGAAGGTACAATATTCTCTAAAAGAAATACCGGTTTCGAGTTGCCATACCCAAAAGGCGCCAATTTCTCAACATGAGCATAGGTGTTCCAATTCACCGCGTTAAGATCAAGACGCATATCAATAAAAATTTCTTCTTCCTCTTTTTGTATGCCCACGACTCTGTCGAACGCATGCACTAATTCCGTTTCAAGTCGATGTACGTTTTCATGAGAGATGGAAAAGCCGCCCGATGACTTGTGTCCACCGTAGCCTAGAAATAGATCTGTCGGCGCCGCTTTCATAAGCTCCAAAACATTAACGGCCCCACTGGCCCTGCAGGAACCTTTGATGCAATCACCGTCTGCTCTGCCCCACAGGAACACCGGCACACTATACATTTCTGAAAGATTATTAGCGACGGGCCCAAGGAGTGGCGGTTTCCACTTCGGATTGCCGATGACTAACACTTTTTTCTCCTCTTCTTTAGTTCGCACGCTTAAAATCTTTTTGATCTCCTTAACCATTGAGGCCGCCAAGCCCTTTCTCTCGTCATTAATTTTATTTAAATAATTAGCAAGCTCCTCGGCAGTTGCTTCGTCTGATGCCGTCAAAAGCCTGAATGCCTCGGAAGGTTCTCCCATTCTCGAAGCGGCGTTGATTCGCGGCGCGATAGTAAAACCGATATCATCTTCACACAAGTGCAGCTGATTGACTTTACTTTTTTCTAAAAGCTTTTTGAGTCCTAGCCGACGCGATTTGCGAAGCACCGTCAAGCCGTAGTGTGCGAACACGCGATTCTCTCCCTGAAGCGGCACCATATCGGCCATGGTTGCTAAACCCACCATATCCAACAACCATTTTTCCTGTCCAGTTTTCAGTTGCCAGTTACTAGTTGCCAGTCTCGTAGTAAGAGCTTGAATGAGCTTGAAGATGACACCTGAGCCACAGAGCATTTTTTCAGGATACGCGCAGTCGGGTTGCTTAGGATTCAAGATGGCATACGCGGGCGGGATCTTTGTCTCCTGCGACAAATGGTGGTCGGTGATGATGACATCGAGACCAAGCTCATTTGCCCGTTCAACCTGCAAGACGTCGGACGTGCCACAGTCTGCGGTGATGATGAGCGACACACCCTCTTTTTTAAATTCTTCAATTGCGGGGATGTTTAGACCATACCCTTCTTCGTAACGGTGCGGGAAGTAGTTGATGAAGTTTTCGTATCCGATCTGCTTAAAAAAATCGTGTAGAATCACGCCGGCGGGTATTCCATCGCAATCATAGTCACTGAAAATAGCAATCTTTTCATTATTCGAGAACGCTTTTTCGATACGGAGCACCGCTTTCTCCATATCTTTCATAGCAAAAGGATCGTGGCCGTGAAGGTCATAGTTCGGTCTTAAAAACTTTTCTGCTTCTTCCTTCTTGGTAATGCCACGGTGAAACAAGAGGTGTCGCACAATGTCCGAGTGGGAAGCTAGCTCTTCATGCGCTTCTTTTGGAATCGCCTCTCGGATGGAGAATTTCGACATGCTTTTATTGTATCATCCCCCTTCTCAAGCCTAGCCTTCCATATTCATATAAAAGCTGATATATTCTCTTCAGAAATTGATCATTATGAAAACAATACGAGAGAGCAAACAATTGCTGTGCGAGGCTAATAACACTCTTCGGAAAGTCCTGAAGGCTGATCCTGATTTCAAAAGTATTCTCATGAATGCCATCACTGGTGAGCATGCGAATTATTTTCTCGAGACAAAGAAGAAGAGAGCCGCCAATGCCATACTACTCACATACTGGGGAAAATATGAATGCGGTATCGTGCTTACCAAAAATACTCGAGGTAATCCAATATTCGCTATTTCCTGTTCACTCCGAGGAAACCCGGTTCGAGAAAACGATTCGTCCTCCACGCTCGACGAGGAAGTGGGAAAAATTCTATCGACACCACCACAAAGAAAGGTGGCGATCAGAACGCCATGGAATGGCAGGCGACGGCTACCGGACGAGGTTAACGAGTTACTCATTTCACTCTGTGATGAAGAAAAATTGCGTGAATGGGTCGATAAAGAGGCCGGCACCAAACTAATTCAACCGTACTTCGGTCAAACCACCTCTCGTCCACCTAGCGTGGAAGCGGTTATCTAAAATCTTGAGCCTGTTAAAAATAGGCTCTTTTTATTTCCGTCTTCATACTTAATACCTTATACTATCTTCGTGGACTGCATTTTCTGTAAAATTGTGAAAAAAGAAATTCAAGCCGAGATCGTGTTCGAGAATGAAAACTTTCTCGCCTTTTTAGACATTCATCCTCAATCCCCCGGACACACCCTCGTTATTCCCAAGCAACATTACCGATGGGTATGGGACGTGCCTCAGGCCGAAGAATATTTTAAGATCACCAAAAAAATCGCCTTAGCACAAAGAAAAGCATTCGGGACAGAGCTCATTCAAGGTAGAATTTACGGTGAAGAAGTTCCTCATGCACATTTCTGGGTTTTTCCTGATCCTGCATCCACCAAAGACGACAAAAACAGCTTTACAACCAACGCACAAAAAATTCGAGAAAATCTTTAGGAAAGAAGGAACTTTAACCATCTCCACCGCTGACTTCTTTTGAGTGCGACAATACCCGGGAGTGTGCCCTTTGCCAGGAACTCGAGCATGGCTCCGCCACCAGTTGAAACAAATGAAAATTTATCAATAATGCCGAGCTCTTCAATGGCAGCCAAAGTGTCTCCCCCACCAACAATAGAGCGGACAGTAGTATTTTCCGAGATCGCCCGGGCGCACTCGATAGTTCCTTCTTTAAATCCTCGCTCACAGAAACCGACGGGACCATTCCAGAGAATTCCTTTAGCCTCACTGATGAGTGTTTTGAGTTTTGTGATGGTTTCAGGACCAGCATCATAGATAGTATCTGTATGGAGAACGTCCTGCGGTTTTTTAACACATGGCCCGTGGCTGTCTGTCACCACTACATCAGTAGGAATAACAACTTTCGGGTTATTGATAATTTTTGAAAAATCATATTGCACCTCAGAGACCGTAGATTTGCCGATTTCACAACCCTGGAACCTAAAGATGTCATGAGCAAGGGCTCCACACACAAAAACCCTGTCAGCGTGACCTAAAAACTTCTCAATGAGCGGCAACTTTGTCTCAAACTTTGCCCCGCCGATAATAAAAAGAAATGGATGCGGTAATGCTGCCGCTGTAGAGAGATGCTCTATTTCTTTGGCAAACCGAAGTCCTATGAAACTAGGGAGATACAAGGGTAGTCCGACAATAGAGGCATGAGACCGGTGCGATACCGAAAAAGCTTCGTTCACATAGTAATCTCCGTATTCTGCAAGTCTCTTGGAAAATTCTTTATCGTTACGTTTTTCTTCCTCATGAAGACGGAGGTTTTCAAAAAGAATCACACTGCCACCTTTTGCATTCTCAACAATACCTTTCGTTTCTTCGGTCCAATATTCTTTAATAAAAGTTACGGGAAAATGCTTTCGCAGGTATGACGCCACAACCTCAAGCGAGGATCCTTCCTCCGCTTCAATATGGGCAACAATGATCACCACTGCTCCCTTCTGACGCAGATATTCTACCGTCGGGATAGATTGTTCGATCCGAAAGGCATCGACGACCTGACCGTTCTCGACAGGCACATTAAGGTCAAGACGCAAGAGCACTCGCTTATCTTTAAGATTATGGAGTGAATGGATGGTTTTAAGGGACATGAAGGCAGAGCTGAAAAATTACATTTTCTCGACTATCTTCAAGATCTCTCTGAAGCTTTCTACGTTTAAACTCTCGCGGCCTACCAGAAGTCCCTGTACTCCGCCGCCGCGCATTACGTCCTCCGCATTTCTGCTTGAAATCGACCCGCCATAGAGTACGGGTACGTCAGAAGCCTCTTCTTGACCAAATAAATCCGAAAGAATCTTTCTTATGAAAATCGCCATCTCTTGGATAAGTGCGGCGTTTAAGGCTTCGCTGTTACCGATCGCCCATACTGGCTCGTAAGCGACAATGAGTCCGCGAATATTTTTTTTCTGAACCTTAGAAAGAGTGACCCTAAGCTGATTAGCAACAAAATCCAGATAGGCACCGCTTTGATCCCGGACATTTTCTCCCACACATACGATGGCAGTGAGTCCTGCTTTAAGAACAGCTTGGACTTTTTCTGCTACAACAACATCTGTTTCTCCTAGCTTGCGTCGTTCGGAATGTCCGACGATGCAGTACTCCGCTCCAACACTCATAAGTTGCAAAGGACTAACTTCACCCGTAAATGCACCCCCCATCTCATTAAAAACGTCCTGCCCAGCAAGCGAGATATTTTCTCCTTTATATTTTTTTTTCAAATCATGGATATATACGAACGGCGGAGCAACGACGGTCTTAACCGAAGTTAATTTTTCGGCTGTTTTTTTTACGCCCGTAAAAAGCCGCGTTGCATCAGCTATAAAATGAGGTTCCATTTTCCAGTTACCCACTACAATTTTCTTTGATTTCATGATTGATTTTCTTGAGCTCTACGATTAGAAAATCATCACCCTGTGGAGTACATTTTGCTCCGCAAAATGAAATCATGAAATGATTTACTCCACGGGGTGCGAATTGCATAGTCGCTTCGCTTCTTTCAATTCAGCATTATAGCACAGCCGCTATTCGACGGCCCCTTGCTTTCCCAGAAAACGAATGATGCTGCCAATTGCATTGCTGACGCTTGCCATGAGTTTGCCGCCGCCCTTTGAGACAGACGCCACCACGTCAAACCTTGTACCCACTGAACAATTGTCCGATTCGTTAGACTCTGTAACAGCATTGGTAGAATCGGCACACATTTTGACATACCAAACACCAACACCACCTTGCCAAGTATAAGAGAACGACTGAAGAGAGCCCGGCACAACGGAGGATATGGATTGCGTCACCCAGTCGTAATAATTCACACCATCTTGAGAATATTTAAGTTGCACGGTCGATGCCCCTGCGGTCGCCGTACCGTTGTTCGCCACACCACCCGTGACAGTCATAGTTCCAGCCTGTAGGGCACCGCTCGGCGAGCCGTTACCGGATACTGCAGGAGTGGATGGAAAGAGGTTCGGGATGCCGGACACCCCCGTATTTCCTGTACTGCCTGTATTTCCAGTAGAGTATCCAGTGTTGCCCGTCGAATACGTCGTAACGGGTGCCGTCACGGTAACTGAACCACAGGAAGCAGGAGTATATTTTCCAGCAGCATCCATGACAAGAGCGTTCACGGTTTTAGTACCGACAGTGGTATAGATCCTTGCGTAGGTTACTGAGGTAGGCGACGCACCTATTACACCATCGGTGTCATTCCATGAGTAGGTGTAGCTTCCTGATCCACCCACTGGTCTCACCGTCCACAGCACTTCTCCATTAGTCGCTATAGTGGAGACATTGGCGGAGCACATTGCCGAGAGAGGGACGATGGTACTCTCCGTGGGCTGCGTAGTGCCAGTTTGTGTCGGTACCGTAACTGGTGCTGCTACCGTAACAGTGGGCACAGTAAAATAACTTTTTGTTTCAGTGGCCTGGAGGCCTGAAAGACTGCTCACACGAATAGTGTACCTGGTAGCACTTTGAAGATCGGAAGGTACTTTCCATGTATAGGTTCCGTAGTTGTATGCGCTCGTGGTGATCGACCGATCATAAACACCATTTTTATAAAGATCTATCTTTACATACGGAATGACGACCCCGGCAATGGTTGTCCAGGTAATAGCTTTGGTAGTGGCAGGAAGCCACTCAGTCGGTGAAGTGAGAAAAGTTAGCGTAAATGAACCTGTGGTTGAAACCTCGAGAGGAGTAGCGGAAAGAGGGGTGCTGACAACAGGTGTGAGTGTAGGCGCCGCGTCTTTAATGGTTGCTGTTTTACAAGTAAGCGACGCTATCTTTGCCTGCGTCTGCTTACCTACTACGGCTGAGACCCATGCACTCCCACCGGCAGGAGCAATGTTATTGGCTCTTTGAAAACTAAGTACGGCTTCCGCAGTAGCTTTCCCGTAAAATCCCGAAATTTCAGCGTTAAAATATCCTCTTGCTTTGAGAAAATTCTGGAGTTTAGAAACTTCTCCTTTAGTGCGATCATCGTCCGAACGAAGCCGCATCGTCTCGCGGAGAATGAGACAGTTCCCTTCAGCCCATGTTGTTAATGGCGAGACGAGGACGAGGATGGCTGCGATAAGGATAATATTTTTCATTGTTTGACGTTCTTGGTACTAAAAATTCCTTCGATTGCCTGTAGTATGTTGGCGAACTGATCTTTCCATGTTCCGAGCGCTGCCTTAGCAGGAAGAAATTCAATATTATACATATTACTGTTCCCTTCTACAGAATTCATAATCTGTATTTGAATCCACCCTGCTTCAATACCCACATCTTTCGGTATAAACTCAATCTGATCCAGACCCTTGGCTCCAAATTTCTTTGCTAATAATGAAATTTTCTTTCCATTGATCGCCACGTCGATCATACCAACACCAAATCTCTCTCCGACGATCGTTACCGATTGATCTATGGGAGGAGGCTGAGAAGAGCTGAAGAGGTTGATAATATAAGGAGATGTTTCACCAACAATTACTACTGCATTGGAGTAGTTTTCTGGTGCGTATTTGGCAGCAATCTCCCGCTCGCGTTCTCCGTATCCAAACCCCCACAATGTTGCCTGGTAGGAACCCGCGAACATTGCCTTAGGATTAAACCTGGTCGTGAGGTCGAATATCACATTGGTTCCTGCTGGAATTTTGTACGACGTCCCGACCTGGCCTACAGGAGTGCGAGTTGTATATTTAGTTTCATTATACATTCCATTCACTTCTTTACTGAGCGCACCAACAAGAAACATTCCTTCTTTATCAATGATCAAATCAGCACTTTTATGAGCAGTGATACTCACACTTATCTTCGAGGTTAGCCCTGACTCTTTACGATTGTTATCGTATTCAAGCCCAAACGTACTACTTATAATCTCCATGCTGGGCTCGTGACTCTCCGCTATTCTGAACTTTCCGCTTTTGGACTTGACCTTTGGGTCCTGCGCGTCACTCATCTGGATAGTAAAATAGTCATCACGCTCAAGATCGAGGTCTTTAGGAACATTCCAATAAAAATCACCAAATGCATTAGGTCGTATGGTCTCAATTTTTCGGATAAGCTTATTGCCCTTGATGTCCATAAGATCCACGTTCATCTCGAAAATGTTCGAGGCTTTGTATCTAATAACATACGATTTTCCTTTTTCAAGCACTTCGTCTGTCACAGGAGAAAGGACATTTATCGATGCCGGTCCTACAGGAATAGCACGAATAGGCGTGGGTCCGACGAATTCTCGTGTAGACTTTATCTTGAACTTGCCACTTTCTCCGTATACGGCGGGATCCTCAACATCGGAAAGACGTATGGTGAAATATGCATTCGGGTCAATTGGTCCCTCTACGTACCATGATTCGAAATCATAGACCCCATCGCATACACCCCGTCGATTCCATTGACGTATCGGCGAAGCATTACCTTTATCATCGATGATTTCCACCTTGAAAAATGAAACTCCTGTAGCAGTATACTCTCCTCTGTACTGGTCGTTCACGGTCTCACCATCACTTGGAGAACGCACTACGATACTTTTCTTTGCTGTAGATACGCTGACGGGGTTACTAAACGGTGTATAAACGATGGCCATGTCATCGGTAAATCTTTTTGATCCGAAATACGTCGCATAAATACCGAAGTTCTTTTTGAGGTATTCTTTCAGCTTGTTTTTATCATCAGACAACGGATACCGATCAACTACAGCAAGCATACTACTGAGCGTTTGCTGCGTATCGAATATTTCTTTACTAATTTTAACCAAAGTTTGTGTATATAGTTGTTTTTTATCTTGAGGCGCCTGTGCCATGATCTCTCTCACTACATCATTCGGCGCAAAAGAAGTAAGATTTGATGCGGAACACTGACTTCCGATCGACATATCGAAGTCAAAAGGAATTTTTTTCACCTTTCCTGTTGCTACATCAATACCATAATCTTCATTATGTAACGGGGAGCGGTCATTCATATTAAAAAGCCCAGTAAATAAGGCTACCCGAATCAAATTATCAACTTCAAATTCACCACCTCTTTTTCCTGAACTTTGATATGTAACTGTCATTCCTCCTTCCGGATACTCTATTCCTCCAATGAGACCTTTTTCTGAATCACTCGCTTCAATCAGATCAGGTAAAAAATTAAATTGTGTAGTGAACGCAATATCATCCTTCGACTCATTGTCTCGTTGCAGTAGCATATAACGGTATGTTTCTGACTCAGCCACATCAGAAGATTTAAACGTCACATTCGCAAAACCGACCACATCAACGATAGGTAGTCCGAATTTTCGAAGCATGCTATATACGAAATATTCTCGGAGCAATACATTAATATTGAATCCCCACAGCTCGCAGTCAGGCACCATCCTGATTTTTGCGTACTTCAAAGCGGTATTATTCTGGTAAGTGCTTGTCCCGAAAAAAAGTGGTTTTGTCTTACCTTTTGCATCCTTCATGGTGATATTAAGAACTGGTGGATTGCAACCCTGCCTGCTGGCTCCCTTTTTCTCATATTCTATACTCCATGTTGCTCCACTTACGGAGTCCTTCATTACTCCCTTAGTGTTGGTCCATTCTTGTACAACCTTCCCTTCCGAATGACCTAGATCAAAGGTACCTTTTTTATTTTCAATAAGCCCAACCGGCTTTCCAAGCGTATCGATCACGAATTCCCGTACAGAAAAAACTTGTGCTGTCGCATATTCGTAGCCTGCCAGAAATACGATTCCGACACAGCATGCCGTCACAATCTTTAGTTTCATAATTCTCGTAATTATACCTCCTCATCAGTATATTGAACGCATACTTATACACACCACTCAAACAAGCTATAATGCTTTGTATGCTGAAGAAGATTCTCAAAATCTTTGTATATTGCTTCGCTGTCATTGGCTTTGGGTTGGTCGCTGGTTATTTCGCGGTACGGCTTGGTTGGACCAACAGCCCGGGTATTATCGACACACAAACAGAAACATTTCGCGAAGCATCGGCTAAAAACCGCACATGGGATAAGGGTGCAGAGTGGGAGACGCTCGAAATTGCCGTTCGAAATGACAAGGAAGTGATACAACGAGCGGCGGAGACAGCGGGAGTGCCTCCCCGACTCATTGTCGCTAACCTTGTTGTCGAACAACTCCGCCTATATCACAGCGAACGAGAATTATTTAAGACAATCTTCGCTCCGCTTAAAATTCTCGGCAATCAGTCTAAATTTTCATGGGGTGTGATGGGCATCAAACAGGAAACGGCGATGGAGATTGAGGAACATCTTAAGGACAATACTTCCCCATATTATCTCGGCCCTCCGTACAAACACATGTTGGAATTTGAAACTGAAGACCCCGACGAAGAACGTTTTAAACGTCTCACGGACGAACAAGATCGCTACTATTCCTATTTCTATGCCGCACTTTTTCTCAAACAGATAGAGGTGCAGTGGCAAAATGCCGGATTTGATATTTCCAAAAAACCTGAGATCCTCTCCACGCTCTACAACATTGGCTTCAAACATTCGACGCCGCAGGCAAATCCTCGTTCCGGCGGTGCTCTTATTGAGATTAAGGGACAAGCGTACAGCTTCGGTTCTCTAGCTCTAGATTTTTATAACTCATCTATGTTACTGATGGAATTTCCGCAATGAATTAATTTTCACCCCACGAAGAAATAGAGTACCCACCGGAGGGACCGGAGGAAAAGAGGAGGTTCGCGATACCGGTCTCATAGATCACCGAGGCACTATTTTTAAGTCGAATACGATACGCAGTCACCTCTTTGATACTAATGCTGTTTTGAAGTGAAATTTCACCGTGGCCGGCATACAACAACACCTTTCCGCTTACACTGTTCTTCGCTTCAATAGCAATGTTATTTCCCCCATTCTCTGCATCATTGTTTTGAGAGATAAAAAGAATATATGAATTTGGCTGGCCTGAACCCTGGAATACTACGCTATTTTCCAAAGAAATTTTACTTCCATCATCACGATCACTAGCTTTATCAGCAATAATCGCCACACTATTATTACCTAAACTTGAGCTTGCTTTCACTATAGCGGTATTTTGTATCGTAACGTTTCCAGTTACCCACAAGTTCCCAGTGAGCGTTACGGTGGGATCACCGCTTATCTCAAGATCACAGGTGATTTTTTTAGGCCCTATGGTCACATCCTCATCGATTTTGTAAGGACATGGTGTCGAGATCACACCTCCAGCTTGCGCGTCTGCCTCCCATGAAGTAATCATGCTATCGGAGATGGGCATCGTGGTGGTTGCTTGATCCGTACTTCCCGGATGTGTTGCGCCGTCGACGGTACTATTAGAAATACTTACATAATACGCGTCCTTGTCGATGTCGGCATTTTGAATAGTGTGCGCATATACGGAACTCGTAGCATGAATATCTTTTACCAGTCCAGAAGGGCCTGCGGACACTACGTCACCTTTTATAAGATTCGAGCCCGCTCCGTCGACTGGCCCATTCGAATATACATTACCAATGATTGAGGAACTGTTTTCAAGAAGAACACCACCGATGCCGGATTGCACACCATAATTAAACGAGGCTCCGCTCCCCTGCGTGAGTGCCGCCTGCACATTGCGAACAAAACCGTTTCGGTCTGCCTTAGTAGCAAGCGTTTTACCTCCCGTCACATCAGTAATGGTCGTCGTTGCCCTTGAGTTGTTCAAAGAAACCCCTTCTGAAGAAGAGACCGTGATACCGTTTTTAAGACGATATATAACATCTTCAATTCCTCCTTCCGCCGCAAAGAGTCCTTCTTTCGAACGCACGAGGTCATTCACAATCATCACCTCTCGCACCACAGGCGTACTTACCCCGTTCATGATAATCAGCGACGAAAAAAGGAAAAAGATAACTGCGGTAATCATAGCCTGACCGGATTGATAGTTAAAAGTAAAATTTTTAATTTTAAATTTTAAATTTTTCATGTTAGTAGCTTCCCCTTAAGATAGCCGTCGAATAAAGGTTAACTGATCTAGCTGCAGTACTTGTACCGGCTGCAAGCGTCATCTCGATTTTTATCGCTTCCGAAGATCCCGTACTCACTTGGCGAAACACGAGGTTAGTGACACGGGCAGTGCTCAGCGTGAGTGGCCCTTGGACCACACCGTTTTTCCTAAACATGAGTTGCGTGCCCGCCATATAAAATTCAGTGGTCGTGGCTCCTGCCGCTGTCGTTAACCTGCCCGGATGAGCACCTAAGGTACTCGAGCCGGCAGTGACGCTCGCGGATCCGCGAATTTCACGCACCATAGTTTCGAACCCTACGAGCGCTGAGTGGTTGAGGTCGCGAGCAACGACAATTGAGGTATACGAGCGAGTCATGACAATGAGCACCCGCGTAATCGCTATAACCGCCACCGCAAGAATAGCGACGTAGATCACGAGCTCGATGAGGGATATTCCTTTGGAAGGTGTCGCTTTCAATTGTTTAAAATATTAGAAAGGTAGGTAGAGATCGTCTCGGTAGTGGTGGCTCCCCTTCCTGTCCACGCCACCATCATGTCCACCTTCTTCGTATTGTTATCGAGCGTACCGGAAGAAGCGATGTCTTGACTCGCATCACGATATATCGAGGCGATCCTGAAGGAGCGGCTAAACCCGTCGATAGTTTGCGCGCTGGTAGTTGATTTCCACGTGCCGCCACTCCAAGCAAGGTAATAGGAAGTGCCCGAGGCAAGTGGAGCGATATTTGCAGTAAAACCGGTATCCCGAAGGAGTCGAACCGATTCCAACCCTTCCTCAAGCAGATAGGCTGCTTTTAAGGTATCTGTCGTCTTAAGTGCGGCCTTAAGATACGCTCGATAGGTGCCGAAGAGAGCACTGAAAGCAACTGCAAGAATGCCGAGCCCCACCACCATCTCGACCATACTAAAGCCCGAAGAATATGAGATACGGAATTTAGAATGTAAAAATTTTAACCGAGATTTTTTCATGTTATTTAATTTCCGTCAGTCCTGTACCATAAATCACGATCGACGAGATACGGGCAGGATTAGCGAGGAGAAAAAGTGTCGTAGTGCCGTAGGCGCTGACACCCCCTGCTTGCCGAGAGAACACAACGTCATTACCCCCTCCGGAAAGCGTGGTGGTACCGATCCGCACACTCGAGGGCAAGGTGAGGGAAATGTTGGTGGCACTAGTGGAAGAATATGAAGCACCTTGAAACAACACCGCCTTGGCACTTTCAAAGTGAACACCGTACTGCGTATCGTATTTTGAGGCAAGCGTTAATGAACGAGCTTCTTCTAAGAGTCCTCTTACTTTTGCCGTACTTTTTTCTAAGTTATTGGTTGTCATGAATTTCGAGAACGTGGGCACACTGATCCCCGCAAGAAAAATGAGGATGCTCAACACCAACAGCATTTCAATAAGCGTAAAGCCATCGTCTTGAATCTTGAATCTTGAATCTTTCATATTACAGACTATCGAGTACCGAATAGGTCGGCGTGATCATGGCGAGTGCGAAAAAACCTACAGCCACGCCAATCACGATCATCAGCAACGGCTCAATCAACGTGGATAGATCTTTAGTCTTTTGTGCCACTTCATTCTCGTAATAGTCGGCAACATTCACGAGCATAGATGAGAGTTTGCCGGTCTCTTCACCAACATTTACCATTTCTCCTAAGAAAATCGGATAGAGATTCGTCTTCTGTGAAAAAAGTGACGAGAGTGATTCGCCCTTAGTGATGACCGTTTCTGCCTCTTTAAGTACAGCCTTGTAGTATGAATTTTGAACCACCGACCCAGTGATCCGCGCCGCCTCAAGCATGGGGACGCCCGCGGACAGGAGTGAAGAAAATGTACGCGCGGTTCGTGCAGAGTTTACCTGCTTAACCAACGTAGAAAAAAGTGGTACATGTAGTATACAGAAATCAAGAACGTGCTTACCTTTCGGCGAGCGTATAGCTAAAGAAAATAGAACGATAAGGACAACGAGAGATAAGAGGGCGCTCAAAAAGTGTAGACGGACTATGTCACTGACCGCAATAATAAACTGTGTGGAAAGGGGCAGCTCTACATGGAGCTCGTTAAAAGTCGCGGTCAGGGTCGGGACGATATACATAAGCATGAGGACGGCGATAACAACCATCGCGAGAAGCACGACCGCTGGATACATGAGCGCTCCCCTCACTTTTTTCTGCAACAGATATGATGACTCCATCTGCTCACCCACTTTTTTGAGTGAGCCTGCCATAGAGCCGCTCTCCTCCCCAGCGCCCACCATGGAAACAAAAAGAGAGGAAAATACTTTAGGGAATTTTCGGAGGGCATTCGAGAGTGTCGTACCGGCGTTGATTTCCGCGATAAGGCTTCGCAGCACTTTCTTGAACGCTGCATTGTTGGTTTGCCGTTCCATCACCGAGAGTGCACGAGAAACAGAGAGTCCGGCCTCCATCATCGAACCTAGGTTTCGGGCGAAAATGATTTTCTCGTGGGTGCCCACAAACCCCAACAATGAAGCAAACCTTGGCTCTCCTGTTTCATGCGCCCCAAGAGGTACTACCGAGATAATGACGTTGCCGATACTCTTCATTTCCTTATACAAGGAAAATTTATCCGCGGCCTCTCGTACTCCGCTTATCACCTCTCCGGCCGCATTTTTTGCTTTGAATTTAAATTTCATTATTATTCTGTGGTCGCAACACGGAGTACTTCCTCAATAGTAGTGAGCCCTTGAGCCGCCTTAAAGATCCCGTCTTCGAGCATCGTCAACATTCCCTCTTTTCGTGCCTGAGCTTCAATTTCGTCAGCCGTCGCCCCCTTCATTACGAGATCTTTGATAGTTGATGTTACTTTGAGTACCTCGTGGATACCGAACCTACCCTTATACCCTTCTTCCGTTCCTTCTTTAGCTTTGTAGAAAGGAATCTTATCCCATGCAACATTTTTTTCCACAATATGTTCTTCTTTGAGTGTATTGAGCACTTTATCTACATCAACTGACGTACGTAGCTGTTCAAACTCACTCTTGCTTAAAAAATACTTCTCTTTACTATCCGACAATTTGCGCACCAGACGCTGAGCGATGACGATATCAATGGTGGAAACAAGAAGAAACGGTTCAACTTTCATATCAAGCAATCGTGGTATCGCACCAGCAGCGGAGTTGGTGTGGAGTGTCGAGAGCACGAGGTGACCGGTAAGCGCAGCGTTGATAGCAAGTGAGGCGGTTTCGTTGTCACGGATTTCACCGACCATGATAATATCCGGATCCTGTCGTACCAGTGTTCGAAGACCGCTTGAAAAAGTGAACCCTATTTCCGGCTTGACCTGTGACTGGTTGACCCGCGGCATTTGGTACTCCACAGGGTCTTCGACTGTCGAGATGTTCACGTCGGGTGTATTTAAAATATCGAGCATGGTGTAGAGCGTCGTCGTTTTTCCCGAGCCGGTCGGGCCAGTGGTCAAGATCATTCCCGTGGAAAGCGTACTTGCTTTATGGATGCGCTCAAGTCCCATGCCGTGAAAACCGAGACCCTCAAGCGTAAAGCCGCCCGCGTTTTCGCGAAGGAGTCTCATCACCGTCTTCTCACCGAAATAAGTCGGGAGAATGGACACGCGGAAGGAAACTTTCTCTTTTTCCATTTCTACTTTAAACCGGCCGTCCTGCGGAAGACGCTTTTCATCTAGCTTTAAGTTAGAGAGCACTTTGATACGTGCGGTGATCGAGGGCTCAGCACTTTTTGGCAAAATCATAGCGTCATGCAAAAGTCCGTCAATGCGATACCGTACCAGAAGTTCCGCTTCCATCGGTTCAATGTGAATATCCGAAGCGTTTTGGAGTATGGCATGCTTCAACAGTGTATCGACAACACGAACCACCGGAATATCTTCCGCGATTTTCTTAAGATCGCTCACCGAAGCATCCCCTTTTCCGTCAGTCACGGCCTTAAGCGCCTCCACTTCTTTTTGGATGATGTCGCCAAATTCCGCCTTAAGACTTTTCTGATATTGCAGCAGGGCGCTTCTGACTGATTCAGTATCGGTCAATCGAGGCAAGATTCTCAAACGTACCTTCTTTTGAACAAAGTCGATGGCGTTCAAGTCGTCCGTATCAAGCATGGCCACTTCAAGCGCATCGTCTGTTTTTTTGAATGCGACTACGTTGTGAGTTCGGGCAATGGGCTCAGGAATAAGAGAGAGCGTGTCAAAAGGGATTTTCTGACCCTTGAGATCGACAAAAGGGATGCCGAGCACATATGCCTGCATGCGCCGTAGGTTATCCTCGGTTATTTTTCCTTCAGATACCAGCATCTCGCCTACCCCATCTTTTTTACCTTTGACATCTTCAGACGCCTTCTCGTAGTCGGCTCGAGATACTAGCCCTGAATCAAGAATAAAGTTTCGAAGCTGTTTCTCTTCAATGTACATAGTGCTAAGTATACCAGAACATGCGAGAGGAATTTCCCCAACAGATAAGAAAAAACCCGCCTTGAGTTAACAAGGCGGGCATGAATGACATTGTTTAGATTAACGACTACTGGAGCCGACTACTTCTGGACTTCTACCACGCAGCCGATAGAATGCACTATTTCCCTTAGTGCAGGCCACCTGAAAGATCGTGGGACCTTCGGGATCAAACGCTCCGACGCCCGCTTCCGTCCACGTCTTCAAGTCGGTTGAAACGTCGACAGCGAAGAGTCCGGAACCTTCAAGAGTAAGAGTGATCTGCTCCATCCCTCGTTCGAGTCTAGTGATGACCATACGGTTCGGCTGTAAATCGAAGACCTGCTCACTTCCATCCTTGAAAGACAGGGTGAGAGTTCCAGGATATGTGCCGATAGAAAGATCGTATGGGAGTATGAGCATGTCGTACGCTTCATCGATTTTGAATGCTCCGGCAAGATAGATATCCTGCGCGACGGGTATCAATGTCTTTTGTACCTCACCATCTGTATATGTTATGGATGCAGAGGAAATTCCCGGCAACTTAACATGGACACTTGGATAGGGTTCAAAATGCACCTTGAGTGCGTCGCCTGAAACCTCAAGCGAACCATCTGCCTTAATGATTCCAATTTTACGATAGTGAACCAATACTGACCATGGTCTACCATCTCGAAGGATTCCCAGAATTTTAACGCTGACCGTCGCACCTGGGTATTTACTAATCTCCTGTCCGGAACGTTCAAGCATTACAGGAAGCCAACTTTCACAGATGTCCTCATAATCAGACTCGGTGAAATCGAGTGGACCACCTTCCATGTCTATGATTTTCCACGGATTCTCCACCACAAGATTGATCCACAGTTCGGACACCTGGTTGCGGATATAAGTATCAACTGTTTCTTTACTACCGATAGGCAGAAAAATTTCGCTTGCGGAGACCATTCGGACTCCGAAAAGCGCGAGTACGAATACAACTGACAAGATGAATTTCTTCACACCGTCTCCTTTGTTGAATTTTAGTTTACCGAAGCGAGAAATTGCCGTTTTTTCTAAACAATTTCAAACATCTTCTATATACAATTATATACCTAAACGCTCTAAATTGCAAGTACACAACAAAAGGTTGCTGGCTGTCAAAAAAGCCCTTGATTAGGGCTTTTTTGCTGGTCGCTAGAGAACTGAACGAAGTTCATGTTTTTAGCGGCGCTTTACGGTGGGCAAAAATAGTCGAAAATTTTTTCAGCGTTGCTGAAAAAATCTTTCGACATGATTTTCGGTTGGAACGAAAATCAAATTTCTTTAAAGGTTGGATTGACGTTGGTTACTTGGATTGGGAGACTTAACGTCTTATCCTCTCTACCACCCGTTCCATCATATTTCTTACAACCCTGTCCTTGCGCGTTGCAATCCGACAGCGGGGTAACAATGAGGTTGTATTTACCTCCAGCAAGCCCATTACTGGCATTAACTTTGATTCCGACACCAGTCGAGTATTCAGAGAAGACTAGTCTCTCGTCCCCTGGAGCCAACGTAAACGACACATTATTTTCTTTTTGGTCACTTGGTGTTCTAAGCTCAAGGTCGAGCACGACGTCTCGAGTGAAATTATTTTGTCCTTCTACGGTGATAATGAACTCACTTGATATCCCCTTCGGCCCATACATATTCATAACACCTGTTAGTGGACTGGCAACGATGGAGAAGTCGGGTGTTGGAATATTAGTGATAGTAACTGTTACCGAGTCATAGACCTCGGTCGCGAGTCCACCGGAATTCTGACAGGTAAGTCTAAACACCTTTTCACGAACAGGAGGCTGGCTATCGTCGTCTACTCCAGTTATAGGGCCTGTGGTGTGATTCCCTGTCGGTAATAGAATTGATATGTTTGTGCCCCACACACTGCCAGAAGGCACGTTAGGAATGGTCGCAGCGACACAGGTTGATGCATTAGTAGTTGTCCAGCGGAGCATTCGGCTTTGTCCATGTACCACAGAAGTAGTATTACCTGAATAACTACCGTCAGCCTGCTCGATTTCAAGATTCACGATCGGCGGACACTCGCCTGTTGAGAGCGCACTCTTTGGTCGTGCTGAATATGATTCTTTAGTGCCATTCGAAGCGAGAACTTGGTAGTAGTATCTTTTTTCGTATTCCAATTCTGTGTCGGTAGTCCGAAGTGCCGAGAGTGATGCTGCACTCTGGATAAGTTGATACGGAGTACCATCATCGTTAATTCGACGATATAGCTGGTAGAGTGTCGCGCCTTCACCACCGGTGTATGAAAGTGTAATCTTTCCGCCGCAAGCGTTGGCACCTGTCGTGGTTACCGCATCAACAACGGGTTGTGCAACACCAACATCAACGGTAAACGAGGTAGTCTTCCCGAGAGGAGCACCACCCACCACAATGGTGTATATACCCACCTGTGCAGCGGTCGTTGACGTGATGGTTGCAGTACTTGGATTGCTTGCGGGATTAGTCGGACTTCCTGGATTGTTGTTACCGGTTGTGGAAATTGTCACCGTCATGCCAGAACCAGTAAGCGTGTTGGTAGTGCCGCTCGTCACTGTCCCCCCTGGTGCCGTGATGCTCGTTACCGAGAGTGTCACAGGCGCAGTCGCTCCCGCAATAAGTGTTTTAGTAATCGAAGTGGAGCCTCCACTTCCTACTGCCAAGGTAACGTTGCCGGTAGTGCCCAAGGAATAATTGAAACAGTTGTCCGATGCGGTCGCGCTTCTTGGTCGTGCTGACCATGATGAGCCTGCGGTGTTGATCGCTTCTACCTGGTAGTAGTAAACAGTATTAGGAGTTAGCCCTGCATCGGTAGCCGGCAAGGTAGTGAAGCTACCGTCCGCTGGCGCGCCCGGAGCCGTGTTTCTGATATGAGTATACGGAGGATTAGCAGGTTGTGTGTACGGACTTTGATCAGCTGTTCCTCGATACAGCTTGTATGATGTGGCAATAGTTCCTCCCGAATATGTGAGAGCGATGGTGCCTCCACATGTTCCGCTTACCGGAGCGGGCGTCATCACTGCAGGCAATACACCAACTGTTGCAGAGGCTGTGTTTGGCCCAGCTGTTCCCTTGACTCGTGTACAGGTGAGAGCAAATACGACTGGATTTTGTGTAAGTGCCCCGCTTGAGTAGTTGGTTGCGCTCGTCGCCAAATTTTTCCTAGGGTATCCACTGATACTGGTGCCATTATACGTCGCATCAAGATCACACTTATTATTTTGCATGTTGCTGGTAGACCAGGCAAGCGAGCTCGCCGAACCATATGCAACCGGCGTAGTAGCGGTAAGTGAGATGTTGGTGTTTTGTTGGTTGAATTTAGCGTCGACGTATTTTGCCTGACTCATTGTTACAGTACAGGATGTCGCCGTGTTATTGCACGCCCCCGTCCAACCATCAAAGGTTGATCCTTCGTCCGGTGATGCTGAAAGTGTTACCAAAGTGTTGTGAAGATATGTGCCTGTGCAGGTGCCTGAGGTTGTAGTTCCATTAGTACGATTGCAACTAATAGCTGGTGTGATGCCTGATGTGGTGACCGATCCCTCACCAGTTCCAGACGTTGTAATGGTGAGTGCATAGGAAGGGTTGTTAACCGTAAGGTTGAATGTTGTGCTCTTACTAAGTGGCGAACCGTTTACCGTGATGAGGTAGGTGCATGATGCCGTCGGCGGCGGACAGGTAGTACCGAGCGTTGTTGAAAGGGTTATGTTGCTCGTACTCGTTGGCTTCGAAGGGTTAAGTGTGAACGTGGGAGTCGGCGCATTCATGGTTCCAGGCAACACCGCGGAAAGTGTCACATCTTGTGAAGCACCTACCGGTACTCCGGAAGCCAGTGTTCGGGTCACGGTGTTGGTCACCGACTGGCCAGCAGTAACAGAAACATTGCCGCCGTTTGAGAGGCTGTAGTCAAAGCATTTTTCTGAAGCAACAGCACTAGTAGGAATCACGGAATATGCCTCGTTAGTGGTATTAGTGCCGTTCCACGCCCGGACCTGATAATAGTAGGTCCTACCCGGAATCAAACCCGCATCGACAGTTCGAAGTGCCGAACGCGATGTTACCGTTTCTACATGATCGTATGGTGAAGTATTGCTGTCTATCTTTCTAAAAAGACTGAATCGTGCCGCTCCGTTTCCTCCTCCATAGAACAGATTGATATTTCCACCGCAAGCAAACGGTGTCGGAGTAAATGAGATAGTAGGGGCAGAGGCATTCACCGTGACTGCAAAGGAAGTTGTTTTTCCGAGAGGTGCGCCCGTTACAACAACAGTGTAGTTCCCCACCGAAGCGTTGGTAGTTGAGGTCACATTGACAGTGCTAGGGTTGGTTGCAGGGTTAGTCGCTGGATTGGAAGGATTATTGTTAGCGACCGTTACCGTAAGACCCGAACCCGCAAGCGTAACTCCCGAACCGGTTGTCACTGTTCCTCCTGGAGCAGTGATGCTCGTCACCGAAAGTGTTACCGGCGCTGTTGCACCCGCAACAAGCGTCTTGGTAACCGCTGTTGCACTGCTACCACCTACCGCAATTGTGACATTGCCGTTATTACTGAGAGAGTAGTCAAAACATTTTTCCGATGCAACCGCTGATTTTTTAGCAGAATAGCTGTATGAACTCGTGGTATCAAGGTGAACTTTAGTTGACATCACCTGGTAGAAGTAGGTGGAGCCACTCGTGAGTCCGACCGAGTCTACTGGACGGAGCCCTCCTCCACCAGTAAGTGCTGCTTTGCTTTCAACAAATGGATACGGTGGATTGTCTCCGAGCTGTCGATAGAGTGTGTAGGCAGCATTGCCGGTTGCTCCGGCTCCGCCGCTATACGACGTAAGGTCGATGGTACTTCCGCATGAGCCTTTTGCGGCGTTGAAGCTGACGGGTTCAGGTCCAACTTTTACGAGCACAGTGTCAGTGTCTGTTCCTCCCGCTCCTGTAATTTTAGTACAGGTTATCCTAAATGTAGTATCGACAGTAAGATTACCGGTTGTATAACTCGTACCTGAATGGGAAAGAGGCAATGAAGATTTAGGAAAACCAGTAGCCGAAGGAATTGCGGTAATTCCGCAAGTATTATCCACTATATGGTTTGATGTCCAGGTAAGATTTGCTCCGCTGCCGTACGCGAGCGTAATCGGACCGTCGGAAGCACTGGCCTTGAGGTTGACGTTTGCCGAAACTTGTGTGAAAAGAACCGCGACAGTCTTAGCCGCCGTCACTTTAACGGTACAGAAGGTTTGCCCCCCTTGATTACTGGTAACCGAGTCGCACCCTGTCCAGTTGGTTGTGTCTACGACCCATCCAGAATCAGGAGTAGCGGTAAGTACCACCGAGGTATTGTAAAGATACGAAGCGTTTGTTGTGGCACATCCTGTGTTACAGGTGACGCCAACAGGACTTGAGGATACTGACCCATTACCCGAACGATTAAGCGTGAGCAGATACGAAGGATTATTGACAGTAAGATTAAATGTCGTTGTTTTGTTAGTGATTCCTGCAGATACCCCAGTAACGGTAACGAGATAAGTACAGGATACTAGCGGCGGTAGACATGTTTTACCGAGCGTCGTATTGAGCGTCAGTGTACTAGTGTTCGTAGGCTTGAAAGGATTTGCTGTAAACGATGGATTGGTAACATCGGGTGCATTCATGCCATTAGGCAATGATCCGACTGAAAGTGTCACATCTTGCGAAGCACTCACCGGCACTCCAGGAGCAAGTGTCCTCGTCACCTGATTAGTTACCGACTGTCCGGCCGTTACCGAAATATTGCCTCCGTTTGAAAGAGAGTAGTCGAAACATTTTTCCGAAGCGTTTGTCGATCTAATGGCAGAGTTAGCGCTGCCATTCGTATTGACCGCTTCAAGTTGATACTGATACGAGGCGCCGAGAGCAAGGTTTACATCGATAGCCCTGTTGTTTCGTAGAGTTGCGATTGAAATTCCTGTATTCCCTCCTTCAATCTGTCCCCACGTTCCTACATTCCCTGAGTATGGATTCCGGTGTAGTTTGTATCCTGTCGTATTGTTGCTTTCCGTATACGTAAGGTTGATGTTTCCTCCACAGGCTGCTGGTAGAGCGGTAAGGTCAGGCGCCTGCGGTCGAACTTTTACAACAACACTGTTAGTTGGATTATTAGTTGCTCCATTAGCAGGAGTACATAAGATATTGAATGTGGTGTCAGCCGTAAGTGCTCCTGAGGTTACTCCGGCGGATGAAGTGCCGCTCTTAGGAAACCCAGTAACACCCGGACTCGCCGTAATTGAACATGTCGCGGTTTCTTCGCTGCTCCAAGAAATAGTCGGCGTCGCTCCGTAATTTACTGTAATCGGTCCATCCGAAGCGTCCGCTTTAATATCGGCTGTTGCCACAGGAGCGATAATATTCACGGGTGTACTGCAGTTTGCCGCCGCCAATCCGTTGACACTCACACTCGCTGTTTTGGAGCCGGCACTAGTTGCCCCATATGTTTTCTTTACTGAAATTGCAGTTCCTGTGAGGCTATCGGTGCCTGACCATGAATAGGTGTATGCTCCTGTGCCACCTTTTGGAACGGCAGTCCACGTAATTTCGGTAACTCCCGCGGTACCCGAAGTCGGCAAAGCGCTACAAGTGACAGTAACAGGGGCCGTCACAACAGCCGTGTCAGAAAAAGGATAATCGCCTGGTGCCAAACAGTCAATTTTATACGTCGTATTGACATCCACCACAACACTTTCCGGTGAAGACGAGGTCAACACCCGCGCCCCCTTGAATGTACTTATTGGAACAGAAGAAGCTAAACAGGTGCTTCCTGTTGGCGCGTTAAACGATTGCCAGCTTAATGCGGCGTTCGATCCAGCAGCAACCGTATCAGAGTCTTTGTCGTTAATTTTCAAATCAATTGTCGGACACGGCACGCTTGCAACCGCACTCACCCGTGGCGAATAGGCATCGAAGCTTCCATTTGATGCCTTAAGCTGATACCAGTATGTTCTTCCGGCGATCAAACTGTCAGAGGCTTTATCAATTGTAGGTAAACCGGCGAGAGTGGGTGCAGTAGCGCGTTGCGGATACGGTGAGGTATTGCTATCAATTTGTCGATACAACGTAAATGAATTCGCGCCGGACCCTCCTCCGTACGAAAGATTAATATTTGCTCCGCAAGCTGCAGTCGTAGTGTTTAGCGTTACGGTTGGCTGTCCAATAGAAACTGTTACGTTGAAAGAGGTTGACTTACCGAGCGGCGAGCCAACGACGGTAACAACATACGTCCCAAGGGTCGCATTGTTGGTTGTTACATCAATGTTGCTGGTACTGGTAGGATTAGAAGGATTGTTGTCTCTGATCGCAATAGTGAGACCGGATGTACTGAGGCTACTTCCTGAGCCGGTCACTATACTGTTATCTGGTTTTTTAATACTCGACACTGCCAATGTTACCGCTTGAGTTGGTGCAGTGACTAATGTTTTTGTAACTGAAGCTGAGGCTGCTCCAGTAACACCGACGCCAACATTGCCTGAGTTTGAAAGAGTGTAATCAAAACAGTTTGCGGATGCAGTCGCGCTCCTGATTGGCGACGATGCATCACTGACTTTATTAAACGCCTGAAGCTGGTACTGATACAAGGTTCCGGCAGTGAGACCGGTATGTACGGCCGGAAGTGCACCGAACGCTACACCGGTAGCTTCAGTTCCTCCGCCAGCAATCCTTCCCCATTGATTAAGACCGCTCGCGTCGGGGTTCCGATGGAGTGTGTATGTCGTAGCATTACCAGCCGACTGGTAAGTGACGTCAATCACTCCGCAGGAATTAGCTCGAGTAACTGGTGTAACATCACCCGTTCTTACTTTTACCTTAACCACCACACTGTCAGTGACCGTAGTCCCCGTTCCCCCTCCTGCGCCAGTATTTTTCGTACAAGTTACGGTAAAGGTGACATCTTGCCTCAATGCTTCGGTCGAAATACCGGGCGCTGTCATCGACGCCGGCTGGCCATTTTTTGGAAAGTTGTTGGATTGCCGATCTATCGTGATGTTACAGCTGTTTGCGTTTACAAACGTCGACGACCAGGTAAGTTTAGGATTGAAATCATAGTCGACAATTATCGGTCCGTCAGATGTTTCCGCCTTAAGATCAACAGACGCGATCTGCTTAGTAAACTCTGCGTCAACCGCTTTGTTTCCGTTCATGTTGACTATGCAACTCCCCGTCCAACTGCACGCACCTGTCCATTGTTTAAATGCTGAGCCTGCATCAGGGGTAGGTATAAGTGTCACCTGGTCGCTATATGTGTAGAGAGCCGAGCAGGTGCTACCACAATTAATTTTCGGTGTTGCTTCGCTCGATTTTACCGTACCGGTTCCCGTACCTGACTTAGTAACAGAAAGCTGCATGTTACTTGGGTTGGTAACAATGAGGTTATATGTCGTCTGTCTTGTAAGATTCTGACCTGGGATTTTTGGATTTGGACTGGTACCTGTAATGGTGATGGCGTAGGTATTCGGAAGCGTGGTGCCGAGCGTCGTATTGAGCCTGACGGTAATGGTGTCGTTCGGAGTGATCGAAGTTACAGCCACACCGCCCTTAAGGAATACGTGAGTTACTCCAGCTGGTAGTGACCCCATGGTGAGGTTAACGACTTGTGTTGTTGCGCCAACTGCTTCAGGTGTAAGTGAAGCGGTGAGTGTGTTGTCTACAGGATTTGTTCCCGCTACTGTCGTCTTGTTGCCTCCGTTGGTGAGGCCGAAGTCGAAACAGTTCTTGGAAGACAGCCCTGAAGTGATCGGCGAGAACGAGCTACCTCCCGTATTCACCGCCTCCAACTGGTACCAATACTCCGTATTTGGTGAAAGCGGAGTGGTGGCATTAAGCTTTGAATCTGGGTACACACTTGTTACCGTAGTAGGGATACCAATCGGAAGTTGATTAAATGGACCACCCAACCCATTCGTTGAACGGTGCAATTTGTAGGTTGTTGCCCCTGCGGCTGCGCTCCATGAAATATTTACATTCGCCCCGCACGACCCTGGTCCTACACTTATGATCGGCTGAGCAGGAACTGCAACAAAATAGTTTGCTGTTATGGTTCTCGAAATACCGCCTGAATTAGAATATTTAAAATCGATCGTACATTGATTATTACTAACTCCTGCAGGGGCGTCGCCCGATGTGGCAAGTGAATCACATCCACTCCACGCGATAAACGAACCTCCTCTTGAAGGGTGTGTGAAGGGTGCCTTGAGAGTAACTCTAAAGTTACGCTCAGTGGTCTTAGAGTAGTCGGTAGTCCCTCCAAAATTCCCTCCTTCCATCGGCACTACCACAGAGGAAGTAAGAGTTCCATCTGTCTTCAATGCGTACGCACTGCCCACCTGAGTAATGAACACACCCTGACTTGATTCGGTACCGAAAGTACTTTTAACATTCAAGGTATGTCGTTTGAGGATAGGAGTATTCGGAAGTGGTAAAGGATTAGATGTGCTCTGCACAGGAGTTGCGGTATATCCCGGACAGCTAAATGTAACAGAATCAGTATACTTACTATTTCCGCATGATTCCTGATAATAATCGTCATCAAGCGCACCCCGAGGAATACTGTAGCAGCTTTCAGCGCGGGTTGAGAGGTTAAAGCTTTTCGGATCTCCCCGCATTAAAACTGGTGTTTTAAAAGTATCACTTGGAACATCGTATACAGAGTTCAGATGCACATAACAATAGTATGTACCACTGAAAGTGTTAGTTACTCCGTAATTATAGATCCCCCAAGGAACACCGTAGGTCCCGAAATTAACATGTGTTCTTTGCCAAGGATCATTTTGAAGACATCCGAGGTACGAAGCGTACGTAAAAGAGTTGCTGTATCCCGCAGACACGTTAATCGGACCGAATCCGATACCATCCCCACTTGGCCAGCCACTGCTGTTTTGACATGCTCCATTTGCCTCTCGAACAGAATACTGTGCACTAGTACTCACTGGCCCCGTATCTCTCCATACGCCGTTGCCGCCGTTAGTTGGATCCGTACCAAAATCTCTCCATCCAAA
>Ga0209542_10002186_pt1 | contig 44383 bp, 40 predicted proteins | sample RifCSPhighO2_01_FD_184028 | JGI IMG/M metagenome (GOLD analysis project Ga0209542, IMG submission 184028) | Soil microbial communities from Rifle, Colorado - Rifle CSP2_plank highO2_0.1 (SPAdes) (version 2) | ecosystem: Environmental > Terrestrial > Deep subsurface > Rock core/Sediment ...
GACACCGGTACCTACAACACCTGTACCCACTACCCCAGTCCCAACAACACCCGTCCCAACAACACCCATCCCGACAACACTGACTAGCACACCTATAACCGAAACACTAACACCAACGGCAACTCCAACATCGACACCGACCAGTACCCCAACTTCCACACCGACAAATACTCCGACACCTACACCGACTTTAACAAATACTCCAACACCAACCAATACCCCTGTTCCGCCCACGGCCAAGCCGATCCCGACAAACACTCCTCCTCAAAAGATTGCGGTAAACGAACAACCGCCAGGCGTAACTCCTTGGACTTATATACTTGTCCCCATTGGCCTGCTACTTCTTGGACTTTTCCTCTAATTTATGAAACAATAGAGTATCACGACTATGAAGGGCAATACTCAAATAAAACTGTTTATAACTTTTTTATTGTTTTCAGTTGGAATACTTCTTTTTGCTGTTGGTATAAGAAGATACCAAGTGCGGACAAAATCAGAGGCTGCAAATAATATTGAACAGGCATGCAAATCAACTATCGAACTTAAGGCAATTTGTGATGGGGGATTACTAAATAATGATATCTGCCAATTTAAAGCCACCGATGGTCAAATAGCCGTCGGATGGAATTCATACAAAACTGATGGTAATCCAGAGATTGTAAATGATGATAGCCATCCGTCAAACTTGGGTCCTGGCCTCGTGAAAATGACTCCAAATGGTAGTGATGATTACACTGCTGGTGGATATACACAAGTAGATGTCACTCAAGATAAGTTGTACTGTGCAAGTTGGCACTGGGGAGCACCAGGTCCGGATGATGCACCAAGACATTATAGTCGTACTTTGGGAATTGATCCTTATGGAGGCACAGATCCCAATTCTGCAAATGTTGTCTGGGGTAATACACATACTGGCCCAGCAAGACAACTAAGATATGTTCCGCCGGATGTAAATGTTGATATAAAAACTGTTGCAAAAAGCGCTAAAATGACGGTTTTCTTTAAAGTGCAATGTCAGGACTGTCCGGGAAATAGCTTAATTTTTGTTGATGGAATCAATTTATTTGACGAAGGCACCGGTCCAATAGTAGATACGCCAACGTTTACTCCATCACCAACGTCTTCATCTTCGGATCCTACAAACACTCCAACTGTAACCTCCACCCAAACTCCAACGCCTACAGGTTCACTGACTCCGACAATAACTAGTACTCTGACTCCAACTGCTACACAAACTCCTACCGTAACATCCACTCCCACCGAAACGCCGACACTGACACCAACACAGACAAGCATACCCACGCTAACAACTACCTCAACGCCAACAGCAACAGACACTCCTACACCCACACCGACAGACACGCCGGTGCCCACTCCTACGTCTACTCCTTCATCGACACCATCTGCAACGCCTGTACCAACTAATACACCGACACCCGCCAATCTAACGGTTCAAGGGCAACCACCTGGTATCACACCCTGGATATTTATATTTGTGCCAGTAGGACTACTTCTGCTTGGACTTTTTCTCTAATCATTCTTGATAAAAAGGAATATTCGTGAAATAATGTTTTATATGGTAGCTTCAAAAGACAACCACACTCCTCTTGATGTAAAAAAACTTGATGGAAAATCTGTTGAGAAAAATTCACAATTTCAAACCATCTTAAAAAAAAGAGAGCTTGGAATGTCGTTGTCTATAAACAAATTTGATGTAATTCTTTTTGTTTCAATTGTATTCTTCATTGCAGGGTTTAGTTTCTGGATGTATGTACAATTCTTTCTATGAAACGCGATGCTCAAATCAAATTGCTACTGACATTTATATTCTTCACTTTTGGAGCATTTTTTTTTGCATTGGGGATACAAAAATACCAGGTTACAGTCACTCCAAGAGCCGAATTTGATGGTACCGCGTGTAATGACAATATTGGCGATACTTTAAATTCAAGCGGATCAACGTCATTTACAATTACTTGTTCTGGCAACCTTAACAGATCTTATAACTATAAGCTTTTTTGGTGTCCGAACCAAAGTCGAGGGGAATCAGATTATTGTCAGGATCAGGTGATCGATAGTAGTTCAGGTTCAGTGATACCTCAATCGATAAATAAAAGTACCGATAAAACATGTGGTTGTGTGCAATGGGATATAGGTGTCACTAATTCAGGCGAACAAGAAGGGATAGCAGGAGGTGCCTTACTATGTGCCGACAATCCATGTGAACAACCCACTACAGAACCAACCGAAGCGGAGCCAACTACACCCGAAGACACACCCACCACAGCGCCCGAGGAACCAACAGATAAGCCGACCGCGACCCCAACGAATACTTTAACCCCTACAGGTACAATTTCACCAACCGTGACCCCAACAAATACGCCAACAGGCACCCTTTCACCTACTCCAACACCGACAAACACAAGCACACCCACTCACACCCCTACTTCAACACCGACAAGCACCCCAACTGATACACCAGTTCCTACAAATACTCCGACACCTGTACCTACCGATACGCCGATACCAACCAGTACTACTGTCCCAACAGCGACAAACACCGTTGCGCCTACACCGACAAACACGATTGCGCCAACGGCGACCAATACACCACCTCCAACACCGACTTCAACTACAATAATTGCCGCAACCGACACACCAACGCCAGTACAACAGCTTACAGTGGAAGGGAAACCACCGGGTATCACACCGTGGATCTTCATACTGGGACCAATAGCGCTATTACTTCTGGGGCTGTTATTATAAGCTGGAACGAAGACTGTACTATTTATTCTTAAATAGAGAAGTAAAGACCTCTTTTGGCACTTCTACAGAACCGATCATTTTCATTCTTTTTTTTCCTTCCTTTTGTTTTTCAAGTAATTTTCGTTTGCGGCTATAATCACCACCTCCGACGGTTTTACCACCTTTGACAAGTACGTCCTTTCTAAAGGCAGAGACACGTTCGGCTGCAATAATCCTGCCCTTGTACTTAGCCTGAATTTTTACCTCAAACTGCTGTCGGGGAATAAGTTTTTTCAACTTCTGCGTCAACTCCTGTCCCATCTCTTGGGCTCTTTGAGCCACAACTATTTGTGAAAACTCCTCAACCTCATCATCATTTAATAATACCGTCAATTTATCGGCGACAACCTGCCGATATTCCAAAAAATTCCAATCAAAAGAAGCATATCCCGAAGTGACCGATTTTATTTCGTCAAAAAATCCCAGAATCATCTCGCTCATCGGCATCTCGTACTCGATTGTGACATGATTTTTATTGTCCATGGTTAAAAATCGCGCCCGATGATTTTCACATAACTGCATTACTCCACCAAGATACTCTTTTGGAGTCAAAATCAATATTCTGACAATAGGTTCAAAATATGTCTCACCCTCTTTTTTGTAATCTACCTGTGGGGGGGTAAGTACCAAGTTGAGATTGTATTCGCGCTCCAACCTCTCGCGAATTACATCGGCATGCAACAACCCAAGGAAACCTACCCTAAAACCTGCTCCCAGTGCCTGACTATATATAGCCTGAAACTCAAGCGCAGAATCATTTAGATATATTTTTTCCAAGGCTTTTTTCAAATTTTCGTAGTCTGCAGTATCTGTCGGAAACAGAGAAGCGTAAACCATTGGTTTGACCTTACGATATCCAGGTAGAGCCGGCAAATCGGATTTATCAGCAATGGTGTCACCGACACGTACATTGTGAATATCTTTGAGATTGGTGACAATATAACCAATTTCACCTGAACCCAAATTTTCAGCAGGCGTTAAATCTGGTGTAAAAATTCCTACCTCTGTTGCTACAAAAGACTGTTTACCTATGCCTAGATACATTTTCATGTTTGCGCCTGCCTGTCCGCCGAGAACGCGTACAAACGAAACGACTCCCTTATGTGAATCAAAGTATGAATCGAAAATAAGCGCCTGCAGTGTATCAGAGTTAGCTTGCTGCGGAGGAGGTATATCTTTAATAATCTTTTCCAAGATAAAATCTACATTTTGACCGGTTTTTGCAGAGATTAGAATAACTTCGTCTGGTTTTATTCCCAAAAAGTCCACAAGTTCTTGTCTCGTAGTTTCAATCTGTGCGTTTGGTAAATCTATTTTATTAATGACAGGAATAATAGTAAGATTTTTTTCAATTGCTTTTAGAGCGTTCGCGATAGTCTGCGCCTGAACTCCTTGTGTTGCATCAACAAGCAAAAGGACTCCTTCAACACATGATAATGTGCGGTCAACCTCATATGAAAAATCAACATGTCCGGGAGTATCGATCAAATTCAGAATATACTCAACATCATCGTCATTCCGGACAAGCGAAGCGCGATCCGGAATCCCTTTAGATCCTGAAACAAGTTCAGGATGACGTGAAACACTATACTTCATCCTTACAGGCGCCAGTTTAATAGTAATTCCGCGCTCTCGTGAAATCGGATTTCGATCTAGCATCTGGGCGTCGTGTTTACCTGCTTCGACTGTGTGGGTCAACTCCATCAGACGATCTGCCAAAGTTGATTTACCGTGATCAATGTGGGCAATGATGGCGAAGTTGCGGATGTTTTTAATAATATTCATAAGCGGATTTTATAGATGTAGACATATACACTACACTATCCTTACCGTAGTTGCACCACTGCCTTGACCCCACTGATCACCGTGGATCACGATTACAGTGCCGAGTTGTTTCAATATTCTATTATCTTTAAGTATTTTTGTTGCCCGTTTTATATCGGCTATACTTACTTCATTGGCCTCACTAAAAGCAAAAGTAAACGGAAATACTCCAAACTCTACTGTCAAACTTTCACAAATCTCGTTTGTCGGAACAAAGGCAAAAATCGGTACTTTTGGACGATATCTTGAAATGCCTTTTGCAGTTGTTCCTGTTTGAGAAAATACTACAAATCCCTCGATTCTTTGATGAGTTTTGACATACTCTCGATAGAGTCCATAAGCTGTATCGCAAATCATGGCTGTTGAGTCGTTTGGTGAGAACTGAATGTATTTTCGAATGTCAGTATCAACTTTTGCCTCATAAAATATGGCTGTTTTATTCATGACCTCGACAGTCTTCAATGGATGCGCTCCACTTGCAGTTTCGCCCGACAACATAATACAATCGGTGCTATCATAAACAGCATTGGCAATATCCGATATTTCAGCACGGGTAGGGTAGGGGTGTTCTATCATCGTTTGCAGCATCTGCGTTGCCGTGATAACAAATTTTCCTTTGATAATACATTTTTTTATTATCATTTTTTGATAAAACGGCACTTGTTCGATTGGTATTTCAACCCCGAGATCACCACGGGCCACCATGACTCCATCTGCAGATTCAATTATTTTATCGAGATTACCAAGTGCTTTTTCGGTTTCTATTTTGGCAATAAGCTTCGCATTGACTTTATATTTTTTTGCTTCTTTTCTGACAGTTCTCAAGTCAGATTGAGTTCTGACAAACGATAAAGCAATAAAATCTACATCATGACGTGCAGCAAGCTCAAGTCCACGAAAATCACGATCTATCAAAACCGGAAACGGGAAATCAGCGCCGGGAATATTTAACGTCTTTCTGTTTTTTAAAACTCCTGTTGTCTGCGAAGCCAGAAACGTTGATTTTCCTTTTTTTACAACACGAAAACTGAATGAACCGTCATCCGCAAGCACCGGTTGACCGTCTTTCAAATGAGGAATGATATCAGGATGTGTGATTGAAAAACCTTTCTTATTGTTTTCGAATACATTTTCACCAAAATACAATATTTCGCCCTCCTCAACTTTTATTTGATCTTTTGGCATATTGATACGAAGTTCCGGCCCTTGTAGATCGATAAGGGTCCCAATTGGTACGCCCATTTCAAGAGCTATCTTATTAACTCTTTTGATGCGGTCACTATGCCAATCAATACTGTTATGTTTGAAGTTAAAACGAAAAACATTGACTCCTGATTCAATAAGTTTTCTTATCGTTTCTGGCGAATCGGACACGGGTCCAATTGTAGCAATGATCTTGGTAAGCTTTAACATGCGTATATTATACATCTTTTACATTGAGATGAAGAACTAATCCAACATTTGGGAAGATTTAGCTGACAAACTATTCGATTAACAAACATCATCAAGTCCTGTTAAAATGATAAAATCATGCCTATCTTTTTTAGCATTATCATACCGGCAAGAGAGCTGAATGCATATTTGCACGAGGAAACTCTCCCAGCTATTGAGTCGCAAACCTATCGTAATTTGGAGGTTATTATAGTTGCTGATAACCTACATACATTTGCTAATGAAATCAAACTTTATCCATTTTTAAAATTAATTGAATCTTCAGAGCCTCCTGGTGTAAAACGTGATCTTGGAGCAAAAAATGCCGGCGGTCAAGTTTTAGTATTTATTGACGATGATACGGCACCGATGCCCGATCTTTTAAAAAACGCCAATGTTTTATTTTCTAGAAACAATGAACTTGTAGCGGCGGGAGGTCCAGGAATTCTCCCCCCAAAGTCAAATTTCTGGGAAAAAATATTTGACACTATACTAACATCATTTATGGGTAGTGGGGGATATACCTATCGATTTAAAAAGGAAAAAGAGCGCTACACTGACGATTATCCTTCGATGAACCTGTTTATCAAAAAGGACGAGTTTCTTTCGCTTTCAGGTTTTGGAAATGACTACTGGCCGGGTGAGGACAGTAAGCTTGGTGAAAAACTTCGCAAAATGCTTAACAAACGGATTTTGTATCATCCTGACCTTGCTTCTTATCATCATCGACGCACTTCACCCTTTTCATATCTTAAACAACACTGGAAATACGGATTTATGAGAGGATTGTTTTTTGCACAAGGTGACAAAAACTCGATGCGAGCAGAATATCTGATGCCACTGCTTTTTTTAGTATATTTATTCGTCTATATCGAACTTTTGTTTGCAGCGTCGGCGCTCAAACAGACAGATACTACAATTTATATGAATGTCCCATTACTTATATATATAATTGGAACGATCATTGTTGCTTTGAAGGGTTTAACTAGATTCTACAATCCGATTTTGTTTGTGGTTGTTTTGATAATATTACCGCTAACACATATTATTTATGGCATAGGTTTTGCCGTAGGCTATACCACACATCTATTAAAGAGGCGAGAACAAGCCCTGGAAAAAAAATAAGTTACAAGAGAAAATTTACTTATACTTTTCTTTCACCTGAAACAGGACATAAAATCCTATAAGCCCTGATATTATCGCACCGAGTATTTGATATGAAGCAAGACTTGCAACTATAGAAACAAGAGTTGCATAATACGCGTAACGCCAGCCCGTTATTGTTCTTTTGAAAAGTCCCGGTAAAGCAATAAGCTCAAGTACAATCACGATAACGTTTAATATCATCGGCACAAACCACATGCCCTGATAACCTGACATCATTGCAAAAGGTGATAAAACAGCGGTTAGTCCTAGAGCAGCAAAAATGACCGGTAATGAAAGAATCATGAGAACAAGAATTACCCATGGTCCAAATTTGACGATTATTTCCTTTATATCGTCAGGTATTTGAAACGGAGCCTTATCGACAAAATATTTTTTTAACGTATTCTCAAGACGTCCTAAACCACCATTTGATTTTTCTGCCATAATACTTAAAGAATGAATAATAATTTCATATTAGCTGTTTGTATTAAATTTTTCAATTGCATTTTCTTACTTTTTACTTACTTGTTATTTAGAAAACAATGTGGGACAATGACATAAGATGGCAAATAAATTGAACAAAAAAATAAAAATTGTCGTCGGTTATCCTCCATTAGAATCGAAAAAAGGTGTTGCTTTATTGTCTCAAAACAGACAGTTTCAGTATTTCAATACTCCGACATATATTTATCCCATGGTGCCGGCCTACGCCGCCTCATTATTGAAAGAAAACGGCTATGAGGTCCGCTGGATGGACGGTATTGCCGAAAGAAAAACCTATAAAGAATGGGTGAAGGATTTAAAAAAATTCAATCCAGACTATCTTATGGTAGAAACGAAGTCTCCTATAGTCAAAACTCACTGGAAACAAATTGCAGACCTTAAAAAAATACTTCCGAAAATGAAGACCATCTGGGTAGGTGACCATGTTAGTTATGTTCCTTATGAAATCTTTGAAAACAGTCCCATTGATTACGCCATCAAAGGCGGTGACTATGATTTTGTTGTTTCAAACCTGTTAAATCACATACACAAGGGTGAAAATCTAGAGGGAGGAATATATTGGAGGGCAAAAAATAAGGATATAAAACAAAAACCGCAGTACACAAAAACTATTTCAACAGGACAAAAAATTCATCACTCTGGAGTCATGTCCCTGAAACACAACCTTGACGACCTGCCATTTGTCGATCGGGATCTGACCAAATGGAAGCTTTACGCATATGCCAATGGTAACTACAAATATACTCCTGGGACATACATGTATAGTGGACGTGACTGCTGGTGGAATAAATGCACTTTCTGCGTCTGGGACCATACCATAAATCCTATCGGATCATACCGAAGTTTTAGTCCGAAAAGACTTTTTGCCGAAGTCAAACATGTTGTTGACAAATACGCAGTTAAGGAAATTTTTGATGATGCCGGAACAATGTTTGTGGGCAATAAACTCAAGGCATTTTGTGAACTTCTTGTTAAGTCGGGTTACAGCAAAAAAGTTAAGTACGGGTGCAACATGAGATTTAACGCCATCCCAAAGCAAGAACTCTACAATCTGATGAGTGAGGCCGGTTTCAGATTTATTCTTTACGGCATGGAGTCGGGAAATCAAAAAACACTAGACAGACTGGAAAAGGGTACGAAAGAGGAAGACGCCATAAGAGGTCCTGCAATGGCCAGAAAGGCCGGTCTTGATCCTCATGTGACGATCATGCTTGGCTATCCGTGGGAAAGTTTTGAAGATGCCAAGCGTACTATTGAGGTCGCCAAATTTGCCATGAAAAAAGGATATTACGAGACGATTCAGGCGACCATTGTTATACCTTATCCCGGAACGCCGCTTTATAGACAATGCAAAGAAAACGACTGGCTGCTTTTTGACGACTACAACCGTTTTGACATGCGCGAACCGGTTATGAAAATCCCTTTTGCACACGAAAAGCTTATGGAGCTTGAACAAGATCTATACTCTGCCTTCATGACCCCCGGATATATTTGGAATAAAATAATTAGGATTCGGTCAGTTCATGATGCAAAATATCTTTTTTACATGGGATACAAATTTCTGGGACACATGTTGGACTTTGATCCAAATCAAACCAAGGTAAACTTCTTCTCCTTTAAGTTTTGGAAAAATTCTTTGTCGAAGCTCGCCAAACATCTGGTGACTCCAAAGACCACTGTAGATGCGGAAAAGAACATGATTAAGATCTGACTTTGGCCATCTTAATAGCCCTTTTAATTCTCACTTAAGATTTTTTGAATCCAAACGCGGGCGCTTTCATTTTTTTCATCAAGTTGCGCCGCAATCTGAAACTCTTTGAGAGCCTCTTTTTTCATATCCTGCCTATAATAAATGATCCCAAGATTGCCGTGAAGAGTCGAGTTGTCCGGATTTATTTTCAAGGCTTTTTGAATATTTGCTTGTGCCTCTAACACTTCTCCGCGGTCGAATTGTATTACAGCAATATTTTGATAGGCCTGCCAGACATTCGGGTTTAGTTCCAGTGCTTTTTCGAAAAACGGCATGGCTTCGTCGTATTTTTTTAAAGTTCGATATAGATTGCCAAGGTTATAATACGGATCAGGGTATTTAGGATTCAAATTTATTGCTGTTGCAAACTCTTCTGCAGATTTTTTAAAGTCTCCTCGTCGAGCATAAACATCTCCCAAATTATTGTGAGTCTTTGGATCGGAAGGAGATGTTTTGCCGGTTGCCAGCCATAATGAGTCTTGATTGCGCCAATCCATGTTGCGTACAATAGTACGGACACTTAAACTGATAAGAATAATCGTAATCAATATGTATCCAATCGTCTTGAATCTACTAGATTCAATAAAAGAAACTAAGGCGTATCCGACGGTAAAATAAATACCAATTGATCCCAAATATACGTATCTTTCTGCTACAATCCATGATATTCCAAGAGGATTCATTGTTACAAGAAGGGAAACGAAGAAAAAAACTAGCCAGAAAAATATAGTTTTATTTTTAAAATACATATAAATCGTCACGGCAACATAAACTATAAAAATACTTGCCAAATAAAGGAATTGTGATAAACCAAGTCTAAATTCCGAATGATATAGAGTAAGTTGGTCTGGCCAGAAAATTAGACTTAAGTAAGATCCAATCGCTGTTGGTATTTGTTCAAGAGGATTATATACATTTTTCCCGAATTCCAGTGAACCTATGCTTTCTAAATATGCAATACGATTAGTTATTCCTTTGAAAAAAATTGCGACCATGTAAAACCAAAATCCCGAAATAATTATGAATGGTATGGTCCATTTCCAGGTCTTCCAGACTTTATTAAATGTGAATTCATAAACCAGAAGAATTCCGGGATAGACAGCTACCTTCTCAGAACCAGAAAGTGCTAAAATATAAAATAGTGCCGAGAATATCAGTTGACGCTTTTGGTTAGTACGACGGAAAACAAGATAAAAATAAAAAGATACTAGTATAAAAAAGGCGGCTTGAGCATAGATACCGCCTGAGATCCAAGTAACAGACTCGATCATGATAGGGTGCACAGCGACTAAAGCAGCTACAATAAAAGGCATAAGTTTTTTTTTGGTAAAAAAAGGCACAAGAAGATATACCATCCATACGACGCCCATATGAAAAAATAGATTAAAAAGTCTATAAGCAATTGGAGTAGTGCCGGCGATTTTATAAGCAATAAAATATTGCAAAGAACGCACAAAAAAATACGGTACGTGCTTAGGAACTAAAGTTGTCTTTAACTCTTTTTGATTATCAAGGATACCAGGTATATCATCTGATACAAGATCTGAAGTAAGTCCATTAGCATAAATTATGCTCACGAATAATAATAAAATAGTTAGATCGATCCAGTGATTTTTTATCCATTCCCAGAAGGGTATTTGCTCAAAATGTGGTAAAATTTCTTTTTCAGATTTCGATAGTTCCTCTTTCTTAATAAAAAAATTTTTACTACCTTTCTTAATGTGATTTATCACTTCATCCACAGTAACATTAAGTTTTTTTGCGATCTCTTCGGCCGACCAGTCAGGATACTCTTTTTGTATAAATCTTTTTTGTGAATAGGTGAGAGACATATTACATTATAATAATGAAAACTATACCATGAAAATGCAGATTAAACATCCTCTTGTATCAGTAATTGTAACAACAAAGAATTCTGAAACTACTCTTCGCAAATGTCTTACATCAGTCCGCAATCAGACTTATAAAAATATAGAACTTATTATTGTCGATAATTATTCCAATGACAAGACATATACCATATCTAAGCGTTTTGCTGATAAAGTCATCAAACGAGGTCATGAGCGTTCAGCACAACGCAATGTTGGTGCAAATACAAGTAAAGGATTATATTTACTCTTCCTTGATTCAGATATGTATTTGACTAAAAATGTCATAAAAGAATGCGTCGAATTTGTCAAAATAAAAAATGTAGACGGATTGTATATACCTGAAAAAATTATTGGATCTAGTTTTTATGTAAAAATTCGTAATTTTGAGCGACAATTTTATACCGGAACTGTTATTGACGCCGTCAGGTTTGTATCTAAAAAAATATTTGATAAGATAGGAGGATTTGACGAAAAATTATATGCTGGCGAGGACTGGGATTTTGACAAACAAGTGAGGCGTATGGGAAAAACCGCAACAATAAAATCTTTTCTACATCATGATGAGAGTACGTCAAATTTTTTTTCATACATTCAAAAAAAGGCCTACTATTCTTTGGATATCAAACACTATCGCGATAAGTGGCCGAATGATAATGATGTTCAAAAACAACTTGGATTTTGGTATCGTTATATGCAGGTTTTTATTGAAAATGGAAAGTGGAAACATCTCATTAAGAACCCAATTCTGACTTGTGGTATGATGTGTCTCAAAATCTGTGTTGGTGCCTTATATTTATTGAGCAGAATAAAATGAAAAAAAAGTCTAGGATGAGAAAAACAATAGTTAGTAAGTAAAAATTTCCACCGAGATCGTAAGTGAAAACGTACATAAAGAATTAATTTTTAATTTATTGCGATAATACTTCAAAACATGAAAACTAAGCGTTTCTTTTGGAAATTACAGGAGAATATAATTGATGAAAAAAATATTGAGACTCTGATTAAATTTATTCAAACAACAAAACGTTATACGCAGTTTACTGAAGTAAAAAAATTTGAAAATGCCTGGTCCAAATGGCAGGGATGTAAATATAGTGTCTTTGTGAATTCGGGAAGTTCTGCGATTTTGGTAGTCTTTGCCGCATTGAAAGAATATTATAAATGGGAGCATGATGCGGAAATAATTGTACCGGCAGTTACATGGATCACGGATATTTCGGTCATTCTGCAGCTTGGTTTAAAACCCGTATTTGTAGACATTAATCTTGAGGATTTTTCTTTTAACTATGATGATTTGGCAAAAAAAATTACTTCAAAAACTAAAGCAGTTTTTCTGACGCATTTGATCGGTTTCCCTGCAGATTTGAATAAAATCAAAAAAATTATCGGGAAAAGAAAAATTCACATTATTGAAGATTGTTGTGAATCTCATGGGGCAAAAATAGGGAATAAAAAGGTAGGAAATTTTGGGTTGGCAAATGTATTTAGTTTTTATTGGGGGCATCATATGACAACAGTCGAAGGCGGTATGATTTGTACTGATGATAAAGATCTTTACCATCTTTTTCTGTTGAAAAGATCTCATGGTTTAGCACGAGAGCTTCCAAGAAAGCTTCATGCTTATTATAAAAAAAAGCATAAAGATATAGATTTTGATTTCCTTTTTCTTACAGATGGATTTAATGTGCGCAATACGGAACTAAGTGCAATTCTTGGGCGATCACAGTTAAAAAAATTAAATGAATATATTACTAAAAGAAATGATGCTTACCTAAAATTTTTAAAAATAATCAGTCGTTATTCAGAATTTCTACATACTCCCTACAAAAATGGCATTTCTTCATTTTGCTTGCCCTTTATTCTAAAACCAGCTAATTTAAAAAGGAAACTTCAAAACTTTTTTACCAAAAAAGGTATTGAGACGCGCCCAATTATAAGCGGCAATTTGCTTAGGCAGCCTTTTTTAAAGACTTACTTCGATAATATCGATTTTCCGAATGCTGATCTTTTACACAAAAATGCTTTTTATATTGGCAATAATCAGTTTATCAACAATATAAGGTTGAATTATCTTAATGAGTTATTAGAAGATTTCTTCATTAAAAAACAAACTACATGAAAAAAAATTCAAGATTATAATTGAAAATTATAATAGATCTCGTATACTTTCTGAAATATATGCGGCTGTCTCAAACTAAAAACTACAGCTTTAGCATTTGTATGCCTGTGTACAAAGGCTCACATGTGATAACAAATGCTTTGAGAAGTTTATATTCTCAAATAAATGAATTCAAGTACGAAATAATAATTGGCGATGATACGCCACAAAAATTTGAAAGAGAAATAAAAAAAACTAAAGACATAATAAACAGCTATCATGATGGAAAAATTTATTACTTCAGAAATAAAAAAAATCTTGGCTATCCGGGGAACCTCAAAAAAATCATGGCCAAAGCAAAAAATGATATTGTTTTCCTCTTGGCGCAGGACGACATATTATCTCGTGACGCTTTACAGAGGACTAATGATGCTTTTCTACTTGATAAAGATATTGGAGCCGTAACAAGACCATATTTTTGGTTTGAGGATGATATTAATAAACCTGTGAGAGTAGTTCCACCAATAGATCTCCGACAAAATGTTGTATTGTCTCTTCAGTATGACGCGGAAAAAACAGTTTTGGCAGTATTTGGTTCTATAGGTCAGCTTTCAGGTTTAGCCTTTCGTAAAAATTACATTGACACTCCTCCTCACGAGTATCATGTTTTTACGACACATATGTACCCTTTCGCAAGTATTATTAAAAAATATAAATGTGTTTTTTTAAAAGATTATACTGTCGCCGTAGGCATCAAAGACAGCCAAACTCGACATGTATCATCAATCTATGACATTTCACCTACAGAACAATGGGTGATGATGTTTGCAGATGTTTACAAAGAAAAAAAATTTGAAAAAATAAGAAAACTCGGCATCAAACTTATAGCTACCCATTTTACTGGGTTAGTGCAAATCAAAAACTATGGTTCGATGAAATCATTTTTTAAAGAGATATGGATTCTTCTAAAAGTAAGACCACAAAATATTTTGGAGCCAAAATTCTGGTTTTATTGTATATTAACTGTCTTTACACCGAAATTTTTATTAAGAAAATTGACCGATTGGTACAAACGCAACATTTTGTCAAAAACTTTACCAAAAATATCATTTGAGTATGACTAATTCATGAATTTCGTAAAACTTACTCTAATTAAGATTTATCACTCGAAATTACTGTCATATTTCATACCGACCACAGTATCTTGTTTGCAAAATGAAATTAATGACTGTAAATCTGTGCTCGATTTAGGCTGTGGTGCAGACTCGCCATTACAGTATTGTAGAAACATTTCGTATAGTCTTGGAGTGGATATTTACGAACCTTATCTCAAACAATCTCGAATGAAAAAAATTCATACGAAGTATAAAAAAGGAAGAATTAACGAAATGAAGTTTGGAAAAAATCAATTTGATGCCGTAATTTTAATTGATGTTCTTGAACATTTGGATAAAAAAACAGGTGAAAAAATACTTAAACTGGCTGAAAATTGGTCGAGGAAAAAAGTCATCGTCGTCACCCCCAACGGCTTTATTGAGCAAGGAGAATATGATAACAATAAATTTCAAAAGCATCGAAGTGGATGGGGCTTTCAAGAGTTATTTAATATTGGATACCGATGCTACGGACTTGCGGGATTCAAATTTTTGCGAAAAGCAAGAGTAGAGGATAGCAAAGATGCTGACCTTTCGACTTCGATAAAATATCGGCCAAGATTATTTTGGTTTTTTGTTGCCAGTTTGAGTCAAATATTGACTTATCGATTTCCCAAAATGGCATTTAGCCTTTTTTGTGTTAAAAGGTTGTAATCTCATCACTACACAATCCTCAAGTAAGGAATTGTGATGATAAATTATGCACTATCATAGCAACAATTTTTCGCATTGCGAATCAATCGTGAACTTTTTATTCCCTTTATTTTACTGTTATGATTTATTCTTTGGCACAAAATATCTTTTCAATAGTCACTTTTCGATTAGAGATAAAATAGCTATCGAAATAGCATTATTGCTCAGATATCTCAAAAACAACATAGGTTTCGGGATCAATGTTTTAAAAGGACTGTTATTCATATTTTCTGGTTTAGTTCATAAAATCTTAAGACAAAAAAATACTAGCTCTATTTAATTCAAATACTTCTGGAAAGATATCTCATAAGCACTTTTGCAACTTTTTCATGTCTAAATAAAGATACTTGACTTAATGCCTGTCGTCCAAGTTTTTTTCGTAATGTATTATCTTTTAATACTTTTATGAGATTATTGGCAAAATTATCTGTATCAAAAAGTTTAGCGCTTAAAAAACCCTTCTTATAAACACCACCGAAAATATCTATATCGTATGAAACTACAGGTAATCCACATGACATAGCTTCACAAACAGCCAATCCCCAGCCATTTTCATGATCAGAACAAATGAATACTTTAGCACTCTTGAGAATATTAAAAACTTCTTTTTTATCGATAAATCCAAGTAAATGAAAAGAATTAGTCAATTTTTCTTTTTGTATCAACAACTGCAGTTTTTTGGTGTGATTTTGATTTCCTCCACCTATCCATGCCATATTATATGTTGAATTAGAGTTCAAGACTTTTTTCCAAATCTTTACTATATCAAAAATTCCTTTTTCTGGAGCGATTCTACCCATTGCAACAACATCGTAAGAATATTTCTTATCAGGCACAAAAGATTTTATTTTATTAAAATCGACACCTGCCTCAAGTATGCCTGTTTTGTTTTTCGGAAAACCTAAATCTAAAATTTCTTTTTTTAATTTTTTGTTGATGGCCAAAATATATCGACTCCTTTTCTTTATCATCCAAAAACAGAGTCTTTGGAGATAGAAAGCAAAAAAATTGGTTAAATAGTCCCCCCGTCGTTTACCCGGTTTTAAAAGGACGTGATAAATTCTGGTAATCCATTTTATCTGCCTATTTCTTCCTGCAATAAAATACGCCGGCCAAATATCTGCATATGCAATATCCGAACAAGAAAAAAGTATTTCAATATTTTTTTCTTTCTTTAAAACTCGATAAACTTGTAAAGCTCTGATGCAGTATGAAAAAAATATAGCTATGGGATTTGGTGAGAAATCAAATTTATTTGTTGGTACTGTTATTACTTTTAGATTTTTCCTTTTTATTGTAACCCAATATTTTCGAACAAAATCTGGAGTTATCACAACAATATCTAATTCCTTGGGAAGATGAGGAACAAGATCCAAAATTAATTGATCTCCTCCGCTTACGGTAGTTTTAGAAACAAGTCCTGTCAAAAGAATATGCATTTTCATAATTTCTTCTCCTTAAAAACGTAACATATCCAAACTTTTCTTAAGTATTTCATTTAAAATACACATATGATTTCTTTTTCCGAAAAAAACTTAAACGATCTTTTCCCTTCGTCCTATGGAAAAATTGATAAATGCATGTACGCATATTACAAGACTATAAAAAAATTTGCCGATAAAGTTAAAAATTTAAAAATTCTGGATGTGGGTTGCGGTTTAGGTAATTGTATCTCACTCCACATCGAACCTGCATGGCGGATTATCTCCCATGATGCCATTTAATACTATTAGAATGCATTTGGTTTCGGCTCCTTTATTATTCATCCCATCAAGTATAATTTAAAACTATGAATAGGACTTTTAATTCAGTGCGCTATCCTTCTGATTTTTACACTAAGTGAAGTAGATAAAATAAAACTCCAAAAAGGATTAGGACTTATTGGAAATAATAAAATGATATTAGATCTTTGATGTAGTGACGGAATATAAATGGAAATTTTTAAAAAAGCAGGACACGCACTAATCGATGTTGATATAGCAGGTTGGGCTATAAAAAAAACCCGCAAAAAGGGATTTAAGGTTTATGATCTTCCACTTGATGAAAGATTCGCTTACAAAATTAAAGAACGCTTTGATGTAGAATTCGGAAAAGTATAAAATCCTTATGAAAATATCTCTCATCGTTGTCAACCACAATGGCAAAAAGTTTCTTGATAGAATGCTTAAAACTGCATTCCAACAGAAGTTAAAACCCTATGAGGTCATTTTAGTAGATACAGGATCTATTGATAATTCGGTTGAGTTTGTTAAAAAAAACTTTTCTAAAACTAAAATATTTATCACTGAAAATAGAGGTTATGGAAATGCAGTTAACTTTGCCGCTTCCAAAGCACGTGGCGATTACATTGCAATGTTTAATGAGGATATGTATTTGCCTAAAGATTTTCTAAGCACACTTGTGAATTATCGCAACAGCTTATCGAAAATAGAAAATAAAATTGGTGCAATAGGATGCAGAATCATTCCTTTTGGCTCAGATCCAGATGAAACTCCTTTAAATTATGGTGGTACCATTGACTACTTTGGATTTCCAACCAATCCACTTAGTAATAAAAAAAATCCATTTATGATAAATGGTTCTCCATTTTTTATTGATAAAAAATTATTTTTAAAAGTTCGTGGATTTAATCCCTCAATATTTTTATACGGAGAAGATGAGGATCTTTGTTGGCGTTTACAACTTCTTGGGTATAAGATTTATATCTGCAACGATGCGTACCTTTATCATTTTGGTTATGGGGTTGTTAATGAAAATCGGGAAAAAAAAGTAGCATTTGTCTTGTCAAGTCCAGTAGTTCCGCTACTTAGCAATTACAGTTTGTCTTTACTTTTATTGATAATTCCTTTGTTCATACTTTTATTAATAGCAATAAATATCGGAGTCTTTATTCTTACAAAATTTAACATTGAGTATAATGTAGCAATCGCAAGAGAATATTTAAGGATCCTGAGACAATTACCAACTATTCTAAAATTACGAACATGGGTTCAAAAAAAACGTTTCGTAAATGACTGGGTTATAATTAGGCAATTTTCTTTGGTTCCATCAATTATTAGAAATGCTTCATACAAGCGACTAATAAATCTTAAACTTAGAGCATGAAAACTCAATTTACTAAAAATACAATTCTGTTAACAGGAGGGTCTGGATCTTGGGGTCAAGAACTAACTCATCAACTTCTTACTAATTATAATCCAAGCGAAATACGTATTTATTCCCGTGGCGAACACAAACAGGTTGAGATGAAGCGGAAATTTCAAAACAAAAAAATCAAGTATTATATTGGCGATGTTCGCGATAAAAACAGGCTTATGCTTGTCTCAAAAAATGTTGATTTTATCATTCATCTTGCGGCTCTAAAACATGTGCCGGTCTGTGAAGAAAATCCGTGGGAGGCTGTAAAAACCAACATTATTGGAACACAAAATGTTATTGAGACCGCACTGGAAAATAAAGTAAAAAAAGTTATTGATGTTTCAACAGATAAAGCAGTTGACCCTTATAATTTATACGGAGTAACAAAAGCCTGTGGCGAAAAACTGATGATTGCCGCAAATCTGATTTCCAACCGAACTAAGTTTGTCTGCGTCCGTGGCGGAAATGTGGTCGGCACCAACGGAAGCGTCGTGCCTCTTTTTATCGAACAAATAACGAAACTTAACACTCTTACTTTAACGTATCCGAAAATGACCAGATTTTTTCTTAAGCTTCAAGATGCTATAAAGCTTGTCTTGAGAGCGACAATTGAATCTGTTGGCGGCGAAGTACTTGTTATGAAAATGCCAGCTGCCAAAATAATCGATCTTGCCGATGTCGTAACGCGTCGTCTTGGAAATAAAAAAAGTAAAACAAAACTTATCGGCATACGACCAGGTGAAAAGGTGCACGAAATACTAGTCTCAAAATATGAAATTCCTCGCACCTACGACTTTGGTGAATATTTTGTAATTCTTCCTCAGATTTCTTTGAGTGAAACCAAGCGTTTTTACCAAGGAAAAAAATTATTGAAGACAAGTTTTGATGAGTTCAATTCAACAAATACAAAGATGCTAAGTAAAAAACAGATTGAAAAGTTGCTTGAAGATGAAGGTTGGTTTGATGATGTAAATGACAGAACTTCAATAAAAAATTTAGACCAACTTGAAAAAGATACTCTTGAAAATATTTATAAATCAGAAGGATGGATAGATTAATCATTTCACAAAGAAATAACTGTCGAGGTTGCTTTAGCAAAAATCTCAAATGTTTTTTTGATCTTGGATTGATGCCCCTTGCAGGAGGATTTTTGAAAAAAAATCAAATTAAATATGAAGTAAAAATTCCTCTGAAAGTATATTTTTGCAACAACTGCGGCTTAGTGCAGATCCTGGATGTGGTCGACCCAACGGTACTATTTAAGAACTATTTTTATGTATCTTCTGTTATCAAATCTCTTTCTGACCATTTTAAAGAGTATTCGCAATTTTTGAAGAAAAATTATCTTAAAAAAAAAGATTCGCAATTACTGGAGTTTGGTTCAAACGATGGAGTACTGCTGCAATACTTCAAAAATAGTAAAAATATAAAAACTATCGGCATTGATCCGTCTGTCAATGTCTCAAAACTAGCAAGAAAAAAAGGATTAAATGTGATCCTTGACTACTTTTCGCAAAAATCCGCTTTAAAAATCAAACAAAAATACGGGCTTATGGATGTAGTCACAGGAAGTAATGTTTTTGCTCATGTTGATGACATACACGAAATAATGAAAGCCGCAAAAATTCTACTTAAGGAAAACGGGGTGTTTATTGTTGAGGTACACTATTTACTCGATCTACGTAAACAATTCCAATACGACACGATCTATCACGAACACTTATGCTACTATAGTGTTTTTGCTTTAAAAAATATATTTAATCTTGAGGATTTAAAAATTATTGATATATATCGTTTGTCGATGCACGGCGGGGGAATCAGGGTGGTCGCTGCAAAAAAAAACTCAAGTCATAAAATCTCGGAAAAAGTAGAAAAAATTATCGATTATGAATTAAAAAATGAATTAAACAAATTTACTACTTTCAAAAAATTTGCAAATAAGGCTAAAACTCGCAAGCAAGAACTAAAAAAAATATTAATGAAAATAAAGAAGCAAAAAAAAAGTATAGTTGGCTATGGCGCTGCCGGACGGGGTACTACTTTATTAAATTACTGCAATATTGACACTAAAATACTTGATTACATCGTTGATTTATCTTCTCTGAGGATTAACATGCTCATGCCAGGAGTCCATGTACCGATATATCATCTTGAAAAAAGTAGAAAAAATCCGCCGGATTACTTTCTCGTTTTAGCATGGAACTACATTGACTCAATTTTACAACAAGAAAAAAAACTAAAAAGTACGGGAGTAAAATTTATAATTCCTATTCCAAGGGTAAAAATAATTTAATTCATGAAAAAATTTCTTATAATCGGTGGCGATTCGCAACTCGCAAAGTCTTTCATAAAAAAGTATCCGAAAATAACAATTTCATTTTCAAAAAAACAATGTGATGTGACAAATGAAAGAATTTTAAAAAAAATTTTTAAAAAATATTCATTTCATTATGTACTCAACTGTGCGGCAATTACTGATATGGAGTACGCAGAAAAATATCCTCTCAAAAGCGTAACTGTCAATAGTTTCGGAGTGTATTTGCTAAATAAACTTTGTTTAAAGTACAAAAAAAAACTATTACATGTCTCTTCAGATTATGCTATAGATCCTGTAAACACATATGGAATATCAAAAAAAATAGGTGAACAGTTTGTCGAAAAACGATTTCATACAGTACGCACAGCTTTTTATTCTAAAAAAACTTATATAATCGACCAGCTTCTCAAAAAAAAGAAGGCCACCTGTTATTCAAATTTGTTTTTCAATCCGATTTCTATTGATAGACTTATTGAAGAAATATTTATAAATAGAGATTCTAGCGGAATAAAAAATTATTTTTCAAATAAAAAAATAAGTCTTTGCCAATTTACTGAATATGTTTGTGAGGCAATCGACCTTGATAAAAAAAAACTAATCATAAAAACTGAATATAAAAACAGTCAAGGTAAACTTCCTCGGAAGATAAATTCGTATGTAAAATCAGATATAAATGTTGACTTAAAAAAAGATTTAAAATATTTTTTTAAAAAAAATCCATATTATTAAGCTTTTTTTAGTTTGATCAATGTCTGATAAAAAAAATTTTCGATCAGCGTATAAGTGTTTATTACCTGAAATCCAAAAGGCATTTGTAAAACACTGTTAATACAATAGTTTTTGATTCTATGAAAATGGAAATACAGATGGAGCTTCATAGGAATTATTTTAAAGTTAATTTTTTGGATATTACCAAAATGGTAATTTGATACTTTAGTACTAAACATAATTTTTTCTTTTGGATCTTTTAATGCCCAGCTTTCATTTTCAATTCTTCGTAAAACAACAGATTTGCTTAATATAAGAAAATTGCAATGCATATTTGTGTAAAATACAGGTGTAACAAGCGGAGTCATATTGTAAGGTGAATCATATTTTTTATTAATATATGCATATTTTTTATATAACTTTCGCTTGATAATAAAATTTGAAATATAAGATATAAAATAAGTTATTGAAAAAAATTTATCTCCCAAAAATACGAAAAAATCTTTCTTGTGCCTAAAGAATATATCATTTTTGAGTTTAAAAGCGTTTTTACTTACTATTGTTCTGCCTTTAAAATCATCAACATTTCCAAAAACAATATCTGGTTTAAATTTTTTTATCCTTGTCAAAAGCATTGAGAGTGCATTATCAGATGGAAGATCGTCATCGGAAAAAAACCAAATATACTTTCCGCGTGCAAGTGATGCCACATGGATAATTGCATGGCGCAATCCATATCTTTTTTTACTTTCAAAATATCGAATATAGTGGTATCTACTTATGTATTTTTTAATCATCTTACTTGTATCATCGGCGTCATTGTCGTTAAATACCACAATCTCAAATACTTCTTGTAGACTTTCCTCCTCAATTTCTTTTATCATGCGGGAAATGCATTGCTCTAAAAATCTCATCCTTCTAAATGTCGGTATACAGATTGAAACAATTTTAATTTTAAAGGAGATCATTTGTAGTAAGTACCTATAAATAGTGTATTTGCATGCATAATAATACTGGAGTATTTCTTATTTTGAATTTGGTCCTTTGATATTTCTTTCCAATAATTTCGCCTGGAAATCCTGTTTAAAAAATATTCTTTTGTAAAATGAAATTTATTTTTAAAGACATAATTATCAATTACAGGATTGTATCCTATAGGTATCGTTATGACAAGCATGCCTTTATTAGCTAGAAGCTTTTTTAGCAATTTTACAGCTTCGATGCTTTTATTAATTTTTTTTGGTTTTTCATCCCAACCTACATGTTCAAGAGTTGAGACACATAAAATTAGATCGTATTTCTGCTTTGGTTTAAAATCTACCACATCCTCATTGATGACTCCAGGCTCGATTTCATATTTATCTAGGACGTCATGCTCGGAATTTGTATAGTGTTTTAATACATTTCCAACTTCTAAAATGCGTTTACCTTTATGCGTTTTTAAATAATGAAGTGCAATTGGCACTTCCACAATTCTTTCATTTACCCAGGTTCTGTTATATGGATGACATAGATAACGCAAACTATGATTATTGAAAACAAAACGCCTTTTATTGTTGTCTTTAAAAATAAAATAAAGTTGGGGTACGATAAGTTCTCTAAGTATGGCGACAAACTTATTATGAATAAAATTCATCTCAATTAAATAATATGTAACTTTGGTAAAGGGAAAATCAGCTTTCCTCCCGAATTAATAAATTTTTTTTGTCTTTTTAATACATTTTTTTTAAAATGCCATGGCAAAACCAAAAAATAATCAGGCCGCATCTTTAATGCTTCCACTTCGGGAATAATCGGTATACGTGTCCCTGGTGTCCACGATCCATACTTATCTTTATTTACATCGGCGATAAACGGGATATCCTGCTTTCCCAACTTACAATACTGAAGTAGAACATTGCCTTTTGTAGATGCTCCATAGCCTAAAATTTTTTTATTTTCTTTTTTTAGTTTATAAATAAGGTGAGTCAATACTTTCTTATGTTTTTTGATTTTTTTTTCAAAATCTTTATACAGCTTTAATGAATGAACGCCCTGCTTTCTTTCGTTGTTTAGAATCTTTTTAATAGTATTTTTTTTCTCCGGAAAGGTATGTTTGTTTTTGGCAGCAATAATTTGAAAACTACCTCCATTTGTATCATTAAAATTAATGTATATTATTTTTAATCCAACTCTATCAAAAATCCACTTAATTTGTTTGAGTGCATAATACTCTAGATGTTCATGACAGATTGTATCGTAGGCAAGCTGATCTAGCATTTCAGGCAAATAACTCTGTTCTAAAACCCATATTCCTTTTTCATCCAAACTTTCATAAATCTCTTTAACAAAATCATAAGGTTTGTCAAGATCATAAAACATCGCAATTGAATAGATAATCTTAGCTTTTTTATTTCTAAATTTCATTTTAAACTTTCTTGAAGGAAAAAAATCAGAATAAATATAAATACCCTTTTTATAATTTTTCTTAAATTTAAATGCTGTCGGATCAATACCGACTAAGGTTAACTTATCAGGAGAAAAAAAATTCAATAAAGTTCCGTCATTGCTTCCAATATCTATAATAAGGTCGTTATTTTTTAAGACAACATGCTTTTGCGAGATCTTAGCAATATTCTTAAGATGGTCTACCATGGATGAATTAAGTCCTGATAAATATCCATAGTTATTTCCATAGAGTAAATTCTTATCAAAAAAATGTCCAAGTTGCACTAGTCCACAAACCCTATCTGCGGCACCATGACATTTTACAAGTGTCAATGGGCCTTTTGGAACATTCTCTGTATTTGTTTTAGGAAATACACCGGTGAATTCTTGCTGTCCAAGATCAAAAATCGGAGTAAGATTTGTATTACCGCAAATTCTACATTCTGCAATTGGAAGATACATTTTTGATTAAAGTATATCAGATGATATAATCGTATCAACTGATTTTAAAAGTGTTTTGGTATATGGATATATAACCGTATTTAAGGCGTTATATAAATCTAATAAACTTTAGTCTAACAAAATTATTTAATTATCTAATAACTAATTGAGACAAATATTCTTAATAATCTTTAAAGCATTCGTATCAATTTTTGGTGGACATGGCTTTGGGAAATTTTATCCAATCAAATTAGCTTATGATTTTGTTCTCAAACGTTCTAAATCTAATTTTGTAATTGTATTAGGCCATAAAATGTACTTAGATTCAAAAGATCCCCTGCTATTATCTATAAATGGGATTTATGAAAAATTTGAGACAATGCTTATGTGCAAAGAGATAAAACGGGGAAATGTTGTTTTAGATATTGGCGCAAATATTGGGTATTACACTCTCATTTTTGCAAAATTAGTTGGTAAAAATGGGAAAGTCTACGCCTTTGAGCCAGAGCCCACAAATTTCAGTTTGTTGAAGAAAAATGTCGAAATTAACGGATATGAAAATGTTGAATTAGTTCAAAAAGCAGTTTCAAATAAAAATGGTAAAATAAAATTATATTTAGATAAAGAAAACACTGCCGATCATCGAATATACAACTCACACGATTCTCGAAAATTTATTGAAATTGAAAGTATAAAACTCGATAATTACTTCAAAGATCATAGAAAAATTGATTTTATCAAAATGGATGTACAGGGCGCTGAGTGTGGAGTATTTCAAGGTATGTCCCAATTATTAAAGAACAATAAAAGTATGAAAATTATTTCGGAGTTCTGGCCTATCGGGTTAAAAAGATTTGGAATAAAACCATCAGAATATCTAAAACAACTGATTACAAAAGGTTTCAAAATATTTGAAATAGATGAACAAAAAAAGAAAGTAGTGCAAAAAACACCCATCCAATTATTAAATTTATACACACTACAAAAAGGAAATCATACTAATTTGTTATGTATAAAAAAATAGTATGAAAGACCTATATATTTTTATAAAGTCACAAAAATTTCTTAAGAGCAGTTTTTTTTATTGGGTAGCGAGTATGATTTGCGGTATTATGAACTATTTTTTTAATTCTTACGTAGGAAAAGCTCTTGGTCCAAACGGATTCGGAGACATCACAACTCTGTTTTCTTACGTAATCGTTTTATCCATACCAACAGGAATAATCGGCACATTTTTAATTATTAAAATAGGAGATAAGCTGAAAAACCACGGTTACGCCCGCAGCCTTTTTCTTTGGTATATAAATCTACTTAAAAATCGCTGGTATTTATTGGCTTTAGTATTTTTACTTTCACCGTTTGTTGCACCTCTCACCGGTTTACCGCAAACCGTGGCTTACTTTCTCATACCAATACTTATAATCAACTGGATAATTGCTTACTATAACAGCCTGCTACAGGGACTTCATTTGCTTTCCACGATAGCGATCGTTGGGTTACTTATGACCGCAATAAAACTTGCAGGTGGCTTAAGTGCATTTTTCTTTCATCAGGGGATATTGATAATTTTGGTTTCTCTTTTTGCGGGTTTTGTCGTCAATTTACTAATCAGCCATTTTGTACTCTCACGATTTCTTGCTAAAGCAAAAATGGTTTCGATAAATTTTCAAAAAAAACTCTTGACCTTACATAAAGATAAACACATCTGGCTGACTATTGCTTCGACTATCGCCGTTGGTCTTCTTGGAAATATTGACATTATTGTCGCAAAGCGTCTTTTCAGCGCAGAAAATGTTGGATTTTATAGCGCCTGGCTTCTTTTTGGCAAAATCATTTTGTATATTTTCGGACCCATACTTTCAATTGCTTTCATCTTTTTCTCAAGCAGAAAATACAAAAAGTTTCATCGCCCGGGATTCATATTTACAATATTTATTTTTGCTCTTATCGGGATAGTTGCATATTTTGGATACGATATGTTTGCACTAACTGCAGTAAATCTGGTTTTCGGACATAAATTTTTACCTGTAGCACCATATCTTGATGTCGCAGCTATTTACGGAACGTGTTATTTGTTGGTGTTTTTTACCCATCAGTTTTTCTTAGCTAAGGGGAGTTGGGGGGTGCTGATTTTGCCAATATTTTCAGTGATTTATATCGGAGTAATACTGTTTGCCGCGAAAAGTATTGTCATTCTTATGATGATCACAGTAGGATTTTTAGCTTTAGTGTTTGGATCTTCACTTATTTTTTACTTACTCAGGAAGAATGTAATTTTTAGTGAATAATTATGTAATTGTATAAGTAATATGTATTTTTTACAATTTAACTATTGACATAATTACATAACTTTTAGTAATCTCATTGGTATGTCGATTTTTAAACATACCATTTTTGTTTTACTTACTTTACTGATATTATTTTTTCCAAAATCAATATATGCGGTAACTGTTAGATCGTACTTAGTGACCGAGGCCAAAGAATTTTATGGTGATCCGCACCTAGAAACTGTATATTATTACAAAGTAATGAACTTTGATTATCAGTCTGGAAAAATTGTATTGAGTCATAATCCTGATGGGACTGGGGAAGCATTGGTTGGCGAAGTACTAAATGTGAGTCAATCTTTTATCGCAGCCTTTGGTTATGATACTACAGGAATTAACGACTGTATTGCAAAACCCATGAAGCCGCTTGATATTACCCCAATCGCAAAGAAAGGTTATAACAATATTCATGTACGGTTTAAAAGAAAGTGTAATTCAAGTTATCAGAAGATAGATCAATTATATTTAGTGCATTTTGATGATTATGATCCGGACTTAACCCCATTTCTTGATTTGCCATGGGACTATCAAGCAAAGGGAAAGGCGTTTGAGGATGTGGCACTTGAAATGAGTTCTTATTTTGATCATGAATATCCTTTATTGAGTGTAAACTGGGTTCTTAATGAACCGACAGATGTTAAAGACACTATTATTAAATTTGGAGGCCAAAAAACTAAAGAGCCTTATACGTCTCATGATGGTTATGATTATGGCTTAAAAGCAGATGTATTCATTAACGATCCTGTAGTCGCAGTAGCACCGGGTCAAGCTATCTATATAGATACATGTGGTGCCTGTGGAAACGCCATTCATATTGATCATGAAAATGGTTATCAAACTCGATACTATCACTTACAAAATGAAGGGTTGATTACCAATATTCCAAATAAAAAAGTACAAGTTGTCGATCGCCAACAGATTGGAAAAGTAGGATTAACTGGTAATACCGATGGTCCACATATTCACTTCATGGTCATCCACGACAAAAATGGTGACGGTAACTTCGATGATAACATTCCGGATGGTCTCGTCGATCCCTACGGCTGGCAATCAGATAATCCCGATCCTTGGGAGAACTACAATTTCACTTTATATAATGTCGAAAAAAATGGTGCAAAAAGTAAGTATTTATGGAAACATCCTCTTAAACCTGTGACCAAGGCTATACATACAGATGGCGGACAGGTTACGAACAATAGATACACCATCATCATACCAAAAAATTTTATCAATCAGGATCTGTACCTGAAGATTGAAACTATCCCTGTTTCTGCACCTTCCGTGATTCTTCAACCTATAGCTCCTGGCTCCGACGTGACTATCTGGGACGGTATTGAAACTTTTTTTACCAACTTTCAGAAATTTTTTACATTAAAGTTCGTTATCGGCAGTCTAGATATATCTCGATTAATTCCTGAAACATTGTCGATTTATTCAAGTCAAGATGGTGTTACCTGGGAAAAAGAAATCTCAACTGTTGATTGGGAAAAACGTCAGATATTTACAGATGTCAATCACCTTTCCCAGTTTGTGGTTATGGGTGAAAAAATTGACTCGATTGCTCCAATCACAACCGCCATTATTTCGGGTACTCCTACAAGTAATCCAAATGAATATACAAATAAATCACAGGTGACAATGAATATTGATGCAACCGATGAGCCGGTCGAAGGAAGTCTGGGTATCGATTATACGGTTTATAAAGTTAATGATGATAAATGGCAGATATATGAAAATCCATTATCTTTTAGTGAGCTTGGAGAATACAAAATTTCATATTATTCTGTTGATAAGGACGGGAACATCGAAGATGTCAAAGAATCGTTGTTTTCGATAGTCGAACAAAAGCAAATTGACCTTGAGGCACAGATCATATTTGACTTTGAAAGCAACAACTTTGTAATCAGTGCCAAAGATCAGACGGTCCCAATCTCAACCGAAATCATAAAGATCAAAAAAAAAGAGTACGATCAAAGCACACTATCCACCCCATCAGATAAATTGATTATATTGTCTACATCAAAAGATACAAAAAAAGCTCATGAACTGGCTATCAAATCATTAAAATATGATGATGAAACCCAGACCGAGTTACAAAAAAATACCTTCAAAGTATCCTTTGATAAAGATCCGTCTAAAAAAGATCCAAATAAAATAACCCAAATACTAAACATCAATAAACAACTTAAAGTCCGTTTGGTATACAATAAAAAGAAAGACATAACAGAAATAAGAATCAATGAAAATGGTGAGAAAAAGAAAGAAGATATAAGCGGACTGAAAAAACTTTCTGTCTATACTTCACATGGACAATTAAGGTACTTTATTGAGTAAATAAGTATGAAATTTAAAAATAATAACTTACATAAGATTATTTTGTTTTTGTTGGCTTTATTCCTCATATTGTTCTTTTTTATTTTTCTAAATAGATTGGAGTTTCCAAGTGAAAAATTGTATAAATATTCTGAAAAAAAAGAAAAGACTGTTATTAATGAGACGCTTCAAGTATCATTTAATGTCCCAGAGAAATTTGAAATTGAGAGTCATTTCACTGGTTTCACTCTTACTTTTAATGGACAAAGTATAAATATCAGCCGTGTAGCAACAAACTATACTAATATAACTGACTATCTAACTGACCTTCAAAAATATAATAAATTTGATCTTAAAAATCGTGAAATAATGAATATTAACAGTTATGAGGCAGTAAAAGGATTTATCGACAAAGAAAGAATATACTTTATCTACGTAGATAACTACGTGTTTAGTTTTTTCACCGAGGCACCTAGTTTATATAACGACATAGATCAGATCGTCCGATCATTTAAATACCTGCCCGAAAATCCTTAGAATATTTAAACAGAAAAATAATCTAGCGCCTCATGTATAATGTTTTCTAGAAAAAAATGAGCAAGATACAGTCTCACTTCCTTAGTCTCATCATACCTACATACAATAAAGAAAAAACTATTGTCGATAATCTCCGTGGCATACAAAATGTTCTTGACAATATCCGTTATGACTATGAGATGATTGTCGTGATCGACGGCCAGATCGATAACACAAAAAAAGTATTGAAGAAAGCCAAAATCCCAAAACTACGCATATTTGCCTACAAACAAAACCGAGGCAAAAGTTATGCAATCAGGGTCGGTATGCATAAAGCCAAGGGAGACTACATCATGTTTATAGATTCGGGATTTGAAATAGATCCCAATGGCATATCCATGCTACTTGAACACATGGAGTGGTACACTGCCGACATCATCGTCGGCTCCAAGCGTCACCCTGCCTCTCAAGTTAAATATTCGCTAATTCGTAAAATATTGAGCCTAGGATACTACTGGCTTGTAAAAATACTATTTCAGGTCAATGTTAAAGATACACAGGCGGGCATAAAAATTTTCAAAAAAACAGTCTTGCAGCGTATACTACCACGCCTTGTTGAAAAAAAGTTTGCCGGAGATCTTGAAATGCTAGTTGTCGCAAAGCAGCTTGGGTTTAATCGTGTTTATGAAGCACCGATTAAACTTGATTATACTTTTGCTACAGTGACCGATGCTGCGACACTCAATGCGATTTATGGAATTTTATATGATACTCTGTCAATATTTTACAGAACATATATCCTTCGATACTATAGTAAACATTCTCGGAAAGATTAAATAACAGAAAGTCATACTATATCGGCAAATACTCCCTCAAGTTTCTTGAACATTTTGAAGCTAAAAATAAACAAAACGACAGATATGATGACTCCTATTGACAAACTGCCCCAGTTTGGGAATCCTCCGGCAAGAAGTACTTCGCGGTAAGCATTGATGAAAACGGACAAAGGATTGAACTTAAAAATCCAACGATATTTTTCCGGAAAAAACTCAACAGCGTAGATCACAGGTGTTAGATAAAACCATAAAGTTAATATAAGATTGAATAAATATTGAATATCTCTATAAAACAAATTCATAGCCGAAATCGCAAGCGCGATCGCGTATGTAAATAAAAACTGGATAGCAAATATCGGGAAAAAAAGCAACATGTAAGGCTTGATCGGGACTTGAAACCACAACATAAGAATTAAGAAAACCAAACTAGCCAAAAGAAAATCAAAAGTTTTTGCAAGCAACACAGATAGAACGAGAATTTCTCGGGGAAAATATATTTTTTTAAGTAAAGACGCATTTTCGACAAGTGAACCCATCGCAGCACTAAGTGCTGTATTAAAAAAAACCCATGGCAATAAACCTGCATACAGGAATATCGGGTAGGGGACACCAAGGTCAGAAAATCTTATAACCTGCGAAAATACAAAACTCAAAATCAACATTTGAAAGAAGGGGTTTAGAACAACCCAAAAAAAACCCAAAAAAGACTGCTTATATCTTGCTTTAATTTCCCGCAAAGTTAAATGTTTTATAAGATCAAAATATTTTGCTGACATAAGAATTAGGAAACCTCTAACACATCTTGATATTGTTTTAACGCTGTCTTAATATCTCCGTCATATTGCACTGATCCGGACTTTAGGTAAATTGCCCGCTCGCAAAAACTTTCAACGGTCTTAAGATCATGGCTGACAAAAATGATTGTCACTCCTTTTTTTTTGAATTCCAACATTTTTTTTAAGCATTTTACCCGAAAGGCGCTGTCACCAACACTCAAAATTTCATCAACTAGAAGTATTTCCGGATCTACAAATATTGCCACAGAGAATGCAAGACGCATGTACATGCCGGATGAAAAATATTTGACAGGTACGTCGACAAATTCGGAAATTTCGGCAAAATCAATAATTTCGTTTAATGTATTTTCAATATACTTTTCCTTAAGACCAAGGATGACACCATTAAGAAACACATTTTCACGTGCCGTAAGCTCGGGATGAAATCCGGCTCCAAGCTCAAGAAGTGGCACCACGCGACCATTAACCGTAACCTTACCAGTGGTTTGAGTTGAGACTCCGGCAATGATCTTTAATAATGTAGATTTACCTGCTCCATTTCGACCAATGACTCCAATTGATTCACCTTTTTTTATATTGAATGATATATTTTTTAATGCGTGTACTTTCTCCAGCGTCTTTCGTTGTACAAAGAATGCCTGAACAAGCTCTTTCAGTGTCTTTTGGTGCTGAAAGTAAAAGTACTTATCAACGTTTTCAAAAGATATCACAACGCCATTGTTTTGCATAAGATGTATTTAATTGTATCAATTTTTTTAGATATCCACTGAAGTTTCTCAACCTTTCAAGAAATAGAGAAGGCAAATGTTGTAAGATAAACCACCAAGGATAGTTTTTGAGAATGATTCTAATCCAATTTGTGAAATCGCGCCACTTTTTGTATGCACCCATTTTACTACTGGTCGCCATATGCTTGTGATATGCAACCGCTTCTAGGCATGGAGCATAAAGATGACCTTTCTTTGCAAGACGGATAAACAGATCAACATCTTCAAGATAGGAATGAAATGTTTTATCAAACATGCCAATTTTAAGAAAGACATTTTTACGTATCAATAAACATGTCGCCGACAATCCATATACTTTGCCTGACTTGAAAATATTATCCTCGTTCAAACTCGTAACTCGCCTGCCTGCCATCGAGGCAGGTAACTTGTAACTCGTAACTAAATTTGCTTTCCCTTTTTTTAAATCGACAATATAACCAATATTTCCTCGCCCCGCGAAGCTCGCTACATTTTCAAGCACTACTGGCTGTGTTGCAACATACTCTGAATGATCTTCTAGAAAATCAAGAAGAAGCTGAACGGTATCTTTTTCTACAATACAATCATTATTAAGAATAAAAATGTAATTGCCTTTTGCCTCTCTGACAGCTTCGTTCACTGCTTTTGTGAATCCGTAATTTTTGTCAAGACTCAACACGTGCACTTTTGGAAACTTAGATTCAATTAAATCTTTTGTGTTGTCTTGTGAACCATTATCGACAATAATAATCTCGCAATTATCAAAATTTTTTAGGGCTGAAATAGTATGCGGTAGTGTTTCTGCAAGTAGTTTGACGCCATTATATGTTGGAATAACCACTGATATCTTCATTACAATATTCTACTATAATGAAAACGATAACTTTGATACAATAATGTAAATAGTTATGAATATTGCCTTTGAAATAAGTCCTCTTATCACTGCGTCAGGGACATTTGGAGACAAATCCGGAGTATATCGATATACCTACGGACTATTAACAGCTCTGATTGAAAAAGAAAAGCAAGAAAATACCCAAAATAAAATATATCTTTTTACCTTCACTCATTCGCTTCTTTTCTATTCCATTAATCCAGAAATAATTCAACTTGTCGATAATAAACATGTTTTTCTAATAGGATATAAAAATAAACTTGTCATTCCAAAAAAAGGTGAAAGTAAGTGGAGTGAATGGGTCGAAATATTGGCCATACCCATAATCAGATACCCACTCAAAATGTTGGATCATATTTTAAGTCTAAGAAAGATTTATAAAAAATTTGTCGAAAAAGAAAATTTTGCGAAATATGTTAAACAGTTAAAGGGAGAGTTCAAAAAAAATAACATAAAGATTGTCTATCATTCAGAAACAGCTTTTTATCCAATGGATCGGATGAAAAACGTTATCACAATTTATGATTTAACTACCTTATTCTTGCCAAATTTCCATCGTGTGGAAACATGTGATCTACAATCAAGAAAGCTAAGATTTGCTAAAAAACATTGTCAAGGAGTGGTCACCATAAGTGAATCAACAAAAGACGATTTACTATCTTTTTCTTCACAATTTAAGAAAAAGAAGATTTTGGTTGGCTATCCTGGCTTAGATCAATCGTTTATGAGTAATAATGAAAATCTCTCACTAAAGGATATCAATACATATTTACTAAATTGGGAAAAAAATATTGAAAAAGATAAGTACTTTTTGTTTTACAGTACTTTCGAGCCAAGAAAAAATATTTTTTATATAGTTCGCGCATTTGCTGATCTTTATGAGGGAAAAAATATTCCTTCAAACTTTAAAATGGTCTTAATAGGAGGTAAGGGTTGGGGAAAGATAAAGATGTTAGTAGACAATTTTATTCAAGAAAATTACCCAGTTAATAAAAAATGTCCGTTTATTCTACTGGATTATATGAGCGATAATTATATAAGAGTATTTATTAAAAATGCTTATGCAGTAGTTTATCCGTCTATCTACGAAGGCTTCGGGTTGCCTGTGCTTGAATCGCAGGCGCTTGGAACTCCAGTTTTATGCTCAAACACTTCGTCATTACCTGAAGTTGCCGGAGATGCGGCTTTGTATGTTAATCCGAAAGATTTTACAGATTTAAAAGAAAAAATGAAATATATTATCGATCACCCGGAACTTGCGGATCATCTTTCAAAAGCAGGTCTTAAGCAAAGTAAAAAATTTACATGGGATAAAACTGCTAAAAATGTCTTCAATTTTTTGAAAACTCTATGAAGATTGGAATAGACATATCTATGCTTGTCTACCAAGGGAGCGGAGTGGCAACTTACACATATAACCTTGTAAAAAACTTACTGAAGATTGATAAACAAAATTCATATCATCTTTTTTACAGCTCGTTTAGGAGACCAAAAAATTTTATCTATCTCAAAGAGCTTAAAGAAACTGGAGGAAAAATTTATGATTATCCATTTCCACCAAGAGTGATGAAGTTTTGCTGGAATAAATATCATATCTTGCCTGTTGAATGGCTTATCGGTAAAGTCGACATTTTCCATTCTTCGGATTTTTTAAGACCGCCTCTTTTAAAAGGAACAAAAGGAATTACCACAATCCATGATCTTACCTGGAAAAAATTTCCTAAATTTCATACAAAGGATATTGTTAAAGCACACGAGCAAAAACTCAAAATGACAATAGAAAAAAATGATGTGATTATTGTCGATTCCGAAAAAACAAAAGAAGATTTATTGTACTATTATCCAATTGTTAAAAATCCTATTTATACTGTTCCTCTTGGAGTGGATAAGAAATTTTTTCAAAGGCAAGAATTGGAAAAAATAAGAAAAACTTTAAATAAATATGAAATTCATCAACCTTATATTTTGTATGTCGGTGCAATCGAACCAAGAAAAAATATTCCTACTTTAATAAAAGCTTTTAATTTAGTACTTAAGGATTATTCAAACTACAAACTTGTACTTGCAGGTCGCGCGGGATGGAAAAATGAAGGAGTGTTTAATCTTATTAATGAATTAGATCTTAATGGCAAAGTAATTTTTACAGGATTTGTGGAAGATGAAGATTTGCCAGCGGTTTATCAAGGTGCGACAGTATTTGTTTATCCTACTTTTTATGAAGGATTTGGATTGCCTCCTCTTGAGGCGCTAGCGTCGGGCACACCGACCATTGCTTTTAATTCTCCAAGTCTTAATATAAAATTTATTGAAAAAATTGATCCAATAGAACTTGCCTCAAAAATAACATCTCAAATTAAAAATCCAAGATTACTAAATCTTACCATACCTTCTTGGACTGAAACTTCTCGCAAAACCTTGGAAGTTTATAGAAAAATTATTCGAGACTGATTTTTCTTATGTCGATTGCAAGATCACGTGCGTCTGCACTTAATCCCAGCCCTGCAGGATTGTTTAGATTACTAAGCTCAAGTCGAATATTTATTACTTCGTTTTGACGTAGACCAATATCAGATATGTACTCTTTCCATTCTGTTCCAATTGAAACTGTGTCCACTTTTTCTTCATTGACATACAGCGTCATTGCTTGCGGATCTTTTAATGAGAGCATCTCAATATGCAACTTTGAAATAGGATCATTTTTAACAACAAGACGCATAGTCGCCTCTTTAGCATTTATCCAGCGATGTCCGTCCTCTTTGTGACTCCATCCATCAATAAGAAGACTGTCTTGGAAATCTTCCCTTGTGAATGGGATGGAAGTCAAATCTTTATTACTTTCAAGTAGACAATCTTGATTGTTGCATATTCTACCAAGTACATAAAACTCATTTTTCCAAACTTTTTCACGAAGTAGAACATTGATCGTCGGATACCAGCGAACGGGTTTTTCAAAAAGTACAAGTTTGTTATCTGGGACCTTGTTCGTGTATTCAGATAACGAGGTAAGAGGAGAGGTGTAAGTTAGTTGTTGTGGGTAGAGAAAATATGTTCTCCACAGAGTGGGCCAAATACCAAGTTCCTCAGTAAGCAGCGTGGGGGCATATATAGGTTCATTTGTAAAATAGGTACGTGGTAACGAAGAAAGCGATATAAATGATAATTCTGCAGCTAGTCTACTTTGATTCATTCTTTTGACAAGTTTTATTCCAGAAAAAGCCTCCGCAAGAACAAGTACTAAAGCAATACCCAGGAGAAGTATTTTTTTCTTTTTCAGAAACTCAAAAAATCCGATAGTAAAGAGAATTAGTAGCAAAAATATTGTATATGTTACTACACGGTAATACTCGAAATAATTATTTCGTTGATAAGCCCAGTAATAAAGATAAAAGTAAAGAACCAAGAACATCATGAAAAATAATCTATGTTTAACTTTAAAGAATCCGTATATGACAAATAAAACTGCCAAAAGGCTCAATATCCACGCAAAAACTGAGGGAAGTGGTGGAAAAGAATGGATGCTATAAAAACCTAGAATTTCATATGGATTTGGAAAGGGAATAGCATCTCGAAATGGAAGCCATCCAATTATTTCCTTTCCTGTGGGTTTGTAAGTAAACCTAATAAATATATTAAAAAATCCATAAATAGCTGTAACACTGCTTATTACGAAAGTTACTGTGATTATTCGAGCTAAAAATAGTATCTGCTTTTTGAGCTCTCTATAAAATAATGATCTAAAGAGAACGTAGCCAAGAAGCGGCCCACATACAAATATCGTGCCTTCGCTATAGCTCATAAACATTACTCCAAGACTCACCCCAATAATGATTTCGTACGTACTTAATTTATAAGTTGATCGTTGATCATTATCATTATGTGATTCAATATAGAACAACATAAAAATAATGAAAAATAGTTCGATTCCCCAAAACAGTATCTGCCCAAAAAAATTATGGAATAAAATATAGAGCAAATTGGCGTTGAGTCCTGTAATAACAAGAAGAAATATTATGCTTACAAGTGATGCTTTATAAAGTATTTTGAAAAGAACGACCAACAGTGGAGGAATCAGTGAAAAAAGAACTACCTGTAATATATAAACTATTTGGTATCCCTTGAGTCCAAAAAGCTGTGAAAAGTATGCAGATATTACTGGTGGTCCCCAACGATAAATGTTGTAAAACATATCTCCTACGGAGCTTACAGGTAACAACGCTTTTGAATAGATGACATCGTTCATTACCAGATCTGAACTAATGGCGTAGTTAGCAGCATCACTGTTGCCAAGAGTTACTGTGGTGAGGACTTTTTCATACTTAAATAATGAAACTGTAGTTAATACAATAGTTCCGATAACAAATAATGCAATGAGACTATCTTCTGTAAGAGAAAGAACAAATCTCTTTTTTCTAAGTGCAATCTCCCTGAAAGTTAGTAAGGTAAGTATTATTGTGACAGGCCAAGTAGTTGTTTTTATGGGAAGACCAAAAAGGCTTAACAAGATAAGCGCTCCAATGAGCATGATTACTCCATACCAAGGCGCAAGCCAGAATGTGTATTGTTTCCATTGTGAAGGAGTCAAGTATAATGACAAACCTCCTCCAACAAGAAATAATACAAAGATAATAAGGACAGGAACTATGAATATTGCGATCATATATGCTTTTCTAACGTATCTGCAAGACTATTCCTGCAGTAACCGGACTGATAGACAAACTGATCACCATCACTTTTATAAACGCGACAAGAACGGCAGTATTCTTTTCTTTAATCCATGTAATAATCGTGGCTGACGATATCAAGACAAGCAAACTTACAAATAAATATGCAGAGAGCGTCACGGTCAGAGTTGATATAGTAATAGCAATTAAAAGGTCTAAATTATAAAACTGTAAGACTGCTTTTTTTTCAGAACTAAGAATAACATAATATTGATAAACCAAGAATATAGTAACGAAACCTATCCCAACTGAAAGTTTACCGTTGAGTGTAGGTAAAAAAAATTCAATAAGATAAGTGATCGCAAACGCAAGACATATTGCAATAAGAGTTCTCGAGTTGTCAGTGCTTTGAAAAAAAGTGAATATCAGCGGAAACAGAAGTGCTCCATACAAAGGGAAAATATTTGTAATATCTCCCATATCATATATTTTGCTTAGTGAAAAGAAAAAACCTATTACAAGCGAGGGACCAATCAACTCGCCTTGCTTATAAATCTCTCCGTTTTGAAGGAGCGCTATAACGAAGCTCTTATCGGAAAAAAATGACGCCTTAACAAGTTCATTCCGTGATATATTCTGACCATTGTGGAAGAAAAAGAGGAAAAGACTTAGCAATAGGAAGATGAGAATGATGCTATTTAGTCTGGAGAAAAAAACAAGTTTCTTCTTGAGAAACAGAGCAAGAACTAGAGTTGAGAAAGAAAAAATACCAATTATAGGAATAATTTTTATTATCGATATATTGGCAAGACTTGCAGAAATATTGAAAAGTATGATAATCACAGTACCAATCCATGGAGCAAACCAAATACCCCATTTTTTCATTGTGGGAGGCATCAACAAAGCTGTTGGACCATAGCCCAATAACACTAATATAAAAAACATACCTATCAGTCTCACAAAATCAAACATAATTAACATAGTTTATAACATTCAACGCAATTTTATAGTCTTAAAGTTGGCGGTTAGATCACGGGTGTCTTGACTAATTCCCATTTGTGCCTGGTTATATAATTTATCAAAGACTAATTTGATATGTAGTACTTCATTTTGTGCAGGTCTATTTAAATCAAAAACAAGCTCTTTCCATTCTAGTGATATCATTTTTTTTCCTACAGATTCTTCATTAACAAAAACTTGTATATGTTGATCATTGCTTAATGAAAAAGTTTCAAGAGCTAAACTTTGTACATTATTGTTACCGGCAACTAATCTTAGAGTAGTTACTTTATTATTAGACCAACGCGTATCTCCGCCCTCCTTTACGCTCCAACCTTTTATAAGTAAACTGTCTTCGTAAGCACTTTTTCCCATCTCAATTTTAGATAGATCTTCAGAACTCTTGAGTAAACAATTTTTATCATTGCAAATTCTTCCAAGCATATAATACTCATTTCCCCAGACTTTTTCTGTAATTAACACATTTGTTGGCTGAAACCTACGAACGGGTTTTGCGATCATTACAAGTCCTCCTGAAGGCACTCTCAATGCATATTCATTATTAATAAACTTCATTGGAAAACGTGAATTTTTGATCTGTGGGTATATAAAATAACTAACCCAGATATTCCTCCAATGTTGCAAGGATTGATTTATATTTTCTTCAACATAAATTGGCTCATTGATATCGCTTGGTAGTTCTTGAAGAGAAATATAACTTTTATCAACAGAAGCATGCTCTCTAAGAAAACGCTTATTGAGTTTAATTCCTGAAAAAATAATTAGAATCAGAGATGAAAAGATAATCAACTTTATCACTTTTCCCTTTTTAGACAATTCTGTTAAACCGATTGTAAAGATAATTAAAAATAGGGGAAGCGTGTATGTAACTGCCCTATTGTATGCAAAAAAATTTTTCTTGATTGGTCCCATCCAAATAACAAAAAATAAGAATAAGTTGATGTAACACAAAAGTAAATCATTTTTCTTCAATCTAATAAATCCATAAACAAATATCGACACTATGACCAAACTCAATATGATTGCCAAAAATATTGGTAAAGGCTCAAAGTTATGAATGCTCCAAAATCCCACCATTTCAAAAGGATTAGCATAAGGAACACGAGTCCTAAATAACTCCCAGCCAATCTTTGCATCTGGATCACTGCCAAATGACTGTAAAAAGTCAATAGCCACAGCATTAATTATCGAAACTGAACCGAGCAGCAACGCAATAAATCCTATTTTTAGGATAGTTTTAAGATGAAGAGGTTCTTTGTTTCTAATGAATAAATATGTAAGATAGATCAACAAAGGAGCAAAAATTAATATTGCCGGTTCATGGTATGTAAGAAAAAAAACTACAGACGCAGTCCCTAAAGATACTTCGTAAAGCACGCTATTTTTTTTACTCTTTTCTAAAATATCCAAATAGCTAAATAAAAGTATTAGTATCGATAATGAAAGACCCCAGAATATGACCTGTCCAAAAAAAACATGATATACCATATAAAGCATATTTGCGTTAAAGGTGAACATTATCGCGAGTATTATTAAAGACATCGTAGATTTTTTGAATAATTGTTGTAACAATATATATGCTAAAGGTATGCTCAGTGCGTACAAGATTACCTGTAAAACATAGGTTAATTGATACCCCTGTAAGTTAAATAGATACAGAAAAAAAGATTCTATTACTGCTGGTCCCCAACGATATCCACTGTCAAGTATCCCCGAAACACCATAAGATGTATCTAAATAAAAATTTTCCTGCAAAGAATAATTTGTCAAAAAATCCGGTGGCAGAGTATATACAATTGCATCATTATTGCCCATGGAGACAGTTGTCATAAACCCATGTCTACGAATTAGGGGAGAAAGGTTAAGCGTGATGCTCATAGTGATAAAAAAAATAAGCAGCAGCTCTTGTTTTAAAGAAAATTCAAATCTCCTTGAAGTTTTTTTCCATACATAAATTGCTAGTCCGATCAAAAATAGAATAATGAAGAGACCAACGTCTGCAGTAGAGAATCCTAGAAGACTAAAAGTTGTTAATGTAAATATGATAAAAAAAATAAAATACCACGGTGAGAGCCAAAAGGCATATTTTCTTAACTGCTTTGGTGTGGCAAGGAGCGTCAGACCGGAGCCAAATACAAACATAACTAAAACTGTAGCCAGAGTGTAGACAAATATTTCTATCATGAAAAGATATATGTTTTAATAATTAAACCCATGAAAAAGGGATTGATAAGGACGGTCAATAAAACTATCTTAAATAATGTGAATAAGTATTGTAATGACCGATGAAAAAAAAATTTATACAAAAAATAAACAGCCATAAAAGCTAAAGCGATAAAGAATACCGTCGCATTAAGGGTTGCAAGTGAAAAAATTGATATGCTCGTAAGTACAATTGGGCCATTGTATTCAAATAGTCTCAAAGTAGAGATATTATTCATAATTATTAAAATTACCAAGATGTATATCCCGAATGTTAAGAGATATGATAAATACATCATTTGCAGTAACTTATCTTTTGGAATCCAATGAAAAACAGATATAAAAAATGAATACACAATCGGTGTTCCTACCTGAAAATTTACGTTTGTCAAAGATCCGGAGTCTTGTACCATATCAAAAAGCGTATTTTTTTGTAAGATTAATGACATATTGCGTAAATCAGGTCTAATAGGGATAGTAAAAATACCTGCAAACAGTAGAATAAGAATGAGAGGGATAATAAAGAGGCTTTGTTTGTAAAATCGGAACATTCTTTTATGAAAAATGAAGGCATAAATCCACGATAAGGAAGATAAAAAAATTATTATTTGGTTCCCTTGAAGTCGGGCCAGCCCTTTGCCAGAGATTATAACTTCATCCATTCCAATCTTGGCAACACTTAGTGCTAAACCTATAACTATAACGAAAGTTATACCAACAAAAGGGGACAATACCAAGGAATACTTTTGTATTTTTTTAGGAAGCAAAATAACTGAAAATCCATAACCTACAAATATCAGGAGTAAAATAAATATTAATGTGTCCATAACTATGTTGGTTTTAGCTGTAACTCTTTAAATTTTCCCCCCAGTTTTCTTTGGTCTGCAGATCCATTAATCACTTTAAAAGGTAGATAAGCATGATCAAAATTAAAGTAGACAAAGTTAATAGCGATAAAAACAAGAACCACGAATATCCATGAGTATTCAGTCTTTTTGTATTTTTTCATTATTACATAAAACCTAACAAATAAAGTTTGACCTTTGTATCATTCTCTAACATTTTTTTGTTAAACTTTAAAATAATTTCGTTAATGTTATTCTTTTTTATATTCTTCATTGTTGCAACGGAATATATTTTCTCCCCTGGTGTAATCTCTTTTGATGTAATATATTTTTTATTTATATAAAAATCTACTTGGATTGATTTATTGGAATCGGCCTTAATGAATAAACTCTTATCATTTTTCGGTTTTAAAAATATTTTGACTACATCATCAGACACTATTCTATATCCGGTATTAACATCTTTTGATAATCCAGCGACAACAGTAAGATGATCCAACTCCGAACTAAAATCTACCTTGTCGTAAGATTGGTTTTTCAGTTTTATTTTTAGTAAATCATACTGACCATCTCTTAGTATTTTTTTATATCCAATCTCATACAGGAATTTTGCCATTTTTTTTGAATAAGATTCATCGTTTTTCAGCGCAATATATTTAATATTCAAAAACTCGATTTCATTTACAATGTTTAACTTTGATCCATCAAAAGGGAGCATTTTTTTATTTTTCGGCGATTGAGTATATGGATTGTAATTGCCCCTATCTACTGTTTGTGCAGCATAATAAATAAATTTAAAATTCTTATAGTAAGAAAAAACATCAGGACTTACTCGCGCAGCATATCCTCCGATTACTGGATGTTTGTGAATTGATAAACCATATATGTTCATAGCATCATGAACAAAACCCATGTACTGGAATCCATCACGAAGTGTAAAAGGTATGCTTAATACGGAGTAATCGCTTTCATCTGTTTTTATGGTATTAAATAGTTTTAAAGGAACTTTTTGGTTTATTTCTTCAAAATTAAAATAAAATTGATCAAAAATAAAGATTAATAACAAACTAATGAAAATAATTTGCTTTTTCTTTGATTTCAGAAACCATTTGTTGATAGTAAAACCTGACACTATAGAACCTAAAAAAACGAAGACAGGCAGTAGGCGAGGCGTCTCGCGCATCATGTTAAGTACCGGTATGTAGTGTAGAATCAGGAAAGGTAATGGAAACACTACTTGAACACCGTCCAAGTCTAGCTGCCACTTATTTGCTATCTTTAAAAAAGGTCCAAGGAGAATTACAGCAAAAAAAAGACTGATAATCAGATGAGGTAAAATTTGTTGTTTGATAGGTTTTGCTATACTTTTCCATCTCACAAGAAGATAGAAATATACAGTCAAAATTAGTATGCCAGGATAGGCAAAATGTAGGCCCCAACTGATATAAAAATTTTTATATTTGGCAAATAATGGCAACATTGAAGCTAAACTGTCAATTATGTATCTATAGAAAGGATTTGACTCACTTGGTGTAATAAAGCTTAAAAGATCGGCCGATAGTTCTATAGCTCCTCCAAACCCAGGGGTTTTGACTAAATCATCAAAAAAAATATATTGTTGTGCGGTATATAGCCAGGGTGTGATGAGAAGAAAAAATAATGAAAAGGAAAGGAAGACAAAAGGTAGCTCTAAAAAGATTATTTTTATAACTTTTTTAGGATCTTTCCAGAAATAAAAGAGTAAGTATAACGAAGTTAGCATCATCAACGCAATAAAAAAATAGAAACTAGTTAATAACAATAATACAAACAGAATACTCAATATTATTGATAGAACAATCTTTCTCAATCTCTTCTTTTCATCCAAAAATTTTAACACTACAAAAAAAATCCAAGGAAAAAAATAGATTGACGTATAGGTATAATGACCAGATATTCTGATGCCAATGAATGGAGTTAGTCCATATACAAGACTCAAAACTAACGCGATCTGTTGAGATATATTGTACTTTCTTAATAAAAAATACATACCCAATTGCGCAAGAAAGATGTTTAGCATGATAACAATCAAGATAGATTGGTGTGGATTAAAAAAAATGCGAAGCGGGATAAATAAAAGGGCAAAGGAAGTTGCTGGATCATTTAAAGCAATATTAGTCTCAAATGGAAAAAAAGTCTTCTGAATCAAAAATGGATTCTTAAGTTTGATCAGCTTTTGATAAACCTGTTCAGTATATACCTCAAGTACAATCCCGTCCCCAATCTGGATTGTATCAGGTTCTTTAAATTGAATTATCTCCTGCAAGACATTAATATTAAAGGCAATGTTTACAAGAAGAAAAATAAGTAATATAACTACAAAAGGAAGCCGATATTTCATGAAGGTAATTATACAAAACATCTTTAGATAAACCTGTTAATACTATGCTTTCAAAAGAAAGGAACTTTGGACTTGATATCATACGAGGAGGTGCAATAATCATGGTACTCATGGCTCATGCTGCACCTGTCTTTGAGTCAAGCTCACTACTTTATTATTTCTTTTATGACGCTGGACTCTATGGAGTCGAATTTTTCTTTGTGTTAAGCGGCTATCTCATCGGACAGATACTCTTTAAAAACTTGATTTATAACTTATCTTTTCAAGAAATAAAGGTATTTTATTTAAGAAGATGGTTACGAACCTTACCTTTATATTATGTAATTTTATCTATCCTTGTTGTTATAGACATAATATCCAAACCTGGACATAACCCGCATATTCTTCATTTTTTATTCTTACAGAACTTTCATCCAGTTGAAGCTGGTTTTTTTGGTGTTTCGTGGAGCTTATCTATTGAGGAGTGGTTTTACCTAACCTTACCTATTTTATTTTATATATTTTTGAAAAAAACAAAAATTCATAATGTTACATCAAT
>Ga0209542_10002188_pt1 | contig 44351 bp, 41 predicted proteins | sample RifCSPhighO2_01_FD_184028 | JGI IMG/M metagenome (GOLD analysis project Ga0209542, IMG submission 184028) | Soil microbial communities from Rifle, Colorado - Rifle CSP2_plank highO2_0.1 (SPAdes) (version 2) | ecosystem: Environmental > Terrestrial > Deep subsurface > Rock core/Sediment ...
AGCGGCCGGAAGAAGCGCTGCAGCATCGCTACTCGCGACACCTGTCCCGTCCTCTCGGCCTCCTGCACGAGGAGCCCCCACTTAGCCTCGGTCTCCAGGATGCTGTGCGCGGCATCGGAGACGACATCGAGGCGCGCCAGCGGCGCGAAGAACTCGAACACCCTCACCACGATGAAGACGGGCAGCAGCGCGATGATCTCGAGCCAGCATTCCCTGAAGAATCGCGGGATGCTGTGGATTCTGGCATATTTGAAGGCAAGGTCGATGACGAAGAGAATGATGATGGCATAGTCAACGATGTCGGTGATAAGATAGTACGGCTGCAGCGCATCATAATAGAATATCTCTCCCACGACGAGCAAAAAGAGCAGGATGAGCGAGAACGGGATGAGCCTGTCGACGATGTGCTCGACCTTGTGCAGCCAGAGTTTCATCTGCCTTCTCTCCTTGTCCCTGTTTTTAATCTTTTTTGCTGGGTGGGGGGCACAGCGAGAGAATCTCCTCCTTCGTGGCCTGCCGCAGCTCTCCCGGCTTCAGGCTCCCGAGCCCAAGGCTGCCGATGGAGAGCCTCTTGAGGTGCGCGACCTCGTTCCCGACGGCATCGAGCATGAGCTTGATCTGGTTCTTCCTGCCTTCGGTGAGGGTGATGAGGAAGGTGGTGTTGCCGGTTGCCTTGATGGTGCAGGGCCTGGTCGTGTACGGCTCGCCTTCAGAGATGATGGAGACGCCCTGCTCCAGCATCCTCGCGTCGGCTGGCCGGAGAGGCCGCTGCGACACCACGCGGTAGGTCTTCCGGGCACCGGCGTCCGGCTGCATGAGGGCGCGGGACAGCTCGCCGTCGTTGGTGATGATCAGCAGCCCCTCGGTGTCCCTGTCCAGCCGTCCGACGGCGAACAGCGAGGACTTCTCCTCTTTTGAGAGGGGCAGGCCGGCAAGAAGCCCGTAGATGGTCTCCTCTTCCTTGGATTTCTGGCAGATGGCCCCGACGGGCTTGTTGAGGATGAAATAGAGCTTCCGCACCGCCTTGGCGGGCCTGCCATCAACAAAGACAAAGTCCGTCTTTGGGTTGAAGAAATGGCGCGGGTTGGTGACGGTCTGCTGCCGGACATTCACCTTCCCGGAGCGGACGGCCTGCTCCGCGTCATGGGCCGTCCTGAACAGGCCGGTGCGCATCAGGTATTGGAGAAGCGATGTTTTCTTTGGCATGGAAAAAGCGCCGCGGGGGAGATTTGAACTCCCACGCCCTTTCGGACACGGAATGTTTGTGCAGCATAGCAGGTTTCTGAAGAACCGTTGTTCTTAGCAATCCCGCGCTATACCAGGTTAAGCGACCGCGGCAATACGGCACAGGTTGGGACGGCGTGTTTTAAAGGTTTTGTTCATCATCAAGCCAGCTCTGTCCCGAATGAAGGCAGCGCCCCTTCCGTGAGCGTATCGGCAACTGCAACAGCGGATGTGGAGGGGGACGACCCCTACGGGGAGGCGCCACATGTGCCATTGCGATATTGAAGAGCGAGCCCGGCGCTGCCCGAGCCGAGATTCGGGACAGAGCCCATCAAGCCAAAAACCATATAAACAAACCAAGAATAAAAACTCCATGAAAAAAGCCGGCGCGCTCCTCGTCCTCCTCCTCGCGCTCCTTCCGGCGGCATATGCCGAGCAGGACTACGGGAATGCGGCGTCGATGACCGCGGACATCGAGATCAGCGGCCACGCGGACATCATCACCCAAAATGCGAAGTCGCGCATCGACAAGGCCATCGTCAACCTCTCCCTCTTCCCGAAAGACAGCCCGAGCCAGGAAGTCGTGGACATCGCCTGGGCGCCGACGCCGGTCATCGGGGACGGCGTCGCGACGTTCACCTTCACCAGCCCCAAGGAGAGCATCGACTATATCGCCAAGGCGAAGGTCAGGGTGGGGGACTCGTTCGTCCCGGTGAAGGAGAAGATCCCCTTCCCGTTGGAGAACCTTCCCGAAGACGTGAAGATATACACCCAGCCCACGGGCGTGATCGACTCCGACGATGACGCCATCAACCGGGTGACCTCGGTGCTTGTCTCGGGAGAGGACGACCTGTACGGCGTCGTCTACACACTCGCGAGATGGACGAGGGAGAACGTCGAGTACAACCTGAGCTCGCTCACCCAGGACGTCTCCCAGAAGGCCAGCTGGGTCCTGCTCGAGCGCCAGGGCGTGTGCGACGAGATCGCCTCGCTGTTCATCGCCATGCTCCGCTCTGTGGGCGTTCCCGCGAGGTTCGTCACCGGGTATGCGTACACCAACTCCCCGCTCTTCCCCGAGAACTGGGGGGCGCACGGCTGGGCGGAAGTCTATTTCCCGGGCCACGGATGGGTGCCTTTTGACATCACGTACGGCCAGTTCGGGTGGGTTGACCCGTCCCACATCGCACTCAAGGAGTCCCGCGACCCCAATGACGCGTCCACCAGGTACGAATGGATCGGCCGCGACGCCGAGCTCGGGATTGGGGGCCTGAAGACCACGGTGGACGTGCTTTCTACGGGGGGAGAGGCTGCTCCGCTGGTGCAGCTCATGGCGAGGCCCATGAAGGACGAGATCGGCTTCGGCTCGTACAATGCCATCGAGGCGACGGTGAAGAACCGGAAGGACGCGTACGTCATGACCGAGCTCCTCCTCACCGTTCCAGCGGAAGTGAAGCTCATCAGCAAGAAGGCGAAGGACGTCCTCCTCAAGCCGGGAGAGGAGAAGCGGGTGTTCTGGATTGTGCGCCTTGGCGGCGATTTGGAGGGCAATTACATCTATACGTTTCCCTTCACCGTGAGCAGCGGCCGCGGCGCGGAAGGCGCCGGCTCCTTCTCCTCGACGGCGCAGTCCCCTAAGTACACGCTGCAGGACATCGGCGCCATCATCGACCAGCGCGCGGAGGAAGGGGAAAAGACGTATTCCTCCAACGTGGCGCTGAACTGCACCGCCTCCCCGAATGTCCTCTATGAGTATGAGCGCGGGACGATAGCGTGCAGGGTAAGGAACACCGGCAATGTCCCGCTGGACAACCTTGATGTCTGCCTGCGCAAGGACTGCGCGGATGTCAGCCTCGGCATCACCAAGTCGTACGAGGTGGAATTCGACATCGACACGGATGTCATCGGCAGGCGGGACGAGACCGTCGTGGCGAAGAACAGCAAGGTGTCCAAGGCGCAGGATGTCCCCATAGAGGTGCGCGACATTCCCATGGTCAATATCAGCGGCGTGGAAGCGCCGTCCTCGCTGAGATTCGATGACGAAGCGTCGCTCTCGTTCACCGTCGGCAAGGCCTCCTTCTCCATCCCGGAGAACCTCACCATACTCGTCAAACTCCCCTCCGGAGACAGGGGCTGGACCATGGACAGGCTGCCGAAGAGCCAGATCTTCTCCATGGCCTTCAAAGGCAGGGACCTTGGGAAAGGGGAGAACGCCATCCCGATAGAGGTCTCCTACAGGGATGGCAACGGCAGGGAGTATTCCTCCAAGGAGGAGGTTTCCATAACCCTCAAGGATGTTTCCTTTGCGCAGGGCGTGCAGCTCTTCTTCAGGAACATGGGCGTGTGGCTGGCTTCGCTGTTGGGGTAGTTGAAAAGAATGGGATGGGCATTGGGATGGTCGGCATCGATTACATGGGCGGCAACAGGAGCATGAAGCCCATGCGCCTGTACATCCTTAAAAAATGAGAATGTTATCAGGGTAACATCAAGTTTTTAAATCATTCTTCCTTTCGCTTCCCGTATGCTCGTCATGAAGTTCGGCGGAACATCGGTAGGCAATGCACAAAGAATTGAAGAAGTCTGCTCGCTGGTCCGGTCTTCCCTGAGGCGGAAGCCGGTCGTGGTCGTGTCGGCGGTGGCGACAGTCACCGACGCCCTCACGGCGTTGGCGAAGGAATGCGCGCAGGGCAGGGGGGCAAGATCGGTGCAGCCCATTATCGACAGGCACGGTGAGGTCATCGCCGCGCTGGGTCTTGACCGGTCGTTGCTGGAAAAGGAGTATGATGAGCTGCGATCGCTGGCCGCCAAGACGAGGAAAAGGAAAAAGCTGGACAAGAAGGCGATGGACCATTTCCAGTCCTTCGGCGAGCGGATGTCATCGAGAATCGTCGCAGCCCAGCTCAGGAAGATGGGCGTCCGGGCAGGGGCATTTCCCACCTGGGAGCTTGGCATGGTCACCAACAGGGAGTTCGGGAGTGCGGAACCGTTGGAAGGGTCGTATGCGGCAATGAAGGAAAAAATCGGCGCATTAAAATTGGTTCCGGTCATCACCGGCTTCATCGGCAAGACGAAGAAAGGAGAGATAACGACTTTGGGAAGGGGCGGCTCTGATTACACTGCGGCCATCATCGGCGCGGCCATCGGTGCCGAGGCCATCCAGATCTGGAAGGAGGTGGACGGTATCATGACGACGGATCCGCGCATTGTCCCGGAAGCGAGGGTCGTCCCTGAGCTCGCGTTCGAGGAGGCGTCAGAACTGGCATACTTCGGCGCAAAAGTGCTCCATCCCAAGGCCATCCTGCCGGCCATGAAGAAGAGGATTCCCGTCCAGGTGCTCAACACATTCAAGCCGAAGGGAAAAGGCACCACCATCGTGAGCGGCTTCGCGGAGCGGGCGAAGGGAAGCGACACCGTCGAGGCCTTCACCTTCAAGAAGAACACCACCATCGTCCACGTTTATTCCCCGGAGTTCTTCGAGGGCAGCGGGCTGCTGGCGCACGTCTTTGGCCTGTTTGAGAAGTACGATACTGGCATCGACATCGTGTCCACTTCAGTGGCAAGCGTCTCCCTCACCATAGACACGGACGAGCGTTTGGAGAAGATCCTCCCGGGGCTGAGGAAGCTCGGCCAGGTCGAGGTCGTCAGGGGAAAAGCCATCGTGTGCGCCGTCGGCGGCAAGGTGAACGCCGCGGGAGTCGCGGGCAGGATGTTCACCGCGCTGGGAAGGGACAGCATCCCGGTGGAGATGATCTCGCAGGCGGCGTCCGGCATCAGCATGACGTTCGTGGTGAACAACGAGGATGCGGAGGAGGCGATCAAGGTGCTGCACAAGGAGTATATTGGATAAGATTTATTAGCTCATCGCATTACCCTAGGGAATTATGGCAAAGAAGCTTCGCGTCGGGATTTTGGGGGCAACGGGCATGGTCGGGCAGCAGTACATCTCTCTCTTAGAGGGCCATCCGTGGTTCGAGGTCACGTATGTGGCCGCCAGCCCCCAGTCAGCGGGAAAACCATACATGGAGGCGGTCGCTGGCAGGTGGCACATGCAGAAGGATATTCCTCAGAACGTCATGTCATTGAATGTATCCTCCATCGATGATATCGTGCAGGCGAAAAAGCAATGTGATTTTGTCTTTTCTGCGCTTGACACGCCTGTCGCCAAGGAATGGGAGGAGAGGTATGCGGCCGCAGGGCTTCCGGTTGTCTCTAACGCGTCCACCCACCGCCATACGCCGGATGTGCCCATGGTGATTCCGGAGGTCAATCCCCATCATCTCGAGATGATCCCTAAGCAGCAGAAGGGCCGCGGCTGGAAGGAAGGATTCATCGTCGTGAAGCCGAACTGCTCCATCCAGAGCTATATGCTTCCCCTCGCGCTTCTTCATCGTAGATATGGGCTCCGAAGCGTGGTAGTGACGACGATGCAATCCATCTCGGGGGCAGGGCATCCTGGCGTTGCCTCATACGACATCATGGACAATGTCATCCCCCATATCGGAGGAGAGGAGCGCAAGTCAGAATACGAGCCCCAGAAGATTTTGGGGGCCATTAAGGGGGACAAATTTGCATACGATGAATCCTTTGCCATATCAGCGCATTGCAACAGGGTGCCGACGATTGACGGCCACATGGCCTGCGTCTCCTTTTCCTGCGCGAAGAAGCCGAGCAGGGAGGAAATCCTTTCCCTGTGGAAAAGCTTCAGGGGAGTGCCTCAGGACCTGAAGCTGCCCTATGCCCCGGAGAAGCCCATCATCTACCGCAGGGAGGAGAACAGGCCCCAGACCAGGCTGGACAGGGACACCGACAAGGGCATGGCCGTGACCCTCGGCAGATTGAGGGAGGACCCGGTGCTGCAGTGGAAGTTCGTGGGCTTGTCGCACAACACGATACGCGGGGCTGCGGGCGGCGGGATTTTGATCGCGGAATTATTGAAGGCGAAGAAGTATCTGTGAATTCTAAAATCAAAACCCTTAAAAATAGCTTCCCACAAACCGGGAGAATAAATCCATCGGGGTGGTGAAATGCCGACAGGAACAATCCTCATCATAGGCGCGGGAGGCGTGGGCAGCGTCGTGGCGCACAAATGCGCTCAGAATTCCGACGTGTTCGGGAAAATACACCTGGCAAGCAGGACGCTGGCCAAGCCGGACGCCATAAAGAAGGACATCAGGAGGCGCTGGAAGGTGGACATCGAGACCCATGCGGTCAACGCGGACAACGTGCCGGAGACCGTCGCCCTGATACGGAAAGTCAGGCCGGACCTCGTCCTCAATGTCGCCCTGCCGTACCAGGACCTGACTATCATGGATGCCTGCCTCGAAGCGGGGGTGCATTACATCGACACGGCCAACTACGAGCCGCTGGACGAGGCGAAGTTCGAGTACAAGTGGCAGTGGGCCTATCAGGACAGGTTCAGGCAGAAAGGCTTGATGGCCGTGCTCGGCGCGGGATTCGACCCGGGCGTCACGAACATGTACTGCGCCTATATACTCAAGCACCATTACGACACCATACGCTTCATCGACATCCTCGATTGCAACGCCGGCTCCCATGGCCACGCCTTCGCCACGAACTTCAACCCGGAGATCAACATCCGCGAAGTCACCCAGGTCGTGAGGCATTGGGAAAATGGAAGATGGATAGAGACTCCCGCCATCCTTGACGACAAGAGCATCCATTTCCTGTTCGATTATCCCGTTGTCGGCAAGAAAGACAGCTATCTCCTCTACCACGAGGAGGAGGAATCCCTCGTGAAGCACATGCCGGGCCTGGAGAGGATACGGTTCTGGATGACATTCTCGCAGAATTACATCACCCACCTGAAAGTGCTGCAGAACGTCGGCATGACGAGGATAGATGAGGTTGAGTACGAGGGCAGGAAGATCGTGCCCATCAAGTTCCTCAAGGAGGTACTGCCCAACCCCGCATCTCTCGCCACGAATTACACCGGCAAGACCGTCATCGGCTGCATCATCACCGGCGTGAAAAATGGGAACGAAAGCACCAAGTACATCTACAACGTCTGCGACCACGCGGAATGCTACAGGGAAGTCGGCTCGCAGGCCATCTCCTATACGACAGGGGTGCCGGCCATGTCCGCGGCCATGATGGTGGTGAAGGGCGTCTGGAAAGGCGCGGGCGTGTGGAACATCGAGCAGCTCGACCCCGACCCGTTCCTTGAGGCCGTGTCGAAGAACGGCCTGCCGTTCACGGTGGTGGACTACAAGCCGCTGCCGGCTTCGCGGGCCTCCTTTTAGCAAGTTTTTGGGGCGAAGCGAGTCTTCTCCCGGGAAAAACCATGAAAGAAATCTTTGAGCCGCATTGGGAGCGGGACAGGGAAGCGTTCTTTTCAAAGGTGGATTTCTCGAAGATAAAGACGCCGTCCTATGTCATCCACGAGGGGGTTCTGGAGGACAACCTGAAGATCCTCAAGAAGGTCAAGGACAGGACGGGGTGCACTATCCTGTTGGCGTTGAAGGGCTATGCCGCGTGGAAGACCTTCCCGCTCATCGGGAGATACCTGGACGGCGTGTGCGCCAGCTCGGTCAACGAGGCACGGTTGGGAAGGGAGGAATTTGGCAAGGAGGTGCATTCGTTCGCGCCCGCCTACACGGAGCAGGACATCAGGGAGCATCTGCAATGCTCCGACCATCTCATTTTCAATTCCTTCAGCCAATGGAACCGGTACAAAAAGACAATAATGGGCTGCAATAAAAAAACAATGAAGGGCAATAATAAAAATAACAATGAAAAAAATAAAGATAGGACAATAGAATGCGGCATCCGCATCAACCCCGAATCAGCAGGGGCGGAGAACGACCTCTACAATCCCTGCGCGAAAGGCTCGCGGATGGGCGTCACCATCGCGGAATTCCGGAAGCACGGGGACGGGCTGGACGGCATCTCCGGGCTGCACTTCCATGCGCTCTGCGAGCAGAATGTGGATGCCTTGGAGGATGCGCTCTCCCGGGTGGAGAATAATTTCGGGAAGTACCTGAAGCGGGTGAAGTGGGTCAATTTCGGCGGTGGCCATCACATCACGAGAAAGGATTATGATGTGGACAGATTGTGCAGGCTGATCAGCACGTTCAGGAAAAAACATGGGGTACAGGTCATTGTGGAGCCGGGGGAGGCCGTTGCCCTGAACGCCGGTGTGTTAGTGTCGTCGGTGCTGGACATCATCGAGAACGACGGGAAGATCGCCATCCTGGACACCACGGCGGAAGACCACATGCCGGATGTCCTTGCCATGCCCTACCGCCCGTCCATCATCGGCGCGGGAAAGCCGGGGGAGAAGAAGCACACCTACCGATTGGGAGGGCTGACGTGCCTGTCGGGGGATTTCATCGGCAGCTATTCATTTGACAGGGAGCTGAAGCCCGGCGACAGGCTGGTGTTCCAGAACATGGCCATCTACACCATGGTGAAGAACACGCTGTTCAATGGGGTGAGGCTGCCGGACATTGTTGTCATGGACAAGAGCAACAAAGTCATTCATGTGAAAAAGTTTGGGTATGGGGAATATAGGGATAGACTATCTTGACTTATTCAGAAAGAAGACGGAGGAATTAAGAGAGTTTACATCACTTCTCAGAAACCTTTTTATATCGTCTGCGCTGGTTTCAGGGCATGCTGGACATCAAGTTCATCCGGGAGCATCCTGACGCCGTGCGGAAGGATCTCAAGAAGCGCAAGGATGCTGAGAAGCTTGGATGGCTGGAGGATCTTCTCCAGAAGGATGAGGAATACCGGAAGCTGCTTGGGGAAAACCAGAAATTAAGGGCGCGCCGCAATGAGATTGCGGAAGAGATCAATGCGCTGAAGAAGCAGGGCAGGGATATCTCTAAAAAACTGAAGGAAGTCAAGGAGATTCCGCAGAAAATAAAGGAAGGGGACGAGCGCATCGCCCCAATCAAGGGGAAAATTGATTTTTACCTTATGAGAATCCCCAATATCCTGCATGATTCTGTTCCTGTTGGGAAAGACGGCACGGAGAACGAGGTGGTGCGGGAAGTCGGCAAAAAGCCGAAGTTCTCCTTTGAGCTGAAGCCGCACGGCGAAGTCCTCGCGGAAAAAGGGCTCGCGAACTTCGAGAAGGCCGGGGAGGTATCGGGCCACGGATTCTACTACCTCATGGGGGACGCCGCGCGGCTGGAGATGGCATTGTCCATGTTCGCCATCGAGAAGCTCGTGCAGAAAGGCTACACGCTCGTGCAGCCCCCGCTCATGCTCAGGAGAAAGCCCTACGAGGGAGTGACCGACCTCGCGGATTTCGAGACCATGATGTACAAGATACAGGACGAGGATCTCTTCCTCATCGCCACGTCGGAGCATCCCATCGCCGCGCTGTTCATGGGCGAGACGCTCCAGGAGCAGCAGCTCCCGATAAAGCTGGCGGGGTTCAGCCCCTGCTTCAGGAAAGAGCTGGGCAGCCATTCCATCGACACCAAGGGGATCTTCAGGGTGCACCACTTCAACAAGGTGGAGCAGTTCGTGTTCTGCCGGCCGGAGGACTCATGGAAGTTCCACGAGGAGATGCTCGCCAACGCCGAGGAGATCTTCGGGGAACTGGGGCTGCCGTACCGGGTAGTCGCCATCTGCACCGGGGACATCGGCATCGTCGCGGCAAAGAAATATGACATCGAGGTCTGGATGCCGCGCGAGAACACCTACCGCGAGGTCGTGTCCTGCTCGAACTGCACCGCCTACCAGGCGACGAGGCTGGGCATCCGCTACCAGAAGGGCAGTGAGAAGGAGCATATCCACACCCTGAACAGCACCGCCGTCGCCACATCGCGCGCGGTACGCGCCATCATCGAGAACTTCCAGCAGAAGGACGGCAGCGTCAAGGTGCCGAAGGCGCTGCAGAAGTATCTTGGAAAGGAAAGCATATGATGTTCCCGCTTCAACGCTCATCTCATCGCATGGGGTAAGGAAAGAGGGAGGAAAAGAGGCATGGCGCAGGTTCCCGGCATCGTCTACGTGCTCGTCGGCGCGCTGGTGACTGTCGTCTCCCTCCTCATCGGGAAGGAGCTGGTGGTCTTCTTCTACGTCGGCATCGGCTTCCTGGTGTTCGGGACCGTCGTGTCGTTCATCGGCGCCATCAATTACCACAACGCGAGGAACGTGCCCGAAAAGCACGCGAAGAATGCCCAAACGGAGATCGCGCGGAGGTACCCGCAGTACGCGCAGCAGTACGCCAATCCCCGGCAGCAGCCGCGTCAGGCCCAGGCAGGCCGCCCCCCGGAGATGCAGCGCCATCCGCAGCAGCAGGTGTACCGCATGTGCATGCGCTGCCGCACCCCGGCCTTCCCTCAGGACCGGTTCTGCAGGCGATGCGGGTCGCGGGTTTGACGAAAAGGCGGGAGAAACCCTCCTTCATTACCGCCCTGCGGGCGGACATAGTTAGGCGCGCCCCCAATGCCGCAGGGGCGCGCAATATTGCGCGGCCGCAATGGGCCGCGCCTATCATTCTTCCGCGAAGCGGCAATGAGAAGGAAAAGGAAAACTGTCCCTGTCACAAACCTTTAAAAAACGTCAAATATTAGCCTCCTCGGAGGACTATGCCGGGAGGTTAGCGCTCTTCTGTGACTGCACACGCGCTTCAGGCAGGGCGAATCCCGCGAGAGGTGCCTCCTTTGCGCAATGGTCTTGGCCAGGGTGTTGACACTCTGTCCCAATTGGCTCTTGCGGCGAGAAATCCCGTCAGGCCCGGAAGGGAGCAGCGGTAACTGGCTGCTGGGGCGCTTTTGGGGGCGCGGAGCCGAGCTCTTTCCAGGGTAGCCCTTGCCCAAAGGTTGTATCGATTGCGGGGAGTCCTCCGTTTTTTCTCTCTTCGGTCAGGCATGGAAAAGGAAGTGTCTTCTCAAAACCTTTAAAAACGCCCTTCCTCCAACATCGTGCATGGAAACAGGCAGGGCTCTCGTCCTCTACACGGCATCATCCTCAAAGAAGGACAAGGAGGCACTCACATCAGTTCTTGCCGCGTTGCGCTCCCAGAAGATGGCTGCAAGGGCTGTCGAGCGCAGGAAGCTTTCCGCATCTCATTTCAGGGGTGCCGGTGTCTGCGTCGCGGTCGGTGGGGACGGCACGTTCCTGTACGCGGCCCATTTCATCCCGCAAGGCAAGCCCGTCATCGGCGTGAATTCCGATCCGAAGAGGAAGGAAGGCTACCTGCTGGCGGCCACGGCGAAGACGTTTCCCACCGTCCTCAAAAAATTCCTGGAAGGCAAGGCCGGGATAAGGGAGCTGCCCACCCTCGAATGCGCGGTCAACGGGAAGAGGCTCCCGGCCTTCGCCGTCAACGAGTTCTACGCCGGAGCGTTGAAATCCTACCGCACCTCCCGCTATGAGATTGTGCTGGGGAACAGGAAAGAGGTGCACCGCAGCTCAGGGATAATCGCGGCGACGCCGCAGGGCGTGAACGCGTGGGCGCGCTCCGCCGGCATGAGCATCCACATCCCCGCAGGCAGCTTCGCGTACGTGGTGAGGGAGCCGTACGAGAACAAGGTGTTCTCCGACTACCGCCTCAAGAAGGGCATCATACGGAAGGGCCAGCGCCTCGCCATCATCTCCAAGATGAAGGATGGCGTTGTTGTCGCCGACTCGCTGGGCGAGGAATTCCCCCTAAAATTCAACGACGTGGTGCGTGTCGGCCTGTCCGGGAGAACCGTGCGTTCTGTCGTGCCATGAGGGCGAGGATTGCCTATCTGGACAATCTCAAGCTGCTGGTCATCGTTCTCGTCGTCGTCTTCCACTCCTCGGTCGCGTACAGCGGCATCGGGAGCTGGTATTACACGGAAAAACCGAGGCTGGACGTCCTCACCCTGGGCGTCTTCGGCTTCTTCGCGTCGTTCTCGCAGGCGTTCACCATGGGGCTGCTGTTCTTCATGGCGGGCTATGTCGTCCCGCTGGCGTATGGGAGCAGGGGATTCGCCGCCTTCGTCAGGAACAGGCTGTTCCGCCTGGGCATGCCCACGCTCCTGTTCATGCTCGCGATATATCCCCTCGTCGTCCACGGCCTGCTCGGCTTTGCGAGGCCGAACAAGTATCCGGATTTCTTCTCGTTTTACGCCAATCATATAACAAGCCTCGGTTTCACCTGGGCCGCCGGCCCGTTGTGGTTCGCGGAGGTGCTGCTCCTGCTCAGCGCCGCCTATGCGCTCGCCCGCCTGTGGAAGTGGGACATCCCCGTGCTGCGCCGGAAGGCCATGCCGGGCATGGGAACCATCCTCTTTCTCATGGGTGCCATCGCCCTCCTGACGTTTGCCATCAGGATTTTCTATCCCATCGGCACCACAGTCTTCAATTTCCAGGTATACTTTTTTGCCCAGTACGCCATCCTGTTTTTCGCCGGGATCGTCGCGTCGCGGAAGGGGTGGCTGGAGAGGCTCGATGAGCGGCAGGGGAAATGGTGGCTCATTGCAGCGGTGGTTTTGGGAAGCGCCTCCTGGGCCGTGCTGGTCCGCGCGAGCGGCATCATGGGCGGGAACTGGGCTCTTCTCGGCGGCCTGCACTGGCAGAGCGCGGCCTATGCCCTCTGGGAATCCTTCGTCGGCGTCGCCATGTCCATTGGCCTGCTGGCGGTGTTCAGGAAGAGGTGCGGCCGTCAAAAAGGGGTGTTCAGTGGCATGGCGCAGAATTCCTTCGCGGTCTATGTCTTCCACGCGCCCATCGTGGTGTCCATCGCCCTGCTGCTCGGGCCGCTCATGCTCCATCCCCTGGTGAAGTGGGTCATCCTCTCGGCGATTGCCGTGCCCGCCTGCTTCCTGTTCGCGGCCTTTGTCGTCAGGAAAACCCCCGTGTTGAATAGGATAGTGTAGAAATCAGGGAGAGGAATGCGCTGAAAGGAAACTATGTTTGGGGGTGTCAGTCTATCGACCGGATCTCAAGCGTCTCTATGCCTCGTTTGGGAAGGATGTCCGAGACGATGACCACCTTGTCGTTCTTGACCAGCAGGCTGGATCGCTTGAGGATGCTGAAGGCGGCAGTGATGGTGGCATTGAAGCTCGGCTGGAACTCCAGGTGGAAGGGGAAGGTGCTCCAGTGCAGCATGAGCTTGCGCCTCATGTCCTCGCTTCCGGTGAAGACGAAGATGTCGATGTTCGGGCGCTTTTTCGCGACGAGCGAGAGGAGCTTCCCGGTCTGGGAGAACACGAGGATGGCCTTCGCTCCCAGGTTTTCCGCGTTGATGCACGAGGCGAGGGCGATCGCCTCCTGGGGGTCATCCGTCCTGATCGCGGCCGCGGGATAGTCGAACTTCAGCTGCGCCTGCACGCTCTTCGCGATCTTGTGCATGGTGCGCACGCATTCGATGGGGTGCTCCCCTTTCGTGGTCTCGGCGGAGAGCATGATCACGTCCGCCTTCTGGAAGACGGCATTCGCCACGTCCGTCACTTCCGCCCTGGTCGGCCGGGGATTGGTGACCATGGACTCCAGCAGGTGGGTGGCGATGATGACGGGCTTGCCCGCGTCGATGCACTTGCCCACCATCATGTGCTGCGCGAGGGGGATCTTCTCGAGGGGGATCTCCACGCCGAGGTCGCCGCGCGCCACCATGATGCCATCCGCCTCGGAGACGATGGCGTCGATGTTGTCGATGCCGTCCTGGTTCTCTATCTTCGCGATGATGAGCGCGTCGCATGCGATGCTCCTGAGGAACGAGCGCATCTCGGTGATGTCCTCCCTCCTGCTCACGAAGGACTGGGCGATGAAGTCGATGCCCAGCGGGGCCAGGCGCGTGATGCATTCCTTGTCCCTTTTCGTGACGGCCGGCAGGGTCGTCTTGATGCCCGGCAGGTTGACGCTCTTGCGCTTGCCGATCTTCCCCCGGTTGAGGACCTTGCACGTGACGTGGTACTGGCCGATCTTCAGCACCTCGAGGGCGATCAGCCCGTCATCAACGAGGATGGTATCTCCTTTCTTCACGGAATGGATGAGCTGCTCGTAGTTGACGAACGTGTGCTTCTCCCCCTCCTGGATGTCGCACGCGCTGCTGATGGCGATCTTCAGGGTGTCTCCCTCCTGGAGGTCGACTTCCGTGGCCGAGGTGCGTATCTCCGGCCCCTGGGTGTCCACCATGATGCCGAGGGGGAACGGCGCATCCTTCGAGACGGCCTTCAGCCTCGCATGGATGGCCGCGTGCCAGTCCGGATCCCCGTGGGAGATGTTGATGCGGGCGATGTTCATGCCTGCGGCGATGAGCTTCCCCATCATGTCCTCGGTCTCTGTCTTGGGGCCGATGGTGCAGATGATCTTGGTGCGTCTCATGGGTCTCCCTCAGGTGACGATGATGGCCGGCTTGCCCGGCAGCGCCTGCTGCGCCTTGGGGTGGGTGCTGTCCTGCGCCCGGACGATCTCGACAGGGCATTTCAGCTCATCCTCATATAATGATTTCGCCTCCGCGAACGCATGCTGCTCCTGCTCCTGCGACAGCACCGCGGCGGGGAGCATCGAGGGGTTGTTGACCAGCTTAGGGACGAGCTTGGCGATGTGGGCGCCGTGCTGCTTAAGGGGAGTGGCCATGGCCGCCTTGAGGATGTCTCCCGGGTTCCTGGTCTCCGGAAGCTGCTCCTTGACCAGCTTCACCAGGTCGTACGTCCACGGGTGCGCGATGAGGAGCGTGACAGTGGACGGCTTGCTGATCTTCGCGAGGTGGAGCACGGCGTCGATGTCCCCTCTCGCCGAGGAGAGCATGTCGTCGATGTAGGTGGCTTTCTCGTCTATCTTCTTCTCGTCGTAGGCCGGCCACCGGGCATGCGCCACGAGCCCTTTCCCGCCGGTCTTCTGCCACAGTTCCTCCGCGAGGAAGGGGGCGAAAGGGGAGAGCATGACGATCTGCGCCGTGATGGCCGCGTCCATGATGGCCCTGTTCGGGCTGCTGGACGTCTTGCGGAGGTACTGCCGCATCGCCTTCGGCAGGTCGAAGAAGATTTTCTGCAGCGCGCTCCTGAACATGAGCTCGTCCATGAATGTCGTGGCGTCGCGGATGATGAGGTGGAGCGTGGATTCCATCCAGTGGTCGGCGGAAAGCATGTCCGCCCTGCCCTTGCCGTGATGCCCGAGGCACAGCTCGGTGAGCCCTTCCAGCTTGGCCGGGCACGCTTTCGCGAACTCGGAGTCCCAGTTCGGGTCGTCCAGCCCTTCCCCTCCGGAGAGGATGGTGATCCGCGACGCATCGACGGGAGCCTGCTGCACGAGGTCCTTGAGCAGGATGAAGTTTCCCGATGACTTGGACATCTTCTTCCCGTCGACCGTGACCCAGCCGTTCACCCCGAAGGACTGCGGCCAGTGCTTCCTCGGGAAGATGGCCGTGTGGTTGAAGATGCACATCGTGAGGTGGTTCTGGATGAGGTCTTTTCCCGAGTTGCGGAAGTCCATGGGATACCAGTAGCCGAATTCCTTTTTCATTGCCTCCAATGATCTTATTTTTTTCCCGTTTTTTGGCGGGTCTTTGTTCAATGCAAACACGTAATCAAAAAGAGAGTCATCAATGTCTTCCGGGTTCTCGTCCCTGATGAGGTGGGCGAGCGTGTAATACGCCATGTAGATGGTGGAATCGGACAATGCCTCAATCACCCATTTCCGGTCCCACGGCAGCTTCGTGCCGAGGCCGTACTCCCTGACGCACGCCCAGTTCTGGAGCCAGTCGATGACGTAATTGAACTGCTGCCGCGATTTCTCGGGATAGAGGCGCATGCTGTTGAGGCACTCATGGGCCGCCTTTTTCCATTCCTCGTCGGAGTAGTGGAGGAACCATTGGTCGCTGACCACTTTCACGATGCATTCCGTCAGGCACCTGCAGACCGCCTTGCCAGTAAGCTCGTAGAACATGACCGCATCGTTGCCCTTGATGAGGTCCTTCTTGATGGCTTCCTGCGCCTGCGGAACGCTCATTCCCGCATATCTCCCGCAGCTTTTGTTCATGACGCCTTTCCTGAACACCACCCGGTTGAGCTCGCCTTTGGCGTCCTCCAGCTTCTTCTTGTCCGCAGGGGATGTTATCCGGTACTTGTCCAGCATCTCCTGGCCGAGGTTCTCTCCAAGGCCCTCGACGTCGATGATGAAGATGGGTTTCAGCTTTGCTATGACCTCTGGGTCGAGGCCGTAGCTCCTCGCGATCTCCGGCTGTGCCTGGATGTGCTGCATCTCCATGAGGTCGACCGGATCCTCAAGCGCGGAATACACGATGCCCGAGCCGACGGTGGCATCGATGAACGCCGCGGGGATGATGGTGGTCTCGTACCCCACCAGAGGCCCCTGCGCCCATTTGCCGATGAGCTCCCCTGCCGTGATGCTCCCGATAATCTCCGGCTTCGCGAACTGCTGCTCGATCTTCCTGATGGCCTCTTTTCCCACGACCCATTTCTCGCCTTTGACCTTTGCCACGACATATTCCCCCTGCGGGTCTATCCAGATGTGGGTCTGGCCCAGAAGGGCGTCCGGCCTGGTCGTTCCGGCCATGATGATGAGATCGGAATGCTTCATCCTGAATTTCGCCCAGATGAAGTCCTTGGGGGTCTCGCCCTCCCCCTCCACGCGGTCATGGTCTCCCACGGGGGTGTTGTCCTTCGGGCACCACACCACGGGATGGTTGCCCTTGACGACGTAGCCTTTTTCCTTCAGCTTCCTGAACTGCCACTCGATGAACCTGTTGTACTGCGGGTTGAGGTCGGTGGTGATGAAGCTCCTCCGGAAGTCTATGCTCATCCCCAGGTCGATGAGGTCTTGTTTGGCCGTTTTCGGGAAGAATTCAGTCCAATGCTCCGGGTTGCCGAACTGCCCTGTCTCCTGCTCAGAGAAGCCCGAGAGCTTCATGGTCTTCCATTGGCCCGGCTCCTTTTCCCTGATGCGCTTCGCCGCGCTCTCTATCGGGGAGCCGGTGCAGTGCCATCCCTGCGGGAAGAGGACGTTGAATCCTTTCAGGCGCTTGTACCTTGCAAACGCTTCTGTGCGCATGATGGAGTAGAAATGCCCGAGATGGAGGTAGCCGTTCATGTACGGGTACGGGAAGGTGACGAAGAACTTCTTCCTCCCGGGGTCGGCATTGGCCTCGAAGGCCTCCTGCCGCTCCCATTCCGTCCTCCACTTCTCCTCTATGGCCTTGAAGTCCACCATCGTCGGAAGGATGGGAGGACGGTTTTTATACTTTGTTGTGGGGTGGTATTGGTTAATCCTCGGCTGCTCGGCTTTTATCTTCCGTCGAAGCACCTAAGACCACCAGCCGCAGATTAAGCAGAACCCACGAGGGCAAGCTTTTTTAATGCCCTGCAATGCCCATGAACATATGCCCCTGTAGTTCACCGGATTAGAATGCGAGGTTCCGGACCTTGCGAACGGGGTTCAATTCCCCGCAGGGGCATTTACTTAATACCAAAGAAAGACGTCCAAAATAATGTATCCTACCCAAACTTCAACAATATCAGCTTCCCCGTGTTCGCGATGTAGTCCCTGGCGTCGCTGCTGCCCTTGGACGTGATGTGGATGAGGTACGCGCCCTTGGCGATCCAGAGGTGGTAATAGGTGACGTTCGGGTCGTTGTACTGGCCCCCGTAATCATGCTCGTTGCTGACGCGGAACCTGCTCCTGTTTCCGTACTCGTCCTCGCTAATCAGCCCCTCGGCGCTGTACAGGTGCGAGGAATCGTATTGGTAGGCGTCCTCCGCCTCGGTGAGGTTTGTGAAGCTCTTCAGTTCGATGATCACCTGGGTGCCGTTCAGGCTATCGATGGCGTAGCTACAGACGGTGTATTGCACCCCCGACAAGTCAAAAGCGGTCTGCTCCTCTGTGTGACAATTGCTTTCGTTGCTCGTGATGCCCAGCTGCTGGAGGTCCTGATTGTGGAAATCGGGTGCCATCCCCAGCTGCTGGAGATCGTCTTCCGTAAGCGCCAGCTCCGGTGTCCCTGGCACGGTTTGGACCGATGCGGAATCGGGTGGGGTGCCTCCATCCTGATAGACGGAGCATCCTGCGATGAGGAGCAGGAAAAGCGCCAGGGGTAGGGGTTTCATGGTATCACGCTCAGGGTATACGGGGGGATTGTTGTTCTTAAATGTTGTGACATCCCGGCACTGTTACATTGCCGGGCGGCGCATTCTGTGGTGTTGCCACCTCGTGAGCCTTGGCGATAATTCCAGGAACTGATGGCAGGGGCCGCCCCGTCCGCAGCACGGCCGCTTCAAGAGGTAGAGCCTGGTGAAGGCCTGCAGCCCCGTCTGGGGATCGGTGTAGGACAGCTCTCCCCGGAGCATGCCTGCTCATGCAAGGCAGCGCATAATTCCTGGTGGGCGTCATCGTCCATGGGTGGAGCGATAGCGCAAGGTTTAAAGTGTACCCTGAACAGCAGGGAAAAGGTCGTGCACATGAAGGCAGGTGTCTATGCTGGCATCGCGGCGGCGGCGATTTCTGCGTATAGTTCCGCTGCACTGGCATACAGCCCGGCCGAGACGAGACCCAGAATGCCTGCATGAATCGTGAAAGGGATTCTGGCCAGAAGGGAAGATTGGAACACGTCAAAAAATGACTACTTCTGCTTCTTATAAAAACCCTCGACCATTGAGAGGGTGGAGATCTCGTCGATGCCCTTGTCCTCCCTCAGACCTTTGACGCGGGGGAAGCGCAGCGCATAGCCGGAGGCGTACGTCGGGCTCTTCTGGATCTCCTCGTAGTCGACCTCGATCACCAGCTTCGGCTTCACCGACACTTCTTTCCCCTTTTCCGAGGCGATGAGCGGCTCCAGCAGCCTCGTCATCCCGGCGAACGACAATCCTTCCTCGTCCTTTTCCTTGAGGCCGGTGCTCACCCGGCCCACCTCGAGCAGGTTCCCGTCGTCGTCCTGGCACGCCACCGCGTACGAGCTCAGCCAGGAGGAGCGCTTGCCCTCTCCCCACTCCGCGCCCACGATGGCCAGGTCGAGGGTCTCCATCACCGGCTTGAGCTTCACCATGTACCCCACCCGGGCACCCGGCTTGTACGGCGCGTCGAGCTTCTTGAGCATGATGCCCTCGTTGCCCGCCTTCAGGGATTTCTTGTAGAAGTCGCCGATCTCCTTTTCCGAGGAGGAGATGATGTGCCGGGCGGAAACGATCTTCTTCTCCTCGCCCCGGACGATCCTCTCGACAATCTTCCTCCGCTCCGAGAACGGCTTGTGGAGGCAGCTCTCCCCCTTGTAGCACAGGACGTCGAAGACATTCACCTCGACGGGGATCTCCTCCGCGAGCTTCTCGATGCCGTACTTGCGCTTGATGCGCTGGGAGATGCTCTGGAACGCGAGGTATTTGCCGCTCTTCCGCTCATACCCCACGGCCTCGGAGTCGAGGATGAACGAGTCCCCCTTGACGTGCGTCTTCACCATGGCCACGACTTCCGGGAACTGCTTGGTGACGTCTTCCAGGCGGCGGGTGAACAGCGTGATGCCGCCCTTCGCGTCCTTGTGGATCTGCACCCGGAAGCCGTCGTACTTGAATTCGGCCTCAGCCGGAACGCCGACGGTCTCGATGCCCTCCTTGATGGTGTCCGCCTTGATGGCCAGCATCACCTTGATGGGGGTCCCGATCTTCAGGGAGATGGCCTGCAATCCCCTGATGCCCTTGGTCGCGGCCGTCTCCGCCACGACCCCGAAGTCGTTGGTGAGGTCGTACGCGCCCTGCACCGCGCTGGCCGCCTTGGTGTATTCTTCCCGGTTCCCGATGGAGACCTCCTCGCCGTCCTCCAGGGAGATGCCTGCCTGCTTCCCGAAATTGGCCCACACGATCGCGTCCCGCAGCGAGCCTTCCCCGACGCCGATGCGCAGCTCCGACAGTACGGTCTTCACGACGTACTTCGCCTCCGCGGGAGTGGCGGAGGTCAGCAGCTCCGCGATGAGCTGGGTCTTGCGCTCGACGCTGCCGCTGCCTTCCATCCCGGGCAGCTTGCGCAGGTTCGCCATGACCTTCTCCACGGTCAGCTCGCGGGAGAACAGCGTGTGCTGCTTCCGCTTCCCGAGCAGGTTCTCGGCGGCCTTTCCCAGGTCGCCGGTCTTCTTCCACTCGTGCTCCGCCCTCTCGCGGGACTCGCCGCTCGCCGCGATGATGGCCTTGAGGATGAGCTTGGCCGCGACGCCCGATTCGCTCGCGTCCCAGTTCGGGAAGATCTTGCCTTCGAGAAGGAGGACAAGTGTCTCAAGCTCCGCGGCGGGCGTCTTCTTGAGCAGCTCCGCGATGATGGCCGTCTTCTGGAGGCGCTTCGTGGTCGACTCGAGCTTCCGGTACACGTCCGCCAGTTGCGAGTATTTCATTGCATTCTCTTTTTTGGTTTCATCTGGGAATGGAACATAATCGCCCGCTTCGCGGGAGGAAGTTACGCGCGCCCCTCCAATGCTGCACGGGGCGCGCTTGGATAGTGCGCCGCTCAATGGCGGCGCAAATAGATGCGCCGCGCGTGCAGCACTGGGCGCGGCGCCTCACATGCTCCGCCCGGAGGGCGGCAATGGCAAAACCCTTCACGAACAGCATTCCCCATGTCGCTATCTTTATAAATGACCATCCCTATAAATACTTTGTTGGAAGCATGGACGCGTTTCAGGCCATTGTCAAAAGGAGGACCATACGGAAGTACAAGCAGAAGGACATCCCCTGGGACAACGTGGTGACGTGCCTGCATGCGGGAAGGTTCGCGCCGGTCGCGGGCAACGTGTTCAACATGCGCTTCATCATCGTCAAGGCGGAGGCGCAGCGCAAGGCCATCGCGGAAGCGTGCATGGAGCAGTACTGGATGCAGGACGCGCCCATCCACATCGTGGTGGTCTCCGAGACGCTGAAGATGGAGCGCTACTACGGCCAGAAAGGCGCGCGCGTCTACACGCTCCACAACTGCGCCGCCGCCGCGGAGAACATCCTCCTCGCGGCCACCGCCCTGGGGCTGGGGAGCGCCTGGGTGGGGGCGTTCGACGAGGAGAAGATCAAGGACATCTGCAACCTGCCGGGCATGGTGGACGTGCAGATGATCATCACCTTGGGATACGCGGACGAGCACCCGCCGGTGCCCCTGAAGAGGAGCATCGAGGACATCTGCAATTTCGGCGGCTGGCATGGGCGCGTCGAGTACCCCAAGACCGGCATCAACATGTGGTCGCCGTACGTCGCGAGGATTATGGACGAGACGAAGAAGGCGGTGAAGAAAGGGGCGAAGAAGGCCCACCAGAAGGCAAGGGAGATGGTGAAGGGGAAAGGTTCTTAATGCTCCTTCTGTTGCCTCTGCCCAGGGGAAGGGAAACCGGCGGCAAGAACCTGCTGGACGCATTCACCGAGGATTTCTGCGCTGTCGTTGAGAGGCACGCGAAATACATCATTGTCTCCGGCTTTGTCGCTATTTCTTCAGGAAGGCCGAGAGGCACGGAAGACATCGACATGATTGTCGAGCGCCTGCCGCCTGAGAGATTTCGCGCTCTCCATGCCATCCGGACTGGAAGAAAATCCGTACAAGATTCATCAATGCCCAGCTGGAGAAGGCGAACAGTGCCATCAGGAAGCTTGCGGAAACGCCGGAAGGAAGGAAGGACATAGCAGAGCTATACGGGATAAAGAATAGGAAAGGTTATCCGGAGATTTTTGGGGATGCTTGATTCTTCTCCCATTTTTCTACCCCAGATACAGCAGCGCGATGCCCCCAAGGATGAGCAGGATGGCGCCCAGCTTGCCCAGTATGATGCCGGGGTGGTAGTCCTCTTTGATGAGGGAGGGCGCGAAGAACGTGAGGAGCAGCGCCAGGATGAAGACGAACGCGGTCTGCAGGGACGCGAGGACAGAGGCGAGAGCCGCAGGCCCGAGCTGCACGGACAGGAAGTAGCCTGCCCTTCCTGCCAGCGTGAAGGCATTGATCAGGAGCAGCATTCCCATGAGGGGAAAGGCGTGCCGGGAAAAGGACGCCCGCACCGCTGAGAATTGCCGCGGGAAAGCGAGGAAGGGGGCAGAGCCCGCGGCAAATCCCACGTTGATGAGGAACACCGCGGACCACCAGTCGTCAACGGCCGTTTTCTTCAGCAGCAGGGTGGCAGCAGAGAACATCGCCACGCTGAGGAGGAGCCAGAGCATCGCGGGGCTGAAATGGAATGCCTTGCCCGTCTTCTTGAGCGAGATCCAGATGACGCCGGTGAGGATGAGGGCAAATGAGGCAAAATGGGTGGATGTCAGGACCTCCCCGAAAAAGGCGACAGAGCCGAGCAGGATGACGACCGGGCTCAGGCTCGCGATGGCAACCACCCGCGTCGCTTCCTCAAGGGAGATCCCTTTCATGTACGCGAGCCGGTTCCATCCCCAGATGACACCTGCAAGGAAGATGAGCAGGGCGGGGGCCGGCGGAAGCAGGTGGATGGGCCAGAACGGCAGGAGCAGCAGGGGAAACACCGCTGAGAAGACGTTGGTCAGTATGCCCGCGGTGATGCCATCCTTGACGAACCGCGACACGAGGATCTTGTCGCAGATGCTCGCGAATCCCCAGGTGATGCCCGGCACTAGGGCGATGAGTAGCCAGTTCATGACATTGTCCAAGGGGGCTTGTTCAAAAGGGTTGCGGTCAGCCGGGGGAAAAGAAAAAATTGGCCGTCAGAAGACATAGATGCTAATTAGGGATGCACTTTTTGTTAAAAAACTATAGAAGGTTTAACTTAAATCCTAATCTTTCAGCTCTTCAGCGCTTCGGAGATGGAGAGTGATTGCCTCTATGGCATTTTCCTTCGCCTCTTTCAAGGTGTTTCCCTGAGTGACAATATTGAGGTCAATGCATTCCATGGAATATCCCTTTTCCTCTTTCTTGATGACCAACGGGAGGTTGGAAATGCTCATCCTTTTTGCGCCTTTTTTCTGCTTCATCTTCATGCACATCAATGGTTTTATGTTTAAATAATTACCGTTTTGAGTGGGATTTAGAATCTGAGAAACATAGAGGATGTTGAATTACAGATGGAATCGCTAAGTTTCCTGAATTCTTCAACTTTTTTTGGATCGATGCCTCCTTTTTGGATTTGACTCCTTAAGTCGGCAACAATGCGAGAGAACAGCGTTTTTAGTCCTCGTTGGCCACTCGCATAGTTTTGCAGAGCACTCTTTAGATCTGGCTCCATCTTGGGGTGTGTTTTTACTATATCCTCTGCTCTGTCGATAGCAATGGTTAGGTGGTCTACCAACAGATTACTCAGGGCATCTAGGACTTTAGTGGCCATTTGCGCAGTCATGTAATTAGGTTTTTCCATGTATTGCGTCAAGTTATGAACAAAATCAACGCATCGCGCATTCGTGCTTCTTCGGATTTTTTCAAACTCTTGTTCGATGAAATCTTGGGCACCTTTGTCTGTAGTCACTTGACCTACAATCTTGGGTAGAGGGTCGGCTACTGCAAATGATGCTAATTTTGTTCCTCTGCTAAATGGAGTACCTGCAATAATAGCTGCCATAGCACTAACAGCGAGAATTTGCTTGAGCCGGCCTGTTACGGTCATTATCTTGTCTTCTCTAACGTCTCTTTAAATAATTTTTGTTGGGGTTTAAAAAAATAAAAAAATCCCCCCGAAGGGGGAAATTGCCATCATCATTAAAACGTTGGGGGTGGTTTTACACAATGATGGCAAAGAACAACTCACTCCACAAAGACTGGAGGGGTGAGAGTGATGCGATGCTACACCAGTTCCAAGCCAAGCTCTTCCGTCACGGCGACTGCCTGCGGGCTCTTGCGCTCATACTGCATGGGCTTGCCGAGTATCCAGGGCGATTTGACGCCGGTGATGATGGTCATCACGGTGATCCTGCCTTTCATGCCCTCGTCCACGCGCGCTCCCCAGATGACGTTCGCGTCATCATCGAGGCTTTCCGTCACCAGTTCTCCCACGCGGTTGATGTCGTCCAGCGTCATATCCGGGCCGCCGATCACATGGATCAATGCGCCCGTTGCCCCGTGATAATCGACCTCGAGGAGGGGGTTCATCAGCGCGCCCTTGACGGATTCCTCAACCCGGTTGTTGGTGTCAGAGCTTCCGACGCCGATCACCGCAACGCCGCCGTTGGACATGATGGCCTTGACGTCCGCATAGTCGAGGTTGACGAGGCTCGGGACCGAGATGGTCTCCACGATGCCCTTGATCATGGTCGCGACGAGCTCGTTCGCCACCGCGAAGGCCTGCTGGATGGGCAGGTTGCCTGCGATCTGCACGAGCCTGTTGTTGTCGATGACAATCACGGTGTCAGCCACCTTGCGCAGCTGCTGGAGCCCGAACTCGGCCTTGTCGATCCTGGCCCGTTCGATCTTGAACGGCATGGTGACCGTGCCGATCACGATGGAGCCGGTGTCCTTGGCCACCTGCGCCACGATGGGGGCGCTTCCGGTGCCGGTGCCGCCGCCCATGCCCGCGCACACGAAGACCATGTCCGACCCTTTGAGATGCTCCTTCAGGTCCTGGATGCTCTCCTTCGCGGACTCCGCTCCCTTTTCAGGGAAGCCGCCGCAGCCCAGTCCTCTGGTGACACCTTTGCCGATAAGGAACTTCTTGTCCGCCTCAATCATGTTGAGGTGCTGCTTGTCGGTGTTGCACGCGAGAATCTCTGCTCCTTTCACGCCCTTCTTGTACAGCCAGCCAACCATGTTGTTGCCTGAGCCGCCGCACCCTATCACGCGGATCTTGGCGCTTCCGATCAGATCATCGTCGCTCCCTTTCTGCATTGCTGCCTCTTGCTGCAGCGCCGTATTCACCAAAAACTCCATAGTCTCCCCCGTCTCCCGTAGGTGTGTGCTTTGTGGTCTTTTTTGAAACACCTGACTTCAACATACCCATTAGAGTACCGAAATGTTTATATTGAAGTTCATAGGTATTCCTACCTTAGAAATCGCCAGTTCGTTTCGCCAAAACGAACACAGTAACCGTTTGACAGTTTGCCGATTACCAAAAAACTGTTGTTCGCCAAAAACACTGTTTTCAGCCGATTTCGCCAAAAATCGCCTGAACCAATCGAGTTTTTCGCCAAAAAAACTCAATTTTAGCAGTTCTTATGTTATCCTTTTTAAATCTGAGGTGTTCAGTAGATTTATAAAGATTTCTTTGGTGTTAAGTATAGATTTTAGTATATAAATGTAGAAATTCCACTTATTTTATTGGGACAAAACCGAAAGTAACCGGATTTTGATCGACCAAGGAAACGATTCCTTTACGGTTAATTTCATCTACGCTCACATACAATTGGGCCGGAGAATACTGAATTCCCCTCAAACGTTTCTCGTCCAGATACATATCTGGGTCTAATGTGCGCGCGGTGGGAAACATCTTGTGCATAAAGTGGCCTTCCATAGCTACTCTCCCCTCCCTCATGAACTGCATCACGTGCGGAGCGTAATGCTCATCAGTAGCTCTCATTCCTCCTCCGATGTCTAGAATCACTGCCGCATTTTTCAGGTATTCCAGGATGTTGGTAGTGCGGTCTGATCTGGCAATGTTAAGATGGTTTGTTATCAGGCAATAATCCTTATGGTGGACGTCAAAATCGACCAAATGAGAAGTAATACGAGAAAGGGCATCGCACCCACCGAGGAAGGGGGCAATAAGAATTCCCTGGGTGCGCTTTTCCCTTATGCCTACGAATTCCTTGGCCCTGAAGAGGTTATCTAAGTTATCCGGCATCACGAGGGGAGGGGAGCGCACAATGGGCGTTGTCTGGACGACATACACTTCCTTATCTTTTTTGGCCACGAACTCCAGTTCCCAACCCTTTCCTTCTTGGCGTGGAAGCGCATTCGCCAGCTGATGAAGGCGGCAGGCAAGATCGTGCTGATGAGGCTGAGCTGTTCCGGTTATTTTTCCCGATTCGTCAACATAATGAAGGCTGTCTGGCGAGTATTTCATGGAATCAAGCTGGTGGATTTTCATGTCCGAGATAAACGTCAGAAGGGACTTCTCCCCAATCTGGCTGAAGCAGCCTGAATAAGGGACTTTGAAATTATCAATATCTTCGCTCACCGGCTCTTGGACAAGCAAACCCATCCCGATCTCCGGCAAGCCAAGGGCTTTCCTCCGCAACTGAGCACTCTGCTTGTTGTAAGAATGGATAACCTTCTCGATGAGCCCTTTCCCATAATCGGCGTCTTCATGCCACACATCCACTGATTCGTACAGGCCAGGACATCTGTTGCCTGCGTCCTCATCAGGGGCATTGGAGCGGACCACCATCCTTCTCCAGCCTGGAAAATAACCATCGATGGTTTTCCAGACGACTTCCGGCTTGTTCTTTGCCTCAGAAAGGTATTCAGAAGGAACAACCAGTGATTTGGGCACAAAGAACCCAGTGGAAAGGATGGCTGGGGTGTTGGCATAGAGATTCCGGGCCTTGTTGCCCATCGTCCCTTCATGAGGCAATATCCATAGTCCTTCTTGGCGAAAAGCGTTTTGCATGGGGGCATCCTAAGGCGTATCTTTTTAAATGTTTCTTTAATTATTACTTAACAATAGTTACAAAATTGTTACCCATCTCAATGTTTTTAAAGGAGCATAGTTCCCTTCGCTTATGACGCTCTACTTCATCGGATTGGGCCTCAGTGATGAAAAAGACATCTCTGTCAAAGGGCTGGAGGCCGTAGAAAGATGCGGAGCGGTGTATCTTGAGCACTACACATCTGTCCTCAACTGCGCCAAGCAGGATTTGGAGAAATTCTATGGCAAGAGAGTCATCTTGGCCACCCGCGCCTTGGTTGAGCAGGACGCCGAGGCCACCATCCTGAAGGACGCAGCGGAGAAGGATACGGCTTTCCTGGTCATCGGCGACCCGTTCTGCGCCACCACCCATGTCGATCTCTACCTGAGGGCGCGGAAAGCGGGCATCGCGTGCCGCATTATCCACAACGCCTCCGTCATCTCGGCAGTTGGCGTCACCGGGCTGCAGGTCTACAAGTTCGGCAAGACCACGAGCATCCCGTTCAGCAACGAGCAGGTGGATTCCCCTTATGAGGCCATGAAGGAGAACAGGAAGATGGGCATGCATACGCTGTTCCTGCTGGACCTCGATCCCATCGAAGGCAGGTACATGGCGGTTGGCGATGCCATCCGCTACCTCCTCAGGGCAGCGCTGCGGAAAGGGGACGGCGGATTCAAGGATTCCACCTTATGCGTCGGCTGCGCCCGGCTCGGGGCAAAAGACCAGATTATCAAGGCCGGCTCCGCCTCCCAGCTCCTGAAAGCGGACTTCGGCAAGCCCGTGCACTGCCTCATCGTCCCTGGCCAGCTCCATTTTGTGGAGGAGGAGGCGCTAACGCTCTGGAAGAAGGAGAATATACAATGATTGGTCCTGGAAGGCAAAACCCTTCGTGTTCTGGAGCATAAACCCTATCTCTGGGGAAATCGTATAGTTTAGCCGTTGGGAGGATGCCTTTTTCCCGCACCCTGCCAATGATGCCATCGAATAGCTCCAGCTGTCCCCCGTTGATGAGCCGTCCTCTGGCTTCGTGGAAGGGAACCCATTCATGAGGCCTTCTGTTGTGTATTGCAGGGCCTGCCTCTATGTTCTGTCCGGGATGTGCGATGACGGCATAAGCCCGATGGGTGATGATGAGATGCCCATCGTCCTCTACAGTGGTGCGTTCATAGGATAGCCGCGGTAAGATGGTGAACGTCGAAGGGAAGACATTGTCGGTGATCGCCCTCCTAAGCGCAGCGGGTTCCGGCTCCCCCCAGTTAACGATGTCGGCATGGGGAAATCCCCAGTAGAAACCGCCGCCGACTCTTGGGAGTACCTGGAGAAACACAAGGGGATATGCGACATCCCGCTGGAAGATTGCGGCGTGGACCAATTGCTCATCGCGCAGGCTCTTCCTTCCAAGATTGGCCTCAAGTCCGGAAAGCTGCATGTCATCCGGGTAAGATGCTTTCATTTATAGGATTTATGTGTCTTGGGCACTATGGCCGGATGGTGTCTTGGCAAAGGGGAAGTGAGGAACTTTTATAAACAAAACAGCAAGACATCAGGTGACAGCCCCGTCGTCTAGTGGTCAAGGATGGCGGCCTTTGGAGCCGTCGGCGGCAGTTCGAATCTGCCCGGGGCTATGCATTCGGGAGGTGTCGGAACCGGGAGGTTCTGACGTGGCAATCTGCCCGGGGCTATGCATTCGGGAGGTGTCGGAACCGGGAGGTTCTGACGTGGCAATCTGCCCGGGGCTATGCATTCGGGAGGTGTCGGAACCGGGAGGTTCTGACGTGGCAATCTGCCCGGGGCTACTTCATTATTAGGCCCAGGAGATTTCTGAAACAACAAAGATTGTCATAGTCCCCCCCACATTTAAATATTATCGCGATTAAGTGGTGTTGGAGTAGTGAAATCAAATGTTCAAAGCCCTTTTTAGGGAGATGGTCATTGTGTTGAATTTTTCCATCAAGATTTATAACAGAGAGCAGAAGTAGGGTAGTGAAATGCTCACCGACTTTTGGAAGGACATCACGGCATTCGGCAGCCTGGCATTCTCGCTCATCATCATAGCGGCCAGCATCGCGCTCGGAAAAAATGACCTGGCGCTCCTGCTTATCGCGGCATTGGCGCTGTGCTACGCCATCGGCTTCCCCATCAAGGTGTTTTTCTTCAGGGAGCGCCCCAACGGGCAGAGATACTCTTCCCTGCTCAGCAAATACGAGGCATCCTCCTTCCCCAGCGTGCATACCATGCGCGCGGTGAGCTTCGCCATCGTGCTGTCCGCCTATCTGGAGAGCGTCCTGTTCGCCTTCATCGCCGGCGCCATCGTGCTGGGAGTGATGTACACCCGCGTCCGCCTCCAGAAGCATTACCGGAATGACGTCTTCTGGGGGGCGGTGTTCGGCATCGTTGTCGGAGGCGCTGTTCTGTTCCTGCGCTCACTATCCCTTGTCAGAGAATTCGGGATGCTCTAATCGTTGTAAGTCTTATGTTGCCAATACATGCCTGAATTCCGCTCCTTTGGCTGCCCCTGCCGCGGCTGCGAATTGGCTCATCGCCTTTTTTAGATAGTTCTGAGGGTCCTTTCCTTCCATGAAATAAGCGCTGGCCTGCTGCATGACCTTCGCGAATGCGCCATAGTTCCCTTCCTGCACGACATCCCTCAGGTGCGAGAAACATTGCCAGAGGACTTCATGGGCTTCGCGGACATAGGGATTTTTTGTTTGTATGCTAAAATACAATGTAGGGTCACTATGGGCGACTGCCTCCGCGCAGATCCTGCTCAGTGTCGCGGTGGTGCCCTCGACCTGCTGATGGCGCGAAGCGGGCATGCCGCTCCTGCTCAACGCCAGCCCCATCGCTAGGTTGTTGAAGTGGTACAGTGCGGTGTTCCATGCCATCAGGCGGTCATGCTCTTCTCCGTGGTGCAGCATGGTGACGCGCGTGCCATATCCTTCAAATCTCTGCTTCAGGCCGTCGAAATGGCCCTGGTACGCGCCCTCCAGAGGGTGCAGCGGAATCATGATGAGGTTCTGGTTCTCGAATCCATTCGTGGCCCCGCCCCACATCGGGTGGAGGGAAAGGCTCTTACCGCTTGCTTGCGCAAGTGCTTCTGGAATGCCGTTCTTGACCGAGGCGATGTCATAGACGGTCTTTCCCTTCAGGAGGTGCTGATGCGCGTTGATGATCCCTTCCGCGGTATCGAGAGGGGTGGCGATGAGGACTTCGTCGGATTTCGGGATGATTTCTTCTGTTGGGCCGGAAAACGCCCCAAGCTCGGATGCCAAAGCATGCGCTTTTTGATGGTCAGCATCTGCTATGCGAAGTTCAAGGCCTTTCTGAGCATACTGCCTGGCGAACCATCCCCCCATCTCTCCTGCCCCAATGACGGCTACGTTTGTCATGGGGAGAGAAACCAGGGCCGGCTTATATATACTTCTGAATTTTATTCAAAAAATAAGCGAAAAATTAATAAATAATTGAATATTATTCAATAATCATGAAAGACATCAGGGCGCGGCTCATCCCCCTCCTGGAGAAGGGGCAGTGCACTCCCCGGATCTCGCAGCTAGCCAAGAAGCTCGGCGAGCCCTCCACCACCATCCACTACAACGTCAAGAAGATGGAGAGGGAGGGGGCCATACAAGCGTACAAGGCGGTGTTCAACTACAAGAGCATCGGGCAGGGGCACTGCACCTACCTCCTCATCAACCTCAGGCAGGAGAATTACGGGGAGCCGGAGCAGGTTGCCAGGGACCTGGCGAAAAACAAGAATGTGGAAAGCGTGGACATCTGCACGGGCGAATACGAGCTGATCGTGAAGCTGCGGAGCAAAGACATCGACGAGTATTACCAGTGGGTGAAGGTCGCCATCAGGAAATACGGCTTCGCCAAGACCATCTCCCTCACCTCCCTGAAGCAGCTCAAGACGGAATTCGTCGAGCTGGAATGAATCGCCGGTTCTTTCTGCGCCGATATGGCTAGTAAAAACGACAAATCTTTAAATATCAATATGCCCAAATCCATGCTGCTAGTGTAAGAGGGTTCAGCCAGGTGTCCTGCATCGAGCCGAAAAAACTCAGCAAGCACGAGCGTTACGTCCTTCTCCTTTCCCGCATCGTCGAATCCGAGTATGACGAGGTCCTGCTCAACGTGCCCATCTACTCCAGGCGCAGGCGCCTCGTGGGGGAGATTGACCTGGTGGGCATCAAGGACGGCACGTACGACATCTTCGAGGTCAAGTGCAGCCACCGCATCATGAAGGCCAAGCGCCAGCTCGAGAAAATCAGGAACCACATGCGCGGCTACCATGTCAGGGACACGTTCTTCTTCTGCGGCGCAAGCAGGTCGCTGATTTGTGTTTAAGGGGAGGGGGTTGCAGCGCTTTTCATCGCTCGCTTCGCGAGAGGCGGTGTGGCGCCGCGCCAGTGCCGCAGCGCGGCGCATCTTTGCCGCGCACAATGGCGCGGCAGAATGGATGCGCGCCCCGTCAATGGAAGGCGCGCCAAAAATTTCTCCGCCCGAAGGGCGGCCATGACAAGGTTTAAAAAGTGACGTTCATCCCGCAGCATATCAAGAGATAGGCCGGTGAAAGCTTGCCTATGCTGGAGACAAAAGCGTTCTTTTGGTTCTCCTCTCTTAGAACAACCAGGGTGAAACGATGGCACGGATGTATTCGGGGAAAAGGGGGAAATCGGGCTCCAAGAAGCCGCTCAAGAAGACGGCCCCGTCATGGGTGCGGCTGAGCGCGAAGGAAGCGGAGATGCTCATCGTCAAGATGGCGAAGGAAGGCATGCCTGCCTCGCTGATCGGCCTCACGCTGAGGGACAAGTACGGCGTCCCCGACGTGGAAGCGCTGTGCGGTAAGAGCGTGACGAAGATACTCGGCGAGAAGAAGCAGCTCCCGGAGCTGCCGGAGGACGTCACGGCCCTGATGAGGAGGGCGGCCGCCATCAACAAGCACCTGTTGGAGAACAGGCACGACGAGACGGCGAGGCGCGGGCTCCATCTGGCGGAGTCGAAGATCCACAGGCTCGTGAAGTACTACAAAAGGAACGGCCGCATCGCCGAGGAATGGAAGTACGACCTCACGCAGGCAGGGTATCTGCTCGGGTAATTGCTGTTTTAGTTTATTTTTTCCTCTTATCCGGTATTTTCTTTTGTTTTTTAAAGAGGAGCACACTCACCGCTGCAATCAGCAAAGCAGCTGCAATGATTCCCATAATTGTTGAAGCCCCTGAGAGCGCGGTATTGATGGAGTTTGCCAGGTTGCTCATGAAAATGTTGACTGATGTCTGGAACTCGTTGGATTCCATTGCAATTTTTCCGGCTTGGGCCAGGTAGAGTATCAGGATTCCAAGGAGCAAAAACATGGTTCCGGAAGCCATCTCTGCCACAGTGACGGTGATTTCCCTCCCGGCAACCGTGTAGGATACGCCTTTGCTGAGCTTCCCAAATTTTTTTGTGAGATCGAATTTGTCCATGAAGAGCGCTATCAGGAGCAGCGGCGCTGTCATTCCGGCAACATACAGGAGAGCATACATTGCCCCCCAGAATAGAGAGCCTGGAAGTATTGAGAGCGCAAGCACGCCGGCCAAAACAGGAGCGCAGCAAAGCGTTGCAAAAGCGGAGAAAACCCCCAGGATGAAGACAGAGCCTGCCCCCGTAATTTTCGTTTTCTGGTGCCTCGTGAACGGGATTGAAAAGTGGAATCCGAGCAATATCGATGCCCCCAGCAGCAGCAAGAAAGCTCCGCCGATTACAAAAATCAAGTCGTGGTTCTTGCCAAGCAAGGCCCCGATGCCTGCAAATCCCAGGCCAAGGGGGAGAAACACCGCAAGCAGCCCCAGGAAGAACACGAGCGTCATTCCGACGACTGTCCTTTTCTGGCGGAAAATGGAGCCAAGGTATGCCGGCAGCAGGACGGTTATGCAGCATGGCGCGAACAATGCGGCGGTGCCCGCTATGAAAGCCGCTATGAGGGACGCCAAAAGGAGCGTTGATCCCATCTAAGCACCTTTGATCTTTTCCAGCTCCGAGGCTATGTCCTCATTGTTTATCGCCATAGCCGGGTCGTCTTTGGTATATCGTATGATGCCATCCTTATCGATGACAAAATAAGTGTGTCCGGGGTAAGAGCCCTTGTGCATTGAAGAGTCCGCGTAAAGCACATCGTACGCTGCCGAGACTTCCCTGGCCGTGTCAAAAAGGATCGTTGATTTTGACATCTGGGGGACTTTTTGGAGTATTTGCCGCCACTGCGATAGCGAATCAACAACAATGGAGAGGGCAACTGTATCCTCCTTGCTGAATCTCGCATCATTCGCAAGGGAGGATATTTGGTTCCAGCATGCCGGATAGCACATGCTTCCCTCGTTGAAGAACAATACCACGTTTTTCCCCCGGTAATCGCTCAGTTTGACGATAGCGCCGTTTATGCCCTGCAGTTCAAATTCAGGGGCCTTTTTTCCAACTGCGCCCTCGAAAAACCCGCTGGGGGTTGCCTGGAACGGCTTGTGGTGGCTGGACATGTCAGAAGACATGCCAGTTGCCTGGGGATCCGGCATTGCAGGGGGTTCATTGCCTTTCGCCCCGAACGAATACATGAAATAACCAAAAAACAAGACTGCAAGTATCAGCAGAGCATAGACATATCTTCTCTTTATCCTAAACGACCTTTCTTCCATTTTTTGCACCTCTGCGATACCGGACTGTTAATGGCCCCCGTGGTTCCGCATCATGAATACGTGCCCGAACACGCATGCCGCCAGAAATACGAACAAAAGGAGGCTGTTGTTCTTCCAGCCTAAAAAATAGCTTCCGGCGAGCAGCAGTGCAATCGGCACCATGCAGGCCAAAACCATGAAAAAATGGTTGTCTTTTATCTTCCGCAAAAATCCCCCTTTATGCTTTGGTGCATGCTCGTCCATGGGTTAACCGTCCCGCGACAATTCTTTCTTCATCTGCTCAAATCGCCTCTTGGTTATTTCGCCTCGGGCATACCTGCTCCTGAGTATTTCAAGCGAACCTGCTTTCTCATGCCCTTTCCAGAACAGCTCAACGATGAGCCAGAGCACCGCCGCCCAGAACACCAGCATGAGAACAACGCCAAGCCCCGTGCCAAATCCCATGTGGCCTCTTCCCATCAGCATGCTGCTCCCGAGCAGCAAGAGTATCAAAGCCGCCAAAATCCAGCTGTACGATTCCTTCTCCATGTTACCGCATCATCCCCCCTTCCATCATGTCTCCGTTTCCTTCAGGCGATTTCTCGCACATTTCGTGCATCTTGTCCATTTGCTCTCTTGACGGGAGATCAAGGTTTCTCGTCATTTGCTTGTGCAGTTCGTCCATTTCGTTGCCGCCCATCATGTCCATCATGCCTTTCTCTCCGGCATGGCGCTGTTCATGGTTCCTGTCGTCTCCCTGGGCATACGCTACTGCGACAAATGCCAAAAGCGCAATTGCGGCAGCGGCAAGCGCAGCCACACTCAATTCCTTTTTTGCGGTCTTGTCCATGTTTTTCGCCTCCGGGTCATGCGGGGAGTCCGGCAACGATGCTGCCTTGCCTGCATGATGGGAGTTGCTGCGTATGCGGTTATATATCGCTTCTTAATGACAAATCAGGAGTAATCCTTCGGAAAGTTTAAAAAGGGAAAAATGGGACGGAGATGATGAATTATGCCATAGTTCCGCATTGGTTTGCAGGGTACAATGCGATTCTTGAGATGGTGTTTTTTGTTGGTACGCTTCTCGTTGGGATTTATGCCCTGAAAGTTTGCCGGCTCTCTGGGCAAAGGCAGTCAAGATTATTTGGGATTTCTTTCCTGTTGATCTCTGCCGCTTATTTTGTCCAATCACTGCTGAATTTTGCCGCAAGCTACTCCATGGCAGAGGGGTGTGGCATGCAAGCAATGTCCATACCCCATAATCTCAACATTGCGGGGATTTATGCGTACATGCTTCTTTTCTTGGCGGCGCTTGTTACGCTGGCATACATGACATTAAAAATAAAAAATGCAAAGGCATACCTGTTCTTCCTGGCGGTGATCACCACCATGCTGTTCTTCAGCTCCAACAAATTATATTTCTTTTATGTGATTTCATCTATACTGTTGGTCTATGTCTCGTTCTATTATCTCAAGAACTATCTTAAAAGCAGAAAAACCGCCGCACTCATAGTGTTTATCGCATTTTTGTTCCTGTTGATCGGCAAAATCCATTTTATTTTCTCGATAAACCATGGGCTATTCTATGTGACTGGCCATCTGCTTGAGTTCGTTGCTTATGCGCTGATACTGCTAAACTTAATAACCGTCATAAGAAGAAAATGAGCAAGAAAAGAAACAGGCTCCAGATAATTTATGATATCCTGAACGTCATAAACGGGAAGAATGGCAAGATAAAGCAGACAAATATCCTGTACAAATCAAATTTATCAAACCAGATGTTCGATGGGTACATGGATGAGTTGCTGCAAAAAGGGTTTATAGTTGAAAATCAGACAAAAGGCGGGAAAACGTATTCTTTGACGCAGAAAGGATTTGATTACCTGAACAAGTACCAGATGATTGTCGAATTTACCAATTCTTTTGGGCTCACTGAGTAAAAGGCGGCGAGGGGCAGTGCGCTGAAGGCAGGCGCCATGCGGAAAAGCCAGCATCCCTGGGCGCGAGCGCCACGCTACAAGGCCACCTCTTTGATTTTTCCAACAACCTCCTCAATGAGCACATCAGGGGTCGATGCCCCGGCGGAGACCCCGATCCTTTCCTTCCCGGCGAACCATCCCTTCTCGACCTGCGCCGCGGACTGGATGTAGTGCGTCTCCACGCCCAGCTCCCTGGCCTTCTGCGCCAGCTCCTTGGAGTTCGAGGAATGCACGCCGCCGATGACCACCATGACATCCACCTTTCTGGCAAGCTCCTCTGTCCCCGACTGCCGTTGTTTGGTGGGATTGCAGATGGTGTCCACATACCCGTAGTCCGCGCTCACGTCTGTCAATGACAAAGGGATGTTCCTGAAGGTGCCATTGGTCAGTTGGTTGAGATTGTCAATCAGCTTCTTGTAGCCATAGACCGACATCGTCGTCTGGGAGACCAGCGCTGCCCTTTTGATGTTGTTGCCTTTCAAATATTCCACGAATGCCCGGGCATGGTCCATGTCCGGCTTCTCGATGATGTAGGTGTCCTTCCCCTTGATGTGGTAGCTCGTGCCGATGGATTCCGGGTGGTCGTGCTTGCCGAAGATGGCGACGTCGTACCCGGCGTTCTTCAGCTTGATGGCGACGTTGTGCACCAGGGTGACCAGGGGACAGGTCGCGTCCTTCAATGAGGTCGAGGAAGTGATGCCTTTTTCTCCGAGAACCTGATAGGTGGTGCCGGGCTCGCCGTGCGCCCTCAGCACCGTCGTTGCTCCTTGCGGGATGTTCTTGATGTCCTCGATGAAGACGATGCCCTGGTTCTCCAGATCCTCGATCACGCGCTCGTTGTGGACCAGCTGGCCGTAGACGTACGTCGTTCCTTCGTTTTTTTCGGCGATCTCCTTCGCGATGTCTATGGCTCTCCGCACGCCGAAGCAGAATCCTGAGTTCTTCGCGATCTCGATGGTTGGCATGTTGTTGTAAGAAATGTTTTTGACTCGGGCAGTGCCGGGCTCGCTTTTCGCTATTGCAATGAGAAATGTGGCGCCTCCCCGTAAGTCATGGAAATCAGAGATTTCCAGGACATCGGAAACCTTCGGTTTCCGCGTGGGGCTTCCCCCTCCACATTCGCTGTCGCAGTCGCCGATTCGCTCACGAAAAAGGCACTGCCCTAACTATTGATCTACACCGTCTTCGTCAGATACACGAACGGATAGATGTCCTTGAGCTTGAAATAGGCTTCCCTCGCGGTGTAGATGCTGGAGAACAGCCCATAGACCGTCGGCCCGGAGCCGGAGAGGCACGAGTTGAGCGCCCCGTACTTGTTGAGCAGCCCGGTCATCTCCCTGACGATCTTGTACCGCTTGGCCACGACCTCGGTGAAATCGTTGTGGAGGTTGTCCGCCATGCCGTTGATGTCCTTCTTCTGCACCAGCTTGGCATAGGCTCTCGCGGACATTGCCTTCTTCTTGGGCATCCTCTTCCGGTGCTTGTCGAAGGCGTCATATGCCCATTTGGTGGACACCTGAAAGCCGGGGTTGATGATGACCGCGTTGATCTTCGGGTAGCTGGTGATGGGCTTGACCTTCTCTCCCACGCCTTCCACGAGGGCGGGCTTCCCGGGGATGAAGAACGGCACGTCAGAGCCGAGCTCGAAGGCCGCGTGCATGAGCTTCTTCTGGTCCAGGCGGAGCTTCCACAGGCTGTTGAGGGCGATGAGCGCCATGGCCGCGTTCGAGGAGCCCCCGCCGAGCCCCGCTCCCAGGGGGATGTTCTTCTCGATGGTGATCCGGACCCCGGAGCGGATGCCGTGCTTCTTCTTGAGCATCATGGCTGCCTTATACGCCAGGTTGTCCTTGTTCAGTATGCTGGTGTTGTTGCTGTGGACGACCACCTCATCCCCTTCCATCTTCTCGAACATCAGGTTGTCGTAGAGGTCAATCGGATGCATGACGCTCTCGATCTGGTGCAGTCCTCCCTTGGCCTTCCGGCCGATGTGGAGAGTGAGGTTTATTTTCGCGTGAGATTTCAGTATCATGGCCAACCCATGAAGAAGAAAGCAGAGGGGTATATATAGATTTTCCCCTTTGATTAACCACTATCAAGTTAATATACTTAAAAATTTATCTGACGAGCGTGACGGCGCAGAAGCACTGCATCCCCTCCCCGCGGCCGAATCCCGTCAATCCTTCTCCGGAGGTGAACGTCAGGCCAATCGAGGAAGGGCCGATGCCCAGCAGGGCGCAAAGGGATTTCTTGATGGCGTCATGGTGCGGCTCCAGCTTCGGCTTTTTCGCCTCGATGGAAACGCTCACATTGCCGATGGCCCATTTGCCGTCCCCCATGTCCTCCAGGATGGCCTTCAGGTACTCCCTGCTGTCCGTGATTCCCTTCTTGCACATCCCGTCAGAGATGATGCTCAATGATCGTCCCCCCAGGGCCGAGCTGATGGCGTTGAACAATGCGTGCAGGATGACGTCAGCGTCCGAGTTGCCTTCCAGCCCCTGCTCATGTGGGATAGTGCAACCGCCAAGCACGAGCGCTTTTTTTCCTGCGGAGAAGCGGTGGCTGTCCTGCCCCAGGCCGACTCTCGGGGGACGCGCGTTGCCCGCTCCTGAAATCATGCGTGTCGCCATCTCCAGGTCTTCGGGGGTGGTGACCTTGAAATTCCTTGCGGAGCATGGCACGATCTTCACCTTCTTCCCCAGCGCTTCCACCATGGCGGCATCATCAGTATGGTGGGCGTTGTTTTTGAGCGCATGGGAAAAGGCTTCCTTGAGGATGCCGTAGCGGGCGCACTGCGGCGTCTGCATCTGCCAGACGTCTTTCCTGTCGAGCGTCTGCTCCGCAAAGCCGCCCTTCACCTTCTTGATGGTGTCCTTCAGCGGAAACGCGCAGGCGGCGGCGCCATGCTCCCTGGCGGCAGAGATGCATGCGCTGATCTCCCCGGCGGAAACGAAGGGATTTGAGCCGTTGTGGATTATGATGATGTCTTCCTCATCGCAGTTCCCCAGCGATTCCGCGCCGTTGAGCACCGAGTCCTGCCTTTCCTTGCCGCCTTCGATGATTTTTTTTATTTTTGTAATGGCGTATTTTCCGGCCAGCGCCTTGATGCCGTTGAAGAGCTCTTTTCTGGAGACGACAGTGACGGTGTCGATATCGGCGCACTGCTCGAATGCCTCAAGCGCCCACGCCAGCAGCGGCTTCCCGCCGAGGTCCGCGATGATCTTGTCCGTCCCCTGCATCCGCGCCGAGCGCCCGGCAGCGACGATGATGGCGCGGTTCATGCCTGCCTCCTGAAGTCGTTCTCCACGAGCAGCTGGGCCTTCTCCTTGGTGCCCTTGTCGATGTCGAGGATGGTCTGCAGCGAAGGATGCGAGTGCGTCGGCGCGGCGTCCATCATCCTCCTGATGATCTCCGGGATGTCGAGGTAGCCGATCTCCCCCTTGATGAAGGCCTGCACCGCGACCTCGTTGGCGGCATTCATGGCCGCGGGCACGATCCCCCCGGCCTTGCCTGCGCCGTACGCGTACGCCAGGCAGGGGAACCGTTCCGTGTCCGGGGCAAGGAATTCCAGCTTCTGGGCCTCCGCCATGTCAAGCGGGCGCGCGGGGGTGGGCAGCCGCTGCGGATGGGTCAGCGCGTACTGGATGGGGATGGTCATGTCCGGCCACCCGAGCTGCGCGATGACCGAGCTGTCGGAAAATTCAACGAGGGAATGCACGATGCTCTGCGGATGCACCACGACGTTGATGCGCTCATAGGGAATGCCGAACAGCCAGTGGGCCTCGATGACCTCGAAGCCCTTGTTCATCCACGTGCTCGAGTCGACGGTGATCTTCGCGCCCATCTTCCATGTCGGGTGCTTCAGCGCATCCGTGATGGTCACGCCGGCCATCTCCCGTGGGGAAAGGTCCCGGAACGGCCCCCCGGAGCAGGTGATGGTGATGCTCTTCAGCTCTTTCATGCGTTCCCCCTTCAGGCATTGGAAGATGGCGGAATGCTCGGAATCGATGGGCATGAACGAGATTCCTTTTTTTCCTATGGCCTCCACGATCACGCTGCCCGCGGCCACGAGAGTCTCCTTGTTTGCGAGCGCGATGTTCTTCCCGTGCATCACGGCATCGTACGTGGGCTCGATCCCTATGGAGCCGACGAGCGCATTCACCACCGTGTCCGCCTGCTCCAGCCGCGCGATCTTCCTGATGCCCTCCATTCCTTTGTAGACGGCGACGGTGGCCTTCCTCTCCAATTCCTCCGCCTTGGCCTCGTCCATGACGGCGACGGCCTCCGGCTTCAGGAGCCCGATTTGATGCTGGAGGACGTCGATCTTGGCGTTGGTGGTCAGCCCGGCCACCCTGAATTCAGAAGGGTATCTTCTCACTATCTCGATGGTCTGGGTGCCGATGCTGCCCGTGGAGCCGAGAAGGGAGAGGGTCTTCATGATTGTCCTCCCGCATCCCGCGCCCACCTGCAGAAGCCGCATTCTTCCGCCGGCTGCGGAATCTCTTTTTCCAGCACCTCAAGCGCTTTCCTGAATATTCTTTCAGCGTTGGAGGCGTCAATGGGGATTTTTACCAAATCCGAATGGAAATCCACGTCCCCGTTCCCGTGCACGGTGTTCGGGTGGTAGAAGAGCAGGTAGGCGTAGTCTTCCGTCTCGTGGCCGTTCTTCCTGAGGAGGAGATTGTAGATGTCCATCTGGTCCTGGTAATGGGCAGGGGTGTCCTCCTTGAGCGGATAGCCGCGCGTCTTGTAGTCCAGCACGACGAGTTTTTTTCCTTTCACGAGGATGTTGTCCACCGCTCCCCGGAACAGGTTGCCGCGCTCATCCTTCCAGCGTATGCCATTGAAATTGCTCCGCCAGACCGCGAGCAGGCTCTTGTCATTGAAAAGCCTGCACTCGCCGTTGCATTCGGCGAGTTCCGGCGGCAGCTCACCCTTTTCCATGAAGCGGTCGAAATGCTCCTTCAGCACGCGGTCCATGCCGGACGGCAGGGAGGGGAAGATGGAATCAGGACGCTTGATGCCCTTGGTGAAGTGCAGCCAGAAGCAGCGCGGGCAGTCCTTGAGCAGCGACAGGCTTGAGGGGGAGAAGGTGTAGGGCATTCATCTCCTCTGCGCCGCCAGCTCGTCGATCTCCTTCAGCAGCGTGGGCATGACATCCTTGTCCTCTATGCGGCGCGTGATCTTCCCGTTCTTGTAGAGCAGGTGGTTTCCCGGCGCTCCCACGATGCCGATGTCCGCTTTCCCCGATTCCCCGGGCCCGTTGACCGCGCAGCCCATGATGGCGACGTGGATGGGCTCGCGGACGCCTTCTGTCCTGTTTTCGAGTTCCTCGACAAGCTTGATGACATCGACTTCCGTCCGCGCGCACGTCGGGCAGCTCGTGACCTCGACGCCCTGCTTCCGCAGCCCGAGGGAGCGCAGGATCAGCTTGCCGACCTTGGCTTCCTCCCTGGGATCGTCTGACAGCGAGACCCGTATGGTGTCGCCTATCCCTTCGGAAAGCAGCATGCCCATGCCCATCGATGACTTGATCGCGCCGGGCACTTTCGATCCGGCCTCGGTGACCCCCAGGTGGATGGGATACTCGCTCTGCGCGGCGAACAGCCGGTATGCCTCGACCATCCTGGGAACATCTGACGCTTTCAGCGAGACGATGATATCCAAAAAATCCTCGGCTTCGAGCATCTTGATATGGCGGAAAGCGCTCTCCACCATGGCCTGGGGAGAATATCCGTATTTCATGAACAGGTCCCTTTCCAGGGAGCCGAGATTGACGCCGATCCTCATCGGAAGGCTGTATTCCTTCGCCGCCTGCACCACCGCCTTGACCTGCTGCTGCCCCCCGATGTTGCCGGGATTGATCCGCAATTTGTCGGCATATTTGGCCGCTTCCAGCGCAATGCGATAGTCAAAGTGGATGTCAGCCACCAAGGGTATGCCTATGTTGGCTTTGATCTCCTTGAGGGCCTTGGCCGCGTCCATCGTGTTGGCGGACACGCGCACGATGTCGCATCCGACCTCTTCCAGCCCGTTGATCTGCTCGATGGTGGCCTGGGCATCCGTGGTCTCTGTCGTGGTCATGGACTGGATGCTGATGGGCGCATCCCCGCCGATGAAGAGCTTGCCTATCTTCACTTTCCGGGATTTCCTTCTGGGCCTCATGATGCCTGCCTGTTTTTCTTGCTCGGTGTTCAGGGGAATCATCTGTTTCCTCTATCGTTATGGTGGGAATGATGGTTGGGGATGTTGTTTGGCTTGAGCGCATGGGAGATGGCCTTCCTGATGGACTCCCTGTCGATGCCCGCGAGCTGCTTCTGGATGGCCGGCTTGCCGTGCTCGACAAAGGTATCCGGGATGCCGATGATGGTGAGCGGGATCCTGACGTCGTGCTTCGCCAGCAGCTCGGCGACAGCCGAGCCGAATCCCCCTGCCGCCTGGCCTTCCTCGACGGTGATGAGGTGCCCGTGCTTCACCGCTTCAGCGAGGATGAGCTGCTCGTCCAATGGCTTCACGAACCGGGCGTTGATGATCGTGGCATCCGCCTTCGCTTCCTTCATGGCTTCGAGCGCATCGGTGAGGATGGGGCCGACGCCGATGATGAGGATGTCTTTGCCTTTCCTCAGGAGCTCTCCCTTGCCGATGGGCAGCCTGACCAGGGCATCATCCATCCTGGCTCCGGTGCCGGAGCCGCGCGGATACCTCAGCGAGGACGGGCCGTTGATGGATGTCGCGGTATAGAGCATGTGCCTCAGCTCGTTCTCGTCCCTGGGCACCATGACGGTCATGTTGGGGATCATCCTCAGGTAGGCGATGTCGAACGGCCCGTTGTGGGTTGGCCCGTCATCTCCCACCAGGCCAGCGCGGTCGAGAGCGAACACCACCGGCAGGTTCTGGATCGCGATGTCGTGGATGATCTGGTCGAACGATCGTTGGAGGAATGTCGAGTAGATGGCGCACACCGGCCGCATGCCGGAGATGGCGAGGCCCGCGGCGAACGTCGCGGCGTGCTGCTCCGCGATGCCCACGTCGAAGAATCTGTCGGGAAACAGCTTCTCGAACTTGTCCAGCCCGGTCCCTGATTTCATGGCCGCGGTGATGGCTATGACTTTGGGATTCTGCTTCGCGATGGTGAGGAGAGCGTCCGAGAACGCCGCGGTGTAGGTGATCGCTCCGGAGGTGGGATGCTTCTTCCCGTTGCTGACGTCGAAGGGCGACATGCCATGCAGCTTCTCGATGTCGGTGTCCGCGAACGGGTAGCCCTTGCCCTTCTCCGTCAGGATGTGCAGCAGCACGGGCCCTTTCATGTCCCTGAGGTTGTGGAGCGTGTTGATGAGCTCGTCCGTGCTGTGGCCGTCGATGGGGCCGAAATACCTCAGGCCAAGCTCCTCGAACAGCGCTCCCGGGGTCCCGATGTTCCTGAACCTGCTTTCCATGTCCCCCACCCTCCGGACTTCCTCGTCCTTGACGCCGGGGATGGCCTTGAGGAGCTGCGCCGTGGTCTTCCTGATCCGGGAATAGCTCGGCATGGCCACGATCTTGTGCAGGTACCTGGAGAGGGCGCCGACGTTGGGCGAGATGCTCATGCGGTTGTCATTGAGGATGATGAGGATGTCCGAGTTCAGCACGCCGGCGTTGTTGAGCCCCTCGTAGGCGAGCCCAGCGGTCAGGGCGCCGTCCCCCACGACCGCGACGACCTTGTGATTTTCCTTCCTGAGGTCTCTTGCTTTCGCTATGCCCAGGGCGGCGGAGATCGCGGTGGACGCGTGCCCCGCTCCGAAGACGTCGTACTCTGATTCCTCGATGTTGCAGAAGCCGCACACGCCCCTGAACTGCCGCAGGGTGTCGAAATTCTTGTTTCGGCCGGTGAGCAGCTTGTGCGGATAACTCTGGTGGCCGGTGTCCCACACGATCTTGTCCTTGGGGGTGTCATAGATGTAGTGGAGCGCGATCGCCAGCTCCACCGCTCCCAACGGCCCGCCAAGGTGGCCGCCGTTCTTCGAGACCACTTCCAGGATGCGCTGCCGGATCTCCTTCGCGAGCAGGGGGAGCCGGTCCCTTCTCAGGAGCTTGAGGTCCTGTGGGGAGCCGATTCTGTCGAGCATGGTACGGCCACTATGGGTAGAAACTGCCTTTGATTCCATCACAAACCCCCCGCATCGTGAAATGCGGGGATGATTTATAAAGTTTTATGGTTTGGGTTGGTGTTTGGGGTGTGTATTCGTGCGTATAAATGTGTATCGCTGAGAGTGCCCGAAGTGCAAAAGCCCGTATTGGGACAAGCCGAGAAGGAAGTAATTACTCACTCACGTCGTCAGGCGTAGAGGGAGCTACAATGGAAGAAAAAACAAAGAATGCTATTTTTGGGTTCTTAGGGGGCCTAGCTTTAGGTTCTTTTCTAACTCTTGTTATCTTAGGAATTATTACTAATCCCTAAAGAAAAAGAACCACACAGCCGTACCTATGATGATTAGGAGAACTCCTAAAAATACTGCGGAGATTATTGCGCTAAAAAGTTCTTGTAAGAATTTTTGTGCTGTTGGAGTTCCCAATCCGACAACTACCAATACTGCTACAAAAGCGACTGCCTTCAAATCTTTTTCATTCATTTTAACAACCTACTCCGAGAAGCCCTAAGACAATGATAACTGCGCCAGCCCCCCCTCCAATAGTCAATCCGTGGATACCTGCGATTCTCATTGCACCACCGCCTCCAACGAGTAAAACGAAGATTCCAATTCCGACCGTAAAAGCACAAGCGACCATAGTTTATGACGAATAGAAGAAATATCCTACTCGTTATTCCAACAAATAACGATAGAGGACATCCGATATTTAAACATATCGGCTCTGTCCTCTATTTTCCACTTACAAAGAGCCTGCCCTAAAAAGTCTCGAATCGCAACAAAAATGGAGAAAAACATGGAAAGACGCTATAACGCAACACAATCCTAAATCGTTACCTTTATAAACGCTCCAGAGTTCCCATCCCCATTCCCGTCATACTACCTCTCATGGTAGGAGGGGCTGATAATGGAAAGGAAAGACCTCATAGCGGCAGTAAAGAAGCTGAAATC
>Ga0209542_10002189_pt1 | contig 44350 bp, 27 predicted proteins | sample RifCSPhighO2_01_FD_184028 | JGI IMG/M metagenome (GOLD analysis project Ga0209542, IMG submission 184028) | Soil microbial communities from Rifle, Colorado - Rifle CSP2_plank highO2_0.1 (SPAdes) (version 2) | ecosystem: Environmental > Terrestrial > Deep subsurface > Rock core/Sediment ...
CGGCGGCAGCGATCATCGCGGTGGGCGCTACTTTATGGTTGCTGGGCTATGCCGGGACGTTCTTCGGCAGCCTGATCAAGGCCGCCGTGAGCCGGCAACGCGAGTTTCTCGCCGACGCCTCGGCGGTGCAGTTCACCCGCAATCCGCAGAGCATTGCCGGAGCGCTGCAGAAGATCGGCGGCAACCAGTATGGCTCGCAATTGCGCGCCGGGCATGCGGCCGAGTTCAGTCATATGTACTTCGCCGCCGGTATCAGCAGGGCGCTGGAGGGCATGCTGGCGACCCATCCGCCACTGGAAGAGCGGATTCGTCGCGTCACGCCGGAGTGGGATGGGCGCTACCCGGATGTCTCGATCCTCAGTCTGCTGCCTACCAATGCCACGGTAGACCAACGTGCTGTGGCCCAGGGCTGGGATCAGGCCCTGACCGGCTTTAGCGCCGCCTCGGCCACGGCGGCCATCGCCAGCATTGGCGAGCCACGTGCGGCCCACCTGCAGCAGGCGCATAAAGTGCTGGATGAATTGCACCCGGCACTGCGTCAGGCGGCGCATCACGGCAGCGGCGCCCAGGCCTTACTTTATGGGTTGCTGCTGGCGCCAGCGGCGCCCTTGCGTGACCAGCAACTGCAGATGCTCAAACCACTGCTCAGCGCCGAGCTGATGGAGCATGTGCAGGCCCTGGAACAACCGCTGCGGCAGCTGCCAGGCAATCAGCGGCTGACCCTGCTGGACCTGGCCATGCCGGCGCTCAAGCAGCTGGGCGCCGAGCAGGCTGCTGGGTTGTGTGCGGTGATGGCGCGGCTGATTCGTGCCGATGGCCAGGTTGAGCTGCTGGAATGGACGTTGCTGCGCATCGTCGAGCGCAACCTGGCTCCCAGTCGGCGGCTCAGTGGGCATTTCCACCTGCTGGAAGTGTTGGATGACGCGCAGGTGTTGCTGTCGTTTCTGGCCCATGCCGGCAATGTTCCGACGGATCAGGCGCAAGCAGCGTTGGCAAAGGCGGCGAGCGAATTGCCATACACCGTGCTCAACCTGTTGCCGGCAACGCAGTGCGATCTGAAAGCCCTGGAGGCTGCGCTCAAACGGCTCAACCAGCTGCAGCCCTTGCAGAAGCCGCGTCTGCTCAAGGCCATGGCGCGCTGCATCGAGCATGACGGGCGCATCGAGGTGGCCGAGGCCGAGTTGCTGCGTGCCGTGGCCGACCTGCTGGATTGCCCGATGCCGCCGCTGCTGCACACGACCACCGGGCCGCTGGCGGGTTGACGCCGACGGCTTCACGGTGGAGTCTGAACCGGCAGGCTCCGCGTGGTCATCAACCTGTCACGTCGGTCGCCGATGCTGAGGTCATAGCAACTAGATCTGCCCCTAGGCCGATTGGCCACTTGTTTACTGCCTCCTGACCTCAACCGTCACGCCGGGTTGTCCGGCAAGGAGTCTGTCATGCACCTGCTTCCCCTGACCCACGATCTCTTTGACCCACAGCTGCAACTGGAGGCCGAGCCGCTATCGGCTGATGCATCGCCCTGGCCGTGCCTCGGCGTGCCGAGCATCCACCACGACATCAGCCAGACGATTGCTGCGATTGACCGCCTGAGTACGCAGTTGCAACAGGCGTCTGCACGTGAGTACGCGCCTAGGCATTAAGGGCAGGCGGGTGGGCTGACGCCGAATGCCCGCAGCAGGTCCTCGACAAACGCTCGCTGTGCATCGCCGGGGTGCTGGCCGCGGTGGCTGGTCAGGTGAAACTGCACATCAAAACCGAGGCTGTCAGCTTCGATTGCCCTCAGGCGCCCACGGACCTGCCAAGGCTCGGCAATATGCTCGGGCAGGTAGCCGATATGCCGCCCGGAGAGGATAAACGCCAGGGCACCATCAACCTGCTCGGTTTGCGCCGAGCTGGTGCTGCTCTGTAACGGTTCGTGCACCTGCACAAAGCGATAAGGGTGCTGGACCCGATCAGCCTGCTGCAGGTCTTCCAGGCGAATCTGCGGGCGATTGAACAGTGTGTGGCCGGCGGCACAGAACAGCACCTGGCGCTCACGAAACAGCGGCTGATAATCGAGCGCGGTCTGGTTACCAGAGAAATAGCCAATCGCTACGTGTAGCTGGCCCTGCAGCAGGCGGCGTTCCAGCTCGGCCGGCATGGCGGTGAGCAGCTCGATCTGCACCGCCTGGTTTCGCCCGCGAAAGTTGCCAATGGCCTCGGCCACTTGCTCCAGCACACTGGCTGCAAGCCCTTCCGACAGGCCGATGCGCAGCTCGCCCAAGAGCTTGTCGGCCATGCCTTGGGCTTCACCCTTGAAAGTGTCGATGGCGCCGAACAGTTTGCGCGTGGCGCTGAGCACCTGTTCGCCCTTGGGCGTCAGGCGAAAGCCGCCCTTGCCGCGCTCGCACAGGCGAAAACCTAAGCGGGTTTCCAGCTTGGCCATCTGCGTGCTGATGGTCGATTGACCAATCCCCAGTTCGCCTTGGGCGGCACTGAAACCGCCGCACTCCACCACGGTAACGAACAGGCGCAGCAACTGCAGGTCGAGGTCGCGTAACTGGCTGAGCATGACGGCACCTAACATTGATAAATGTCGATGCCAGAGTAGAACACTTCATATTTAAGCTAAGCAAACCGGCAGGCAAGCTGTGCCCAACTCATCCCTTTACCGAGGTCATTCCCATGCGTCAGGCCCTTGTTCCGCTGCTGCTGTGTTGCGCCTTCGCCGCTCAGGCCGAAGAGAAAGCCCTGAACCTGTACAGCTGGTCCGCCTACCTGCCGGAGCAAGCCCTGCAGCGCTTCAAGGACGAAACCGGGATCACGGTCAAATACGACATCTTCGACAGTGCCGAAGCCCTGGACAGCAAACTGCTGACCGGCGGCAGCGGTTATGACGTGGTCTTCCCAGCCTCCAGCGGCTTGGCGCGGGCAATTCAGGCCAAAGCTGTGCAACCGCTGGACCGCACGCAACTGCCGCACCTGGAGAACCTCGATCCGGTGCTGCTGAACAAGCTCGCCAGTGCCGACCCCGGCAACCAGTACGGCTTGCCGTACACCTGGGGCACGGTTGGCGTGGGCTTTAGCCGCCAGGCGCTGGAACAACGTTTGCCCGGCGTGCCGCTGAATAGCCTGGATCTGCTGTTCAAGCCCGAGTACGCCAGCAAGCTCAAGGATTGCGGCATCGCGGTGATCGACTCGCCGCAGGAAGTGATCAGCATCGTCCTCAACTACCTCGGCAAAGACCCCTACAGCAGCGAGCGTGCCGACCTCGATGCGGTGGCGCAGCTGCTCACCCAGCTGCAACCCAACCTGCGTTACGTCGGTGCCGGGCGGCATATCAATGACCTGGCCAAGGGCGAAATTTGCTTGGCGCTGACCTACAACGGCGACGCCTACATGGCGGCGGCCAACGCCGCTGAGGCCAAGCAGCCGTTCGAAGTGCAGTACCGTATCCCGCGTGAAGGCACGCTGCTGTGGTTCGACACCATGGCCATCCCGGCTGATGCGCCGCACCCCAAGGCCGCCCACGCCTTTATCGATTACATGCTGCGCCCTGAGGCCATCGCCGAGCTGACCAACAACGTGTTTTTCGCCAACGCCAACCAGGCCGCCACGGCGCTGGTCGACCCGGCGATCAGCGGCGATGCCGATATCTACCCCGGTGAAGCGGTGCGCTCACGCCTGTTTGCCGAGCAATTGATGCCGCTGCGCCAACAGCGTGAGCGCACGCGCATCTGGACCACTTTCCGCAGTCAGTATTGAGGACAAGGCAATGGAAGCATTCAACGGTAACGACCTGGCCTTCACCCGCGACAGCCTCTACGGCACCTTCTCCGAGCCGACCTATGCGGGCGTCACCAGTTTTATGCGCCGGCGTTACAGTCGCGACCTAGCCGGCGTGGACCTGGTGGTCAGCGGCGTGCCCTTCGACACCGCCACCACCAACCGCCCCGGCACCCGCTTCGGCCCGCGAGCGATTCGCGCGGCGTCGATCACCAGCGCCTGGGAACGGCATTACCCCTGGGAGTTCGATCCCTTCGACCACCTGGCGGTGATCGACTACGGCGACTGCAATTTCGATCACGCCCTGCCGCACAAAATTCCGGCCGCCATCGAGGCGCACGCTGAGCATATTGTGCAGGCCGGTTGCGCCATGCTCACCCTGGGCGGCGATCACTTCATCAGCTACCCGCTGCTCAAGGCCCATGCGCGTAAACACGGCGCGCTGTCATTGGTGCACTTCGATGCGCACAGCGACACCTGGCCGGATCTCGACGACAGCGAGCAAGGCGTCAGCCACGGCACCATGTTCTACCACGCGGCCCGTGAAGGCCTGGTCGATCCGTCGCGCTCAGTGCAGATCGGCCTGCGTACCACCAATGACGACGTGATGGGCTTTCAGGTGCTGGATGCACGCAATGTGCACCGCAGCACGCCGGAGCAGATCGCCGCGCAGATCCGCGCGCGGGTCGGTGATAACCCGGTGTACCTGACCTTTGATATCGACTGCCTCGACCCGGCCTTTGCCCCCGGCACCGGCACGCCGGTGTGCGGCGGCCTGAGTACCCATCAGGCGCTGGAAATTCTCCGTGCCCTGCGTGGGATCAATCTGGTTGGCATGGATGTGGTGGAAGTTTCGCCGCCTTACGATCACGCGGAAGTCACCGCTCTGGCCGGGGCCACCGTGGCGATGGAATTGGTGTGTTTGTATGCGGCGCGGCATAAGTAGGGTGAGCGAGCGTAGGGTGGATAGCGCGGTTTATTTCCACCCTTGGTATTCGTCTCTGCCACCCACGGTGGACCGGTGAGGCGTGGTCCACACCCAAGGTGTACAGCAAAATCCGGGCAAAAAAACGGGCCCAGCGGGCCCGTAAACTCACACTCAAATGTTAATCAGTGTTCAGTTGCTCGCTCAGGCCGATCAGCGACGGCAGAAACAGCCGCGCATCCATCAGTTGCGGCGTGCGCACGATGGGGGTGAAGTCCATGCGGTCGAGGATGTCGCGCTGGATATCCACCCCCGGCGCCACTTCGATCAGCTCCAGGCCGTCCAGGGTCAGGCGGAACACGCAGCGTTCGGTGACATACAGCACCGGCTGGCTGCGCTCGGCAGCCTGGTGGCCGGCGAAGGTGCGGTGCTCGACTTCGGCGACGAACTTGCACAGCTCGCCATCCTTGATGATGCGCAGCTGGCCATCCTCGATGCGGATATCCTGCGGCCCGGCGCTGAAGGTACCGAGAAACACCACTTGCTTGGCGTTTTGGCTGATATTTATGAAACCGCCCGCTCCGGCCAGGCGTGAGCCGAACTTGGACACGTTGAGGTTGCCGGCCGCATCCGCCTGGGCCAGGCCGAGAAAGGCGATATCCAGGCCGCCGCCGTCGTAAAAGTCGAACTGGTAGGGCTGGTCGAGCAGGGCGCTGTGGTTGCTTGCCGCGCCAAAGTCCAGGCCCGAGGCAGGTACGCCGCCTATCACGCCGGGCTCGGCGGTCAGGGTCAGCAAGTCGATCACGCCTTCTTCGGCGGCCACCGCGGCCACGCCCTCGGGCATGCCGATGCCGAGGTTGACCACCGCACCGGCACGCAACTCCAGTGCAGCGCGGCGGGCAATCAGCTTGCGCACGTCCAGCGGCATGGGCGCCAGGCTGTCCATGGGGACGCGGATTTCGCCGGCAAACGCCGGGTTGTAAGCGGTCGCGAAGGTCTGTTGGTGATTAGCCGGCTCGGCGACCACCACGCAGTCGATCAGGATGCCGGGGATCTTCACGTCGCGTGCATTCAGCGAGCCGCGCTCGACGATGCGTTCGACCTGGGCAATCACCACCCCGCCCGAGTTGCGTGCGGCCATGGCGATGGCCAAGCTCTCGATGGTCAGCGCCTCGCGCTCGAAACTCAGGTTGCCGTCGGCATCGCTGCTGGTGGCGCGCACCACCGCCACGTGAATGGGGAATGTCGGGTAGAACAGGTAGTCCTCGCCATCGATCGGCATTAGCCGCACCAGCTCGGTGGTGGTGCGCGCATTGAGCTTTCCGCCGCCGTGGCGCGGGTCGACATAGGTGCCCAAACCAACCCGCGACAGTTGCCCCGGCTTGCCGGCGGCGATATCGCGAAACAGCTGGGAGATCACCCCCTGCGGCAGGTTGTAGGCCTCGATGCGATTGTCCACCGCCAGCTTCTGCAGCCCCGGCACCAGGCCCCAGTGGCCGCCGATCACCCGCCGCACCAGGCCTTCGTGGGCCAGGTGATTGAGGCCGCGGCCCTTGCCGTCGCCTTGGCCGGCGGCATACACCAGAGTCAGGTCGCGTGGAGCCTGTTCAGCGAGAAAGCGCTGCTCCAGGGCGATGGCGATTTCCTCGGCGAAACCTATGCCGACAAAGCCGCCGGTGGCCAGGTTGGCGTTGTCCGGGATGCGCGCCACCGCAGCGGCGGCGGTCATGATCTTGCTCATAGCGGGTACTCGAAAGCGATTAAACAACATTGAGTAGAGGCGGCATGGCGCACAGGGGCGCCATGTCAGGCCCGTCAGAAACTACCGAACAGCGTGCCCAGGGTGATGACGACCACCAGCGCCACCATCGGGAACGCCACGGTGTTAACGAAGATAAATTTGTACGACTCACGGTGCGTCAGCTTGCAGATCGCCAGCAGCGAGATCACCGCGCCGTTGTGCGGCAGCGTGTCCATGCAGCCGGAGGCCATCGCGGCGACGCGGTGCAGCAGCTCAGGGCTGATGCCGGCGGCATTGGCCATGGTCAGGTACTGCTCACCGAGGGTCTTCAGCGCAATCGACATGCCGCCGGACGCTGAACCGGTGATGCCGGCGAGGATATTCACCGCCACCGCTTCGGAGATCAGCGGGTTATCGGAAACGCCCAGCACCAGGTCGCGAATGATCACGAAGCCGGCCAGCGAGGCGATCACGGTGCCGTAACCCACTTCAGCGGCGGTGTTGAGGATCGGCAGCATGGAGCCGAACGCGCCGTCGTTGACGCTCTTTTTCAGGTCCATCCAGCGCTGCCAGTGCATGGCGATTAACAACAGGATGGCCGCGCTCAGGGCGACGATGATCGACCAGATGCCGATCAGCGATTTGGCGTCTTGCAGGCCGCCGAATTCCGGCTTGGCCAAGTAGCTGGTGTCGAGGTTCGGCAGAATCTGCTTGGCCATCAGGAAGTTCAGCACGATCACCACGAAGATCGGCAGCAGCGCCAGCCAGAACCCCGGGATCGCCCGGTTGTCCTCGGCTACCGGGTCATCACGGTGCGCGCCATAGTCTTCGCCTGCCGCCATCAGCTTGCGCGACTGTGCGGTAAGCCACCAAGTGCCGAGGCCGAACATGATCAGGCCGGCGATAACGCCCAGGCCCGGCGCGGCGAAGGCGTCGGTGCCGAAAAACGGGTTGGGGATGGCGTTCTGAATCGCCGGGGTACCGGGCAGCGCGGTCATGGTGAAGGTGAACGAGCCGAGGGCGATGGCACCGGGGATCAGGCGCTTGGGAATGCCCGCTTCACGGAACAGCGCTGCGCCAATCGGGTACACGGCAAACGCCACTACGAACAGCGACACACCGCCGTAAGTGAGGATGCCGCACGCCAGCACGATGGCCAGGATCGCCCGCTCGCTGCCGACTTTGGCGACGATGCCCTGGGCGATGGCGCGGGCTGATCCCGAGTCGTCCATCAACTTGCCGAACAGCGCGCCCAGCAGAAACAGCGGAAAGAACTGAATCACGTAGCCGCCCATGGCCTTCATAAACACTTGGGTGTAGGTGGGCAGCAGCAGGTGGATGTCACCGGCAAACAGCAAGGCCAGCAACGCGAGCAGAGGGGCGAGGATCAGCACGTTGATGCCGCGATAGGCGAGGTACATCAACAATGCGAGGGAAATCAGAATACCGAGGGTACCCATGGCTGGTTCCTTTTGTTGTTGTTTTAAGCACCGCTCTATGGCGACGCTGATGAGCTTGCTCGTTAAGTCAGGCAGCGAGGCAAAGCGTTGAGCAGACTAGAGCGAAAGCTGTGCCAGACGGGGCTACGACTTTGGTCTAGGTGGCTGAAAGGCTTGTGCTTGATGGGTTGCGTGGGGCTTAGGCGGTTTGGTGTGGTTGCCGGGGTAGAACGAAGTGTCTTTATTTTTGGAATTAGTCCAGAAATTTGGATTGCTTGATGGGCTTAAAGTCCAAAAATATGGACTTTCGCTTTTGTAGGCGCGGGGGACGCCTAGTTCCTTGCCCGCGATCTTTGGCTTGTTGAGAGACATCGCGGCCAAGGGTTAGGCACCCCCGCCGTTCCTACAGTGAATTGCGTCCGCTTTAGGAACCGCGCGACTGGCTTAGTCGTGCTTACCCAGCCCATGCAGCGCCAGCTTGGCATACAGCCCTGCGCGGGAAATACCCAGGCGTTGCGCCGCCTGTTGGCGGTTGCCGGCTGTGGCCTGAAGGGCGTCGATCAGCGCCTGGCGTTCGGCCTGTGCCAGTTGCTCCGCCAATGTTTGCGTCACGGTGGTCGCTGGCTGCGGTGCCGGGGTGTGCGCCGCGGGCGGCACCGGATCAACCAGCAGCGCCCGCACGACTTGCGCATTCAGGTGCCCGTCGACATCCAGTTGGGCGCGTTCCAGCAGGTTGCGCAGCTCGCGCACATTGCCGCGCCAGGGTTGCGCGCTCAGCAGGGCGAGGGCGTCATCGCTGACTTCCAGCGGGGCCTGAGTGGAGCGGTTGGCGATATCGTCGAGCAGGTGTTCCAGCAGCGCCGGAATATCTTCGCGGCGCTCACGCAGCGGCGGTACACGCAGGGTCAGCACGTTTAGGCGGTAGTAAAGGTCGTCGCGGAACTGCCCGGCGGCGACTTTGGCCTCTAGATCAATGTGCGTGGCAGCGATCACTCGCACATTCAACGGTTTGACCTGATTGGAGCCCAGCGGCTCAACCTCCTGCTCTTGCAATACGCGCAGCAGCTTGGCTTGCAGCGGCAGCGGTAGATCGCCGATTTCATCGAGAAACAGCGTGCCGCCGTTGGCCACCTCGAACTTGCCGATGCGCGCCTTGCGATCTGCGCCGGTAAAGGCGCCGGGCGCGGTGCCGAACAGCTCGGCCTCGACCAGGGTTTCCGGAATGGCCGCGACGTTGACCGCGACAAACGGCCCGTTGGCCCGTGGCGACAGGTTGTGGATGCCTTGGGCCAGCAGCTCCTTGCCGGTGCCGGTTTCGCCGCGCAGCAGCACCGTGGCGTCCAGTTGTGCGGCGCGGCGGGCTTGGCGTTTGACTTCGCTGGCCGCCGTGCTGGCGCCGATAAATCCAGCAATGGTGTAACGCGCGCGGCGCGCCTTGGCCAATTCGTGCTGGGTGGCGACCAGCTGGCTCTGCAGGGTATTGAATTTGGCCATCAACGGCTTGAGGTGACGGGCGCGGTCGAACAGCACAAAGCCCAGCGCGCCGACCAGGGTGCCGTCCTCATCGCGCAACGGAATACGGGTGACCACAAAGTGTTCGCTGCCGAAGGCCATCAGGTCGAGCATGCTCGGCTGGCCGCTTTCCACCACTTCGCGCAAACGGCTGGCTGGCAGCACGTCTTCGATCTCTTTGCCGAGTACGCTGCGCGGGTCGCTGATGCCAACCTTTTCGGCGTACTTATCGTTGATCCAGACAATCCGCGCCTGGCGGTTGACCGCGATGGTGCCCTCGCATTGCGCGTTCAGGTGGTCGAACAACAGCGGCATGGCCACGGCGCGGAAGCGCTCGGGCGAAACACCAATGATCAGGCCGTGTTGGTCGAGGTCGTCGCGGGCAATGGCCATGGGCGCAGTACATCCAGAATCAGGTGCGGCCGATTATGGGTGGCGCTGCGCGCAGGGGGCAACCGGAGGCGCTATGTACGTCGCCGGTAAGTGTCGAGTGCCATGTGCACGATCAGCCGCAGATCTGCGTCACCGCGACTGCAGCAGGTAATGACGCTTCTTGCCCAGGCTTAGCCGTCGACCTAGCTGCCAGGCTTGCAACGGCTGGTCCGGGTTGCTCTGGCGTTCGCCATTCAACAGCAGACCGCCGCCGCTCGCCAGGCGGCGTATTGCACTGCGTGAAGGCTGCAAGTTATGGCGCAGCAGCAGGTCGGTGAGGCTGAGACCGCCGGCCAGATCCTCCGCGCTAACGCTTAGCTGCGGCAGCTCGGCGTTCGTTTCCTGCGCCGTGAACAGCGCCCGGGCAGTGGCTTCGGCGTCGCGTGCGGCCTGCTCGCCATGGGCCAGGGCGGTGGCGGCGTTGGCCAGGATGATTTTCGCCTGGTTCAGCTCGGCGCCTTCGAGAGTGCTCAAGCGCGCTACCTCATCCAGCGGTAGTTCGCTGAACAGGGCGAGAAAGCGCCCCACGTCAGCATCGTCGCAATTGCGCCAGAACTGCCAGAAGTCATACGGCGAGAGCTTGTCGCCATTCAGCCACACCGCGCCGCTGGCGGATTTGCCCATCTTGCGCCCGTCACGGGTGGTCAGCAGCGGCATGGTCAGGCCGAACAGCGGCTGGCAGCCCTGGCGCCGGCCCAGTTCCACGCCATTGATGATATTGGCCCACTGGTCGGCACCACCCAGTTGCAGGGTGCAATTGTGCCGGCGCGCCAGCTCGGTGAAGTCGTGGGCCTGCAGCAGGGTGTAGCCGAACTCCTGAAAGCTCAGCGAATGCTCACGCTCCAGGCGGTTGCGCACGGCGTCGAAGGTCAGCAGGCGGTTGATGGAAAAGTGCCGGCCGACTTGATCGAGAAACTGCAGGTAGCCGATACCGTCCAGCCAGTCGGCGTTGTCCACCACCAGGCCGTCGCCGGGGCCATCGCCCAGCTGGATGTAGCGGGCAAAGCAGCCGGTAATCCCGGCGATGTTGTGCTGAATCTGCGCTTCCGTCAGCACCGGCCGGCTGCTGTCGCGAAAGCTTGGGTCGCCGATGCGTGTGGTGGCGCCGCCGATCAGCAGGATCGGTTTGTGCCCGGCGCGTTGCAGGTGGCGCATCAGCATCAAGGCTTGCAAATGGCCGACGTGCAGGCTGTCCGCCGTGGCGTCGAAGCCGAGGTAAAAGGTGATAGGGCCCTGGCTGAGCGCCAGGCGTAGGCCATCGAGGTCGGTGCTTTGGTGGATAAAACCACGGGCAGCGAGCTGGTCGAGTAGATCAAAGGTGTTACTGGGCATACGTGTCTCCTGGTTAAGGCAAAGGCCTGAGGAGACTGGAGTGAGGGTGTGCTATCCGGGCCGCCTCAGGCGGATCGGACATGCAACAACGCATCTACCGCCTGGTGAGAGGGGGCAGGGCGTAATAAAACGCGGAAATTGGGCAAATGTGCGTGTGCATGGGGCGGCACTTTAAGGGCTTTGGCGGGCAAGTCAACCGCCCGTGATCGGCGGTTCGCACGTTGCCTATCTGGTCAAGGCCCTGGCAGTTGAGGCACAGTGAGCCATCAAACCGCCACCCATGCAGCGCCGGGCCATGTTTTTTCGACCGCGAACCAAACCGGGCAGTGACAGCAACGCCGCCGTCGACGACTTGCAGGACGTCGGTCAGCGTTCGTTGATCCGTATGATCTTTGCCAGTACCGGGCTGACCCTCGGAGTGTTCTGCGCGCTGCAATTTATGGCCGGTAACTACCTCTTCGCCAGTTTCGAGTTGGTTGCCACCGCAACGTTACTGTGGGGCGCCTGGCGGATTGTCCGGGTGCGCAACCTATTGCCCTGGATCTACCTTTACCTGGTGCCGACCTTCAGCTTTCTGCTGTACATCATCGTTATCCCCAACGCCTCGAAAACTGCCTTTGTCTGGGTCTACAGCATTCCCGTGCTGTCCTACCTGCTGCTTGGTCTCAAGCGCGGCAGCTTGCTGTCACTGCCTTTTGTGATCGGCGCTTGCCTGCTGTACCTGTACACCTACCCGGTTCAGCGCGATGCCGAAAGCCTGATCGACCTGGGTAACGCCGTGTTTTGCGGTGTGATGATTCTGGTCTTCGTCTACCTCTACGAAGCCCGTCGCGCCACTGCCTATCAAAAGTTGCAGCATATGGCGCGCACCGATGCGCTGACCGGTGTGGCCAGCCGTGGCAGCTTCCAACAAAGCCTGGAGCAGAGCATCCGCGAGGCGAAACGCAGCCAGGCCAAGCTGGTGCTGGTGGTATTGGATATCGACTATTTCAAGGCGGTGAATGACCAGTACGGCCACGATGCTGGCGATCAAGCGCTGCGGCACATCTGCAACAGCCTCAGCCATCGGCTGCGGTCCACCGATACGCTGGGTCGCCTGGGGGGTGAAGAGTTTGGGCTGCTGCTGCGCAACACCGATGGCCGCGGCGCCGAACCCTTGGTGGAAAACCTGCGTGCGCAACTGTGTAGCCAACCAATGCGTTATGGCGGCCAGGACATTCCCTTGTCCGCCACCTTCGGCCTTGCCGAGTGGCCCGCCGATGGCAGTAGCGCCGAGCAGCTTTACCGCTGCGCCGACCAGCGCCTGTATCGCGGTAAAGAGCAGGGCCGTAACTGCGTGGTTGGTCGGCACAGTGCCGAGCATGCCGGCGAGTAACGTCGCTGCATGGTAATCGGTCATAGCGCCTCTGTTACGCCGTCTACACTCAGATCGGCCCATCGATTAATCGCTGCGTCGGCATGCCCGCGGGCGACTTCCTTGGCGAAGTAACGGGTCAAACAGGGACTTTTAATGGCCGTTTTGTCTGCCTTTCTCAAACAGGTGATCAAACTCTGGTACTCCCCCGATCTAGCCCTGATTGGGCAGCGCCGCGAGCGCCGTATGCGCATGCTTGCCAGCCTGGTTTTGCTGCTGGTGGGCAGCTTCTGGGGCATCTTCTTCAGCCTGCGTGGGCAGTGGGGAGTTGCCTTGATGGACCTGGCGATGATCCTTTGCGGCATGGGTGTGTTTACCCTGACGCTGCGCAACCAGGTGCGTCAGGCCAATATGTTGCTGTTCGGCGTGATCATTTTGGTGATCGTTGGCACCACCCTGTTGATGGATCCGCACACTGCCGCCGCGCCGCGCGCCACGCATCTGTACCTGCTGCCGATTGCCGTCGCCGCGCTGATGGCGTTTCGCGATGAGCCGATCTGGTTGCGCTATGGCGTTGCCTTGCTCTGCCTGAGTTTGTTTACCGCCCTGGCCTCTTCATCCTGGAGCCCGACAACGGCTTATCACCTCCCGGATGAGGTGCGGATCAGCGGCTCCTGGGTGCAGGGCATTGCCGCCATGCTGATGCTGTTTGTGCTGTTGCACATTCTGCAAAGCGATACCGTTGAACGCTCGATGCTCGACAGCGACCTCGACGTAGCACTGCGCGAGCAGCAGTTTGTGCTGCACTACCAGCCTCAGCTCGACAGCACTGGCAAGGTCATTGGCGCCGAAGTGTTGATCCGCTGGCAACACCCCGTGCGTGGCTTGCTCGGCCCCGGCGAGTTCATTGACCATGCAGAAAAGACCGGGATGATCATCCCCATCGGCCAATGGGTGCTGGAGCAGGCCGTTCGCCAGCTGCGCTGTTGGCAGGACGACCCACGCTACGCCGACATCGGTTTGGCGGTGAATATCAGCCAGAAGCAGTTTCGCCAAAGCAACTTTGTGGCGGACATGCTGCGGCTGATCGACGAGCACGCTATCGACGCTCGCCACCTCGACCTGGAACTGACCGAAACCCTGATCGTGCAGGACATCGACGACCTGCTGCGGAAGATGAACGCCCTGGTCGAGCGCGGCGTGCGCTTCTCCCTGGATGACTTCGGCACCGGCTTCTCCTCCCTCAGCCACCTCAAACGCTTGCCCCTCAACACCCTGAAAATCGACCGCTCATTCGTCTGCGACCTGCTCACCGACACCAGCAGCCAAACCATCGTGCGCACCGTTATCGCCCTGGCACAAAGCATGGGCATGAACGTGATTGCCGAAGGTGTAGAAACCGACGCGCAGCAGCAGGTTTTGCTAAGTAACGGCTGCATGCAGTTTCAGGGCTACCTGTTCAGCAAGCCGCTGCCCTTGCAAGCGTTTACTGAGTTTGTGGAGCGGCAGAGTGGGTGAGGAGTAGATATAAAGTCGATACAGGTAGAAACGCAAAAGCCGCACAATGCGCGGCTTTTTATATGGTGGGCCCACACGGACTCGAACCGTGGACCAAAGGATTATGAGACAGTAAAAAGCACGTTTCTGGTCGTTTCCCAGCGTCTCCCGAAAAAAGCCGATTTAGCGCGTTATCCTAAATTCAAGGGGTTAGGTGTTTCCCCTTGGTTCTGGGTATGGCCGGTCATGCCCTAAGAAACGGTACGCAAAACGGTACGCAGAAATGGCAGAGGCATCGGGTAAGGCGAGTAGTAGGAAATTTCTGACAGATGTGGAGCTGAAGGCGCTTAAGCCTGGTCAGACTGCAACCGATTCACTGCCAGGCCGAGGTAGTGGATCAATCTTGTTCGAGTGCCGTGCTTCAGGAGCTGTTGAAGGGTACTACCGCCGCCGCGATGGCGGGGGCCAGAAGATCAAGCTAGGGATCTTCAAGAAAACACCCAAGAGCCCCGGTCTCTCACTTACTGAACTTCGCGAGCAAGCGGTACGTTACGCAAAGATCGCGGCAGAGCATGGCGACATTAAGGCTTACCTAGCCAGATGTGCTGCCGAGGAAGAGGTCGAGCAAGCAGAACGCCAGCGCCAGCTGCATGAGCAGCAGCGACTTGCTGCAATAGAGGCGTCAAAAGGCACTTTGTCCGAATTGTTTCGGGATTACATTGAAGACCGTCGCCGTGATGGTGTTTCAGCTGCGCAGATCAAGGAGTTCGAGCGTGTGCTGTCTAAGGATCTGGAAGGCGAGAAAGTTGTAGCTGTGAGCAAGGAAGGCCAAGAGGAACGGCTCGACATCATGAATATGAAGGCCAAGGATGTCAGGCCGGAGCATGTGAATCTTCTGCTGAAACCAATCTGGGACAGGGGAGCTGGGCGTCAGACGGGCAAGGTTCGTTCGTTTCTTGTAGCTGCTTTCAATTTTGGCTTGAAAGCTGAGCATCATATCGACCGAAGCAGTGCTAAAAGCTACGGACTTCAGATGAATCCTGCGGATCCAGTGACTGTCCCGAACACTTCAAAGCCTGGCGAGCGCTCCTTGACTGATAAGGAGCTGAAGCAGTTTTGGTACACCATCACCAAGGTCGATTCGGTTGGTGCAATTATGGCGCGTGTCTTTCACTTTGCTTTTGCTACTGCAGGGCAGCGTCCCCTCCAGTTTATCCGTGAGCCCTGGACCAGCTACAACCTTCAAAAGAAGTATTTGAAGATCATCGATAGCAAAGGGCGTGGCAGTAAAAAACGTGCACACTTCGTTCCCTTAAGCCGCAGGGCCTTGCAGGTACTCGAACAGGTTCGTGCCCTGCAGTCTCCAGGGGCCGTATACCCCTGGAGTGTTGGTGGACAAAAGCCGATTCACGCGTCCAGTTTGTCTCATGCTGTGAGCGAGTGGTTTGCTACTGACCACGCCAAAATGAACGGCCAGCCCATTCCAAAATTTAGCCCACGTGATATTCGGCGCACATGCACACAGTTCATGCAGCGTAACGGCATCAAGGATTTCGATAGTGACGCGTTGCAGTCACACGGACAAACAGGTGTTGTCGTTACGCACTATCGCAATAACCCTGAAGCGAAATTGCCTCAGATGCGCCCGACCATGGAGGCTTTCGATGCCGTGCTTAGCCGCCTGCTCGATAGTCCTGATGAGGATGAGCATCAGGCTGAGCAGCTGGATTTGTTCGAAAATAGATAAGTTTCAGGAAAGTCAAGTATTTTGTTGCGCGGCCTTGGTTGCTGTGGAAATATACAGGTGTGAGGTTATCCGGAGCCTCTAGGTTTGCTGCTGTGACGTTGTCTACTTGATGCGCAGCGGAATTGGAAAAGTAGAACTAATGCCTTGAAGGCACGATCCGGCAGAGCAGTCAGCTATGAGGAACGCATTACCACCGCAGTGCCCACATGAATCCACCAGCCTCTCTTTCTGGGAGGTGGGTTATGTCTGAGATGATCCTTCTGGACTTCAATGCGGTTAGCCGCAAAGTCGGATTGAGTCGTAAAACTATCTACTGCCGTATCCGAGAGGGTGACTTCCCGAAACAGGTCAAGATAGGCCGAGCAAGCCGCTGGCTTCAGCATGAGGTTGACGACTGGATAATCAGCGCAGCTGCAGCGAGATAGCAAAGAGGCCGGTCAAGTGACCGGCATTTTTTTGCCTGAAAGGACCATAGGACTTTTGATCCTATGATCTCAGGTCGAATAAGGCGGGTGGCTGTAGAGCCTCTGTAGCGTTCCTAATTACAAAAATGACTTATACGGCCAAACACAAGGCTTTTGCTGGTCTGCAGTGGCTGGGCATTCCCATTCATGCGGTGTTGCTGCATGCGGGTGATGGAGTCGCTATTACCGACCCATCTACTAGAGTTGAGAGTGAAGCGTTACGTGCAAGCTTGTCTGTGACGCTTTGATCGCCGTACTGTTTAGCTGGCCTCTCGGCCTCCGATGCACCAAGACCGTGCAGCGATGCTGGCGTAGTGATTGCGTTATGTGGTGTTTTCTGAAATTTCTAATGAGAGACTCACCAGTCGTTTCTAGAGAGAAGCGCTGTAAATGATGGGCAGAATGCCATGGAGTGCAATTGAGTGATTTAAGGCCGCAGCTCCGCACATCGGGAATGGGCGTTAGACCTACCATTCTTATTGTCGAAGATCAGGAAATTGATGCTCTCGTTTTGCGTGAAATGGTGCGCGATTTGGGAGATGTCTATCTGGCTAGTGATGGCCCTACTGCGCTTGCCCTCGCGAATCAACACAAGCCTGATTTAGTTCTGCTCGACATTGAGCTTGATGGCATGAGTGGCTTTACTGTCTGTAAAGCTTTTAAAGCTGATCCCAAATTATGTGATACGGCCATAATTTTCGTAACGGCCCACATCCAAGTCGATAATGAACTTCGTGCGCTTGAGACTGGCGGCATTGGTTTCATTCATAAACCCCTTAATGCTCAAGTGGCTCGGGCGCACATAAAGGTTCACCTTGCTCTACACGAAGCGGCTAAAAGACTCGCTAATCATGACGCTTTAACAGGGCTTCCAAATCGCGCGCTACTTCAGGACCGAACTGAGCAGGCGTTGCAGAAAGCGCGTCGCAACAATACTCGCGTGGCTATGCTTTTGCTGGATTTGGACAATTTTAAATTGCTCAATGACTCTTTGGGCCATTCAGTGGGCGATGATTTGCTTAAGGATGTTGCAGATCGTTTAGATGAAGTGTCAAGAAGTTTGGATACAGTGAGCAGGCAGGGTGGTGATGAGTTTGTTGTTCTTTTGCCTGAGATTACCAATTTCGATGCTGTAAGTGATTTTGCTGAGCGGCTTTTAGTTGCAATTAACTCACCATTTTCAATTAAAGGGAGTCGCTATGACTTGAGTGTCAGCATCGGAATAAGCCTATATCCGGATGATGCAAATGATGCTGAATCATTATATCGCCATGCTGATGCCGCAATGTACCAAGCAAAAATCGATGGGCGTAATCGCTACCGCTTTTTTTCTGCAGATATTGAGCAGTCTATACGTGGGCGCCATCTGCTTGAACAACACATGCGCAGTGCCTTGGATGCACGAGTTTTTGAGGTTTTTTATCAAGCAAAAGTAATTGCTGATGAGAACAAGATTGTTGGTATGGAAGCTTTGTTGCGCTGGCGTGGTGAAGATGATGAGTTAATTTCGCCGGCAGAGTTTATCCCCTTAGCTGAAGAAACCGGCTTGATCATTCCGTTAGGAAAGTATGTGCTGCAGCAGGCGTGTTTTGATGCTAAATCGCTTATAGATCAAGGCGCCAATATTATTGTTAGCGTCAATATATCGGCTGTGCAGTTTCGGGAGGAGTCATTCTTGCAGATGGTGCAGGAATCTCTGCAGGTGTCAGGTCTTAAATCGTGCTTTCTTGAGTTGGAAATTACCGAAGGCGTACTTGCTAAGAACATACAGCGAACCCAGCAGTCGCTGTCATCATTGAGAGCTTTAGGGGTTCGTATTGCGCTTGATGACTTTGGTACGGGTTATTCCAGTCTCACTTACCTTAAGAGTTTCCCGTTGGATGTTTTAAAAATCGATCAAGGTTTCGTGCGTGACATGTTGATCGATAAGAGTGATGCGGTAATCGTTGATGCGATTGTTAGGATTTCTCAAGCGTTTGAGTTGGAGTTGGTGGCCGAGGGTGTTGAAACACTGGAGCAGGTATCTGCCTTGCAGTCATTAGGTTGCCGGATTATGCAGGGGTATTTATATTCAAAGCCTATAGCTTTTGAGGAGTTTGTTGCCTTGCTTCATTCTGGTAAGTTTGGTTTTAAATAGTCTCTTGGTTTTTCTTTCGGGTTTTTTATGAGTCGTATTGGAATGCAGTGGCTATGCAATGGAAAGTAAATCGCCAAGTGCGCTAGGTGAAGGTTATTTAGCTGTTCCTATTGGGTTGGTTAAATCTGTGGCTAGGTTGCAGGGACATTTAATCAGTGGCGGGGCGGCGTCACTTATGTCGTTGCGAGAGGTAGATTATGGTTCTGTTGTCGAGTCGTTTGAATTTATCAAATTTCGATTTGGTGGCAATCTAGGTTTGATAAAAAATGTATTGAATAGCTTTGCAGCTTCGCAATTAAATCAACTTGAGCGGCTAAGTGATTTTTCCAAGCATCGAGACCCTGTTGGTGCAGCAGCTGTGCTTCATGCTATGAGAGGTACGTGTGGCACCATGGGGGCACAGCTGCTTTCAACGTTCGCCGGGGAGCTTGAGCATCGCCTGATTCATGATGATGAAGAATCGCAGTTATATATGCTGGCTGATGAAAGCCTTGTTGATTTATTGCGTGAGCTAATTGTTTTTAGCGACAAGATTTTAAAGAATATGTTTGATGTGTCAGTGTGATGGTAGTGTTTAGGCAGGTTTGGGCGTATAAAAATCGTTGATGAGTTTTTTGGTTTTGACTAAGTGTGCTCATGTTTTTTGTCATGAGTTTGCTCTGATTGCTCCGGGTTTTAATTTTAGAGCGAGCGTTTAAGTAAATTTATTATTAACCTTAGCAGGTGCTGGGGGCTATACATAGCTACAGACATAACAAAAAATGCTGCGCTTGCCTTATTGGATGAAGGCTGTAGGAGTGACAGATGCACGTGATGATTCTCGAAGACGATGTCTGGATTTCTGACCTCTTGCGTCAAATCGTTCACAGCCTCCGCCCGCAGGCGCAAATTAGCTGCAAAACCAGCGTAACTGCTGCTTTAGATGAGTGGCAGAGCAATCCCGCTGACCTGGTCATTTGCGATTGGAACCTCCCTGACGGGCCTGGTACTCGTTTGCTTGAGCGAATCCGCAAACAGGATACTCAGGTGCCTCTTGTCATGATTACCGGGCGTGCAGATCGTGACAGTGTGCTGGAGGTGCGGTCGCTACGGGTGAGCGCGTTTATCAGTAAGCCCTTCCAGGTCCCCAAGGTGCTGGATTGCTTGGACCGTTTATTACCTGCCACCAGTTCGTTGAGTCCCTCTGTCGCAACTGCGGTTGAGCGTTTTGCGGATTTTCTGGCTGAGCAAACTAGCGAAAATCTGGATATGCCGTTGCAAGCGGGCAGCTTTGCTAGGCTCGTCGCGCTAGGCAAGCAGCCTGCAGAGTTGCGCGGCCTGTATGAGATTGCGTGTGAGGAGCCTGCCATCACCGCGCGCCTTTTGGCTGCCGCCAATGGTGCTCAGTACAGCAATGGTGGCTCAGCCTGTATGAATGTCCACGAGGCTGTGCAGGTGCTCGGCGTCGCCACCAGCTTGAATGTTGCGCTTGGGCTAACCCTTCGGCCTGAGGCTGAGCTGCAGGATCCCGAGCTGATTTTGATGGCCCAGGAGCAGTTCGGACAGATCCAGTCTTTATGCAAGCGTGTAGCGGATTTGGCTGCGGCCTGCCGTATTGATCCTGCGCCGCTGCACAGTGCGGCACTGTTGCATCGCATGGGTGAGCTTTGTGTATTGGCGCAGGCCCAGCTCTGGCGTGATAAGGGGCACAGCTTATCTCTGGAAGACTTGAGTCACGCTCTGGCCAATAGCAGCAGCGAGCTGGCAGGTCGCTTAAAGGCTCACTGGCGGTTACCTATCCCTTTGCGGGACCTTATCGGCGCTTGCTATGCGCTACCGGCGATCAATACGCGGCGTGAAGCCATACTCATGCATCTTGCCGCCACCGAGCTTAGCGGTCAGGCAGATCCAACTAAACTAGCCCGTTTACGTCGGCTTGTTGGCCTGAATTGATAGGTACGTGGCGCATAATGAGCAAACCCAAGTCGCTAACTCTTTTAATTGTGCTGGGCGGTAGCATCTGTCTGACACTGTTATTTATGGCCTTGGCGTGGCAGGCCATAAATGAATGGGAGGCTCTTTGGCAACATTCCCCCCAGGCTGAGCAGGGTTTGATCTTGCCGGGTGATCAGCCCAATAGCCTTGAGTCTGAGTCGGCAGCACCACACGCTCAGGTAGAGGTAACAAGCGCTGATATTGGCCGCACCGCCAAGCAGCACCTAAGCGATACACGGCAGCTGATCGTTAGATGGTCAATTGCATGGCTGGCAGCTCTTGGCCTTATGTTGTTGATGTTGTGGGCCACTCGGTACAACACCCGACAACTGATGCTCATTCATCAGACTGACCTACAGAAACGTCACCGAGAAAGTGAGCAAGCCCGTGAGTTGTTAGGGTTGATTGCCTGGGCTCAGGCGACATATATCCAGACGGATAATCAACGCGACAGTTTTAATACATTACTTAATCGCATTTTGGCCGTCACTGAAAGCCAGTTCGGTTTTATCGGTGAGGTGCTCCAAGATCGGCAAGGCCTGCCATACCTGCGTACTTATGCCATCAGCAATATCGCCTGGGATCAGGCCAGCGCTGATTTTTATTCTGAGCGTGCAGATCAGGGAATGGAGTTCCATAACCTCGACACATTATTCGGGCGCGTGCTTCGCGATGCCGTGGCATTGATCGCTAATGCCCCTGCCGAAGATCCCCGGCGTGGTGGTTTACCGCCTGGTCATCCCCCTTTGGAAGCTTTCGCGGGGTTTCCGTTGTTCGCTAACGGTCAGATGGTTGGGATGCTGGGTATTGCAAACCGTCCAGGTGGTTATGTTGATGACTTCGCTGAACAGCTCAAGCCCCTTTTGGCAACGCTAGGGCAACTGATTGAGGCGTTGCGTCGCGATATTCAGCGTCAGCAAACCCAGCAAAGTCTTCAACGGCAACAACATGCGTTAAACGCACTTAACCAAATTGCTGCACTGACTCATATGGATAGCCAGCAGCAACTGCATGCGGCACTGCAACTGGGCGCTGATTTTTATGGTACCCCGCTGGGACTCATCAGTCGGATTGAAGGCGGGGACTATCAGGTGCTGGCGCAGTTTTCTCCGCCGGGCACGCTACAAGAGGGTCAGCACTTCAGTCTGGGCGAAACATACTGCAGCCTCACCCTGGCTGGCCGCGATGTATTGGCTATCGACCATATGGGCCGCAGCGAGTATGCGCACCATCCCTGTTACCCCGCGTTTAGTCTGGAAGCCTATATCGGAATTGCAGTTGTAGTCAGTGATTGTGTCTTCGGTACGCTGGCGTTTTGCTCAGCTGAGCCTCGTAAAGCGCCATTCGACGACGCGGAGTTGGAGTTTCTCCGCCTTTTTGCTCGCTGGGTTGGTGCCGTGCTGGAGCGTCAACAGCAGGAGCATGCCCGCCAGGTCTTGCTGCAACGCTTGGATGAATCCCAGCGTATCGCTCGCCTCGGGCATTGGGAGGCCAATCTTGATGATGGCAGTCTGTATTGGTCAGCGCCTATCTATGAGATTTTCGGTTATGACATTGAGCATTTCACCCCTAGCGTTGAGGGCTTTAAGCGCTGTGTGCATCCTGAGGATGTAGCCATCGTCGAAGCATCAGAGGCTCGGGTAAATGCGGGAGGTGAGCACAATGTTCGCCACCGCATTATTCGCCCAAATGGCGAGGTGCGTTGGGTGCAGGAATTAGCGCGGCTGCAACCCGACGCTGAGGGGCGTTTGGTGCGCTTGGTCGGCACCGTACAAGATGTTACCGAGCAAGCTATGGCTGAGTTCACCCTAAAGAGCCAAGGCGAGCGTTTGCAGAGCATCATTGCAGGTACCAACATCGGCACCTGGGAATGGAACGTGCAGTCCGGTGCGACCATATTCAACGAACGCTGGGCGGAGATAATCGGCTATCAGCTGGATGAGCTTGCACCCATCGATATTAACACTTGGTTGAACCATGCCCACCCAGATGATCTGGAGCAGTCAGGTGAGTTGCTTCAGGCGCATTTTCGCGGTGAAACACCCTATTACGACTGCCAGTGTCGAATGCGTCACCGGGACGGGCACTGGGTCTGGGTGCATGATCGCGGTCGAGTCGTCAGCTGGAGTGCCGATGGTCAGCCGCTGATGATGTATGGCACGCATGCCGACATCAGTGAAATGCGCCAGCAGCAAGAAGCGGTTTATCAGGCGCGCGCCTTCCTGCAAGCAGTGCTCGACTCAGCCACAGGGGTCACTGTGATTGCTACTGATCCGGCTGGTCGGATTACCCTGTTCAATCGTGGTGCCGAACGTCTGCTCGGCTATAGCGCTGACGAGGTTGTTGGCCTGCATACGCCAGCACTGTTTCACCTTGCTGGTGAGGTTGAGCAACGTGGCCTGCAGTTAAGCGAGCAACTGGGGCTGGCGATCAGCGGGTTTGAGGTGTTTATCCATCAGGCCCGCAGCGGCGAACCCGAAACCCGGCAGTGGACTTACCAGTGCAAAGACGGCAGTCAGCGCCAAGTGAACCTGACTGTCAGTGCTATGTTCGATAAGCACGAGCAGATCACCGGTTTTTTGGGTATCGCCAGTGATATCAGTGAGCTACAAGCCGCAACTAGTTCGCTGCAGAAAAGTGAAAGCCGCTTTCGTGGCTTAGTCGCCAACCTGCCAGGCATGGTCTACCGGTGCGAGAATGATGCCGATTGGAGCATGCGCTATATGAGCGACGAGATTGCCCAGTTAACCGGCTATCCGGCCAGCGACTTTATCAATAATCGAGTTAGAACCTATGCCAGTGTGATCCACCCGGATGACCTGCATATTACCTATCAGGCCGTCGACGCTATCGAACGAAAAGAGACGTTCGAGTTGACCTATCGGTTGCAGCACGCGGATGGACGCAGCGTATGGGTGCGAGAAAAAGGGCGCGGTGAATACGATCTGAATGATGCGTTGCTGTGGGTATCCGGGTTCGTCTGGGATATCAGTGACCGCAAGGAGGCCGAGGATGCTTTGAGCGTCAGCCAGCAGCGGTTTAGTGGGGCATTCAATACCGCACCTCAGGGTATGGCCATGGTGGGATTGGATGGTCGCTGGTTAGAAGTCAACGATGCACTCTGCAGAATGCTGGGTTACAGCCGTATCGAGCTGCTTCAATTGGATTTTCAGCACATCACTCATCCCGATGACCTTGAGACTGACCTGCAGTTTTTGCAGCGGCTACTCAATGCGGAGATCAGTGACTACCAACTGGAAAAACGTTACCTGGATAAACAAGGGCGTGTGCTTTGGATTCTGCTCAGCGTTTCGCTGGTGCGCGATTCACTGGGCCAGCCGTTGCATTTCGTTTCGCAAATTCAGAACTTCAGCGAGCGGGTCGAGGCCGAAAAAGCGCTTCGCGAACGTGAGGAGTACCTCGGTACTCTGCTTGATAACGTTATTGACGCCATCATCACGATTAACGAGCAGGGGCTGATCGAGACTTTTAACCCAGCTGCTGAGCGCATATTCGGTTATCGCCTGGATGAAATTAGAGGGCGAAGCGCCAAGTTGCTCATGCCAGATGCCTTTCAAGCCAAGCATGATGACGGCCTGGCACCCTACCTACACAGTGATGTCGCGGGCATTCTGGGTAAAACCTTAGAGCTACCAGCCCAGCGCAAGGGCGGCGAAAAGTTTGTTATGGAGTTGGCGGTTTCGCAGATTACCTATCAGGGCGAGCTTCGTTTTATTGCCGTGATCCGCGACATCAGCGAGCGCAAGCGCATCGAGCAAATGAAAAATGAGTTTGTTTCTACAGTCAGCCATGAGCTGCGCACGCCACTGACGGCTATTGCAGGCGCCCTGGGCCTGATAAACGGTGGCGCTTTGGGTGAGGTGCCTGCAGTGATGCAGGACATGCTGCGTATAGCTCAGGGTAATAGCCAGCGTCTTGGCGAATTGATCAATGACCTGCTGGATATGGACAAGCTCATAGCCGGAAAAATGACCTTCGACATGCGTCAGCAGCCCCTGCAAAAACTACTCGAAGCGGCTATTGAACAGAACCAACCCTATGCCGAGCAGTACCGCGTGCAGTTGCAGTTACTTCAATCAGCAGGTGATCTACAGGTGCGTGTAGACAGTCAGCGGTTGGGTCAGGTGTTGGCCAATCTGCTGTCCAACGCGGCCAAGTTTTCCCCAGAGGGCAGCGCCGTTGAGGTTGCAGTTGTCACCCAGAATGGTCATGTGCGGGTCAGCGTACGCGACCAGGGGCCTGGCATACCGCAAGCGTTTCGCTCGCGGATCTTCAGCAAGTTTTCTCAGGCGGATGCAACCGATACGCGGCAAAAAGGTGGCACCGGGTTGGGGCTGGCCATCAGCAAGCAGTTGATCGAGCAAATGGGTGGGCAGATCGGCTTCGACTCGGTAGAAGGTCAGGGCAGCACGTTCTGGATTGAACTGCCCGTGGAGCCTGACTTATGAGCGGTCACAGCCCGCGCAGGTTGATCACGGGCATGTTGAGCAGCCTGGCCATCCTGCTGATTCTTGGCCTGGGTGTGGAACTGCTGTTAAGGCAGTACAGCCTGCGTCAGCACGAACTTGAGCAGCAACGCCTGCTGGCCCATGCCTATGAAGTCCGTGCAGTATTGTTGGCGGAACTTAACGCCACCCTGCATTTGGCTACTGGCCTGGCCAGCTACATTCCCGCCAAGCAAGGGCGCATCGATGAAGCTGAATTACAGCCCTGGCTGCGCGGCCTCTTTGAGCAGGGGCGGCATATTCGCAACATAGGCTTGGCACCAGGTAACCGCATTGCTTTTCTCTATCCGTTGGCAGGCAATGAGTCTGCTCTAGGGCTTTATTACCCGGATCTAGCTGCGCAGTGGCCGGCAATTCAACGTGTCATCGCCAGCCGTAAGCCACATCTGGTAGGGCCGCTGCCTCTGCTTCAGGGGGGGCAAGGGTTGATCTACCGAGTACCGGTTTTTCTAAATGACCAAAGCTACTGGGGGCTGATCAGTACCGTTATCGATTTCGACCAACTGGCCGCTGAAGTCGAGTCTATAGCCCGCAAGCGTGGTATAGCGGTGACGTTTGCGCCAGCAGATCAGGCGGCTATGGCTGCCAATCAAGGCGCGGTAGTGCTACCTGTTTCCTTGGCTGGCGCCCAGTGGCAACTTCAGGCAGCGTCCCTGAACCCCGCGAGGAAAACCTTCATCGGGTTGCGCATACTCGGTTGGGGGTTAGCTTTTACCGTGGCCGGGTTAATCGGTTTTGCCCTGCATACGCAGCAACGCCGAGCCAACCTGTTGTTAGCGCTCAATCAAAGCCAACGAGATTTTCTTCAGGCGTTTGAATTAGCTCCGCAAGGAATGGTGCTGATGTCGGCTGAAGGTGTGCTGCTTGCCGTGAACCAGGCGTTTAGTCGGTTATTGCAACTGCCAGTGGAGCAACTACTACACCGCCCGCTTCACTCATTTTGCCCCCCCGCTGAGCATGAGGCGCTTTCTGCGCATGTGTCGGCTATTCGCCCAGGGCATAACAACAGTTGGTTTTTGACCTTGGTTGATGCGCAGCATCTGCAGATTCCGGTTGAGTGCAGTGCTGCGATTCTTGGCTCTCTGGGGGGGGCTGATGAGGTGCGCATTCTTCATGTGCAGGACATGCGTGAGCGGCTGCGGTTACAGCGTTTGCAGAGCGAATTTACGGCCAGTGTCAGCCATGAATTACGCACGCCGCTGACTGCCATCGCTGGTGCGCTGGGGCTGATTAACGGTGGTGTGCTGGGAGAAGTGCCTCACGCCATGCAGCAATTGCTGCAAATCGCCCATGCCAACAGCCTGCGTTTGCAGGCGTTGATTGATGATTTACTGGATATGGAAAAGCTGATGGCCGGCAAGATTCGCGTTGAGCTGCGCGATCAGTGGTTATGGCCGTTGCTCGAAGAGGCAGTGGCGCACAACCAGCCCTATGCAGATCAATATCAGGTCTTGCTGCATCTGGTGGGGCCTCCCCGCAATTTGCGTGTTGTGGTGGATGAGCAGCGACTGGCTCAGGTGTTGGCGAATCTGCTGTCCAATGCAGCCAAGTTCTCTCCGCCGGGTACTCAGGTAAGGCTGTTGGTTGAAGAGTATGCCGATCAGGTTAGGGTCAGTGTCCAGGATCAAGGGGCGGGCATTGATGATGATTTTAAGACCCGCATTTTCAGCAAGTTTTCCCAGGCAGATGCCAGTGATAGCCGACAGAAAGGTGGCACAGGTCTTGGTTTGGCGATTAGCAAGGAGTTGCTAGAACGCATGCATGGACGCATCGGTTTTGACTCCGTCAAAGGTCAGGGCAGTACCTTCTGGTTTGAACTCCCCCTCCATACAACGTCGACGCAGCGGGCCAATTTATGAGCAAGCATCCAGGGCACCCTCAGGCCCCGCTTAACGAGCCCAGTCGACTTGCAGCGTTGCTTGCATTCGAGCTGCTGGACACACCTGCCGAAGCCATGTTCGACAACATCACTGCATTGGCGGCGCAGATCTGTAATACCCCCATTGCGCTGATTTCACTTGTTGATGCCGAGCGCCAGTGGTTTAAGAGCCGTGTCGGGTTGGGGGCAAGCGAGACACCACGAGAGCTGGCTTTCTGTGCCCATGCGATCAATCGTGACGAGCTTTTTGAAATCGAAAATGCGCTGCTCGACCCACGCTTTAGCGATAACCCATTGGTCACCAGCGACCCTGATATTCGCTTCTATGCCGGTATGCCGCTCAGCGATGGGCATGGCCATAACCTTGGCACTTTGTGTGTGATTGACCGGCAGCCGCGTCAACTTAATGAGCAACAGCGCCAAAGCTTGAAGCTGCTTGCGCAACAAACCGTACAACTCTTTGAGCTGCGCCTGCAGTCACGTCATCAGCGCGAGCAAGCTGCCGTACACAAAGCCATGCTGAGTAGTGCGGGTGCCGCCGTGCTGGTGGTCGATCCGGCAGGCTTGATTCAACAAGCCAGCCCAGGTGTTGCCACCTTGCTGGGCTACAGCGCAGATGGCCTGCCCGGGCGAGAACTTGAGTTGCTCCTGCCGCTAAATGATCGCCAGTTGACCCGTGATGCACTGCGTTCAATACCTGCTCAAGGCAGCAGCCAGGGCCAGCTGCATGAAGTGCAGATGCGACATGCCTCCGGCCATACGGTACCGGTGTTGTTGAACCTTTCTCCCGTCTGTCTGGATGACAAGTTCGATCTAGGCTATCTGTGCATTGTTCATGATCTGAGTTATCGCGAAGAAGCGCTGCAGCGCTTACAACTTCTTAGTGCTCAATTGCCGGGCGTGGTCTATCAGTTCCAACTGTTCGAAGACGGTCGCAGCTGTTTCCCCTATGCCAGCCAAGGCATTGAAAGTATTTATGGGCTTACGCCGGAGGCAGTTGCGAACGATGCTACTGCCGTATACGCCTTGATTGACCCCGATGATGTGCAGGGGATAAGTGAAAGCATTGCCACCTCTGCCGCCAATCTTGAGCTATGGCATCAGGAGTACCGGGTGCAACATCCCACTAAGGGGCTTATTTGGGTTGAAGGACGTTCTGCACCGCAGCGCTGTCCCGACGGTAGCGTCATGTGGCATGGCTTTATCAGTGACATTACCGAGCGCAAGCATCTGGAGCGGCTGAAAGATGAGTTTGTGTCCACCGTTAGTCACGAACTGCGCACACCACTGACCTCCATTACCGGTTCACTTGGCTTGATCAATGGCGGTGCTCTCGGCGCGGTGCCTGATGCCATCAAAGACATGCTGGCGATTGCGGAGGGTAACAGTCGCCGCTTACGTCAGTTGATTGATGATCTGCTCGATATGGACAAGCTGATTGCTGGGAAAATGAGCTTTGATCTGCAACCGATCAAGCTGGATGAGTTGTTGGCAGAGTGCGACGCCAGCCATCAGGGCTTCGCTCAGCATCTTGGCGTTCGCCTACTGCATTCCAATTGCCCAGACCTGCAGGTGCTGGCTGACGCTCAGCGTTTGCAACAGGTGTTGAGCAATCTGCTGTCCAATGCACTGAAGTTTTCTCCAGCGCAAGGGGAGGTTCGCCTTTACAGCGAGATTGAGGGGCAGTCTGTGCGCATTCTGGTGAGTGACCAGGGGCCTGGAATACCCGCGGATTTCACAGCTCGCATTTTCAAGAAATTTTCCCAGGCCGACGCGAGCGACAGCAGGCAAAAAGGCGGTACCGGTCTTGGCTTGGCCATCAGTAAAGAGCTGATAGAGCGCATGGGTGGCACTATTGGCTTTGTCAGTGAACCGCAACAGGGCAGTACGTTCTGGATTGAGCTGCCACTGCACCATCAGGAAGACGAATTATGAGTTCACTCGAAAGGCTCCTATCCCAGCGCCCGCGCATGATGCCGCTTGTGGTGCTGCTCTGCGGTTTGCTCGCAACGGCGGGGGCTTGGTATGGCCTGCACACCAGTCAGAAAGCGGCAGCTGAACTGCACTTTCAGCAGCTCACTGGCGAGGTGGTAGAAGCTATCGAAAAACGCATGCAGAACCATCGACAGATTTTATTGGGTGGTGCAGGCCTGTTCGAAGCCAGTGAGTTGGTCAGTCGTGAAGACTGGCGGCACTATGTGCAGCGTCTTGACTTGGATGCTAACTATCCCGGCATCCAGGGGCTGGGCTTTAGCCAGGTAATCCGCCCTGGCCAACTGGCCGATTTTGAGGCTGATGTGCGCAGCGAGGGGTTTTCTGATTTTTCTGTGCGCCCCCCTGGTCGGCGTGAATTTTATACATCCATCCTGTTCCTGGAGCCGTTTAGTGGGCCTAACCTCGTAGCCTTCGGCTTCGATATGTACTCCGAACCCATGCGTAGAGCCGCCATGCGCCAAGCCGCAGAAACGGGTAAAGCGCAGCTCAGTGGCAAAGTGACCCTGCTACAAGACAGCACCGGCCCGGCGAAGGCCGGGGTGCTGATGTACGTACCGGTTTATCGTTCAGGTCAGCCATTAACTAACGAAAATGAGCGCTTCGACGCCTTGCGCGGGTTTGTTTACAGCCCGTACCGCGTGAGCGATTTGATGAGGGGGATTCTTGACGGACGTAAGTTGCAGATCGATTTCGCCTTGTTCTCCGGGGCCAAAGTTGATCCCGAGCAACAGCTTTTCGTCAGCGATCCGCGTGTTGAATCGGGCAATACAGCATTAAGTCACACAACGCTGCAACTGTTTGGTCAGACTTGGACTTTGGCCTTCTACCCCCAGCCAGGTTTTTTCCAGCGCTTCAATCAGGGACAAGATCTTCTCCTGCTGCTTGGCGGCATCATTAGTGTGCTGCTGTTTTTCCTCACCCGAACACTGGCTCAGGGCCAGCAGCAAGCACTTGCGCTGGCTAGTGACATGACCGTTCAGTTGCGCAGCAGCGAGGTACGGCTGCAACGTGTACTGCAGGGCGGCCATGATGGTTGGTGGGATTTGGATATGGTGAGTGCAAGCTTTTATGCCTCGCCCCGCACGTGGCAGATGCTTGGTTATCCAGAGGAAGGACCCCAACCGCCGTTCAACGATTGGGCACAAATGGTTCATCCCGACGATCTGCCTGTGCTGCAAGACCAGCTTCAGCCGTCGCAGGACGAAGCCGAGAAATACCTGAATCATGAGTGTCGGTTGTTAACCCGCGACGGCCATAGCTTGCCGGTGTTGATACGGGCGCTGATCCAGTATTCAAGTGACGGGCAGATGATGCGTGCCAGTGGCACAGCCATGGATCTCAGCGAACAGAAACGCATTGAACAACTGAAGAACGATTTTGTTTCCACAGTCAGCCACGAACTGCGTACACCGTTGACGTCTATTTCAGGCTCGCTGGGCTTGGTTAATGGCGGTGCGTTAGGGGTTGTTCCAGAGCCCATGCGAGCGATGTTGGAAATCGCTCAGCAGAACAGTCAGCGCCTTAGTCACCTGATTAACGACCTGTTGGACATGGACAAGCTTGCTGCAGGCAAGCTCAGTTTCGAACTGAGTAACTTGGCACTGGCCACAGAGCTAGAAGAGGCCGTGAGTTGCAATCAGTCCTATGCCAGCCAGCATGAGGTAGAACTGCACCTGGACCCTATTCCGATGCTCCAAGTTAGGGCTGATACCCTGCGCTTGCAGCAGGTGTTATCCAACTTTCTTTCAAATGCCATCAAGTTTTCCCCGTTCGGTGGTCAGGTCCGCTTGCATACGACGTTGCGTGATGGCCGTGTGCGGGTCAGCGTGACGGACCAAGGCAGTGGTATTCCCGAGCATTTCCGCAGCCATATCTTCCATAAGTTCTCTCAGGCCGAAAGTGGCGATCAGCGGCAGAAAGGCGGTACTGGCCTGGGACTGGCCATCAGTAAAGAACTGATTGAGCGCATGGGTGGTCACATCGGCTTTGACTCACAGGAGGGGCATGGCAGCACCTTTTGGTTTGAGCTGCCAGTTTTAATGACCCATACGCCAGCCCCCGATCTACAACGCCCAACTATTTTGGTTGTAGAGGATGAGGCCGATATTGCACGGCTACTGCAAATGCTGCTTCAGGGGGCTGGCTACCGTGTATTGCTGGCACATAGTCTGGCCGTTGCCCGGGAGCTACTTGAGCGCGAACCGGTAGCCGCGATTACCTTGGATTTACGTATGCCAGATGGCAATGGCGTGGAGTTCATCCAGGAGTTACATCGCAATTCTAGCGCTCGTGACCTACCTATCTTAGTGATCTCGGCTGCCAACGAACAAGGCCAGCTGAGCTTGCAGGGAGGGCTGCATGTGGTTGACTGGCTGGATAAGCCGATTGATCCCGCGCGGCTATTGGGCGGCTTGCGAAGGGCGCTTAGCGGTATGCATGAAAAGCCACGCATTCTGCATGTTGAGGATGATGCCGACTTGCGCATGGTGATTGCCGAGCAGGGCCGCCACCTGGCGGAATTTATTGGCGTAGCCACTTTGAATGAAGCCCGTCAGCGTTTAATCGCCGGCAGTCTGGATTTGGTGTTACTGGATTTGAATTTGCCTGATGGAAGTGGTCTTGAACTTATAGAGGAGATTCACCAACTTTGCCCTGGACTACCGATAGTGGTTCTGTCCTCGACAGAGCTGTCAACGGAACAACTAAGCCGCGTTGAAGCGGCGCTCGCAAAGTCCAGAACGGAGGCTCAAGACTTCCTTGATATTCTGGCTCGACTGTTGCCGACCAAGGAGAATGGATATGCCTGACCTCAAACGAATTCTTCATGTCGAGGATGACCCATCAATCCAGGCAGTCGCCAAGGTGGCACTGGAAGCGGTCGGTGGCTTTACGGTGTTGAGCTGTAGTTGTGGTCAGGATGCCCTCGACCAAGTCCAAGGGTTTGCACCTGATTTTATTCTGCTGGATGTCATGATGCCTGGCATGGATGGCCCGCAAACGCTTCAGGAACTTGGCAGGATGGTCGACATCACGCAGATCCCTGTTGCCTTTATGACGGCCAAGGTTCAGCCAAATGAGATAGAGCACTATCGGAGTCTTGGTGCGCGTGACGTCATCATCAAGCCTTTTGATCCGATGCAGCTGGCGACTCAAATTCGTGCAATTTGGAGTCAGTCTCGTGGATAAACGACAACAGCAAATGGCGGATTTGCAGGCGCATCTGCAACAACTGGGTGAGCAGTTCTCACAGCGATTACGCGAAGAACTGCCGCAATTGGCAGATAAAGCGTTGCAGCTACAGGCGTGCGCCGACCCGAGCGAGCAACTGCAGCGGTTAACTGAGCTGCGCGATCACTTACACAAGCTTGCAGGCAGTGCTGGGACTTTCGGTTTCAGTGACCTGGGTGCCCGTGCCAGGTTGCTGGAGCAGCAGACGCAACAATGGCTGAGCAGTTTGGAGCTTCAGCGGCAAGGTTTGCAGGGGTTGGTAAACGAACTACAGCAACTGGCTAGTGTTGAGCAGGTTTCTCAAGCTTCAGTCGCACCTGTGTTAAAAACGCCCAGTGTTGGGGCTAATCGTGACGGTGCTTACAGGGTTTATATTCTCGAAGATGAGCTGAAGGTTGGCGACGTTATCCGCTTAACACTTAATACCTTCGGCTATCAGGCATCACATTTCCTAACCACCGCTGCACTCGATGCGGCCTTGGTTGAACAGCTGCCGGACGCACTGATCATTGATGTTAATTTAGGCGACAGCCAACAGACTGGATTGGATTACGCCGCAGCATTGCAGAAGCGCTTAGAGCACTCATTACCGCTTCTGGTACTCACCACCCAGAACGATTTTTACACCCAATTACAAGCTGCGCGCATTGGTGCAATGGGGTTCTTCAGCAAACCTGTTGATGTGGCCAAGCTGGAAAATCGCCTGGAGCGCTGTTTCAACCAGCAGAGTGGTGAGCCCTATCGAGTATTAATCGTTGACGATGATCGCGAGTTATCCAGTCGATACCGTTTGGTGTTGAGTGGGGCCAACATGCTGGTTGAAGTCGTCAACGATCCTTTGCAGTTATTCGACGCTATGGCCCGCTTTCATCCTGAAGTGTTGGTGCTGGACGTCAACATGCCTGGGTGTTCTGGGCCGGAGCTTGCACAGGTGGTTCGCTTCAATGACGACTGGTTGCGAGTGCCCATCATTTATCTGTCCGCTGAAACCGATATCGCGCTCCAGATGAGCGTTTTAATCAGAGCGGGGGACGACTTTGTTACCAAGCCGATTTCAGATAACAGTCTGATAGCCACAGTTTTTGCCCGCGCCCAACGCGCTCGCCTGCTCAGTAACGCACTCTCCCGCGATAGCCTGACCGGGTTGCTAAAGCATGCTGATATCAAGGAGCAAGTGGCTATCGAGCAAGAGCGTGCACTACGCAGTGGTAAACCAGCCAGCGTAGTAATGCTGGATATCGATCATTTCAAGAAGGTGAACGACACCCACGGACATGCTGTTGGCGACAATGTAATACGTGCACTTGCCAACTTGTTGCGCCAACGCTTGCGTCGAGTCGACAGCCTTGGACGTTACGGCGGGGAAGAGTTCATGGCTGTGCTGCCAGATTGTAATGGCGAGCAGGCTGTGAGCATTCTTGACGAAATTCGCCAGCAGTTTTCAAGCATCAGCTTTGCTGGCGAGCAATCGGATTTTCATGTGAGCCTCAGCGCTGGCATTGCTTCTAGCCACGAGCGCACTGCTGATGAACTAATGGAAATGGCTGATCGGGCCCTGTACGCAGCAAAGAACAATGGTCGCAATCAAGTACGCCTCGCAGATGACTGAGTGGACGGCGATGGACTCTTTTTTCATGTACCAAAGTAGGGATCCCCTATACAGAGGCTAGGTACCCCTGGAGTTAGGTGCGATGGACTTGCCTGGAAGCCAGTCACGAGTGGATGCTGGAAACTCAATCCGACCAATAACTCTCCCAGCACCGTATCGCGGTGGATTCTTGGGTTTTCGCACCTTCGAAAGGTCTAGACCCTCTACCGGCCTGAGGTAGCTTTGTCGGTCTGCACCAGAACGACCATCGCCGTAGACACTGATCGACTCTGTTGACTGATGCCCCATGATGTACGCCATGGTTTCCGGGCTTTCTCCGGACGCTTTCAGAATGGAGCCGATTTGGTGTCGAAAGCTCTTCAGTGTCGGAACCTGTTTGCGCCTCGACCATAGCGTCCGTGCCTCTCGACGAAATCGATCTCGAATCGCCGTGTTAGTGCGCGGGCATTTCGACATCCTATGAGCGGCCCATTCAATCAATTTCAGAATCTTGGGTTTGTCGATCACCAGGGTTCGGTCAGCGCCACGATGCAACTCGGCGGATTTTTTGCCACCGATGATTTTCACCTGGTTTCCTGTGACAGAGATCGTGCGCATCTCACAAGGACGCACGCCTATCCAGTACGCCAGGACAAGCGAGGCGGCTTCATCGAGATTAGCCCCGGCATGAAGGTGCTTGTACAGTGCTTTGAAGTCTTCGAAGGGGACTTTACGAATCTGTTTCAGCTTGGATTTTCGGGTCATCTTGCTATTAGGCGCTGTGACCGGATTGATCAGCTTTCTGATTGCTGTTGCTGTGTCGCTGTTGCCACGAGCGAGCTGATCGTTCATCAGCGAATTTTTGAGCGTGCTGAATGAGTTTGGGCGGTACTCGCCGGCGCAGGCAAGCAAAGCCGCGCAGATCTGCGCCGAATCTGGGGCATCTGACACGCAGTGTTCGTGGTAAAAGTTGCGTGCTCTGGTTTGGTATTTCTTCAGTGTGTCTGGCTGCATCGTCGTCATCTCTTTTTGTTGTTTTGATGACAAAGCAAGCCGCTGCGCGAATGGCGTTGTGTCAGTTCGGCCTTCACTGAAATGCACTACGCCTTCGCTTCGTTTTTTCTTGTTCCGTCCGAACTGCCCCAACGCCCTCTTACTCGCGCCGCGAGTAAGAGGTGCGCGCTCTCACTCACGCGACACGCCTCATCTGTATTCAGCGTGCGCCGTGAGCAAAAGCGCGCGCAAGCCTTTTGTCATCAAAATCAAAAAGCAGCCAGCGCCGTTGCGCTGAAGTGACGAGCTCGATAGCACGAAGCCCGCAAGCGGAGATGTATGAAAAACCGATGCTTTCAAAAATGCTTGCCATTGGTCGAGATTTTGGTTGCGTTTTTTTGATGTAAATAATTGATTTATATTGTTTTAATGTTGAAATATAACCAATAAAAGCAGTGCCAGTTTAGGCACTCTTTGCGTCGAAGGTGGCCGTGATTGTGCCGCTTCCGGCTGCTTTCGGTGCCTGATCAGGCACCTCTAATGCCGTATGCGGCACAGTAGTGTGTCGCAAACCACAGCTGCGACATGGTCAGCTTATCGCAGCGCATTTTGGCGACAGGCTAGGTGTGTCGCACCGTTGCCCTGCGATACTCCCAGAGTATCGCAAGCCGAGCCTGCGATATGAGGTATGTACGCAGCTGTTTGATAAAGTGTCCGCCGCTGGCTGATTCTTTCCGCGACTAGCCTGTCGTATCAGGCTGGAGACGGCCCAGAGTGTGTAAAAACGCTCAGCTCAAATCGAAGTACGCGCGGCTGCGTGAAATCTAAAATTTGTCGCTAGGCCAGCAGACCAAGATTTCGCATAGAAACGCGACTTTCTGCGCAGTTGGGGGCGCCCAGTGTGCTCAAAAACGTTTTTACACAGCCTGGGCCAAAAGCGGACGATTGATAGTTAAGGCGTTACCCCCACACAGCAACTCCATCCGTTCATGGAAGAGCCAGTTGTAGGTAATCTGCCTTACCGGTGCAGGACGCTAGGCCAGCGGTGCCGGTTTGCCGAACAGGTAGCCCTGGAATGCGCGGCAGCCGATAGATACCAGCAGTTCCAGCTGTTCGCGCTGCTCCACACCCTCGGCTACAACCTCCAGCCCCAGGTTTTCCCCCAGGGTCACTACGGTACGAGCGATGGCGCTGTCGGTGCTGTCGGTAAGGATTTCGTCGACGAAGGACTTGTCGATCTTCAATTGGTCCAGCGGCATGTGCTTGAGATAGCTCATGGACGAATAGCCGGTGCCGAAGTCGTCCAGTGAAAAGCGTACACCGATCTGGCGAAGCGCCTGCATTTTGCCGATGGTTACTGTAAGGTCGTCTTGCAGCATGGACTCAGTGATTTCCAGGCGCAGGCGGTTGGCTGGTGCGCCGGTACTGGCCAGTGCTTGCAGTACCTGCTGGACGAAGTCGTTCTGGCTGAGCTGACGGGCGCTGATATTCACGGCAATGGTCCAAGCCTGGTATCTGGGATCGTACTGCCACTCGGCCAGTTGCCGACAGGCAGTAGTCAGTACCCATTGGCCTATCGGAATGATCAGGCCGCTTTCCTCGGCCAGGGGTATGAACTGCGCCGGGGAAACCAGACCGCGCTGCGGATTTTGCCAGCGCAGCAATGCTTCGTAGCCGAGGATCTGTTCGTCAGCGGCAACCACCGGTTGATAGAACAGGCGCAGCGCATCCAGTTCCAGGGCCTGGCGTAGCTCGCGGAGCAGCTGGGCGCGCTGGTTGATCTCGTTCTGCAGGGCGTTGTCGAAGAAGCACAGCTGGTCGCGCCCGGCATCCTTGGCCTTGTACAGTGCCATGTCAGCCTGCCTGATCAGCTCATCGGCGCTTTCTAGCGTGCCATCGAACAACACAACACCAATGCTCGGAGTGACTTCCGCCAGGTGGCCCTGCAGCAGGTAGGGTGCGGACAGCGCCTGGCGGATCTTCTCGCCGGTGTCACTGGCATGGTGCGTTGCGCTTTCCTGGCTGTTGCCCAGTTCTTCGAGGATTACCACGAATTCGTCACCGCCAAGGCGCGCTACGGTATCGCCCTGGCGCAAGGTGTCCTGCAGGCGTCTGGCGACTTCCTTGAGCAACTGGTCGCCGATCGGGTGGCCGAGGGTATCGTTGATTTCCTTGAAGTGATCCATGTCCATCAGCAGCAGGGCACCATGCTGATGATCCCGTTGGCTGTTGTGCAGGGCGCGGATCAGGCGCTCGCTCATCAGGCGGCGATTGGCCAGGCCGGTGAGGGCGTCGTGCAGAGCCATGCGCTGGGCAGCTTCTTCGATGCGCTTGCGCTTGGTGATGTCGGCGCGGATGGCGATGTACTGCTCGGGCAGGCCATCCTTGCCGATGAAGGGCATGATGGTGCTCTGCACCCAGTACAACGAGCCGTCCTTGGTGCGGTTGCACACCTCGCCACTCCACACCTCGCCATGGCTGATGGTGCGCCACAGGTCCTGGAAGAATTCACGCGGATGGTGACCGGAGTTGATTAGCGAATGGGTGCGACCGATCAGCTCGCTGCGGGCGTACTGGGAAATGGCGCAGAACTTATCGTTGACCTGGGTGATTACCCCGCGGTTATCGGTAATGGCAACGATGGCGTGGGCATCCAGGGCTGCTTTGATCTCGGCGATTTCACGCAGGGAGTCCATCAGTTTCTGGCGATTGCGCTCGCGTTCGCTGGTGTCGGTGAAAATCACCAGCACTCCGGCCTCACGGCCGCTGACCTGACGTTCCGGCACCACTAGGCAGGAGGCGAAGGCGCTGTTGCCATCCGGGCGGGCATATTCCAGATCCATATCGCTGCGCACGCCCTCCAAGGCCTTAAACAGGCGCGGTTTGAGCTGCTCGGCAACGTCGGTGAGTAGCAGGTCGGTGATGGTTTGGCCGATAACGCTTTGTGGACGGCGATCCAGGCTGCGGATTAGCGTCGGGTTTGCATAGCGCAGATGCAGGCTCTCATCGAGGCGCGCCACGCCGACCGGTAGGTTGCTCAGCAGGTTGTGCAGCTCGGTTTCCTGCTCACGGATGCGCTGTTCACGAACCTCCAGCAAACGATAGGGTTTACGTACGGCAATCTGGAAAGCAGCCAGATAAAGGAAGCAGTAGGCGGCCACCTTGTAGAAGTGGCCGAACAGGTTGATAAATTCCGATGGCGTCTGGTATTGGGCAAACGCCAGGGCACCTATGGCGGTTATGAAACAGGCCACGCTCAGCCACAGGTCGCGGCTGCTCTGAGTCTTGCGACTACGCAGGAAGAAACACAGGGCCAGCCCCAGATTGATGACGCACAGGATGTATTCAAAGGTGCTCTTCAGCGGCGTCAGGCCGCTGCCGGGTATATAGCTCACCGGCAGCCACTGCGGAAGCAGGATGGCGATCAGGAGCAGGGACACAACTAGGGCAATGCCTGCTACCAGCCAGAAACTGCGGCTGCCTGGCAGACGCAGTTGCAGGGCCGCTAGGCAGAGAACGGTCACCTCGGTCGCGCGACTGCTGAGCCAGAAGAAGAGCGAGGTGTTGATACTGCCGTCCACCACCAGTCCCGGCATGCCGACAAAATACAGGGTATGCAGTATGTCCAGGCCGGCTACGCTGACGAAGCCGAAAACCATGGCTTGAGCGATGGGCTCGACATTCTGATCCGGGATGTTCCAGGCGATGGTCACGATCATCAGCGAGACGCTGATGGCGAACATCTCCATCAGCAGGTGCACCGACAGGTAGTCGGCCGGGCGGCTGGTGAAAATGGCCATGGGTGGCAGGTTCAGTGCTATGGCCATGAGTACCAGCGCCAGAGCACAGGTGCACAGCGCCATGCGACGATTTTTCAGGTAAATGCTGGTGGGCTGCAAGACGGTATCCGGAGGCACTACTAGCGCCCGTTGTGCATGAGTTATTAGCTGTTGAATCGTTCGACTAAGGCGTGCAGTGAGCCTGCTGTGGACTGCAGCTGACTGCCCAGCCGCGCGCTGTTGCCGGTGACTTCGGCATTGTCGTTGGTGGCCTGGGATATCGAGTTGATCTGCCGGGCGATATCTTCGGCGACCAGACTCTGCTGTTCGGCTGCAGCGGCCATCTGCTCGGCCATCTGATGGATGTTCTCGACAGTTTGGCTGATGCCGAGCAGCGACTGTTCGGTCTGCGCCACCCGCGCCACGCCGTTGCGCGCTTCCTCACTGCCGGCTCGGGCGATGTTCATTGCTCGCTCGGTTACCTTGTGCAGGCCACTTATGATGCCCTGGATGACGTCTGTGGATTGCCGGGTTTTGGAGGCCAGGGCACGCACTTCATCGGCCACCACGGCAAAGCCGCGGCCCTGCTCGCCGGCGCGGGCCGCTTCGATGGCGGCATTCAGGGCCAGCAGATTGGTCTGCTCGGCAATCGCGTGGATCATGCTGGCGGCCTGCTGAATCGAGGCGGTTTCGCCGGCCAGTGACTGCACCGACTGGCCGATTCCATCGACGGTCTGCGCCAATTGCTCGATCACCTGGCGGCTCTGCTGCGACTGCTGAGCGCCGGCCATGGCCAGTTCGCTGGCCTTGCGCGCTTCCTGAGCGGTATTTTGCACATGACTGGCGACTTCGTTGATCGATGCGGCCATCTCGTGCATTGCCGTAGCGGCCTGGTCGGCTTCATTGCGCTGGGCCTGAAGGGCGTGCTCGGCCTGCTGATTCAGGCGGCCGTTTTCCTTGGCCAGGGCAGCGGTCTGGTCGGCGAAATCGCCCAGACGGCAAAGCGCCGTGCGAATCCGTGCGCCCTCGCTGATCAATGCCAGTTGCAGCAGCGCCAAAGGCCCGGAGGCATCGCTGTAAGTGCGGGCCACCAGCGGGCTGTCGAAGGTTTTTGGCGCTACTGAGCGAGCTCGGCCAACCAGCTGGTTAGAGGAGTGCAAGCTGGCAAAACCCTGCAGCCCAAAAAGTGCCAGGATCAGCAGCAACGCCGTGCCGGGCAGCTCCAGGCTCCAGAGTGCCGCGCCGCTCACTACACCGAGCAGCGGCAAGACGAAGAAGCGTGCCAGTTGCGTGAATGCCTCGCCCCGGCCGGCTGCCGCGCGCCCCTGGTTCAGGCGCGCATATAGCGCTTCGGCACGACGTATATGCTCGCTGTTAGGTTTGCTGCGCACCGACTCGTAGCCGACGACCCGGCCGTTTTCCTGTATGGGCGTGACATAGGCACTGACCCAGTAGTAATCGCCGTTCTTGCAGCGGTTCTTGACGATGCCCATCCAGCTGCGTCCAGCCTTGAGGTAGTTCCACATATGAGCGAACACCGCCGCAGGCATGTCTGGGTGGCGTACCAGGTTGTGCGGACTACCGATGAGTTCATCGCGGCTAAATCCGCTGATTTCGACGAACTCATCATTGCAGTAGGTGATGGTGCCGTGGGTATCGGTAGCGGAAATGAGGTGCTGCTCAGCCGGGAAGTTACGTTCCCGGCTGCTGTTGGAATGGGTGGTGCGCATTGGATGGGCTCGTTGTGGCCGGAGTGGCCATGTGTCCGGATATGGGCAAAGAACTGACTGGCATTTTTTCCTGGTCAGATGGTCAGGTTTTTACATTGTCGCAGCTTGAGTTGGATAGTAAAACCCACCTGAAGATGAGTGGTCTTTAACAGAGCATGTGGTATTGCCTACTTACACATTGAATGGCAGCTTTTGGCCGGGAGTCGCCTGTCGCAACAGGCAGATGTCGGCCAGAAGCGGCCATTAAGTATTTGTGAGCGAACCAGATTTCAATGACATTTTGGGCTGCGTTGATATTTCATCTCTAACAATCAAGACGGGTTCAGCAGTTCATCCAGAATGCCAAGGCCAAAGTGGCGTTGCAGCGTGACCGCAAAGAACTGCTCGGCGATGCCCGGCAGCTCCGCATACAGCTGGAGGGTGCCGTTGAGCAGTTCGTCCTGCACAACAACGGCGGGGAGCAGGGCGATGTCGCCGGAGTCACGTGCCAGCAGACGCAGCATGGCCATGTCGTCAACCTCGGCGCAGATGTGCGGGCTCAGGCCGTGGCTGTTGCAGTAGACCTCAAACTGGCTGCGAATATCACTGCTGCGTCCCGGCACAATCAGGCGTGCCTGCTGCAGGTCAACTGGCAAGGTGAACGGCGCTAGCCCCTTTCGGGGCGGGCCCACCAGACATACGCTTTGCCGGTCCAGCAGGCGGCAACGCCAGGCTCGTTGGCCATCTCCACTGACCGCCTGGTTGGTCAGTACAACATCTAGTTTGTGCAAGGCTAGACGCTCCAGCAACTCCTCCAGGCTGCCGGACTCAAGGTTGATACGCACCTGCGCACGGCCGAGAAAGGGCCGCAGCAGGTTTTCCTGAAAGTTACGCGACAGGGTTGCAACGGCGCCGATGCGTAAAGGCTGGATGTCCTGCTGAGCGCCTTGCAGGGTCATCTGCAATTCGCTGCCCAGCGCAAAGATGCTTTCGGCGTAGTCCAGCACCAGTCGTCCCGCTTCGGTCAGCTTCAGGCTGCGACCGCTGCGAATAAACAGCGCGTGGCCCAGCTCGTCTTCCAGGGTGCGGATTTGTGTGGATAGCGCCGATTGCGACACATGCAGCGAGTGGGCCGCGCGTGTGAGGTTGCCTTCCTTGGCCACGGCCCAGAAGTAGTGCAAGTGGTGAAAGTTGAGTCGGCGCACGCTATATTCCTAAAAAAAGAATGATCCATTCATATCAATCTATTTTTAATACTTCAAGCGCTACGGGAGACTAGTTCCACTTGATGGATTAGGAGCTACGCCCGTGCCGATCATTCTCCCGCCCCTGGTCGAACTGTTGCCCTGGGTGTATGCCCTGACGCTGATTCCAGCCAGCCTCTTACACACTCGCGATCACTTCTGGTGGTCGGCCCGGGGCGCCGGCTACCTCGGTTTGAGCCTGGTTCTGGCAGCCTGGCTGCAGGCGGCTCTTAACGAACAGAGTGATGATCGACTGGGCCTGGCCATGGCGGGGCTGATCAGTGTGCTTGCGTTGGTGATCATCGACTATTCCCGGCGCTACCTTGAGGGCGAACTCGGGCAGCAGCGTTATGTGCTGGCCTTGCTCGGTACGCTGGCGGCAGTGGCCACAGTTGTCACCAGCACCGATCTAATTGTGCTGGTCGGGGCCTGGATTTTTTCTAGCCTGTGCCTGCATCAGCTGCTCACCTTTTACCGCGACCGTCCGCAGGCCCTGGTGGTGGCGCACAAGAAATTCCTCGCCAGTCGCCTGGCCGATGTCTGTTTGTTGCTGGCTACCGGATTGCTAGTGCGCACTGGCGGTGACAGCAGCATCGCGGTGATTCTCGACGCTGTGAACAGCCGACTGCAGGCCAGCGGCCAGCTCGGCTGGGACCTGCAACTGGCGGCGTTGCTGCTGGCCCTGGCTGTGATCCTCAAGTCGGCGCAACTGCCGGTGCATGGCTGGCTGATCCAGGTAATGGAAGCACCGACGCCGGTGTCGGCACTGCTGCATGCCGGGCTCGTCAATCTTGGGGGGTTCCTGCTGCTGCGCTTTGCGCCGCTGTTTTCCGCCGCCGTGCCGGCGCAAAGTGTGCTGGTCGTGGTCGGCGGCCTAACCGCAGTGATCGCCGCGTTGGTGATGATGACGCGCATCAGCATCAAGGTCCGCCTGGCCTGGTCGACTTGCGCGCAGATGGGCCTGATGCTGCTGGAGTGCGGCCTGGGGCTCTACGAACTGGCCCTGGTGCACCTGCTGGCACACTCGCTGTACAAGGCCCATGCCTTCCTCGCCGCTGGCGAGACAGTGGCCCAGGCGCGCCAACATGCCCTGCAGCCCGTCGCTCCGCTACCGGGTTTGGGCGATCTGCTGTGGGCCCTGCTGCTGGCCGGCCTGGCCCTGGCGCTGCTGCAGGGGGCGTGGACCTGGCTTATGCCGACCCACGAGCTGCCTCTGGTAGCTCTAACCATTCTCGCCATCGGCCTGGCCCCTTGGTGCCTGCGCCGCGGGCAGATGTTGCAGGGGCTGAGCATGTTCGTGCTGCTGTTGGCGGCCTACCTGCTCTGGCACCAGGCCGCTGCCTGGATTCTGGATACCCCGTTAACGCAGGCGCCGCTGCTGCTGACCGGGCTGGCCCTGCTGCTATTTATAAGCCTTTACCTGCTACAGGCTCTGATCCTGGCGCGTCCCCAGGGCGCACTGGCGCAGCGCCTGTATCCGCTGGCCTTTGCCGGCTTCTACCTGGATGAGCACTTCACCCGCCTGACCTTCCGCCTGTGGCCGGTGCGTTCGCCCCAGCCCCTGACTTCGCCTACTGGAGACCGCCCATGACTGCGCTCGAACACTTCGCCAGCCTCGACCGGGATGCGCTGCACGAGGCTGCGCGTCAAGCTTGTGCGCGCATCGCCCCTACCTGGCCGCTGGACCGCATGATCGCCGTCAACCCGCTTTGGGAACGGCGTGAACACGCCTGGTCAACCGTCGCCGCAGAGCTCTGGCAACGTGCCGGCAGCCCGCTGACGCTAAGCGCTGCAGACTACCGGAGTGCCTGGCAGGAGGGTCGCATCGGCGCACATCACCTACAGCAGGCCCTGGCGGAACAGGCCGAGCCCTGGACCATCGCACAGGTGCTGCAGCCATTGGAGATGCCGCCGGAGGCAAACGCCGGGCTGCCTCTGCTGGAAGACCTGGCCGATCCCGGCATCACATTACCGGGCTGGCGGGTGCTGATCACCCAGCAGATTGGCCAGTGCTGCGCCGCCTGGTTCGACCACGAACAGGCCGACTGGCGCCCGGAAGCCGGCACCGGGCTGTACCAGTCCTGGCGCAGCAGCATGCTGGCAGACAGAGGGTTGAGCGTACTCAGTGACTGCCGCGACCTGCGCGGGCGCATTGCCGAGCTGCCGTTGCAGCCCCACGGGGCGCTTGAGGTTGCGGTGCAGCGCCTCGGGCTGAGCGCTGATGACTGGGCGCCCTGGTTCGACTGCCTGTTGCTGCGCAGCCTGGGGTGGGCCTCCTGGTGTGCGTACAAGCGTTGGCAGGCCAACCTGCAGGGCCAGGATGACCAGACCACTCTGGAGTTGCTGGCTATCCGCGCCGCCTGGGAGTGGCTGGTGGATGATCGCCAGCGCGATGGGCAGAGCCGCTGGCAGCTCTGGCGCGCGGCCTGGCAGGCCGGTTTGCAGCAGCCACCCGCGGCTGCCTGGCAGGCCTTGCAAGTGTGGCAACGGGCCGACGAGCTGGTCTGGCAGGAACAGCTGCAGCAGAAACTCTGCCGGGCGGAACCGGCCACGCTGCCGCAGGCGCCGCTGGCCAAGCTGTTCTTCTGCATCGATGTGCGCTCTGAACCCCTGCGCCGCGCTCTGGAGCAGGTCTGTCCGGACCTTGAGACCGGTGGTTTTGCCGGCTTCTTCGGCCTGCCCATTGCCTATACGCCGCTGGGCACTTCCGCCACCCGCCCGCAGTTGCCAGGGCTGCTGGCACCGCAGTTGCAGGTCAGCGACAGCAGTGGGGATGCCGCGCAGGATAATCACCTGGCGCAGCGCCGCCGGGTGCGGCTGGCCCGTCAGGGCGGCTGGCGTCTGTTCGAACGCCTGCCGGCCTCGACCTTTACCCTGGTCGAGAGTATTGGCTTGGGCTATGCGGGAGCGCTGCTCGGGCGCACCTGTGGCCTTTCCTCGGGTACTGAAGAAGCACATCGCAGCGGCTTGCGTCCTGCAGAGTGGCAGCAGTTGCACCCGCAATTGCCAGCCCTGTCGCTGACCGAGAAGACCGATCTGGCCGCGCGCATTCTCCAGGCTATGGGGCTCAACGGCCCGGTCCCGGCG